>ERZ889078.3691-NODE-3691-length-10005-cov-12.394673_pt1 | contig 10005 bp, 8 predicted proteins | sample MGYA00521266_ERZ889078 | MGnify/ENA primary metagenome ERZ889078 (study PRJEB32303, sample SAMEA104408618) | aquatic metagenome | biome: Brackish water; feature: Pelagic; material: water | place: Baltic Sea | collected 2014-06-16T06:34:00 | depth 76,534 m ... | reverse complement strand
TTACGTATTTCAAAAACGAAAATGAATCGCCGCTCGTTCTCGACAATCTTAGTTTTAAGATACTAGATCTTAAAACTAGAAGCGATTTACAAGCGCAATATTTTATAAACTCCACGGGAGTGTATCAGCTTACCAAAGAGGGCAAGTTGAGCAAAGTGGCTCAAAAATATAAAGAGTTTGAAGAGTTGAAAATCAAAGTGAAAAACAACCTCTAAAACTGTTCTAAAATTTTCCTTACGACTTCGGCTGGATTTGCGGACTTGTAGATAGGGCGTCCGACGACGATAAAGTCGACTAAGGCCTCTTTTGCGAACGCCACGTCGGCGACGCGCTGTTGATCGCCCGCGTCTTCTCCAAATGGACGAATGCCCGGCGTTAGGGTCATAAACTCTTTTGACGTTATCTCTTTGATGGACTTGCTCTCGTAAGCCGAACAGACGACGCCGTCTAGTCCGCTCTCCATCGCGTCTTTCGCGAATTGGTCGGCTTTAGCGGCTATCTCTTTTTCGTACACGGCCGCGAACTCCTCTTCATTGAACGACGTAAGAGCCGTCACGGCCAAAACAATCGGCCTAGTTTCATAGGCGCTCAATCGCTCCATCACTTCGCTCATGGCTCGCTTACCGGCGCTCGCGTGAACGTTGAACATGTCAACGCCAAGACCCATGATTGATTCCGCGGCGTCGGCCATGGTGTTTGGAATATCGTAAAGTTTAAGGTCTAAAAATATTTTAAAATTGGGGTTGATTTTTTTTATGTCTTTTAGAAACTCTTCACCATCGCGGATGTAACTGCGAAGTCCGACCTTAAGCCAAACGTCGTAGTCTTTTATATCGCGTATTAAATCCAAATTTTCTTGTTTTGTTGGTAAATCCAAAGCTACGCATAATTCCATAATGTCTCTTTAAAAATTAGTTATGAAATTATAGCGCTAATGGACTATTTATTGACCATTGCGTTGATTTTTTCAACAACGCTTGGATCTTCAAGAGTGGAGATGTCTTGAGTGATCTCTTCGCCTTTGGCGATTGAGCGAAGGATTCTTCTCATGATTTTCCCCGAACGAGTCTTAGGAAGTCCTGGAGCGAAAACCATGTCGTCGCAAAGAGCGATATTTCCTATCTCTCTTTGGATAATTTTATTGATTATCTTCACCTCTTCAACCTCATCGGCGACGCCATCGTCTGATTTAAGCACGATATACGCGAAGATGCCCTCGCCTTTTAATTCATGCGGTTTTCCAACAACCGCGACTTCCGCCACGTTTGGATGTTTTTTGATGGCCGCTTCAACTTCGGCGGTTCCCATTCTGTGCCCACTTACGTTGATAACGTCGTCGGTGCGGCCGGTAATCGTAATGTAGCCGTCTTCGTCGTAACGAGCTCCGTCGCCCGTGAAATAAACGGCTTTGCCGTCTTTTTTCACGTCGCCATAGTATGACTTGACGTAACGCTCCTCGTCTCCCCAAACGCCACGGATTTGCGCTGGCCATGGTTTAGTGATGCACATGTAACCAGTTTCGCCAACTTCGCTTACTTCGCCTGTCGCTGGGTCTAAGATTTCCGCCATGATTCCCGGCAATGGAAGCGTCGCGCAACCCGGCTTGATTGGAGTCGCTCCCGGAAGTGGAGAAACCACGTGTCCGCCAGTTTCGGTTTGCCAGTAAGTGTCCACGATGGCGCACTTCGAACCGCCTACTTGTTCGTAATACCATTTCCAAGCTGGAGGATCGATTGGCTCGCCAACCGTTCCAAGAACTTTAAGAGACGACAAGTCGTATTTCGCTGGTTCGTTTTCGCCCATTTTATGTAAAACGCGGATAGCCGTTGGAGCCGTGTAAAATTGATTGATTTTATGCTCTTCAACCATTTTCCAAGGACGACCGGCGTCCGGGTGCGTTATAACGCCCTCGAACATTACGGTCGTCGCGCCCATGGCGAGCGGTCCGTAAACGATGTAGGTGTGACCCGTGATCCAACCAACGTCGGCGGTACACCAGTAAGTGTCGTTTTCTTTAACGTCGAACACCCATTCCATAGTCATTTGAGCCCATAAAATGTATCCGGCGGAGTTATGCTGAACGCCTTTTGGTTTGCCAGTCGAACCTGAAGTGTAAAGCAAGAAAAGTGGGTCTTCCGCGTCCATAACTTCCGCTTCGCATTTGCTTGATTTACTTTTAATAAGTTCATTGTACGAGTAGTCGCGACCCGCGACCCAAGTAACGTCTTCGTTGTTTCTCTCCACGACTAAAACTTTTTTTACGGGAGAGTTATCGTCGATTGCCGCGTCTACAACGGGCTTTAACATATACGGCTTCTCTTTTCTATAGGCTCCATCCGCCGTGATGACCACTTTGGCCTGCGCGTCTTCAATTCTATCTTTAAGAGCTTCGGAAGAAAAACCTCCAAATACTATGCTGTGAATGGCGCCAATTCTAGCGCACGCGAGCATCGCGTAAGCGGCTTCGGGAATCATCGGCATGTAGATAACGACGCGGTCGCCTTTTTTAACGTCAAAATCTTCTTTTAAAAGGTTGGCGAACTTGTTTACGTTTTTAAACAAGTCCAAATAAGTGATAGTCTGAACGTCGCCTCTATCGCCCTCAAAAATGATGGCCGCTTTGTTCTTGCGAGTCTCTAAATGACGGTCAATACATTGAGCGGACACGTTTAGCTTTCCGCCCTCAAACCATTTAACAAAAGGAGCTTTGCTCTCGTCAAGCACGTTTGTAAACGGCTCTATCCAATCGAGTTTTTCTTTGGCGTATCTACCCCAAAAACCCTCGTAATCTTCCATGGCTTCGTCTTGAAGAGCTTGATACTCGCACATATTTTTAATTCTAGCGGTTTTCGCAAACTCTTTGTTTGGGTTAAAAACTTGTTTTGACATTTATTTCTCCTGAGTTAATTTTAAGTAAATCATTGCCGTCATGATTGCGTCATTGACGGCGTTATGGGCTCCCATGTCGGGAACGTCACATTTGTTGAGGATTGTATCGAATCGTAAATCAATATTTCCTTGTGGAATTAAGCAAATTGTTTTATCAAAGTAAATTTCAGATACTTCTATCGCTTTGTTTGGCAACGTTATACCCAACATTGGTTTTGTATATTTATTTATCATGCTTATGTCAAATTCCAAATAATATCCTATGAGTGGGCGAGAGCCAATGAAACGTAAAAACTCTTTGATGGCAACCTCGCTTTCTATGGCGTCTTGCAAATCGCAATGACGAATACCGTGTATTTCTATGCTTTTGGAACTTATCTCCTTTGAATTTTTCACAAATATTTCAAAGGTTTGAGAAGTTAAGATTTTATTGTCTCTTATCTTAACCGCTCCAATGGAAAGAATCTCGTCTTCCTTTGGGTTTAGCCCCGTTGTTTCGGTGTCAAACGCTACGTATTCTCCACTCTCGTCTTGCTCAAACAAAAAATCGAACTCTTTGTCTTTAAGTTTTGAACGATTTCTATTTTTTTGAATGTTTAAAACAAAGGAAAACACGGCTAAACAACCATGTTTAAATGAAAATGAAAACTCATAAACTTTTTAAATTTGTTTATAATTTTAAAACTGTCTTTAAGTAAATCTCTCTGAACTTTCGACAAATCTCTAGGATTTATATAGTTACTTTCATTTACGTCATCCGCTTCTAGAGTGGCTTTTAACCTGATGGCGCTTAAGGTGTCGAAACTCTCTATAAGTTCGGACGCGAAGTTTTTATCAATCGTGCCTTGATTGTTCAACGCTTTAATTCTATCAATCGTATTTGTTTCATTGATTCCATATTGCAAAGCCAAAGTCCTCACTCCGTGAACGATTGCGAACGAGCCTCCTTTTTTAAGATCAAGTTTGTTCGCGTGACTTTTTTCCAAAACGAAACCGGAAAACAGCGACAACGGCGTTTCAAAGTTTAAAACGGCTTTGGCTATGTGAGCCAACACGTCGTCTCGCGAATGAAAATTACTGTGAAGATAGATTTTAAGCTCATCTAAAAGATTTTCGTCTCCCGCTACGGATTTTGCGTCCAAAAACACGCTTAGGTTTTGAACGCTCTCATCACTCATGCTCCCAGCCCACTCTTCGATAAGCTTTTTATAGCCATTAACGTCTCTTCGCCAATACGGATTGCTAACCATGACGTCTCCAGCACATTTAGGAAAACCCAATTCCAACAGGTAGGAGTTCAATTTCATCATGGGCTCCGCGAACAAGTCCAAATCAACGCCATCTTTGACAACCAAAGCGTTGTCTTGATCCGTTTTAATGGTTTGTTCCTCCCTGCCCTCGCTTCCCATGACAAGCAAAGCGCAACTATCTTGCAACTCGATTGGCACGCACATGTCGAAAACTTTTTTATAAACCTTTAGATTGAGAGTCGAGACGAGCTTTGTGATATATCTCACTTTGACTCCCTTGGAGCGAAGCGTCACTATAAGATTTTTTAAATCATTTTGCAATACTTTTAGAGCCTCTATGTTTTGCGCTTTGTCAATCTGAACGGCCACCAAATGCGAGTGATTCGCGAAGTAGCTTAGCAAATCGAGTTGTTCCAAAACACCAACGATTTTTACGCCATCCATTACCACAAGGCGTTTAACCCCTTTGTGAGTCATACTCAAAAGCGCGTTAAACAAAAAGTCGTTGACGTCAATGGTTATCAGACCTTTAGTCGCGATTTTGGAGATGTTCGCGTCTACGGTTACGTCGCCCAAGAGCACTCGTTTTCTCAAATCGCTATCCGTGACTATCATGTATCCGTCTTGACTTTGTACTATGATGACGTTCGCTTTTAACTCTTCTTGTTTTTTTAGCGAATCAAAAATCGTTTCATTTTCGGATACGACGCAAGCCGCGTGTAAAAATATTTCCGATACTTTTGAGATTAAAAACGGGGTCAAATCACTTGCGACGTCTTGATTTTTAAGTTGTTTGTGACGCGATATGAAATCTTCTAAGAAATAGCCTTGAATCTTTTTGTTTTGCATCAGGGAGAGAAAATCTTCTTTTTTTATTTCATAACAAATCAGTTCTTCTTCCACGACGAATCTACCCTCCGTAGTTCCATATATAAGCGCGTCCGCGTCGAAAAAATCTCCAAAAGAATAAACGTTGTGCACTTCCTCCCCTTTAAATTCTTGCACGGAACCTTTGATGATAATGTAGAACGCGATGGAAGGAAGAGTTTTGGAGATAAGAAGAGTGTCTTTCGTGTAGTAGGCTATGTCGATTTTTTTCATCAAGTTGTCGAGTTCCTTGGAACTCAACAACTCGAAAGGATGAATAGACTCAATTAATTTTCGTTGGTCAAGAATGCTCATTTTATTTCCATACAAAAAAATTCTGCCTCGAAAGAGGCAAGCTTTAGTCGCCTCAGCGGCGCAAGCGAAGCAAAAGGGACGAGTTCCTTTTGCGGACTATTAATGTTCAGACGCGCCTTCGGCGCCAATACCCGTTTGACTACGGATATATTGAGCTTCAAAAGCTTCTCTCTCCGCCTCGGCGTCGTGAGACTTGTCCGTAATAGAGAAGAACCAGATGCCTACGAACGCGGCCGTTACGGAGAACAACGCTGGGTATTTGTAAGGGAAAATCGCTTCCGCGTTTCCTAAAATCTGAACCCACACGATTGGGCCGAGTATAACCAACGCAACCGCCGTCGCAAGTCCTAAAGAACCGCCGATTACCGCGCCGCGAGTAGTTAGATTTTTCCAGTACATTGAAAGGAATAAAATCGGGAAGTTGGCCGACGCCGCGATGGCGAAAGCGAGTCCAACGACGAACGCGATGTTTTGTTTTTCAAACATAATACCCATAATGATGGCTATGATTCCAAGAACGACAGTCGCGATTTTTGAAACTCTCATCTCCGCCATACCGTCCGCTTGTCCTTTTTTGATAACCGAAGCGTAAAGGTCGTGGCTAATCGCCGAAGCTCCAGCCAAAGTAAGACCCGAAACAACGGCTAAAATAGTGGCGAACGCGACCGCTGAAATGAAACCTAAGAAGAAGTCCCCTCCAACCGCGTGAGACAAGTGAATAGCCGCCATGTTGTTTCCGCCAAGAATCGGGCTTCCACCGCTTATAGCTTCTTTGGCAAGGTCTAAATACGCCGGGTTTTTGAAAACCATAACGATCGCGCCAAAACCGATGATGAACGTTAGGATGTAAAAATAACCGATAAATCCCGTCGCGTAGAAAACCGACTTGCGAGCCTCTTTGGCGTCGCCAACCGTAAAAAATCTCATAAGGATGTGAGGAAGACCCGCCGTACCAAACATAAGCGCCACGGCTAAGGATATCGCCGATATTGGGTCGCTCACGAGTCCGCCTGGGCTCATTACGGCTATGCCCTTCATTTCAACCGCTTGAGCGAAAAGAGAACCAAAGCTAAAATCGTAGTGCGCCATAACCGCAAGAGCCATGAACGTGGCTCCAGACAGAAGCAAAAACGCCTTGATGATTTGAACCCAAGTAGTCGCGAGCATACCACCAAACGTTACGTAAAGAATCATCAATACGCCGACTAAAACAACCGCCACTTCGTACTGAAGACCAAAAAGGAGTTGGATAAGTTTTCCCGAACCAACCATTTGAGCGATTAGGTAAAGGATTACCGTCGCGATTGAACCAGACGCCGCTAGAGTACGGATTGGAGTTTGCTTAAGTCTGTAAGACGCGACGTCGGCGAAAGTGTACTTTCCTAAGTTTCTTAGAGGTTCCGCAATCATGAAAAGGATGATTGGCCAACCAACCAAAAAGCCGATGGAGTAGATAAGACCATCGTAGCCTTTTGCGTAAACAAGACCGGAAATTCCAAGGAAAGACGCGGCCGACATATAATCGCCAGCTATCGCCATACCATTTTGAAATCCAGTGATTCCACCACCGGCCGTGTAGAAATCTTTAGCCGATTTTGTGCGTTTCGCCGCCCAGTAAGTTATGCCAAGCGTCGCGCCAACGAAGATAACGAACATTACGATCGCGGGAACGTTAAGAGCTTGTTTCACAATCTCGCCGTCAATCGTTCCAGACGCCAAAACCGCGACGCTTCCAAGAATTAAAAACAGAAATATTCTATTCATCACGTTGTTCATTTAGTTTTCCTTTACTGAATTTTTGATTTTTTTCGTCAAGTCGTCAAACTCGGTATTGGCTCTTTTTGTGTAAATACCCGTGAGTATGAAAGCGAAAACGATAATCACCATTCCTATTGGAATGCCAATCGTCGTAACCGAATCCGCCGACAATGGCGTGCCCAAAAGCGCGGGTTCAAACGCGATGGTCAATATAAACGCGAAATACACAACCAACATTGCGATGGTCAGTTTAATAGCGAACCGACTTCTAGTTTTCACTAAAGTTTGATAGTCGGGATTAGCCTTGATTTTGTCTACGAGTTCTTGTCTCATTATATTTTCCTTTTAATTTAGAAGTTGTAGTTTACTATAAATCTGTATTCATTCCAACCTGTGTCGCCCGCGCCACTCTCGGCAAATTTTCTTGGAAAATTTCCACGTAAACGAAGATTCAAGTTTTTAACCAATTCTGGTTTGTACGTAACGTCAAAACCTGGCTCCGTTGCCGTTCTCGCGATTCCATATCCGCTGTTCGCGTCCATGTCGAACGACGCGTAATAAACCGCCGTTGATAAGTCTGCGCCTAAATTTTTGAAGTTGTAAGAAGCCGCGATCTTTGTCGCTTTCGTTCCAGCCATAAACATGTGACGAGTCACCATGCCTTGCGTAAACGCCGGCATACCGCCCCAAGTTGTTATAATCGCGTTTTGCGTCGCCGCTTGACCAGCGTCGTTTGAATCCGCTTGAGAATAAGCTATGTAAGCGGTAAAGTTCTCAACCTTAGCGCCAAATTTAGCTCCCCAATACGTTCCTTCAAGATTGCCCGCGTATTTTTTTCCAACGTCGTTTTCTTTTATAAATTGAGCGGCCGCGAATGGATGAACGCTGTCGGACAAAAGACAAGTCCAAGAGTAATCGGCTTGACCGTAAACTATGTTTACGATGTCGTGGGCGTAATAATCCCAAAGTTGAAGCTTAAGATTTTTCACGCCAGAGTAAGTAGCCGCGGCGACGGAAACGCCATCTGTTGATTTACCAACCGCGTAATTTCCCATATTTTCAAAACTGCCGACATTACCAGTGTCCAAATTTCCAGGCACCGCTGAATAGCCAGAAGTTGCGGCTAAAACGCCACCGTTGTAAGCGCGACCAAAAGTACCTTGCGCGAAGCCGGTTACGTGCGCCGCTATAAGAGTGGTGTCCGCAATGTCCGTATTGCTTAATACGTAAGCCTCAAACAAGTTTGGTAACATTCTCGCGTCGTCGCTTCCCGCCATTGGAGTGTCCAATTTTTGACGACCCGCTTTAAACGCCGTTTTTCCATATTTGTATTGCAAGTAAGCCTCGCCAACTATGGAGTAACCTTCATTATTCTCGCCCAACAACGTTGGATCTACTTTTTTGTAGTTTGTTTTATCGCTAGCGTTCGCAAAACCGTTTGTAGTATAGAACGCCGTACCAAAATTAAGACCTTTAAAGTCGGCCGTTTCAAACTTAAGCTTGCCGCCTATCGCGTTCGCCTTGCGATGAGTAGCGCTTCCAGCGCTTCCTTGATACTCTCTATCTATGGAAAACTCTCGTATCTGACCACTGACTTTTCCCTCGGTAAACATCGAACTCAAATCTTCCGCCGCGTTTACGGAACCAACCAGCCCCAAAACCATTGCGCTTAACGTTACGTATTTCATATTTTCCCCTATGAATAGTTTTTACACTCCAATACTAATGCGGTAAAATAGCGCGAACATAGCAAAGTGATAATTTTATGGTTTATTTTGAATTTTACGCGAAGGTGTTGCGATAAGTAACAGTTATACCGTTACTATAATTACGCGTCATGCGATGGATGTTCCAGTCCGCTTTTATAATTCAAGTAAATTTGTTCGGGCGATAAGTGATTTTTATACAACTTTAGAATTTCCCTTATAAAGTTGATTGGGTATTCGACGGTGTGACCCTTGTCTTGCTTTACGTATTCTTGCAGCGTTGCGTACATTAGTTCGTAAATCGCGTTGTCTTCACGTTTGAGTCTTTGCAAATTATCTTCGGCTTGCGTCAACGCCTCGTCGTTAAATTCTCCGCGTTCTTTTATACTCTTTCGCAACTCTACGTAATCTTTTAAACTTTTTTTGTTCAAGACGTGGTCTTTAAATATTTCTATGAGTAACATGACGTATCCTTATTTGGTGGCTTTTGACGTAAAAAATCAATCTTCAACCATCATGATAAAGCGTAAACATAGCGCGAACATAGCAAAGTCGCTATTTTTCAATCATATATCCCATTCCTCGAACGTTTATGATGATGTCTTCTCGCAAAAACTTTTTGAGTCTGTTGATTTCGGCTCGAATGGTGGCGTTGTCGATAATCTGCTCGTCCCAAACGTATATTCTAAATTGTTCAAAATCAACGACCATGCCTCTGTTGCGAGCGAGTATGTCGATAATCTGGAACTGGCGTTTACTAAGGGTTTGTGGCTCTTTGTTAAATAGCAACGCGCTGTGCTCCTGATCGTAAGAGTAATTTTTGGAGAGTCTTAGATGTATTTTTGGAGCGTCGTTGGCGAGTCGTATCCTGTCCAAACGCAGGCTCAACTCTTTTAAGTGGAAAGGTTTTTTGAGATAATCGTAACAACCCAAATCGTAGGCCCGCGAGATATCCTCGATGTCCACCAAGGCGCTTATGTAGATTGTTGGCGCGTGTATTTTCAGCTTTCGCAACTCCTCCAAAAAAGTAAGCCCGTCCATTCCGGGCACGTTAATGTCTAGTATAAGTAGGTCGTAAGAGGTTTTTTTTATCTGTTCAAACGCTTCGGAACCGTCGAAAAAACTTTCCACGCTATGTCCGCTAAATTCCAAATATTCGCAAATTGACTCGTTTAGCATAATCTCGTCTTCAAGCAAAAGTATCTTCATCACTCCCCCAT
>ERZ889078.3688-NODE-3688-length-10009-cov-9.782600_pt1 | contig 10009 bp, 9 predicted proteins | sample MGYA00521266_ERZ889078 | MGnify/ENA primary metagenome ERZ889078 (study PRJEB32303, sample SAMEA104408618) | aquatic metagenome | biome: Brackish water; feature: Pelagic; material: water | place: Baltic Sea | collected 2014-06-16T06:34:00 | depth 76,534 m ... | reverse complement strand
AGTGAAGTTCAGGACTTTGCGACGACCTGGCTTTGGACTTACAATCACGAACGGCCGAACATGGCCCTGGGCGGTATCACCCCCAAACAGAAGTTGGCCATGGTGGCCTGACCTCTACTTTTGCAGCAAGTTAAAAAAGGGGGGATTACCGTGCCGCAAGGCCGGCAAAGATGGCAGAACTTAAGGTGCTGGCCAAAAATGACAGTGTATTGGCCATGCAGGCCAATGTTTCAAATTTCAAATCGGCACAATCTAGTTGTGGGAGAATTAGCGCAGTCCAAATTGGCTGATCGCTGACCATAAATTTTAAATTCCTTAAAATAAAGGACAATCCAATGCCTAGTAAAAATTATAGTCGATTAGCGATCACCGGTATCCTCGCGGGTATAGCTGTCTTGCCCGCGGTATTATCAGCGAATGAAATGGTGCTTGAAGAAATAATAGTCACGGCGCAAAAACGCAGTGAAAGCGTACAGGAAGTTCCTGTTGCTATTTCTGCCTTTAGCGCAGAGATGGTAGCTAATACGGGTGTAGATACGATTAATGATTTAATTCCAATGATCCCTGGGCTAAACGGTTCCAGTGCAGGTATTGCTACCAATGCCTGGGGTATCCGCGGTATCAGCACCAATGACTGGAGTGCTGGGTCTGAGCCCAGTGTCGGTGTATTTATTGATGATGCCTACATTGGCCGTAACGTGCTGGCGACGGGCGCGTTTTTTGATATAGCCCAGATAGAGGTGGTTAAAGGTCCTCAGGGAACACTTTTTGGCCGCAACTCATCGGTGGGTGCAATCAGCCTGACGACTAATAAACCAGCGGATGAAGATTCATTAGATGTTGGCCTAGCCGCAGGTTCAGAGGGGCAAAAAGGCTATAATCTAGTTGCTAATATGGCCGGCGATAATGGGTTAGCGGTTCGCTTTGCCTATCACGGCTCGCGCCTAGATGGTATTTGGCAAGATGTTCCCAATAGCCGCAATGCCTTTACAGATCGTGATGATATGCGACTGTCTGCCAGTTGGGATGTCTCTGACAATCTGGATGCGCTCCTGACTTACAGTCGTAGTGACTCTAGTTCAAATATGGGCGGTACCTATAATGCTGGGTTGTCCACCGTTGCGCCAGGCCAAGAATTTCCTGATCAAATTGCAAAGAGCACAGAGGATGCCGAGGCTGCGGAATCAGATGGTATTAGCATGCGGCTAGTTTGGAATCTTGGCAATGACATGACATTGACCTCGATTACTGATCGTCGCAGTTTTGATTATTCTTATGCTCAGGACGCTGACGGTACAGCTGACGATGCCTTAATTGATGCGGTCTTTGCTATTGGCGCTGGTGGCTCATCTCTAGAGTTTGGTAATGTCACGGTACAGGACAGTTTCTCACAAGAGTTCCGTTTAAATGCCAGTACAGACAATAGCGATTGGTTTGTTGGTGTGAGCTATTTCAATGAAGACATTGCTGAATCGACACGTCTTGACCTAATAGGTACAGCTTTGGGTATGGCGGTCTTAGCTCAGGATTTAACGCTGACTAAAGGCGAGACCAAGGCGTTGGGGATTTATGGTGACGTCACTTGGTCAGTGACCGACCAATTTAACTTAACTGCAGGCTTACGCTGGTCAGACGATGAGAAAAGTTGGTGCACCGATGGTGATGCTGGCATTTTCCTAATTGCAGTAATTACCCTTGAAGAACTCTGTGCAACTCAGAGTTGGTCTGAAGTCACTCCTCGTTTAGTGGCAGATTACAGCCTATCCGATGACGTGATGCTATATGCATCTGTTTCAAAAGGTTACAAAGGCGGTGGTTTCAATACCGCAGCGGCAGATTTTGATGGCGACTTTGTGGGCGATGCAGTAGCTGGCTTTAATCCTGAAATAAACCAGGCATATGAACTAGGTCTAAAGTCCACAATGGCGAATGGCCGTATGCAGTTTAATGCTGCGTTGTTTTCTAATGACTACGAAGATCTGCAGCTACTCTCCGCAACTTTGGGTGGCATCTTAGTAGAAAATGCTGCTGAGGCTGACACTCAGGGCCTCGAGTTAGAATGGACTTATCTTGCCACCGAAAACCTAATTTTGCGTGCCAATATGGCGGTGCTTGATTCTGAGTTTACCGCTGGCGCTTTTAGCGGTAATGATCTTCCTTATGCGCCAGGCAACTCAGCCACTGTGAGTGCTAGTTACCAACAGGGTGCAATCAATTACTTTGTTATGTACACAAAGCAGGATGATTTTTTCTACGACGCGGGTAATTTACTCGAGGAGAAGGGTTATGCTCTGCTTAGCGCAAAGGTTAGCTATGCGCCTGAAGGTAGTAACTGGGATATGGGTATTTCGGTCCAAAATGCAACGGATGAGGATTATGCCGCAGCGCGAGCGGATATTGGGTTAGGCACTGCAATTAACCGCGGTATGCCAAGACTGGTTAAATTTGATATAAATATGCACTTTTAATATTTTGTTAGCAGTGATTTAAATAGATGCTGAAAACACAGAGCCGCTTCCTCGATACAGTAAAGAGGGGGGCGGCTTTTTCACATATATAGCATCATCTTTCAACGTCATCCCCAAAATTTGCTAAAGGCAGGCTAACTGGTTACATTTGGTTGATACTTTTGTGTGTAAGTAATTAAGAATAAGTTCGCTGAAGAGAAACAAATGCCAAACGCTAACCGTGGAGCTGGTGTAGTCAGTCGACTGGATGCCATTCCAATAAATTATCTAGCCCGAGCCGGTGAAGTTATGTCGGAAGCGGGATTCTCTATTGATGCCTCTCTTACAGGCAGTAATCTGCAGCTTGTCGATTTACAAAATTCCGAAGCAGAAATAGATAAAGATGATTATTACGTTATTTTGGAAGCCATTATAAAAGCGGTCGATATAGACGGTTTTGGTTTAAGGGTAGGGTACAAGTTTTCCGTCGGCGACTACGGAGTTTTGGGTTATGCTTTTTTAAGCAGCCCGACATTAATGAGTGCCATAAAAACATTCTTTCGCTATCAAGCCGTTGTCGGTAATAGCGCTATGTTTGAAGAGGAGATCAAGCTTGAGGACAGCAGGGTTGTTATAACAGCCACTTCGCATCTTCCTGAGGGAGCTTTAAATCGCTATGAAGTTGAGTCTTCTTTTGGTCAGTGGTCAAAGACGGCTGAATCGATCAGTATGAATGGGGCGTCGCTAGATTTCACCCAGGTGAACTTCAAATTTCCCAAGCCTTCTTACTCTTCTATGTACGATGATATGTTTAATTGCGCCGTGTATTTCGGTCAACCAGAAAACCAAATTATTTTTGATCGCGAAACTCTAGATCAACAATTCACCATGGCCAACGAGGTCACTGCCAGCCTTTGTGAGAACCAATGCCAAGAGATTTTGCAGAATCTTAAAAAACAGGGTGGGTTAGTTGAAGATGTTAGGCGGATCATTATCAACAACCCCGGGCAGCTTGCTCAGCCTGAAAATATTGCAGCTCAATTAAATATGAGTTATCGAACGTTGCGTCGACGGCTTAATACAGAGGGATTCTCTTTTAAGCAGATTCACAAAGAAGTGGTCATGGGTCTTGCCACTGCCTATTTGCGGCAAACAGAGCTCTCTACCCAAGAAATTGCATTCCTTGTTGGCTATTCTGAAGTAGCTAATTTCCACAGAGCCTTTAAAAGTTGGTTTAATCAAACACCTGGTGCCTATCGCCAGAGCCGTGATCAGTCTATTTAATCCGCCAAATCTCTTATAAGGCCATAAATGATAACGGGACTATGTTTAATCGACGGTACTATATAAACCTTCATTGACGAATCATCAACAGCCTAATCGAACTGAGGGTAAAACCATCGCAGATCTTTTCCAGTCGGTTTCATTTAAGCGAGCGTCAGCCGTCGTATGGTTGGCGATGCTGGGCGCCTTAGTCGCCAATATCCAACCAATGTTTTTGGGCGCAATTGCCGAGGTCTATGGCTTTAACGGATCTCAGTTGGGGTTTATCGGCGGAGCTGAATTAGGTGGGGGCTGTCTGGCCTCTATTTGCGCGCTGTATTGGTTTCCCCGGGTTGATCTGGGCAAGGTTATTACCTTAGCGCTTGTGGTGTCAGTGTTAGGTAATTTACTGACCCCGGTTGCGACAAACTATTACAGTTTTCTACTCGTAAGATTTTGCACCGCATTGTTTGGCACCGGCGTTTTATACGCAATTATATTGGGCGTGATAGGGCAGATGAATAATCCTGAGAGACTTATTGCCAGCGCAATCATTCTCCAAGTGGCCTCTGTGGCTGCCTTTATGATTCTCATTCCTGTGCTGGTGGCGAGCGGGGGCATGACCCCTGTCACGTTATGCGTTGCAGCTTTGATGGCCACGGGATTATATGTCAAAAGATATCTAGTGATACCTACTGACGAGAGCCCTGACAAACCTATTATAGGGAGTTTACGAACGCTTATTTGGGGTCTACCCGGTTTAGCTCTGCTAGGTATCGTGGTATTTGACACTGGTATTTCCAGTATCTGGGCGTTTGCCGAGCGGCTAGGTAGTGGCGCTGGATTTTCGATGAGCGACAGCGGAATGGCATTAGCTATCGGCAGTGTAGTTGGTGTGACAGGTGCAATTTTTTCGGCTTATTTGGGCCTGCGTCGTGGTCGTTATATGCCCGTTATATGGAGCATTTTAGGATTACTTATTGTTTGCTATATGTTTACAAAGATTGAAAATTGGTTCAGCTATATGATCGCCATTGGCCTACTAAATTTCTTTTGGAATTTTGCTCTTCCCTACTTGCTAGGCAGCGTTGCCACGTTTGATAAGACGGGTCGTTTAATGGTCTTGATCCCTGCAGCACAGAGTGCAGGTTTTGCTGTCGGGCCTATTCTTAGCGGACTATTTATTGTAGGCACTGATTACAGTGTGTCGGTGTTGATCGCCGCGGGCAGTTTTTTACTATGCGCTGCCATCGTAGTACCAATACTTTTACGGATGGAAAAAAAGCAGGTTGGCCAAAAGTGACAATTTATCGACCATAACCGACATAGTTGGTTAGCTTGAGGAGCGTTAAGCTATGCATAATCCCAAAAACAAAGTATAGATAAAGTGAATATAAGGTTAGATTTATGACCTCAGAGCGTAGACAAATCAATCAGTTTCTTAGCATTCGTCAGGATAGGTTATTTTTAGAAAATTGTGATCTCACTGAGATTGCCAAGCAGTTTGGCACTCCATTATTTGTTATTTCAGAGTCCCATCTGCGCAGTAATTTGCGTCGCTATAAAAATGCCTTTACGAAGTATTGGCATGAAGGGCCTGTGCGGATAATGCCATCCTTAAAAGCCAGTCCATTATTAGCCATTCGCAAAGTACTTAGTGATGAAGGTTGTGGTTGCGATATATTTGGCCCCGGAGAATTAGAATGTGCTCTTCGCGGCGGCGTTAATCCAAGTGAGATTTCTGTTAACGGCTCTATAAAAGATCGCGAGATTATCCGGCGTGGTATCGATATAGGTGCCCGTATTGTTCTGGACAGCCCCCGTGAATTAGAGATGTGTGAGGAAGAGGGGCGAGCACTGAATAAGATCGCGAGGGTGATGTTTCGTATCAAACCGGTGCTGTCCAATGTAGGGGTAATGTCTGACTTTGCCCCCGACTATGAAATACGTGATTTAACTCAGCTAATTAAATATGGTATCCCAACCGCTGAGCTGTTGCCTATGTGTACAAGAGTTATGCAGTTAGACCATGTCGAGCCGATAGGCATTCACGTCCATATCGGACGGCACAGTAGCCAACTTGAGGTCTGGGAGTCGCTGGTGACCCAAACTGTATTATTAACCAAGCAGATGAGCGAGTTAATGTCGGGATGGATTCCGTCCGAAGTTGATTTTGGTGGCGGATTTCCCAGCTTTCCAAATACTGACCCGGATGTGTACGTTAAAGGTTACTCTGAACACCAAATTGAAGACTATGCAAAAGTTATAGTCACAACATTCCGGCATACCATGGCGACAGTCAATCTAGACTGCGCTGGAATTACTCTGGAGGTAGAGCCAGGTCGGGGTTTACACTGTGACACAGGTGTCCATCTGACCAGCGTTAAGAATATCAAGCAAGAGGATGGCGAGCGAGCGCGTAAATGGGCAGAAGTTGATACCTCGGAAGTGTTTTTAGGCGTGCCTGGGCTCAGCGAAGAAGATCCTTTCGCCGTGATGGTTGCTAATAAAACCGATCAACCGAACAGTATTATCACGGATATTGTGGGCCTTACCTGCAATGCCGATCGACTTTGTAACCAGATCGAAACACCAGTATTAGACTGTGGCGATGTCCTGGCGCTGCTAAATACCGGCTCTTATATCGAAGCGATGGCCGCCAACTTTAATGCACTACCACGACCTGGGTCGGTTCTTGTCAGCGATACTGTGGCTGAATTGGTCAAGCGCCATGAAACCATAGATGATGTACTCGCTCGCGATATTATTCCGGAGCGTTTAAAGTAAATAAATAAAGGGTGATTAAGTGACTAAACCAGGTAATTTAAAATTAGGCTTACGCGGCATTCATCACCTCGCTATTTCAGTTCCATCTCTTGTAGTGGCTAAACAATTCTATTTAGAGACTTTAAGGTTTACTCTGGCCGACGAAATTAGTTTTGGTCCAGATCAACAGAGCGATCAGGTGCTGGGGCTTAAAGATGCACGCTGTAGCAGTATTTTGGTTAACGCGGGCAATATCTTCTTAGAGATATTTGAATTTGATTCTACTGCAACACTTCGTCAGGACGACAGACCCTTGAGTGAGTATGGTTATACCCATTTCGCCCTAGATGTAGAAAACATTCAGCAGGCTTTCGATTATCTTGAGGAGGCGGGTGTCAACTGGCACCATAATCCGGTAGATACCGGCGATGGTTATTGGATGGCCTATGGACGCGACCCATTTGGTAATGTGATTGAAATCCAGCAGCTTGCCGACGGCAGTGCCTATAGTTTAAATCAGTTAAACGGAGTCATATTATGAGCGGCGTAGTGCCCATTAGTTGGGCTGACTACAGTAAATGTGATGCGACAGACCTTGCTAGACTAGTAGCTAATGGCGAAGTCAGTGCCAAAGAGTTGGCGACTCAGGCGGCGATGGCCGTAGAGTTGATTAATCCTGATATTAATGGCGTGATTGAAGTTTTCTTGGATACATTGGCAGACCCCTATAAAGATGGAATGAATGCTCAGGGACCCTTTCACGGGGTGCCGATGATGATTAAAGACCTGGGTTCAAGAATGAAGGGCCGCCAGCAAGAGGCAGGCTATGCTTGGATGGATCAGCATATCGCCGAGGAAGATGATTGTTTAATTAAAAATTTCCGCACTGCTGGCTTTAATCTGATCGGACGCACCACCACACCAGAAGATGGTATGGCCGCTGTCACCGAAACGATTAAATTTGGTATTACTCGCAACCCCTGGAACCTCAATCACTCGTCTGGAGGATCATCTGGCGGTTCAGCGGCATCAGTAGCTTCGGGTATATTGCCTGTATGCAGTGCCTCTGATGGTGGCGGCTCGATTCGCTTACCAGCCAGCTGGAATGGTTTAATTGGCCTCAAAAATACCAGAGGTCGCTTACCCATGCCCACTGGCGTGCATGAGGCTTCGCTACCCAGTGCCGTTGAGGGAGTAGTGACACGCTCAGTTCGCGATACCGCCGCTATTCACGATGCTATTTGTCATAAACCGTTGGGGACAGGGTTTATGCCCTATCCTAATACACAGCCATTACTATCAGAGCTAACTACATCGACGCGTAAATTCAGGGTTGCTCTAAGCACAGGAAATTGGTCACGAAATGACGTAATACCGGCAGAGTTGATTCAACGAACTAATCAAGTAGCCAGCTGGTTAGAAGATAATGGGCACAGTGTCGAGCTTGTCGATGACCATACCATCTGTGATTTTGAAACCCTTTTTGAAGCGTACAAGGTGGGCAATTGGATTGCGCCGTTGAGCAATGTAATACCACAAATGGCCGACGCCTTTGGTGTTACCCTAACGCCAGAAAACACCAGTTATCAGACATTACAGATGATCAAGCTGGGCAAGGGCACTACCTATGCTGACTTTGCGATAGCGATGGATAAAAACGTGCTGATAACACGACAATGGGGACAGTTTTGGGAGCGGGGCTTCGATCTTCTCTTGACGCCTACCATGGCCGATCTTTGCCCGCCCGTAAATAGCGAGAAATACGCTTTGGCTAGTCCGTTGAGTTTTGAGCAATTTTTTGATCATGCCATGGATCTCTGCCGTTACGTTATGCCAGCTAACGAAACTGGCTTACCCGCGATTTCACTGCCAGCTGGTTTGGATAGCAATGGCTGCCCAATGGGAGTGCAGTTCTATGCTCCGTGGAATCATGAACATGACCTTATTCATATAGCAGGGCAGATGGAGCTGGCTATGCCCCACAGGTTTAATTGTTTGGCTCCGTTAAATGTGGGTAGGTTGTAAGACATGGACATCGATAAAGATCGATATTTAGAAACATTGTGGGATATTGAGCAGATTAAAAAATTGAAGGCACAATATTGTCTGTATGCAGATTCCGGTGACCATGCCGATGAGTTTGCTGGGCTATTTTTGCCTGATGCTGTTCTTGATGAAGGTGAGGACGGCGTATTTACAGGCCGTGAGGAAATTTGTCAGATGTATAAGAAAATCTGGCCTTATTTTTCACTCAACCAACATCTGGTATTTAACCCTATCATTGACATTAATGGTGACACTGCGACCGGAGACTGGCGGCTTATGCAGCTTTGCAGCACCAAACATGAAGACGGGGACAAGGCTTTTTGGGCTGTGGGGTATTACCGCGAGAAGTACACAAAGGTTGAAGGTCGATGGTTTTTTTATCATGTACTAGCTAGAGTCCATTTTTGTTGCCCCTATGAAGACGGTTGGGCGAAAACCCCTTTTGGAGAGTTACTCTCCACGGCGGCGCTGCAAGACTTGGGCCTTGCCTAATAACCAAATACTGTATATAGCTTTACACCCTGAATCACCTGCAGTACTAGTGCTGTTGACGGCGGGATGAGTCTAGGCGCCCAGTAGCAGGTATAAACTAAAAAGGGATTCCCATCCCAATTAGTTCCCCGTCACGAAGGGAGAAACAACTCTGGCTTTGATGTTGATCGGTTTAGGCACACTGTTATTGAAGAATTATCATTCAATAGAAATGCTTCTCAGTGACGTTATGTTGCAAATAATGACGAAGGTAAAGGCGTTTAACTAGGTTGAGATGTTGAGCCAAGAAAGTTAGCGTTGTCATTAAATAAATTAATTTATGTGAGTTGTGCGGATTAATCGTAAGAGGGATAAAGTATGCAAAAACTGAAAAAGAGTTACTTTATCGGCGAAGGTAAAGGACAGTTGCTTTATGAAACGATTGGTAGCTGTTTTGAAAGAGTAGCCAAGGTAATCCCCCCATTATTAATCGAAGTTAGAAGTAGTGGTTAGGCCGCCATGGCCAGTCTTTGTTTCGGGGCTATACCGCCCAGTGCCATGTTTGGTCGTTCGTTACTATAGGTCCACAACCAGTTGGTCGCAAAGTTCTGAATCTCACTGATCGACGAGAATAGGTGATGTTCTAGCCGTCATACCGGACAGCCTGGTTATAGGGCTCCACATAAGCATTCTGCTGGGAATTGCCAGGCCGGATAAACGCTATCTCAATATCGTGATTTCTAGACCATTCCTCTAATCGCTCACTGATGCTTGCCGGTCCGTTTTCACGACGAATCACTCTTGATTTACCACGCCACTCGATGATCTGATCTAGCGCCGAGTGCCTCGTGATGACGGCAAGGATAGATCAACGTTGATACCAAGGCCCTGATCTTTCCCATACAAATATACCCATGACGAAGATGAGATTCCTCTCACCATCCGGTTATCGCAACGAACGATAGATGCTAAAATCAGCCTATCTATTTTGGAGGCATCTGGATGGCTCACGGATT
>ERZ889078.3686-NODE-3686-length-10010-cov-5.885585_pt1 | contig 10010 bp, 11 predicted proteins | sample MGYA00521266_ERZ889078 | MGnify/ENA primary metagenome ERZ889078 (study PRJEB32303, sample SAMEA104408618) | aquatic metagenome | biome: Brackish water; feature: Pelagic; material: water | place: Baltic Sea | collected 2014-06-16T06:34:00 | depth 76,534 m ... | reverse complement strand
GCGATACCGGCAGCCTATTTGGCCACTCCCCCAAACCCGTGGCAAAAGCGGTGGCGCAGCAGGCAAGCCGGGGGCTGACCTATATGCTGCCCAGCCTTGATGCGCTGGAGGCCGGACGGCTGCTGACCAAACGTTTTGGTGATTTTCGCTGGCAGATTGCCACCACAGCCTCGGACGCCAATCGCTGCGCCATTCGGGTGGCGCGGGCGGTGACGGGGCGGCCAAAGATTTTGGTGTTCAACGGTTCCTATCATGGCACGGTTGAGGATGTGATGGTTGCGCTGGAGGGTGGGCGCACGGTGACGCGGGCGGGCATGGTGGGGCAAGTGGCCGACCCGGCCCAGCATGCGGTTGTGGCGGAATTCAATGATCTTGCCGCGTTGCAGGCAGCGTTTGCGGCGGGCGACGTGGCCGCAGTTTTGGCCGAACCGGTGATGACCAATTGCGCCATGGTGCTACCCGCACCGGGCTATTGGGAGGCGGTGCGTACGGCTTGTGATGCGGCGAACGTGCTGCTGATTCTGGATGAAACCCACACGGTTTCGAGCGGGTTGGGCGGTTGGGCGCGGGGCAATGGCCTGCACGCCGATCTTTTTGTGATTGGCAAGGCTGTGGCGGGCGGGGTCGCTTGTGCGGCTTGGGGGCTGGCCCCTGATATTGCTGTGCGTTTTGCAAGTTATGACGCGGGGCGGGTGCCGGGACATTCGGGCATGGGTACGACGCTATCGGGCAATCCGCTGCAATTCGCCGCACTGCGCGCGAATCTAGCGCAAGTGATGACGCGGGCGGCTTACGCGCATATGGAAAAGCGTGCCGTACGGCTGGAGGCAGGGCTAGCTGCGGCGATTACTGGGGTTTGCGCCCCTTGGCATGTGGTCCGCGTGGGCGCGCGGGTGGAGTTTATTTGCGCGCCGGGGCCGTTGAGGAATGGCACCGAGGCGATGACCGCGCATATGGGCGCGGTGGAGCGCGCGCTGCATATCGGCCTCGTGAACCGGGGCTGCTTGATTGCGCCGTTTCACAATATGATGCTGGTAAGCCCGGCCACAAAAAAGCGCCAGGTGGATCGATTGATCGGGGCGTTTATAGAGATTTTGGCGGAGTTGTTTGAGTAAGGCTTGGGGTTGCGCCGTGCGATGCACGTCGCGGGAAAGGGGGGCTTTCGCGCCTCCTCCCCTTTGCAAAGATGAAGCTCGGGCAGGCAATGCCCACAATAGTAAGGACGTGACTAGATGAGTGGTTCGCTCAGCCCTTCGGGATCGCAGGTAGAAGAAGCAGAGGCGTTTTTGGCGGCGCATCCGGAGATTGAGGCGATTGATCTGGTGTTGCATGACGCCAATGGCATCGGGCGCGGCAAAATCATTCGGCGGCACGAGTTGCTGGGGTTTTACAAAAGCGGGCGGCATTTGCCGATTTCAATTCTGGGCTTGGACATTTGCGGCGAGGATGTGCATGAAACCGGCCTGATCTGGGATCAGGGCGATGGCGATTTGCGTGCTTGGCCGGTGCCGGGGACATTGGTGCCGTTGCATGGCACCAAGCCTGCGCGGGCCGAAGTGTTCATGTGCATGTATGATTTGGAGGGGGCTGCGATGACCTCCGATCCGCGCCATGCATTGCAGCGGCAGGTGGATGCATTGGCGTTGGAAGGCTTGCGGCCCGCAGGGGCGTTTGAGCTGGAGTTTTTCTTATTGGCCAATGAACGCGGTGCGGATGGCAAGGTCCAGCCTGCGCGCGATGTGTTGGATGGGCGAGCCAGTTCAAAAACCGAAGTGTATTCGGTGAATCATTTGCATGGGATGCTGCCTTTGTTTTCCGACATTTATGCGGGGGCAGCTTTGGCGGGCATCAAGGCCGAGACGCTGATTTCGGAATATGCGCCGGGGCAATATGAGCTGACCTTGCATTACCGTGAGAATGTCATGCAGGCCGCCGATGATCTGATGCGGCTTAAGCGGATCGTACGGGCGCAGGCCCGCAGCCATGGGGTGACGGCCTGCTTTATGGCCAAGCCCGTGGAGGCCTATGCCGGCTCGGGTATGCATTTCCATGTGTCGATGCTGGATAAGGCCGGGCGCAATGTGTTTGTGGAACCCGTGGAAGGTGTGTGGTCGCAGACCATTTTGCATAGCCTTGGCGGCCTGCGCGCAACGATGGCGGAATCAATGCTGGTTTTTGCGCCGCACGCCAATAGCTGGCGGCGGTTTGTCGGGCAATCCTATGCGCCGGTATCCCCGTCATGGGGGGTGAATAACCGCTCGGTTGCGTTGCGCATTCCGGCGGGCGACATCAAAGCACGGCGGATCGAGCATCGACCCGCGGGGGTGGATGCGAACCCCTATCTGGTGGCGGCGACCGTGTTGGCGGGGATCCGCACGGGCTTGGCGCATCGGGTGGATCCGGGGCCGGAAACTACGGGCAACGGTTATGACGGGGCGGAGATCGGCGAGATGCCGGTGGATTGGCGCGGTGCGATCGAGGCGGCGCGCGGGTCTTCTTTCCTGAAGCGTGCATTGGGCGAGGATATGCACCGGACTTTTGTGGCGATCAAGGCTGCGGAATATGGGCGGGTGGCGCGGACGGTTTCGGAAGTGGATTTCGACCTGTATTTGCACACGGTTTGACATTGCGCGTGGCGTTCAAGGTAGTTGTTTTTCAGCACGGATATTGGTAAGGATTTCTTACCGCATTCAACGGAGGCCATAATGCCCGTTATCACCTGTATCGAAGACCTTAAGCGTATGCACAAACGCCGCACGCCGAAGATGTTCTACGATTACGCCGAGAGCGGATCTTATACCGAGCAAACCTTCCGTGAGAACTCCTCGGATTTCGCGCAGTTGCGGCTGCGCCAGAAGGTTGCGGTGGATATGTCGGGGCGAAGCACCGAAAGCATCATGATCGGCGAAAAGGTGGCGATGCCGGTGGGGCTTGCCCCTGTCGGGCTAACGGGGATGCAGCACGCGGACGGCGAGATTTTGGCGGCAAAGGCGGCGGAAAAGTTCGGTGTGCCCTTCACGCTGTCAACGATGAGCATCTGCTCGATCGAGGATGTGGCCGCGCATACCACCAAGCCGTTCTGGTTTCAGGTTTACACGCTGAAGGATGATGATTTCATGCGGCGCTTGTTTGAGCGCGCGCGGGCAGCGAATTGTTCGGCCATCGTGATTACGGTGGATTTGCAGATTATGGGGCAGCGGCACAAGGACCTGAAGAATGGCCTTTCCGCACCGCCAAAACTGACGCCGGCCTCGATTGCCGATATGATGACCAAAGTGCAGTGGGGCTTGGGCATGTTGCAGACCAAGCGGCGGTTCTTTGGCAATATCGTGGGCCATGCCAAGGGGATCTCGGACCCATCGAGCCTGTCAAGCTGGACCGCCGAGGCCTTTGACGAAAGCCTCGATTGGAAGCGGATCGCGAAATTCAAAGAGATGTGGGGCGGCAAGGTTATCCTCAAAGGCATCATGGATGCCGAGGATGCCCGCAACGCGCTTTCAGTAGGGGCGGATGCGATTGTGGTTTCCAACCATGGCGGGCGACAGTTGGATGGGGCGCTTTCCTCCATCCGGGCTTTGTCGAGCATCGTGGACGCAGTGGGTGACAAGATCGAGGTGCATATGGACGGCGGTATCCGCTCGGGGCAAGACGTGCTCAAGGCGATGTCGCTGGGGGCCAAGGGCACCTATATCGGGCGGGCCTTTGTGAACGGCCTCGGCGCAATGGGTGAGGCCGGGGTGACCAAGGCGCTGGAGGTGATCCAGAAAGAGCTGATTACCACAATGGGCCTGTGTGGTGAGCGCGGAATCGATGATCTTGGGCGGCACAACCTGTTGATCCCCAAGGGGTTTGAGGGCGACTGGGTCGAGTAACGCGAGGGCGCGTTACCGGCCCGACTTGCGCACCATTAGTGGCGCAAGGATAAGCACCAGTGCGATGCCGCAGGCGGTGGCCACAAAGGCCGCGCGTAGGCCAAAGTTACCCGCGATCAGGCCCAGAATCGGCGGGCCGAAGAAAAACCCAAAGTAGCCCAAAAGCGTGGCACGGGCGACGGCACGGGCGCGGGCCTCAGGCCGGGCGTTTTGGCCAACGAAGGAAAAGGCAGTTGGTGCGATGACAGAGGCCCCGATGCCCATGATGATAAATCCCGCATAGGCCATCGCGGGCCCTGTCGCAAAAGCAGCGATCAGTGCGCCAAAGCTTGCAATCACAGCACCACCACTCATCAAGGTAAGTGGGCTGATCCGCCGGATCAGTGCTTGCCCCCCCAGCCGCGCGGCGGCCATGGTCAGCGCCAATGCAGCGGGGCCAAGCGCCCCCTGTGCCGGGCTGCCACCGAGTGTTTTCTCGATATGCAGCGCCGACCAGCTTTCGGCAGCGTTTTCCGTCATGAAAGCCACCAGCACGATTGCGCCGCCGATCAACGGCAACGCACCGAGCGCGGCAGCAGCCTTACCCTTGGGGCGGGCAAGCCCTTCGATGCGGCCATTTCTATCCCATGTGAACAGCGCCACCACCAAGGCCGCCGCCGAGACGCTGGCCATCACCACCCCCGGTGCCGTGCCAACGTCGCGCAGCGCCCCGGTGGTCAGCGCGGCGACTGCATAGCCCAGCGAATAAAACGCATAGCACAGGTTCATCAAAGGCCGTGCATGGGTGTTTTCCAGCGTGGCAACCCGCGCGTTCATCAGCACATCCGTCAGCCCTGTCGCCGCCCCGCAAGCCATCATCGCCAGCGGGAACAGCAAGAGTGAGGCGGTTTGCCCCGGCAGCGCAAAGCTGGCCGCCATCAGCAGGGTGGCGAGTGGCAGCGCAAAGCGGCCCAGTGCTGCGCCCAAGCCAGGGGCCATGAGCATCATGAGCACCGCCGACACCGGAGTCAGGAACAACAGCAGGCCCAGCTGCGCCTCATCCACGCCCAGCATCGTCTTGAGGTCTGGCAGCACGGCGGCAAAACTGCCCCACATCATGCCCATAACCACAAAGGCGCAAAGCGGCGCGCGCGCTATCGAGAGGGTACTGAGCGGCATCAAAGCTGGCTCCTTGCAATGCAGAATTTGGCCTAGACCGGGCGCAACGGACGCACAAGGCCCGGCAAACCCGCCAAAGGCCCATTTTTTGCCTTTCCCCTGCGGTGATTCCCCGCTATAGCCCCCCGGTCGCGTCGCACACCCTTGGAGGGCGGCGGACTTAACATATGGAGAATTACAATGGCAAAAGAGATCCCAGATCTTGTAGCCGAGGTACGTGCGGGGACAGGCAAGGGGGCCGCCCGCCAAGCTCGTCGTGACACCTTGGTACCCGGTATCGTTTATGGTGGTGGCCTTGATCCGCAGCCGCTAAACTTCAAGTATAACTACTTGGTCAAGCACCTGAAGGCAGGCCGCTTCCTTTCGACCCTGTTCAATCTGAAAGTTGAAGGGCAGGAAGATGTTCGTGTAATCTGCCGCGGTGTGCAGCGCGATGTTGTCAAAGACACGCCTTTGCACCTTGACCTGATGCGCCTGCGTCGCACCAGCCTGATCAATCTGTTCATCCACGTCACTTTCGAAAACCACGAAGCAGCCCCAGGCCTCAAGCGCGGTGGTACGTTGGTTGTTGTGCGTCAGGAAGTGGAACTGAAAGTCACCGCTGGCGATATCCCGGACCACATCACCGTGGACCTGACCGGCAAGAAAATCGGCGATGTCATCCACATCAACGATATTGTTCTGCCCTCGGGTGCCAAGCCGACCGTTGCACGGAATTTCGTGATCGCCAACATCTCGGCTCCGTCGGGCCTCCGCTCTTCGGATAATGAAGAAGCCGATGAGGCTGAAGAGGAGTAATCCTCTCTCGCCTCAAGGGAATTGTAAAACGCGGGGGCATCGTTCCCCGCGTTTTGCGTTTGGGGGTTTGGGTTTTGGCACGACACCTGATAAAAGACGCTTCGGCAGGAAAAAAGGGTACGATATGTGGCTGTTTGTGGGCTTGGGCAATCCCGGAGCGAAGTATGCGGGCAACCGGCACAACATCGGTTTCATGGCGGTGGAACGGATCGCGGCAGATCATGGCTTTGGCCCGTGGAAGCGCGGGTTCAAGGGCCTTGTGTCCGAGGGGCGGCTTGGCGGTGTGCGGGTTTTGTTGCTTAAACCCGAAACCTTCATGAACCTCTCGGGTGAGGCGGTGCAGGCCGCGATGGCCTTCCACAAAATCTCCCTCGCGCAGGTGATGGTGTTTCATGACGAGTTGGACCTTGCTCCCGGCAAGATGCGGCTGAAACAGGGGGGCGGCCATGCAGGGCATAATGGGCTGCGCTCCATCCACGCCCATATCGGTGAGGCTTATGGACGGGTGCGACTGGGGATCGGGCATCCGGGACATAAAGATGCGGTGGCCGCTTATGTGCTGCATGATTTCGCCAAGGCCGATCAGGCATGGCTGGACGATCTGCTGCGCGGGTTGTCGGATGGCGCGCCCTATCTGGTGGCGGGCGATGGCGCAAAGTTTTCCAATGCCGTGGCCCTGCGCGTTGCGCCGCCACGCGCGTCAACCGGGGTGCAACCTCTGGCAAAGGCACGCAAGTTGCCGCCGTCCCCAAGTACCGCCAAGACCGAGCCAGCTCCGCAGCCCGCGCCAGAACCAGCGCCCGACGCCCGCTCCTTGTTGCAAAAGCTGGCTGATCGGTTCCGATGAGCGAGGCCGTTCGCGCCAGCTTCCACTCGCAGGCCGACAGCTGCGCGGCACTCGGCTCGCCCTTCACCGCGCGGGTGTTGCGGCTGTTGGCTGATCACCTGGCCCCCGGAAATCCGGTGGCCGACCGGGTTCTGGACTGGCCGGGGGACCCATCAGGCCGGGCCGATGCGCTGGCTTTGCGGCTGGCAGCCGGGCTGCATGCGCTGGTGCTCATGGGGCAAAGCGCGGTGCTGCAAAACCTTTATGAAAACCCCGAACAGTTCAGCGATGCCAAGGCTGCCAAAACGCTTTTGGATGCGATTGCAGCCCGTCCGCATGTACTGATGGAATGGCTCAACTCCGCCCCGCAGACCAATGAGGTCCGGCGTTCGGCGGTGTTGATCGCGGCGGGGCATTGGCTGGCTGCGCGGTTCGGTTTGCCCATGGCGCTTTCTGAACTGGGGGCGAGCGCGGGGCTGAACCTGAACTGGGATCGCTATGCGCTGGAGATTGGCGGCACCTTTGGCGACCCGCAAAGCCCGTTGCGCCTTGCGCCCGAGTGGCGCGGGCCACCGCCGCCCCGCACCCGCCCGGTGGTGGCGGAACGGCGCGCGGTAGACCTCAACCCGCTGGACGTGATCGGTGACAGCCTGCGCATCCGCTCATACCTCTGGGCCGACCAGCCGCATCGCATGGCGCTGACGCAAGAGGCGATTGATCTGGGCGCGCAGCATGACATCCTGGTGGAGGCGGGCGACGCGGTGGATTGGCTGGCGGAGCGACTGGGCGCGCCAATGCCGGGGCGGCAGCATCTGGTCTATCACACGGTCGTCTGGCAATATTTCCCCAAAGCCACGCAGGCGCGGGGCGAGGCGTTGCTGCAAGCGGCGGGTGCTGCGGCCACCGATCACGCGCCCTTGGCGCATCTGGCGATGGAAAGCGACGGGGCGGAGCCGGGTGCGGCCCTAACGCTGCGATTGTGGCCGGGCGGGCAGGTTATCCCGCTGGGGCGCGCGGATTTTCATGGCCGCTGGGTGAATTGGCAGGCCCCCGCGCTGTGAGGCGGATTGACATCACCTCCGGCCATTGCAGCAGACTTGCGCGGCGGGCGGGGCTGTGGTCCCCTTCCGGTTCTGGTTCGTTGGGGGAAGCTATGCGTCATTTTGCCAAAATCTTGGACCTGGAGGCCGAAGACCATCGGCTGGGCGAGGATGCAAACAATACCGTCATATTCCGCGCCATTGCGGCGGCGTTTTAGGCACAGGAAAGGGATATCCGATGAAAGAGGCTTCGATCAACGTTCTGGGCGGCGCGCTGGAAGGCTGCTCCTCCGCGCCGATGACCGGGTTTTTCCGCAATGGCTGCTGCGATACCGGGCCGGAGGATCGTGGGTTGCACACGGTTTGCGTGGTGCTGACGGCAGAGTTTCTGGCGATGTCGAAATATCTGGGCAACGACCTTTCCACGCCGCGGCCAGAGTTTGGCTTTGCAGGGCTAAAGCCGGGAGATCGCTGGTGCCTTTGCGCAAGTCGCTTCTTACAGGCGCATGATGAAAGAGCGGCACCGAAAGTAAACCTTGCAGCCACACATCAGCGCACACTGGACGTGGTACCTCTGGAGGTGTTGCAACGTTACGCCCTGGAATGAGCCGCTGCGACAGCGCGACGCTTGTGGCCGCCCGCGCCCAAGCGTAGCCATAACACATGAGCATTCCGCCCCGTTTTCCCGTGACACCCGCACAGATCGACCAAGTGGTCGCCAGCTTTTACGCGCGCGTGCGCCTGCATCCGAAGCTGGGGGCGGTGTTTGCCACCCATATCCACGACTGGCCCCCTCATGAGGCAAAGATCGCGCGCTTCTGGCGCAACGCGATCTTGTTTGAGCGTTGCTATGACGGCAACCCGATGGCGGTGCATCGCGCAGCAGGTAATGTGCGGCCCGGCATGTTTGATGATTGGCTGGCATTGTTTGATGAAACCCTGACCGAAACCCTGCCCGAAGATCTGGCGCAGGCATGGTCGGCGTTGGCACATCGCATTGGTCGAGGGTTGCGCATGGGTGTGGTCGAAGGGCTGACGCCTTTTGGTACGGTGCCGCGCCTAACCTGAATTGGCAAGGTCTTCCAACTGCGCCTCCGGCGTGGTTGGAATGGGTGCGCGGATCACATCGTCGCGCATCAGATCTTCGATAAACAGGCTCAGGAGTTGCGGGCGCCCGGTAACCCCGGCCTTGCGGTAAATCGCGTTGCTCTGTGCCTTCACAGTGCCTTCCGACGTGGCGCGCAGTGCGGAAATTTCGGCAAGTGACATGCCTTTGATGGCGAAAAGGGCAACGTCCTTTTCCGCCGGAGTCAGGCCCCATTCAGCAAAGCGTTCGTCCAGCAGGTCCATAAACTGCCCCGAGGCACGGCGCAGCCCTTCGGTGGCAAAGTTGCGTTCGTGCGTGACACGGCGCAGGGCCAACGCCCCCAGAACCAGCCCAAGGATCAACCCAACTGCGGCACCGATCTCAATGAACTCGCGTACCTGCCAGTTGATTGGCTGGCTGCGCAACCCCAGTACCGAGGACAGGATGTCGGAAACAAAAAACACCGCGCAGAGAAATTGGACGGCCAAAATGGCAGCAATAACGCTGCGACGACTCATGTATAGGCCTTCGGCGACTCAATCATAATCGCTACTGTCATCGCTGCTGTCGTCGCTACTGTCATCGCTGCTATCGTCGCTACTGTCATCGCTGCTATCGTCGCTACTGTCGTCGCTGCTATCATCGTTGCCGTCGTCACCGCTATCATCGTTGCCGTCGCCGCCCAACTTGCCCGAGCCACTTTTGCCCTCCCCCTCGTCGTCGTCAAAAACCGAGCCGGAACCGCCACGCTTGAAGATGACATCGCGCAGCACCTCGCCGGTTTTGCTGTTCAGGATGATTTCACGGCGCTGCTCGCCCTTATGCGCGGTAACACGCAAGCGGCCCAGAAAAGTACGACTTACTTTAAATTCGCTATAGCCTTGGCGCTCCAGCGCCTTGACCACTTTACCCTGAAGCGTTTCGGCAAGGGCGGGCGTGACAAAGCCGCTTGCCACCAGAAGGGTAGGAAAGACGGTTTGCAAAAAATAGCGGCGGTTCATCATTCAGCCCTGCTTTCGTCTGCTACAGACTTGCGTGCAGTATTGGGGTTTTGGTCCGGGCTGGCAAGATGCCATGCCCGGACCGGTTACATCAGTCGTCGTTGCTGTCGTCATTGCTGTCGTCGTTGCTGTCGTCGTTGCTGTCGTCATCGCTGTCGTCGTTGCTGTCGTCATTGCTGTCGTCGTTGCTGTCGTCATCGCTGTCGTCGTTGCTGTCGTCATTGCTGT
>ERZ889078.3682-NODE-3682-length-10020-cov-10.782037_pt1 | contig 10020 bp, 10 predicted proteins | sample MGYA00521266_ERZ889078 | MGnify/ENA primary metagenome ERZ889078 (study PRJEB32303, sample SAMEA104408618) | aquatic metagenome | biome: Brackish water; feature: Pelagic; material: water | place: Baltic Sea | collected 2014-06-16T06:34:00 | depth 76,534 m ... | reverse complement strand
GAAACCGTATTTCCCTTGCTTCTCTTTGCCACAGTGCTCATTCTCCAAATGTAATCAGAAGATTATCGTTCTCCTTTTTTGAACTTAGAAATGGCATTTCTCGTGAAATCGGACAACACCAGTTTTCCACTTAACTCTGCTCGATGAGTGAGCAGATCATCCCAATGCTCTGTTCCTTCCCAAAACACATTCTTTAGCAACATCATGGCTTCAGGATTGCTTTCAGACAGCTTTTCAATAAGTTCATTTATCGCAGAATCCATTTCCTCTACAGAATCATGAATGGAGGCGTATAGACCCTTCTCTCGTGCCCATTCAGCCGAATACCACTTGGTAGCATCTATGCTCATCTGACTAAACGCAGAATTGCCAATTTTCTTTTGCACTGCCGGACCGACTACGAAAGGCCCAATACCAATAGCCAGTTCACTCAACTTAACTACCGAATGCTTGGTTCCGAATGCGTAATCGGCTGCAGATGCGAGCCCCACTCCTCCTCCAACAGCTTTACCTTGAACCCTGCACAACACAAACTTTGGCGCTTTGCGAATTGCGTTAATTACGCCTGCAAAACCTGAGAAGAACACCTTTCCAGTTTTCAAATCATCGATTGAAACCAACTCATCAAACGAAGCACCAGCACAAAAAGCCCGTTCACCAGCGCTTTTCATCAAAATGACTTTCACATCCTCATCTTTCCCTGCATCCTCAATTGTCTGCGCCAGTTTGCGCAACACTTTTCCAGGTAACGAATTACTTCGCGGATGATGAAATTCGATGGTAGCTACACCTCGCTCATCGGTTGAAATTGTCACTCCACCTTGGTCAATTACGTTCTCAGTCATAGTTTTCGATTAAGGAATGCAAAACTAAAAGATAGTGCGAACCCTTGTTTGCAGCACCAGATTACAATCAATATTCCGAAATTAGCGACTTAATGCTCAACCAGATCTGCATAAAAACGGCCGAGATTATTCTTTCGGTGCTTTCATCTCAAACAGAGGTGAAAGACAATGCCGTTTGCGAGCCTGTCGAATATTTCGACTCTATTTATCGCTTGCAGGCAGGTGTTCTAAACCGCTTATCTGAGCACGTTTTGGGGGCAGATAGTCTGTTTTCAAGATTAGAAGAGCATTGTTCTGCAGAAGAGCTAGAAGCGCTGGAAGTCTTTAATATCTGGTTCAAAGATCAGAAAATTAAAAAGGTTAATCTTTCAGACTTATACGAATTGATGCTGTTGATTGAATTTCCTATTCAAGACGGAAAGATTACGGCAGATACGGAGAATTTGGACTCAATAGGTTCGTTCTACACCCCAATTGAGTTAGCAGATAAAATCGTGGCGCTGACGATGGATAACTATATCTACAACAACATTGGAATTGAGCGTTTTTCGTCATCGGTAAAGTCAAAAAGTCAGATTAGGTCGGTTAAGAATTTGTTCTTGAGCACTGGCTTTGGCGATTATTCTTGTGGTACTGGAAGCTTTCATTTGGCCATACTTAGATATTTCCAATCGTATTTAGCCAGTTCGATTCAGGAAATGAAGAGATTCTCGGTAAATTTTCGCGGGATAGAAGCAGATTCCTTATCCTTAGAAATTGCCAAAATCCAAATGTTGGAGATGCTTGGCGACACCAAGATGCAGGGGCATTTCAACAGGACTTTCCTTCATAGAAATCCGCTTATAGCACCAAACCAAGAATACCCAGATTACCCTTTCTGCCTCGAATTCTACTACCACAATGATTTAGCGATGGCGCTGAATCAGATTTCAAAATGTGACGTTCTTGTGGGTAATCCTCCATGGGGAACAGTAGATTTTGACGTACAGCACTATTTCCATCTTCTTTGTCCTCATTTGAGTAAAATTGAAGACGAAACAGAACTTGAAATCGCGCTAGAGAATCTGTCAGAAACACATCCAAATCTATACGAATGGTTGCTCAAACATGATGAATCAATTGATTTGGCTTGTGAGGAAATTTACAATGATGAGCGGTTTGAGCACTCTACAATGGGCGGTCTTCACACAAACGTTCTTTTCACCGAATTGTCTAATGGTTTGTGCTCAGAAATTGGAACAACTGGCTTGGTTCTGAAAGGCTCCACCTTAGCAGATCCACTAAACAAACGACTACTCAAACATCTTTCTGACCACAATAGAATTCATGCTCGGTACGACATCTTGAATTCAAACCGAATCTTTAATATCGATTCCAGCGAAGAATTTTCTATTCTAATTCTTGGAAATAATATTTCTTCAAAAGTGAAGCACCAAACTGGGTTAACTAAACTGTCTGAAATAAACTGAATTAAGCCTTGTTAGCAATTAACCCTCGCTTTCGGTAGTACTTTACCCCAAAGGCGATTGCAAAGGCGCCAATAACACCGGGAGCGGTCCATGGCAGCACTCCCCACATTCCCGGAAGGACTTTCGACATCCACGTGTAACCTCCAAACACAAAGAATGCCGTATAGGCCGCAATTCCACTGGTTAGAAGTCCAATCATGTGCAGACGAATACGGTCTTCATTTTGGCGAGGTCCATTTAAGTTCTTAATGAAGGATGGAATTCCCGTGAGACCTAAACACCCAAATATGATTAAAAGCACAGAAGAATTATTGCCTTGTAGCATGATTCCGTACCCTAGCATGAGCACACCAGCCAAAGCTATCACACCATCAAACGCAATCCGCATCCAATGAAAACGTGCTGAGTTTTGAACTTTCGGTCTCAAAATTGCCATTCCATACCACAACGGATTTGAGGTGATGAGCGAAATGAATCCGAGGAATATGGCCATGAAATATTTACCGATAATGACATTCTTGACACTAAGCAAAGCTGCAGTTACTACCACCACCCACATGGCAATGACATACAGCTTGCCAACCACCCGGTGTCCTTTCCCTCCTTTCTTTATAAAAACAGGTATCCAGAATAAAACGAGACTTGTAAACCCGAAAGAAACGTGCAAATAGAGAAGTGTTTTTACGATGAGTTCCATAATGTTTGATTTTTGATTCGGCTCAAACATATTCCGAATCACGGCCAATTCAAGAACAAAAGGGACGGATAACAAGCCTCGGTGACCAATGTCAATCAACTGGGACGAACCGCAATTTCACTTGACCGCTGTCAATCTAACAGTTCCCGAATTTTGGAGATAAAAGAGCGTGAAACAGGTATTTCTTGCTCCACAACACTTTGCAATTGAAGCCGTAAACCCTGTGCGTTGCCGCTCACTTTTTCTATACAATCCACATTCACCAGATAAGAACGATGACAGCGAACTACATCGGTTGCAGCAAACTTCTCTTCGGTAGACAATAGCGTGGCGCGGATAATTTCTTTGCGCAATGTTCCTTCGCTCATGTACCAAACCGATACGTAGTTCTGCAATGCCTCAATGTACCTAACGTCTCGTACCTCTAAAGCGTGCGTTAGGCCATTTTCGTCTTCTAATTCAATCTGCTCGGTGAGCTCTTCTTTCTTTGGATGAAGATGCTTTGAGAGGTCAACAGCGCTCTCTTCATTCTGCTGCGTTGCTCGCAACTGAATGAGAATGCCCGACAAAGCAACAGGGAAAATTCCAATGAGTGAAGTGTATCCAATCATTCGCAGAAAGTTAAAATACCCCAACGACCTCCAATTAGATAACCAATTAACAAACAAGTAGTTACCAATTGCTATCCAAACAATAAGAACGGTTGCCATGAGCATCCATTTTCCTAAGGTCCAAGACGGACCAAACGTTTGAATTTTGAAAATGTATCGTGTGCCAAACTCGAACAACCAACCAAAAACCACTGTAACTGCGCCAAAACCAACAGAAACCCAAACCAAATCAGCCCAAGGTCCTTCAATTCCGAATGGGCGAATTAAAAGAAGAAACAGCACGATAAATACGCCCACCCACAATATGGTAAGCAGACTCTTTTTAAAGCTGTCTTTATCTGGAAATGGTTGATTGAATTTACTGAGCACGCTCAAAAATAGAATTGACTCGCACTAAAGCGAACTAAAAGAAGAAATGAATCTTCTCTTTATTCTTCCATCCAGCACGAGATTCATACTCCACGAAGTAGATTTTCACATCTGCCCTGCTCTCATAATCAACAAAGAAAATCTTCTTATCAGCGCGGCTTTCGTAGTCGACAAAAAACCAATTCCCTTCATTACCATCGGCTCGGCTTTCATAATCCTGTTTAAAAACTAAAAGGTTTGCTTGACTTTCATAGTCAACAACAAAAACTTTAACGTCTGCTCGACTTTCGTACTCCACGCTGAATACTTTTTGTGCTTGCGCACCGATAGTCATCAGTCCAAAAATCAACAAGAGAGTAATATGCTTCATCATCCCATTCCATACTCACGTTCAACTTTAGCAATCCGAACGCGGTAACCTGCATACCACTTCTCTTTGCCCAACTCTTTTGCGCGAAGATGCTTCTGGTATTTAGACCATTCTTGAATAGTTTCCATGTCTTTGAAATAGAGAACCGTAATTCCAAAGCCCTCTTGGTTTCTCATCGACTCTTCGCCAATAAAACCGTCAAGCTTTTGGGCGTCTTCCCAAAGTGATGCATTCATAACGCTGTAGCCCTCATCTACTTCCGTTCTTTGCGAAGTAAATACAACTGTAAAATAGGGCGGTTTTGGAGTATTTGCGAACATGCGATTAAATTAGACAATTCATTTATCCAATCATCATTATGAGGCCGCAAAAACATTCCCACGGAGATTACTACACGAATTACATTTCACTCGTTGAAGAAAAAGATTTGTTCTCTGCGCTAGCCAATTCTGTAAATCGCTCAAACACATTTTGGTCAGTATTGACCGAAGAACAAGGCAATTATCGCTACGCGGAAGGTAAATGGAGTATTAAAGAATTGCTACAACACATTATTGATACTGAACGGATATTCAGCTACCGCGCACTAGCCTTTGCGCGAGGAGAAACCATTGCGCTGCCTGGTTATGATGAGAACGAATACACGGATAATTGCTTTGCTGATGAACGGACACTCAAAAGCTTAGTAGACGAATTAAAAACGGTGAGAGAAGCCACAATTCACTTATTCAAGAGCATCAAAGAAGAACGGCTCGATAAGATTGGCACAGCAAGTAATTCACCCCTTTCAGCAAGAGCGGCTGGCTTCATTCTAATTGGTCATGAAATTCACCATATGAATGTAGCGAAAGAGCGGTACTTGAAGGGTTAGGGGTTGGTGACTCTTCAGCTTAAAACAGGCACTAAACAAAACGAAATATCCAATAGCATCCAGATGAAAGAGGAATCTCCCGCTGAGAATCAAATTCACCGTGTAACAAGTTTTCAAGACCTTGTTTCCGCGCCTTTTTATGGGGAAAGCAACGCTATTTGTTGGAGTCGCAAACTAGTCGGTGACTTTTCTGAAATTGTTAGTAAGGTAAAGTTGAACGAGAATATGGCGGTGCTTGACGAAGATGAGCTTCACGAACTGCAATTGAGCGCACAGGGAGAACTTGCTCGCGAAACGCTGCTGAACGACATGAAGCTATTGATGGCTCATGGCGCTTCTCCTACCCTTAATCTTATTAAATGGTACGAGAGAGATGATGCCTACCCGTTTTTTCCGACTGATGTATATTCCTTTCATGTAGACCGTTCTCCTATTCCTACCGATACCTTTTTGTGCACCTACCATGGCGATGCGAGCGACATCATCTCCAATGCTCAGGCCGAGCAAAAGATATTGGTCCCTGAAATACGAACTGAACTTAAAAAACTCTATGGCGGAAAAGATGAAGGATTCGATGCTTTTTTAACTGAAAATTTCTTTGACCTACACTATCAAGCGAAGCCCGCTGCAAGCCCAATCAATTTAGGTGTGGGTCACTTATGGAGATTAGCAGTTGACCATTCTGAAAGCAAAGCTTTGCCTTGTATTCACCGCGCGCCAAAGGAAAAAACAGGAGAGACGCGTTTATTGATGATTTGTTGATTGTAGAGACGCGATGCTTCGCGTCTCTACCGTGTCTATTGCTCCTTATTCTTCACCATCGTTAGAATGGTGGCAATAGCACAGGTCTCGTTTTCCTCATCGTAAACCTCAACCAACCATTTTACAATTCCTTTTTTGATGTCGTCTTCGTCTCGTTTTTCCTGCTGAATTCTTTCTTTACAGGTTAATCGAACTCCGATTGTCATTCCAGGATAAACCGGCTTGGTGAAACGTGCTTCATCAATTCCATAGTTCAGAAGAACTGGGCATTTTCTATTCTCAACGAACATACCCGCTGCTTTAGAAAGGATCCAATATCCGTGTGCAACACGTCCTTCGAAAAGCGTTCCTTCCAATGAGGTAACGTCCGTATGCGCATAGAAATGGTCTCCACTTACGTTGGCGAAATTGATAATGTCAGCTTCAGTAACGGTGTGTTTATGTGTGATAAGTGTTTCGCCAATCTCAACATCCTCAAAATGCTTCATAAATGGATTGAGCAACACTTCTTTCTGCTTGGCTCCTTGCTGATAAACATCAGTAATAGCTGTAATCATCGTTGGCGAGCCTTGAATTGCGGTACGTTGCATGTAATGCAGTACGCCCCGTTTTCCGCCCATCTCTTCTCCTCCTCCAGCTCTTCCTGGTCCACCATGAACCAATAACGGCATTGGCGAACCATGTCCTGTACTTTCCTTGGCGCAATCTCCGTTCAGCACGAGAATTCGACCATGATAAGAAGCCGCTCCAAGAGCGAATTCTCTTGCCGTTTTCTCATCATTAGTTACAATGGAAGCGCATAACGAACCTAAACCAAGCTTGGTAAGTGCAACAGCTTCATCCATTGTTTTGTAAGGCATAATCGTGCTTACAGGTCCGAATGCCTCGATATTATGAACGGCTGAATTATTGAACGGATCATCATTTCGCATAAGAATTGGCGACATGAACGCACCTTTAGAACCATCAGCTCCAATGGCGTCAACTGGGTCGAGGTTTCCAAAAACGATTTGGCTTTCCTTCAGTAGCAAGTCAACCTGTTCTTTTACCTCACGCATTTGGTCTTGACCAGCTAAGGCGCCCATTCTCACTCCTTCTGCAGTTGGAGCACCAATGGTTGTTTTCTCTAATCGTTGACCTACGGCAATCTGTACGTCTTCTACCAAGTTCTCTGGAACCATTATCCTACGAATGGCGGTACATTTCTGTCCACACTTAACTGTGATTTCCTTAGAAACTTCCTTGATAAACAAATCAAATTCTGGCGTTCCCGGAACAGCATCTGGCCCTAAAACTGATGAGTTCAAACTGTCAGCTTCCATATTAAACGGAACAGAATTGTTGATAATACTTGGCTTCGCTTTCAGCATTCTACCTGTTGAGGCAGAACCAGTGAACGTTACCACGTCCTGCATTTCAACATGGTCGAGTAAATCGCGTGCAGAACCACAAATCAATTGCAATGAACCTTCTGGAACTATACCAGAAGCAATGATGTCTCGAACCATAACCTCTGTCAAATACGAAGTAACGGTAGCTGGTTTTACGATAGCTGGAACTCCAGCCATCCAGTTTACAGCCACTTTCTCCAACATTCCCCATATCGGGAAGTTGTAGGCGTTAATATGCACGGCAATTCCCTCCTTAGGCACCATAATATGGTGACCGATGAAGGTTCCCGTTTTTCCTAATGGTGCGTAATCACCATCCACGTAATGACTGCTATTGCCAAACTGTTTTCTGAGGCTTGCATTGGCAAAAAGATTACCAATTCCACCTTCAATATCAATCCAGCTATCTATTCGAGTAGCGCCTGTTTTGTAGCTTACCTCGTAGTACTTCTCCTTCTTTTCTAACAAGTGCAACGCCAAAGCTTTTAGCATCAACCCTCGCTCTTGAAAAGTCATTTTTCGTAATGCTTCCCCACTCTTCCTTCCGTACGCTAGAGCCGCCTTAAAGTCTAAGCCATTGGTAGAAGCATGTGTAACAATTTCGCCTGTTACAGAATTAAACAACGGACTTCCGTCTCCGTCTCCGTCTATCCAATTTCCTGCTAAGTAGTTCTGAAGTTTCATGCAATTTAATTTGAGCCCAAATATAAACAAGGGTGCATGTCCTCGAATTCTAACATTAAGAATGCGGATTAGTCTCCTACAATTACTTTCTTTGGCTCGATTTTTCAAATGGTCAGCAAACTCGAATCGTTCATTTCCAAACGCGCTGCTTTGGTTGGAGGCGTTGTGGCCATGGCAGCATACATCTATGTTGTGCTTCGCGGTTATTTCGTGCCGCCCTTTTGTGATGAGATAAACACTTTTTTTACCTACGTAAGAACTGGCGACATGCAGCCATTTTACGCACACTTAGACGCCAATAATCACGTAATAAACTCAGCACTTTCTCGGCTTTTTTACGTTCTATTTGGCGGAGAAATATTTATTCTTCGCCTAGCGAACATGCTAGCATTTGCGGGTTACTTGTACTACGCTTTTCGATTTAAAGCATTTTTCAAAAACTCCACCGTATGGCTGGCCTGGTTTATTGCCATGGTTACCACTCAGTTCATCATTGATTTTTTCCATTTGAGTCGAGGCTACGGCCTTTCAATGGCGTTTTTACTTGGCGCATTCTTCCATCTACTCAGCTACAATAGGCTGGCAAGCACCAAGCATTTCCTACTTGGATTGACCTTGATTTCTTTAGCTATGTGGTCTAATCTATCGGTGTTACTTAGCGCCATTTGTGTTGCAGGCGTATTTGTATTTACGTGGGTCTTTAAGCACGGAAAGAAGCATTCTATTGCAGATCATAGTGTTCAGCTAATTGGACTGCTCGTGCTTTTTGTAGCTCCAGCAGTAGCAGCAATCCTGTATGGATTTGAGCTCAAAAATGCAGGCAGTCTTTACTACGGTGCCGATTCTGACTTTTGGTATTACAGCATTGTCAGAACCTTGAGGTTTATCACTAACAATTGGGAGTATTCTAATTGGTTTGCAGCAGTTTGCATTCTCATTTTAGTGGTTATCTCTATTTGGAGCACACTAAAAAGAAGAAAAGCAGATTTTATCCAATTGCATCTTGTGTTATGGGGTTCCATTATTGGCATTGTTGCCATGCATTATCTCAACGATGTTAAATACCCTGTTGACAGGGCGGTGCTTCATCTTTTTATATTGTTCTCTACCCTCCTGTTTTTAGAGATTGATCTCTTTCATAAAAAGGCTGTAAGGTGGTTTGGTTTTGCTATTGCACTTTCAAGCCTTTCGCTCACCGTGGTTAATGCAAACTTATCGCACACCAACTTATGGGACACAGTTCATTTGCCAAAAGCTTATTACACTAAAATGCTAGATTGGCAAAAGGAAAACAATCGATTTCCAACACTGTCTGCTCATGGTTTACACAAATTTGTGTTAGACTATTACGCGTTTCTTGGTGACGACAAGTTCATTCCATCCGCCAATGGAGATTACCCAAGCTGCGTTGCAGATTTTGTCATCCTTAAAGATGATGTGCTGTGGGAAGGTTCCAATTTGTACGATACAGTTTATTACCATCCGGAGTATCAATCGGGGTTATTGCAGTTACGAGAAACTCCAGATTGGAATGTTATTGATTCCGTTGTGAAAAACCAACAACCCATGACTGGAGAGTACATGAGTTTGGGTGATTTTAACGTTGCCAATTTCCTTCGAAACCCCGCTTACATTTCTGCCACTTTTGATGCTGAAAGCCAGAAAGAGCTTAAAGAAGTTCAGTTAATATTCTCCGTTCTTGATTCTACAGAACACAGATTGCGTTATGAGAAGATTGACCTTCATACATTTTACCCAGGTTTACGTAGCAAGCAAACGATAACCGCTAATTACCTTCTGGAAAACACACCTGTAAATGCAGCCAAAATAGCCGTCTTTATTTGGAATATTAAAGGCAAACCTCTTACCATTTCAAACACAAACACCAAGCTTCACGTAGCAACCAGAAGACCCTAGCAACGTCTTCCCTACATGAAAACTTTGTTTTTTC
>ERZ889078.3680-NODE-3680-length-10030-cov-7.005714_pt1 | contig 10030 bp, 5 predicted proteins | sample MGYA00521266_ERZ889078 | MGnify/ENA primary metagenome ERZ889078 (study PRJEB32303, sample SAMEA104408618) | aquatic metagenome | biome: Brackish water; feature: Pelagic; material: water | place: Baltic Sea | collected 2014-06-16T06:34:00 | depth 76,534 m ... | reverse complement strand
GCCGTCACCAAACTCCATACGCCACATGTCGCTCCCGGGATTCAAGATGCTGGCGTGCACCCCGAGCGCATGACACGCCGCGCAGAGCGACGTGCGTGTGCGCAGGGACGGGTTGAGGAAGATGCCGGCGACGCGCTTGCCGTGGGCCTGGCGCGGCGAGGCGCCCGCTCGCAGCGCCAGGGCGCGCTGCACCAAGTTGCGTACCGCTGCCGCGCCGGCCTCTGTGCCGTCGACGAGATCATCAGGCCAGCCTGGAGCGACGGGTTTGGCGGTGTTTGCGCCCGGCGGTTGCCAGCGATGCAGTGTCATAGAGTTCTCCAATAGGGGCATGGGCGGGGCGCTGGTCGAACGCCTGACGCCACGCAGATGTCGGGTGCCCGAGGGGCGCGGTTCTGCCGGAAAACCGGCTCAGGCGGCGGTGTGCAGGTCGCTGAACGAGCGGGCGGCCTGCTGAACGGTTGGCAAGTCAAGGTCGCGCAGCACGGCGAGCGTGAAGGCGCCAGGAGCGCTCCGAGCGTTGTGCGCCGCCACACCGACCAGTGAGCTGATGGCGTGCGAGCCAGCGTCGTTGTCCGTCGCTGGCCCGGTGACCACGCTGGTGCGCAGGCCGACCGCCTCGAGCAACTTCACTCCACCCCACGCTGCGACGGGATCCGACGCGGCCAGCACCACCGCGCTGGTCGCAGCGCGAATATCGTCCGCCTTCAAGATATCCATCACGCCGTATTCGCCGAGCAACCCGTCGCCCAACTCCACCACCATGACGTCGACGCCGTCGCTGCGCAGGGCGTTGAGGCACCCCCGCGCGGCCTGCACGACATCACCCGCGCACGTGCTCGGCAGCCCGGCGTCTGCGAACGTGTAGGCCGCAACCGCGCCGTGGTCGAGCATCTCCAACGTGTCCCGACGCAGCGCCACCCCCGTGACCTTCGCGGTGCCGACACGTAGGCCGCGGTCCGAGAGCTGCCGCACCAGCGCGCACGTCGCCGCGGTCTTGCCCGCGTGCATACAGCTGCCCACGACCAACACCAGCGGCGCTAGACCAGGCACGAGCTGGGCATCAAGCCCGATCGGCCCTGGTCGAATGCTGGCTGCGACAGCCCTCTCTCCGCGGTCGTCGATGACAGCCCCGAGCACCTCAACGCGCGCCGGTGGACCCACCTCCGCGTTGGCTGACGTACACAGCCCGATCACGCCGCCCAGATTGAGCAAATGCAGCGTATCGCCCGGTTTTACGGCCTCTGGCACCACGCCGGTGTAGCCACGCAACGCGCGCCGTGCGCCGAGCACGCCGACCACGACGTCACCGCGATGCACCGTCATCATCCGGCCATGCACGTCTTCAAGTTGGTTGTACGTCGCCTTGTCATCCAACACCCGCACCACCACCACCGTCCCGGGGTGAGCCGGCACGACGTGCGTCAACCTCGTCTGGCGCGACACCGGCACGTTACGGGTGGAAGATGCGATTTTGTCTACTGTAATCATCATGTTCATGTCTCTCTGTTGCCCCCGCGCAGCAAGCGGCGCAGCGTCACCCAGCCTTCTGGGCCCGCCAACACCACCAGCACCGTGTCGTCGCCTGCGATTGTTCCAAGCACACCCTTGAGCGTCGCGCCGTCGATGGTCTGCGACAGCACCGAGGCGTGCGCTGTGTCCGTCTTCACCACCGCGACACCGCCGCCATAGGCCAGCGCCACGTCGATGACGCGGGCCGGCAGATCCGGCGGTGGCGCGTGGCGGTAGGCGCCCATCACCTTGCGTGCGTCCATCGCCGTGAGCTCGCGAGACACGGTCGCCTGGGTCACCGAGTAGCCGCGCTCCGCCAGCGCAGCCACGAGGGCGCCCTGGGTGCGAAAGGCACCGTCGTCAAGCAGCTGAGATAGGAGGTCGCGCCAACTCATGCCGGGAACATAATATTCGCATACTATACATGCAACCCCCGCGCGAGAATAAGACACTGAATGCTGTTGCTAGCCATTTCGGTGCGTTGTGGGTAAAACGCCCGTGTATACGATGCGTGTTGCATACATAGCCCTTCGCGGGTCCGTGGGCCAGCGCTGCAAGCGGGGGGTGACGCCGCACAGGCCGGATCTCCAGGCTCGCGGCGCGGCGGGCGCAAAAACGGACCGCGCCCGCCAAGGTCATCACCTTGGCGGGCGCGGTCAGTTTGGGTTCGGCGCTGTCGTGTTGGTTCAGCGCTGTCGCCCGGTGGTGGTCCCGAGCGGTCCTGATCCGGCGCGGTCTCGTTCCGGGGCCGGTTTCGTCGGCAACCTAGCCGCCGATGTGGAACTCGACGCGCCGATTATCGCCACGACACTTCTTCAGCGCGCGGCGGTTTTTACGCTGGTTCTTCAGCAGGTCGCGCACGTCCTTACAGAGCGGCTTGTCCGGACCCAATCCCTTCGCGGACAGTCGGCCGGCCTTCACGCCTTGTGCCACCAGAAAGGTCTTGACCGCTTCGGCGCGCGCCTTCGACAGCGCGCGGTTCGTATCGGCCTTGCCCTGATCATCGGTGTGTCCCTCGACCACGACGGTCTTAAACTGCTGATATTGCTTCAGCACCGACGCCACCGCCTGCAGCACCTTGTAGCTCTTGCGCTCGATCGTCGCTTTTCCGCGCTTGAAGAAGACCTTCTGCAGGATCTTAATCTCGGTCTTGGTGACGACGACGGTGTTCTTGCCGTCTGGGCAGCCGTCCTCGTCCTTCACCCCGTTGAATGTCTCGGCCTCGTCCGGGCACTTGTCCTTGCTGTCCGGGATGCCGTCGTTGTCGCGGTCCTTCACGGGGCATCCCGCCTCCTCCGGCACGCCCTTCACGTTCGGGCACTTGTCCTGCGCGTCGGGGACACCATCGCCATCATTGTCCGGATCGGGGCAGCCGTCCTCGTCCTGGAACCCGTCCTTGTCCTCGGGCTCGTTGGGGCACTTGTCTTTCACGTCGGGGATGCCGTCGCCATCATTGTCTGGATCGGGGCAGCCGTCTTCGTCCTGGAACCCGTCCTTGTCCTCGGGCTCGTTGGGGCACTTGTCCTTGGTGTCCGGGATGCCGTCGCCATCGTTGTCCGGGTCCGGGCAGCCGTCCTCGTCCTGGAACCCATCTTTGTCTTCGGCTTGGTTCGGGCAGCGATCGGCCGTGTCGACGATGCCATCGCCGTCGTTATCGAGGTCCGGACAGCCGTCCTCGTCCTGGAAGCCATCCTTGTCTTCGGGTTGGAGCGGGCACTTGTCCACCGCGTCGAGGATGCCGTCTTTGTCCGCGTCGCCGTCTGGCGCGCCGATGACGTACGTGATGCCAGCGAGGACCTCGAAGTTGCTGCCCGGGGTCGGGTTGTCGCCACGCGTGACGGCGGGCTCGCCGAGAAACCAGCTCGCGTCGACACGCAGACGCAGACTCTTTGTGAGGCGGAACTGCACGCCGGCGCCGATCTGCGCGGCCCAGTCACCGTCAAAGTCATTGTCTACATACGCTTTGTCCGTACTGTGCCAATCCATCCCCAGCCCGGCGGTCACAAAGGGCTGCGCGGTGACACTGTCTCCGGTGATGAAGTTGTAGCGCGCCAATACGCGCAGGCCGAACACGTTGCCGTTGCCGCCTTCCGCGTAGCCCTTGAAATCGAACTCGTCGCCAGCCGTCTCAAAGTCGTTCGGCGACCGAAAGCTCGTCGGCGACCATCGCAGCGTCGCTTCGACGGCGAACTTGGGATCCAGCAGGATGCCCGCTCGCAAGCTCAACGCGAGCGCGGACGCCGGCACATCGTACTTGAAGTGCGCGTCGCCGAGGCCGGACGCTTCGCCAAACATCACAGCGCCAGCCTGCAGGCCCAGCTCGATAGGTTTGGCATCGGCGTTCGCTTGGCTCGCGGGCAAGATCAGCGCCGCTAGGCACAAGGTGAGCGCGAGAGTTCCCTGCTTTAGCGTATGCATAGTTCGTGCATCCTTCGGTCCTGCGTCGGCAGGTGCTGTGTTCATCCGCGGCCAACCCACGGCAGAGGGACGGTGTCGCTCTAGTCTAGCCTGTTGCGAACCGAACGTCACCGGCGCGCGCGCAACACTGAGAATCGACCGTCGTCATGGATGATCTTCACGCCGGACAGCACGCTAGTCGCCCGTGATTCATGGTGAAGATGGCGATTGCCGACCATCACAAGCTGCCCGCCGCGTCGGAGCAAGCGACGGCTGGCCAGCAGCATGGCATCGACGATGTGCAGCGTCTGCGCGCGGTCCTGATGAAAAGGTGGGTTGCAGATCACCAGATCGGCCTCCCCCGCGGGCAGTCCGGCGCCAGCGTCAGCGTGCGCAAACCGCGCTGTAGCCCCGGATTGACGGGCTAGAAGCCAGGTCCGGCGGGCGGCGGCGAGCGCGCGCAGCGAGTCGTCCGTGAAGATGACCGCAGCCGCACCCCGCGCCGCGGCCTCCACGCCCATGACGCCGTTGCCGCAGCCGAGGTCAACGACACGTTGTCCGGCCATCTGGCTCGGCAGGGCGGCAAGGAGCGAGCGCGCGCCTGGGTCGATGCGGCCGTGACAGAACACCCCCGGCACGCTCGCCAGCGCAAAGCCGGTAGGGCCAGGGATCGTAGTCCACGGCGTCGGCACGTCGAGCGCCATCTGGATGGTACGCTGCACGACCCTCGCCTTGCCGACGCCCCGGCTCCGCACAGATGCTCCCAGCCGCGACGCTCCCAGCCGCGACGCGACGCAACGTTCGTGGCCATTGGACCACTGGTTGGCGAGGGCCGCGATCCAGACCGGTGCGCCGACCGGCGCGAGCTCGCCGAGACGGCTGAGCTGCCAGTCGAACAGCGCGACGCTCGGTGACGCCCGCATCAACACGCCGTCGTGGCCGCAGGGCCAGCGCGCTGGCTCGGGCGAGGCTAGGTCGCCGAGGCTGTCGGGCTCCTCGCTCACGTCGCCAAAGCGAAGCTGGTCCGTCACGCTCGCCTCGCAGGTCGTCAGGTTGCGCGTGAGGGCGGCCCTGCCGGCGGCGCTGTCGATCAGCACGCTGCGCACCCGGTCTGCGAGCGGCACCACCAGCGCACCCCATCGCTCGCCGACGACCGCGAGCGCCGAGCAGGTCGCGTCGACAGCCGCCAACAGCGCCCGGTCGGCGGCGTCCCAGGCTTGGAGTGGGTTGCCGGGCTGACCGGTCGTGAGGCGCGAATCCACCGCACACCTCGGCGCTCGCGGTGTGTCCACCGCCTTCAAGGCCTCTGCTCGAGCGGTTTGGATTCGGTGCGCACCTCACGCTTCGCGTCCGCTCGCGCGGTCTGCTGATCGTCGAGCGAGGACTCAAGCGCCAGCCGGCCTGGTAGCACCGACGCCTCGGACCAAGTCTGCAGCTCAACGACGAGGGTCAGCCCGTCCATGTACGCGCGCACCGGCGTCCCTGGTGCGCGCCACGGCGACAGCAGCGCAGATTGGCGGGCTACGTCGACCGCCACCCGATCCGGCTCCGACAGGGCCACCTGCGCGACCACTGGCACCAGGTGGGTCTTGCGAGACACCGTGACGACGCGATCCTGAAGCAGTCGATTCGGGATCAGGATGGTCTGGCCATCCGCGTCACGCACGCGCAGACGCAGCAGGCTCACCTCACGGACCGTGCCCGCGTGGTCATCCAACTCGATGTGATCGCCCTCTCGGACGCGGCCACGAAGGATGAGGCTAGCGCCACTGATGGCGTTTTGAAGCGGACGCGCCAGCGCGAGCATGAGCCCCGCCGCGCTGGTGATCGCGACTAGGCCGGTCATCACGGGCGCAGCGACGAAGAAGCGCCGCAGGACGAGCCCGCTCACGGCCACAAAGATCAACAGGTTCATCCAGCGGACGGCGATGTGCAGCCGATGATCGTGACCGACGCCCAACCGCTCCGCGACCCGCTTGCCAGCGAGCAGCAGTCGCGAGAGCAGCCAGCCGGTCAGCACGAGCGCCATGATCGAGAGCAGCGACGTGCCCCAGAAGAACGCCCCGATGCGCTCGACCTCGACGCTCAGCGCGACGACCAAGTCCTGGTTCATGACCACACCCCGAGGTCGCGGAGGCCTTGCGCTACCGGGCCTGACAGCGCCCGTGGCACAGCGATCTCGTCCCGGCGTTCGTCGGTCGCAGCGACGAGGCCGGCGGTGCGCAGAAACGTGATGTGGCGCTGGATGTTGTGCATCGGCTGGCCGAGCGCGAGCGTCAATTGGCGTGGCGTCGCCGCGCGAAACCGGAGCAGCTGCGCCAGCAAGGCGATCTCCACCGGATGGAGCACGGCGAGGCTGGGCAGGCCGACGCTCAGCGTGCGTGACAGGCTGGGGCGCACACAGCCGGTGGCGTCGATGGTGACGGCGCGGGTCCACGTCGTCATCGCTTGGTTCAGGTTGCCCTGGCTCACAACCGCCAACAGCCTCGAGAATACGGCCGCGTGGCCACCGCGATGCACGTGCCCCATGAGGCGGCCAAACGTCGTCTGCGGGTACTTCAAGGACCGCCCCGAGAGGTGGTGACGCGCCTCGATGGCCGCCATGAGCGTGCGCGGGCTCAGCGGTTTCAACAGCACCTCATGTCCGAAAGCTTGGCGCAGCGGCAGCGCCGCGTCGAAGATCTGCAGCGCGGGCGTGCCGATGGAGACCAGCCAAAACACCGAATCTCGGGTCTGCGAGATGAGGTCGAGGGTGCTCGTCAACGCGCGCAAGCCGTCCACGTTCGGGGCGATCCACCGCTCAAGGTCGTCGAGCAGCACCGCCGTGCGGACCTTGCGCAGCGCGTTCACCACCGCGGCCCGCTGGGGACGGCAGCCCAACTCAATCGCGAGGGCGCCGACGACGCCAGTCTCCTGCCAGGAGCCCATCGGCTGCGGGCGCAATACGCGTGGGACGCTGAGCTCCAGCTGCACGACATTGAGCAGCGACGTGCGCCCGCTCCCGGCAGCGCCGATAATCAGGGCAGAAGCTGGCCCCTCGCTCATCCAATGCCGCTCGGCGTCAAGGAGCATGCTCAGATGCTCGCGGTGCGCGGTGAAGAGCCGGTGTTCGCGGACCGGTTGCAGCGCAAACAGGCTTGTGTACGCCTCGGGCAGCGAGTCGCATTGGGTCCAACGGGCGGTGTGACGCCGCAGGCCGGCCGCGTCGAGGCGCTCGCCGCTATAGCGGATCTTCAGCTCCTGGCTGAGACGGCTGCTGGCCAAGGTCTGAACGGTGCCCATCAATCGGAGCCGCTCCGTTCGCCACCACCTCGCGGCCGGCGCGAGCAAGAGCGCGACGCCGTGCCGCAGCCGACTCGCGGGGCTCTCGTCTTCCTCAAGCCGCGCCGACGTGAGGTGTCGACCGCTCGCGTGGTCATGCAGCATCGTCAGCGATGCCTCGTACGCCGCATGCAGGTCCTGGCGCAGCGCCTCAGCCGTCGCGCCAACCTCGGCCTCCAACTTGTCGACCCGCCCCTGTGCCCGATCGAGGGCAGCGCTCAGCGTGACGTTCTCGTCGGCGTCGTGATCGCGCGCCTCGAGCCGAGATTCGAGGGCAAAAGACGCGATATCCACCGCCTCCTGGAGTCGCGGGCCGACGTGGGTGAGCAGCAGATTGGTGCTGTGTACGCGCGCGTCGATGTCCGGCAGCAGGTCGCGCAGCAGCACGTCGGTGGCGATGTCGCGCAGATTCGCCGTCCACGTGGTGACATCGGACGGCCTGTCTGCGTGATGCACCGGCGTGTTGGGGTGCGCGACTTCGAGCGCCGTCGGTAGACCGGCGACCGCCTGACGCAGCGTCACAGCGACCCGATGCACGCTGGCGCTCGTACGATAGCGTCCAACTCGCTGCTCGATTTGCTTGGCGCTCCGCAGGGTGAACAGCTGTCGTCCTGCGTCGACCCAGATGTGCGCTAGCGCATCGGTGGTGCCGTCGTCGCGCTCGACGTCGGCGGCGATCTGCGCGAGGCCGCTGCGCACGCCGATCACCACCTGTCGCACGCTGCCGAGGGCGTCCTCCGTGGGTTCGGTCAGGTGCTGGTCAACCGCGCGCAAGCCTCTGGCGCGCAGGGCGCCGATGTCGACGACGAGGCGGAGGCCGTTTTGCGCCGCCACGAGCTTCTCGCGCCACCGCTCTGGATCTTCTTTGAGTGCACGGAGGCTGTCGCGAACACGGGCCTCCACCGCTGAAAACCGGACTTGGCTGGCCGGCAAGCGTGGGCCGCCGGCGCGCGACAGGATGCCGGCCAGCTCGCATAGCCCCCGCGTCAGCACATGCTCCACATCCTCCAAGCTGAGGTCGCGGAACCGCCCCAGCTCCTGTTGGATCGCGCGCCGGGTCTCCTCAGCCGTCGCCGCGCCCTCGGCGTGCAGGCGCATTCGGTCGAAGACCGCAGCCTGAGCCCGGCTCCACCCCGCGAGCACGTGCACGGACCACGTCGCCAACTCGGGCTCCAGCGCCATCCTGGCGGCGAGGCGAACCGGCACCTGGCGGTACGCGCTGCGACGCCTTGGCAACCAGCGTCGCTGCCACCGCAAGCGCAGCTTCCGGCCCCGCATCGCGACGCTGTCGTTCGGACCCGGCTGGAGATCCTCGGTGCGAAATGGTGCGTCGATGTGCCCGGGCAGGCTGCGAAGTCGGGCCCGCATATCGTCGAACGTGCGACGCGCGGTCTCGCCAAATCGCGCCACTGAGTCGCTGTGGGGCTGCAGCGTCCAAGCCCGCAGCGCGGCGCTGTCGTCGCTGCCAGAGAGCGCGGAGCACGATGAACGGGTGGTCGCCTTCGCCCACGGCGCCCAGTGTTCGTCAGCGATGTTCAGCGCGACGACCATGAGATCGTCGTGCAGGTTGCGCAGCAGGGCGACTAGCTCGGGATCGTCGAGATCTTTGCAGGCGGTCTCGAGCTGCCCGGCGCGGTCCACATGGCTGCGCCGGGACATCGCCAACTCGGGCCGCGGCGTCGCCTCCGCCGCCACACGCTCCCGCGCTGCGCTGACGGTGGCGTTTGGCGCTGGCGCCTCCACCGTCTCGCCAGCGGTCCGCAGCGCCCAACGCAACGTAACGGGCCCGATCAGCAGGTGCAGCGCCACCACCGCAACGGCGCCGTGCTGGATCGGCTCTGACAGCTCAGGCAGGCGCTCACGCGCCAAGTTGATGAGGGCGAGCGTCACCCCGGCTTGCGGCAGGTAGGCCCACACCGCGGTGTTTGTGATGAGCTCGTTTTCGCCCCCGATCTGCCCGCCGAGTCGCGCCGCGACGCCGAAAGCGAAGCCTCGGGCGACGGCCAGGGCGAGCGCGACGGGAAGGACTTGCCACGTCGCCGCGAGGTCAATACCGGCGCCCGCAATGGTGAAGAACACGATAAAGACAGGCAGCGCGACGGTCTCGAGCGGCTTCATGAGCTCGTGCTCGAAACGCGAGAGGTTGCGCACGACGAAGCCCGCGACGATGAAGACCAGCAGCAGCTCAAGGTGCAGCGCCGTGGCCAAATCGGCCACCACGAGGATCATCGCCGCGACGAAGATCAGCATCTCCACGTGCACGTAGCGGATGTACGCGATGAGCAGCGCGCCCAAGACGGCGCCGGCGAGCACAGACGTCCCGATCTCCTGGCTCACATGGACCAGCACGTCGACGTCAAAGCTGGCGTCCGGCGCGATCAGGCTCCGCGCGACCGCCAGCGCGACGGCGAGACACACCACCACCACCACGTCTTTGGCCACAGCGGCGCCCAGCACGAGCTCGCTCAGCCGACCCTTGGCGCGACTCTCACTGATCACAGCGAGCACGATCGCCGGCGAGGTCCCGATCGCCAAGGCGCCAAATACGAGCGCCATCGCGGCGGCGCCGCCCGCAACTGGGATGGCGAAGGGCTCAAAGGCCGTCTGTACGGCGAGAAACGTGCCCCCGACGAGCAAGAAACAGAGCGCCACCTTCAGACCGATCGTGGCCGCCAGCGTCCGCCACAGTCTGCGGATCTGCTGAACGTCGATCTCAAGCCCAGCCGTGGTCGCGATGAGCCCGAGCGCCAAGTTGTTGAACATCCGCATGTCGGTGACGACCGACTCGGAGAGGATGTTGGCG
>ERZ889078.3679-NODE-3679-length-10036-cov-6.977357_pt1 | contig 10036 bp, 9 predicted proteins | sample MGYA00521266_ERZ889078 | MGnify/ENA primary metagenome ERZ889078 (study PRJEB32303, sample SAMEA104408618) | aquatic metagenome | biome: Brackish water; feature: Pelagic; material: water | place: Baltic Sea | collected 2014-06-16T06:34:00 | depth 76,534 m ... | reverse complement strand
TAAAAAACTATTTTTTAAAATAGACAAAATTTTACTCAAATCTTAAGATAGTAAACAAGTTACTATACTTATCAGTCCACAATAAACTCCGATCAAATATCATATCATCTTCATCTATGGCGTCATTTTCTTTTAGTCTACCAAAAAAACTATCGCTATAACTCAAAGCCACCCAAGAACTATCATATGTACCAAGCTCTGAATCACCGTCATTATCTATGACAGCTGCTTTTAAATTAAATTCTTCCGCAATACCACCAATGACCGGTTTTAAATCAATATAACGATTAGATATATGCACAACTATCACCCCATTTTCTTTTATGTGCCTCAGATAAATAACAAATGCCTCTTTGGTCAATAAATGTGCTGGTACAGTATCACTACTAAAAGCATCTAAAACTAAAATATCAAAATTTTGAGCGTCCTCTTTTTCTAATAATAGACGACCGTCACCGATAAAAGTCTCATATTTTTTAGCACAGTTAGATAAATAGCTAAATTCTCTTTCTGCTAAATAGACGACTTGCGGATTCAATTCATAAAAACTAACATAGTCTCCATAAACCGCGGCTGTACCAACACCTAAGCCTACCACCCCAATATTAAGGCTATCTTCTGTTTGACTATTTAAAACAGCCTGACCCAAACCACTGGATTCCCCATAATAAGTAGTTGGCCAACATCTTTTTTCCTCAGACAAAAATTGAGTGCCATGAAGGGTGCTGCCATGGTACATTTGTTTTTCATTGTTAGATTCATACAAACGTATAACACCATAAAGATCCCTCCAGACATAACTATAAACAAATGTAATTATTTTAACATGATAAAGGAGTGCCCCCCAAATAAAAATTAAAACCAAAATAGCTATAATTTTATTCAATGTTGGTTTTTTTAAAGTAGCTAACCACTGACGATCACGAAACCAAATTATAAAAACAAATAGTAATGTTAAACCAATACTTAAATGTAATTCAAAATACAGAGGGAATATTATAGGGGCCACCAAAGCAACAAATATCCCTCCCAAAGCACCCCCTAGTGCTAAATAAAGATAGAAAGAAGTTAAATATTTATTGGCTGGTTTTAATAAATAAAGTTCACCATGACAAACTATACAATAGATTGTAGTAATGGCTAATGGTGTAATTAATAAAAAGAAGATTGGGCTACCTTTTCCAATAAATATAAAAAGTACGCTCAATATGCTGGCAATAATGAAAATTGGAAATATAAAACGTCGATCATAAAAATCTTTAGAGTAAAAAGTAACAATAAAAGAAAATAGATAGGCTACCAAGGGTAATATCCAAAGAAAAGGAACGGCCACTAAATCTTGAGTTATGTAGTTTGTGACTGACAATAAAATTGTCGATGCAAAAAAAGGTAATAAAATCCAAGAAATCTTATCAAACCAAGTCGGTTTTTTAACTATAGGCTCAGATACATCTTTATTATCTACAACTACCTTAGATAAACGATTCCATTTTAAAGCCAATAAAAATGCTCCCACAACAAAAAGAATAAAAACAACAGACCAAATTTTTGTCTGTTGCTCTAGGTTAAATAAAGGCTCGACTAAAATTGGATATGATAAAAGGCCTATTAATGATCCCCCATTTGAAAAAGCATATAAACGATAAGGAGATATCTTGTTTTCCGAATCCTGCGAATACCAAGACTGAAGCAATGGGCTACTAAGCGCTAGAATGAAATAAGGTAACCCAACACTAAACAATAACAACAAAAAAATATGTAAAACTGGATTAGTCCCAGTAAATACTTGCCAGCTATCATCTGGTGTGATTGGTAAAAAAAATAAAGCTGACAATAATATAAGACTATAAACTACAAATTGATGCGAACGTTTTAGATGACTAATAAAATAAGCAAACACATAACCCGCTAAAAGAGCTACCTGGAAAAACATAACAGCAGTTATCCATACCGACGGACTACCACCAAACCAAGGTAAGATAAATTTGCCTACCAAGGGTTGAACTGAAAATAATAAAAAAGCCGCAACAAAAACTAGCCACTGATAAATGGCTAATTTATTACTTTTCATAGAAGATATATTTTTTTTCATACAATGATTATATTAAAATACTGCATTTTTGTCCAACAAAAAAAACAAGGCTTAAAGCCTTGAAAAAATAAAAAATTTTATTAGTAAGTTAGATTACTTTGTTTTACTATGAGAAAGTGCTTTCTCCTTTTTTTTATACTGTTCTGTACACTTATCACAGTATTTCAATTGGCTAATTTTCTGAGCACTTTGGGTAACCTCAAATAATTCGTGAGATTCTTTCCCACAATTTTGGCAATATCTAGACTCGCCAGTAATAAACTTATCTCCCTTATCTTTTTTAATATTATTCATTTAATCTATTAAATATTACACTTTAACAAGTGGGCTAATAATAACACAAGAACCTATAAATGTCAATAAAGAAAGTGCAAAAAAACTGCTACTCAAAGCAGTCTCTAGCTTAAAAATCTGGCGGGATCGAAGGGACTCGAACCCTCGACCCCGTAAACTCGCTTTGCTCGCACGGGGCATACCTTCTGCCAAACAAATAAAAAAAGCTTTGTATTTGTGTGGCGGGATCGAAGGGACTCGAACCCTCGACCTTCTGCGTGACAGGCAGACGTTCTAACCAACTGAACTACGACCCCAGCACACAAATACAAAGCGCATTAAATAGGTCATGCCTGCGCTGCGTCCCATTTTACGGGATGACAAGCAGACGTTCTAAGCAACTGAACTACGACCCCTAGTTTTTAAAACAAAACTATAATACACTATTTCTTTGATTTTGGCAAGGGCTTTAGATAAAAACTAAATATATAAATTAATACAGCCGCCACTACCAAAAGGCTAATAAATTGTGGCATACGCAGACCAAGAACTATTGGCGTAACATCTATCCGGACAAATTCCATGAAAAATCTAATCACAGCATATGACAAAAAATAAATCATCGCCACCAAGCCAGCTTTTAGCTTACCTCTCCTGAGCAAAAGATATAACAATACAAATAAAGCTAAATTCAAAATTGATTCATAAAAAAAAGTAGGATGAAAATGTGTTTGCTTAAAATAAGGAAACTCTCGGTTAACGAAATCGATTGGTATTCCCCATTCAACTGGCTTACCAAATAATTCTTGATTAAAATAATTTCCCCAACGACCAATTGCCTGACCTAGAGCTAATCCTGGCACAATGGCATCAGCTAGTTGCCAAAAACTTACTCTATGTTTCCTGGCCCAAACAATAACTGTAATTAGCCCAAATAAAACACCACCCTGAATAGACAACCCCCCATTCCAGACCTGAACTATCTCCGCTGGATACTGGATATAATATGGTAAATTAAAAAATACCACATGACCAAAACGAGCACCGATTAAACTCAAGATAACAACATAAAAAACCAAATCTTCTACCTGATGTTTGCTCAAGATAGATTTCTTGATCAAATGTTTAGCAATAATCAAGGCCGCAGAGATAATAGCCAAAACCAAAATTAGTCCATACCAACGAACTGAAATCGGTCCCAGCGAAAATATTACTGGCTGAGGTATATAAGTTTGCCAAAAAAACTCCATTTTATTATTTATTATTATTTAATCGCTACTGCTAAAATTTGCTCCCAAGTACTGTAAGGAATAAGGCCTGGTATCAAGGCACCATTTACCACATAACTCGGAGTACCTGACACACCAAGCTGCTTTCCTTCGGCAATGTCTTGCCTGATTTCATAAATATATTTTTTATTATCTAGACAAACATTGAATTGATCTTCTTTAAGACCAATATCTACTGCCCAGCCTTTAAAGTTTGACACTGAAAACTCATCTTGATGAGCATATAAGATATCCCTATATTCCCAATAACTATCCTGTTCTTCAGCACAAGCCGCCGCCAAATGAGCCCCTAAAGCATTAGCATGAGTACCCTCTAGAGGATAATCCTTGGCAACAAACAAGACTATACTACCATACTTTGACATAAACTGCTTGATATCAGCCTGAGATTCCTTGCAATAAGGGCAAGTAAATGATTCATAAGCTACTATAAACAAAGCTGGCTGCTCACTACCAATCCAAGGATCATTGTCTCTCATAAGTTCCGCAGCAATCCTCTGACTTTCACCATATTGTTCTGGAGACACCCATAAGCCGGTGGTGCTATCATAAACAAAGCCTTTGGATATATAGGTAATATTATCTACTATCATATAACCAAAATAGGCTAAAAATATAACTCCAAATACTGCCAGTATCAAAAAACCTTTACCCCACCAACGTTTGTGCCAGGGTACAAAATAACTTTTGGCTACAGCCTCGGCCAATCTTTTTTTGATGTTTTTATCAATCGGCATTTTATTTTTTTATTTGTTTAAATTTTCTATAAAGTTACCTACGGTCAACAACTTTTCTTCTGCATATGCATCAGCTAAAAGCTGAAGTCCAATTGGTAGATTATTTTTATCTTTGCCTATAGGTAAAGATAAACCGCAAATACCACCGATATTAGCACTAACTGTAAATACATCTGATAAATACATAGACAGTGGATCTTGTGATTTTTCACCTAATTTGAAAGCTGTACTTGGTGTGACTGGAGTGAGTAAAACATCAACCTGAGAAAACACTTTGGCAAAATCTTGCTTGATCAATGTCCTGACACGTTGAGCTTGTTTGTAATAAGCATCATAGTAACCAGCAGAAAGGATATAAGTGCCCAACATAATTCTACGCTTGCTCTCAGGACTAAAACCAATACTGCGAACCTCTTTGTACCACTCATCCAAAGAAATGTCTTTTTTTTCTAGACAAAGACCACCATAACGCAAACTGTCATAACGAGCTAAGTTGGAACTAACCTCAGCTGGCATCAATAAATAGTAGGCAGCCAAAGCATAGTCAGTATAGGGCAAGGAGACCTCAACAATTTTTAAACCAGCTTTTTCCAACAATCTTATCTGTCCTTCAATTGCTGTCTTTATTTCTGGATCAATACCACCACTAAAATATTCTTTTGGTATACCGATTGTCAATTTTTTAGCATCCTGATCCAAAGCTGCTAAATAATCACCCACTTTAGCTTTAGAGGAAGTGGCATCATTCTTATCAAAACCAGCAATAGCTGAGATTAAGTGTGCTATATCTCGCACTGTATTTGCCATCGGCCCTATTTGATCAAGTGATGAGGCCATGGCCATAGAGCCATAACGTGATACCCGACCATAACTAGGCTTGAGGCCAACTATACCGCAAAAAGCGGCTGGTTGACGAATAGAACCACCAGTGTCAGTACCAAGCGCTATTGGGGCCAAATCTGCTGCTATAGCGGCTGCTGAGCCCCCAGAAGAGCCCCCAGGAACCCTTTCCTTATCATGAGGATTGAGTACTGGCCCAAAGTAAGAATTTTCATTGGAAGACCCCATGGCAAACTCATCGCAATTGGTTTTGCCCAAGATGACCATTCCAGCCTGCTTTAACTTTTGTATAACCGTAGCATCATAAGTAGCTACATAATTTTCCAAAATTTTTGAACCAGCCGTAGCCTTTAAATCTTTTACAACAATAATATCTTTTACCGCCAGCGGAATACCAGTCAGTGGAGTACCTTGGCCAGCCTTGATCTGCTTATCAGCCTGTTTAGCCTCAGCTAAGGCCTGCTCATTTATAGAAATAAAAGCATTGTGCTTATCAATCTTGATATTATTCAAATAAGCCTGCGTTAATTCTTCGCTAGAAAAATTTCCAGTCTTAAAACCAGTCTGTATTTGATCGATATTTAATTTTTTCAAATCTGAAATTGCCATAATTTAATTGTCAAAAACATTTGGTGCTACCATGTAACTATCTTCCATCTGGCAAGCTTGTTTAATAATTTCTGGCTGGGATAGGGTAGCCTTATCTGGTCGTGGACCCAACTTACTATCCTCTGCCCCACTTAAACTTTCTTTTATCTTCTCCAAGTCTAGTTCGTTTATTTTATCAACATAAGTCAAAACTTCCTTCATTTGCTTTTGATAAAGGTCTATCTCCTCGTCGGATAATTTTAATTTGGCTAAGTCAGCCAATTTTTCCACTTCTTCTCTACTTAATTTCATAGGGTTATTTTAACCAAAATATCGATATAGAGCAAACTATTTTACTAATTTTAAAAACTCATCTTCACTAATAATCTTTATACTTTTATACTCCTGGGCCTTGGCCAATTTTGAACCCGGCTTATCACCAATCACCAAGTAATCTAGCTTTGAGCTGACCGAAGAAACTATCTTACCAGAAATACCCCTAACCATTGCTTTGGCCTGATCTCTAGCTATATTCAAAGAGCCAGTGAACAAAAAGGTCTTACCAGCTAATTTGGTACTAGTTTTAATCGGACTTTTGATAACAATACCTTGGGCCAATAAGTCATCAAGAAGCTTATCATTTTCTCTAAACCAAGAGATTATCGACTTGGTCACTTCAGGACCAATATCCATCAAATCTTCCAATTCAGCCTGTTTGGCTCGGCGTAATTTTTCCAAGCTAACATAGTGATCAGCCAACAAAATTGAAGTTTCTTCACCCACATGCCTAATGCCGAGAGCATATATAAAATTACTAAAATTTATAGTTTTGCTACTGGCAATTGACCCTAAGAGTTTATTGGTCTTTTTTTCAGCAAATCCTTCAAGTGGCTCTAAGTCGCCAGACTTTAATCTAAAAATATCAACCGGTAGCACCACTACACCCTTATCCATCAATTGAGCTACGATACTATCTCCTAAACCATCAATATTAAAACCTTTCTTTGAAACAAAATGTATTAAGCCTTCAATATTTTTGGCATAACAATTTTTATTGCTACAATAATGTGCCACTTCGTTGGATTTTTTCACTACCTCACTAGCACAAGCCGGACATTTTTTGGGAAAATTATATTTTTTTTCTGACCCAGATCTTAGCTTTATCAAAACTTTGACAATGTCTGGTATAATGTCGCCTGCTTTTTGCACAATCACTGTATCGCCTATACGTACTCCCAAACGGTCAATCTCGTCTTGATTGTGTAAGGTCGCTCGAGAAACAGTACTACCAGCTACTGCTACTGGCTCTAGTATTGCCACTGGTGTCAAAGCACCAGTCCGACCAACCTGAACTTCAATATCCAAAACTTTAGTAGTTACCTGTTCGGCCGGAAACTTATAAGCAATCATCCAACGCTCTGCCTTGCCAATGTGTCCCAAAGATTTTTCCTGAGCAACATCATCTACTACAACCACTGCCCCATCTGTCCAATATGGTAATTCTTTTCTTTTATCTACCCACCTTTGGAGATACTTATCTACCTGTTTCAAATCAACACAGGGTTGATTGTTGGGGTTGGTTTTGAAACCCAATTTTGCCAATAACTGATGTACCTCTTGATGGGTCTTTTGTCCAATATCAGTTATTATCTCAAAGGCGATACAATCCAAATTGCGGCTAGCTGCTATCTTGGAATCTAACTGACGAATAGAGCCCGCTGCTACATTACGAGGGTTGGCAAATAAAGCTAAGCCTTTTTTTTCTTGTTGTTTATTTATTTTAGTAAATATTTTTTTATCCATCACTACTTCACCCCGAACTTCAACTATCTCTGGCATTTTTATACCCTTGATGAGTGGCAAAGACAAGGGAATACTTTCTATGGTCTTTAAATTGTTGGTCACATCTTCGCCGATTTTACCATCACCCCGAGTAGCTCCTTGCCAAAAAATTCCATTTTTATAAGTCAAAACTACGGTCAATCCGTCTAACTTCAATTCTGCATAGTAACCCTTTATTTTTTGCCCCAAAAATTTTTGACTACGCTCTTGCCAATCTTCTATGTCTTGTATTTTAAAAGCGTCAACTAAAGATAAAATTTTAGTTCTGTGCTTGACTTTGACAAACTTATCGAGCGCTCGACCACCAACCCGCTGAGTTGGAGAATCTTTACGTAAGAGACTAGGAAATTCTCTCTCTAGCTCAGCCAACTCTTTTTTTAAAGAGTCTAAAGCTGCATCAGAGATTTCCTGCTTGTCTAGTACATGGTACAAATGTCGATGGTGGTTTATTTCACTGATCAATTTCTCTATTCTTTTTTGAGCGTCACTCTTGGTCATAATCAATATAAGCCTTTGGTCAAATCTTCTTCTGAAAACAAGATATAGCTAAAAATATGTGAGGTTGGTACAAAAGTAGGGATGGTAGCCTGCAAACGATAACGTGAATTACCATACTGACCATAGGACTCTATCAAAGCTGACGACATTATACTCAATGGATAATACGAATAATCCACCATTCTAAAATTTACTTCTTTTACCTCACTATCAAGGGGCCGAAAAGTAAAATGATAATACCTATTTGGGCTGATGTCAGCAGATCCATAGCCATCGCACTCATCGGTCCAATAAGCACAGTTACATATCAAAATTCGACTGTCGGTACTTGGATTTGTAAATTCTTGAGCAAAAGAATTTATAGTGACCTCTAGTTTGTCAGAAGCATGTGTAGGAAAACAATCTTCTATTTCCCAAAAAACTTGGTAATACTTGGGCAACCCTATTGTAGTAGACCAATCTATGGTGCCAACTTCTCCAGATGGATCAATGATATCTAGATGCACTGGTGAACTAGTAGCAACATTATAAAAATCTTTGACATCCCCAAAAATAGTTGAAGTAGCAATATTAAAAGTTCTGGCCCCAAGATCATCTACTGGATAAGTTCCAGAATTCCCCTTGGAAGATAAACTGGTAAAATCATCAAAATCTTTTTGCCCTCGTGAATATTTGATATAATAAAGACCTTTTTCAATTCCGCTCTCAGCTGAATAAAAAGCTATCACCGAACTACCAGTATTGACCGACATCCTAAGCTCGCCCAAAATAACCTTACTCAAAGTCAACACCGAGGTCAAAACTAAAGTCAAAATCATAATAGACATGACTAAAACCATGCCTTTTTGATTGTCTACTATTTTTGTTTCAACTATTTTTATCATACTAGCGTTTATATATACGAGAAGAAACTGTAGTTTGTAACAAATAAGAAACCTGAGCTATGGCCTGATCAGTATAATAACTAGCTTTAAGGTCGATGGTCACTCGTGGCTGTACATTTGGTCCTCCACTCTCAAAAGGACTAGTACTTGGTAAAATATAAAAATCCAAATCTTGTACCAGCACTTCGTTTAATTCTGGACCTAATAATTTGGTAAAAGCTGAATAATCTGTTTCCCACGGGAATTCTGTATAAGAGTTTCCCGGTGGCACAACATAAAACAATTTTCTTTCATTAGCGCTCAAATCAGCCACAAAAGCAAAAAGCTGTCCGTCTTCTTTCTTTAACAATATACAACTTTCATAATTGGCACCAATAAAATATTCACAACAACTGACCCCTCCGCACATGCCACCAGAGTTATTGGGATCATAATCATATATCTCACTATTTCTGATTTCTCTAGCCATTATTTCCAAAGTATACTGAGCGTTGTTTAGTAGAGTTTGAGAAGCTTTGGCTTTGGCCTGGGCCTTGGAAAAGGCAATGTAGATACCTGATATCAAAAAAACAGTCATAGCAAAAATACTCACTGAAATCAAAAGCTCCACCAAAGTAAATCCTCGCTGATTTTTTTGTTTTATAATCATCGGCGCCAGTTATACATTAATTCTGATGAATCTATATCAATAATACTTGTCTCTCCAGTCCAACGGACTCGAGAAGTCACCCTGATCCCAGCATGATCTTCTCCAATTGACTTATCACATGACACATCTCGATAATCTTCTACTGGTGCGCCACCACTATCAGTCATGCAAATATTCTCTATTTGAATTATCCGAGACATATTACTCTTAAACGAAGATATGCCATGATCATAAACGCCTGTATTTAAATAAAGTGAGCAAATAGCCGCACTGGTACAGCTAGATATACAGGTATCTAAATTAGAACAAGAAGATGGAGTCAGGCTTAAATCATTGTAATCAGC
>ERZ889078.3678-NODE-3678-length-10041-cov-5.708792_pt1 | contig 10041 bp, 6 predicted proteins | sample MGYA00521266_ERZ889078 | MGnify/ENA primary metagenome ERZ889078 (study PRJEB32303, sample SAMEA104408618) | aquatic metagenome | biome: Brackish water; feature: Pelagic; material: water | place: Baltic Sea | collected 2014-06-16T06:34:00 | depth 76,534 m ... | reverse complement strand
CCCAGCCATCACAATCCGCCTTTAAATTGCTCGTCCCATCCGGCGCGTTCAGCGCCGATTGGTCCACCTTCTGTTCGGCATAATTGTAGGTCCAGAGATAATCAACACCCAAGGCAATTGACAGCGTTGGCAGAAGGCGCCAGGCGACTACCGGGTTTGCCATAAACGTTGCAATGAGGCTTTCCTGGGAAAAATACTTTAATGTCCCATCATCCGGCCAGGTCCGACCGCCAATGCCAAAGGGTGAGAATAAACCCAGGCCCAAGCTAACATCGTTCCATTCCAGGTTTGTGGTGAGATAGGCATGAGGCGCGGCAAATAGCTGTGTTTCCGTTTTTTCGATATGTCCGTCTCCATCATCGTATTGTGTCTTAGGGACAACAGCCAGCGCGCCCAGATACAGTCGTGTTCCCTCCTGAAAACCGATGCCGCCTGGGTTGTGAGCGATGGCAGAAGGGTCGTCTGCTAAAGCACCAAACGCGGTACCCATTCCTGCGGCCTTTCCACCATGGGCTGGGCCTCCTGCCAGTGCAGGAGAAGCGACAAGGCAAAGCATTAGGAGAATGAAAGGAGAGAGCTTGAGGTGTTGGCGGTTTATGTGCATATTTTTCCTACTTTGCTTCCAAATCTCTCAAGACCTCCATAGTTTTGTTGCCGAAGAGGATACCCTGTTCTGCAAACAAACTACGACATCGACAAAGAATCTCGAATGCCTCGGCGCTTCTTCCCTGTTTGTTGAAGGCGTTGACCATAAGCGGAAAAACCGATGCCGCTGTATCGTCAACGGCAAGAGCCTTTGGCAGCAAGCCCTGGTGGACAAGATTTGTTTCGGCGAAAAGAGGCAGGGCAGCTGCAAGGATGTGAAACCATCTTTTTTCCAGTTGATCTCTGTAATTGACAGCAACAGCCATATTTTCGTGGCCGGTAGTGTATGGTCCCCGATACATTTCGAGAGCTGAGCTAAGACAATCTCTTCTTGTTGAGGAGGTATTGGTAATATCAAATTGCTGTGAAAGCCAATCAAGATGCCAGCCGTCAACCCAGCAAAGTTGGTTGTTTAGCATAAGTTGACCGTTTCTCAAAACAACAGCCTGGTCATGGCCAAGAAGTTTACGCAGGCGGTGCAAAGTTGTGTTGAGATTCTGGATTGCCCGGTCGCCATCGGAGTCGGGCCAAAGTCGATTGGCGAGCCTTTCTCTGAAAACCCCTGTCTGGCCGACAGTGATAAGGAAGGAGAGAAGTTCCAGTGGTTTTCTCGGAGTTTTACTTGAATCCTTCAACGGCTGGTCGTTGTGGAAGATCAGAAATTGACCTAGGGTATAAATCCGTATTGGCCAGGGCCAGCGGTCACTGACCGTCTCTGGGGCAGGTGGGTGGAGATGCCAGCGCCTGATGACTTCAATGACAATATCTTTTTCGATCCCTGCGTCTAAAGCATGAGCGCATAAGACTCCCAGTCTTCGGTTACTGAGACCGAACGGCATTAACAGCCCATGTTTTCTGGCCATTGAGAAGGTCTCGCGCATGTATAACTGAGCCTTCTCTATGCGATTATGCGCATAGGCGCAGTCTGCCAGGGACAGCTTGGCGATAAAATCAATAGCTCTGCTATTGCCCAGTCTCGGTTCGTTGATCACCGAGGTCAATAACTTTTCAACCTGGTCCTTTTCGCCAAGTTCGAGAAGTAGCTGCGATTGTAGCACCTGACAGAGGGCGATGGTAAAAGGGTTGCCACAGGCCTCAACGAGTATTGAGGCCTGTGGCATTTCTTTTTTTGCTTGGACCAGATCTCCGCTAAGCATTGCATACCAGGCTTGAAGAAAGTGGTAGTGGCCATGATCCCAGACGGCAAATGGCACCAAGGTCTCTTTCATTTTGGCGAGAATTGACTGCACCTGGTCAAGTTCCCCTGTTCCTAACATAGTGTAGGTGCTGTAGGCAAACATCATGAAGTCATAGACGTGAATACCCATTTTGTCAGCCATTGCCAAGGTTTCCTTCGCCTTGGTAAGACATTGTTGATGATTGCCCGCGATGACGCTGGCTAAGGTAAAGATGCCACTTAAGGTGATCTGCGTCATTGGGGGGAGGTTCTTGGTATTTTGCAATACCTTCAGTCTTACCTCCGTAACAAGAGCTTTGTCAATCTGACCGAACCAATGATAGGACCAGAAAAGGTTCTTCATAAGGCCTATGGTGACTTGTAAGTCGTTGCAGCGATCTAATAATGATTCACACCGGCTTTGCCACTTTTCTATGTCGCGGTGGCCTTGATTGCGAAGCAGCAAAGCCATCAGCATGCTTGAAGCAAAGCGTCCAGCGAGGTCTGGGGTGTCGTCTTTTGTTGGGACCAATTGCGCGAGTTGTTCCCCTTCTTTAATCCAGCGATCAAGATCAGAAAAGCCACCCCGCAGCAAGAAAAAAAGCTCAACAATGGTTGACCAGCTCAGGACTTGGCCCATGAAGTCTCGGTTTTCTGTGAACAATTCAAATGCCATTGTGCAGAGAACCTGGCTTTCCGGAGGATTGATTGCTGTTTGCGCCAACCCCTGCCAAAACAGCAGCCAGGGATTTTTTTTGGTATACTTTTCAGGGAGAGATTCTATCCATGCGGAAAGAATTGTGTACCGTCCCTGGGCGATGAGCGCAGGGGCCAGGCGGAGAATAATCGCAGCCATTGGCTCGTGGGCCTCGGCCTTACAGTAGAGGTCAATTGCATCCTCCTCCCATCCCTCTCTTGCAAGAATGCCAGCAGCACGACAACGAGTTTCCTGAAGCGAAGAGGGTGGATAAACCCGTGCCGCGGTAATTTGCAGGAATTCACGGAAGAGGGGATGATACTGGTAACTGGCTGTAGGCAGTTGACGTTTCTCGATAAAGAAATTTTTCCGGTTTAAGTTCTCCAGGATATCCTCTGCATCCATATCTGTCAGCTGGTTGGCTATATCTACCGTCATGTGCGGCAGGAGAGACGTCTGCAAGAGAAAAGATCGTATTGGAGGAGCAGTTTTTTCTAGAATTTCAGCCGCAAAATAATCAAAAATATTTTCCGGGGTGTGGTCAGTCGGGAATGTATTGGTAGTGGTTTGATTTTTTGAATGTATCAACCATAAGATGACTCCGGCAATCCATCCTTGAGTTATCTGATAGAGTCTTTTCGATTCTTCCTTGTCAATTCTGTTTCCAGAGAAATCCAAAAATGCTGCAAACTCCATTGGGGAAAAGGTTACCTGGTTCCAACCAATGGGTTTCATCGTTCTATTGGCAATAAATCGTGCCATAATAGGGGGTGGATCAGTACGACTGACTATTGCGATAGTGATGTTCCCAGGAAGTTGTTTCATGGCAGATGCCAGAATCTGCGGCAGAGATGACTTCTCAGGAGCATCCTGGAAATTGTCAAAAATGAGCCAGGAATCAGGGTGAATCTGCTGGTAGAGCATTTCAAAATAGCGCAGGACAAAGGTCTCTAAATTTGGAAGGTATTCGGGGGTGAGGAGCGGCATCGGGGCAGCTGTCTGATCCATAAGAGATGCCGCGGCCATACCAAGATAGTAGAAAAAAGTAGCCGGATCACCGTCCATGGCGTCGATCTGATACCAAAGACAAGGGCTCTTTTTCTCTTTAAGATAACTTGCGACGAAGGTGGATTTTCCTGAGCCACCCGGACCTGAAATCCAAAAAGCAGTTGTTGGCAATTTTCTGTCAAGAAGAGTGAACAAACGTTCACGGCGTACTACATTTCCAAGTACCAAGGGGCAAATTTTGCTGATGGTCGCTTGTTGTGTTTTCATGCGGCAGATCGACAAAGAGTTGAAGAGAGTTCAAGAAAGCCCTTTTTTCGGCATCAAAAGACATATCACTAGATTTCTCATCTACTAGTTGTAATTCTAACATATTGATGAGTCATTCTCAAGCTGTTTTGTTACTTCCTCAAAACCGGCTTTAGTCATGCTGATCCAATAAAAAATGTGACATCAGGGAAGGATAGAAACCAGATAAAGCGACAAGGAAATGATCCAAATATCGAAGTCTAGGGCTAATGTCAGATCAATGATCCCGTGGGGCAGTAACTTGTTTTCACAAACTAATGATGTCCTAAATGTCGTATGTTTGAAGTTGTAAATAAAAATTTGGTACAGCGAATAACTGTGATAAGATGTCGTATGTTAAAGAAACCAGTTGATGGGTTAATAATCGATAGATAGGAGAACGTTGATGGCATCTTTTTTTCAAAAAATTTTTCCCTCCAAGGTCAAGACAAAACTGCTCACTGTACTGGGCCTGCTCATTACGTTAATGGTCGCTGTTCCGAGCATCCTTTCATATAGAGCCGCCTTTAACAACACAATTCTCAAACTGGAAGAGGAGCTTTCGACTATCATCTTACAGGCTCGTGATACTGTCACCGTTGGAAAAGCCGAACAGCTGAGGCTTCTGGCCCATACTGTAGCAGGAATGCCGTCGATACAGGATAACCTGATGTTTCAGAGCAGAGATGACCTTCAAACGGTGGCTGCCCCCCTGTACGAAGGCTTAAAAAAGATAATAGACCTCAATGTCTTTCATTTTCATCTGCCACCAGCAACCTCGTTTTTACGCCTGCAAAAACCCGAAAAATTTGGTGACGACCTATCCGGCTTCAGGAAAACTGTGGTCCAGGTCAATGCGAATCAACAGGATGCCGTAGGGATCGAGGCCGGGGTCGCCGGGATATCTATCCGTGCGGTGGTCCCCGTTCTATATCTCAATAAGAAACATGCTGGGTCGGTTGAATTCGGGGCGCCAATAAATGATAAGCTACTGGAGCAAATTAAAGCGAATATCCATGATGACCTTTTAGTGGTTGTGCCGGATGGTAATGGTTTTAAAAACCAGGCAAAGACTCTCGACATGACCTTTCCAGAAAAAAACTATCCATTTATGACAGAGGTTATGCAAGCTGACGATATTAAAATTCAGCGAGTGTCGATGGACGGCATGGAAATCATGACTGCTTATCTATCAATCCATGATTTCTCCGGTAATGGTGTCGGAATTCTGGCGATCCCTAGAAATATTAGTGGTGTTCTTGCTGCTACCAAAAAAGCTGCGCTGACTTCGGTCACCATCGGTCTTGTTGCCCTTGTCGTGATTCAATTCTTCGTTTATTTCCTTTTTACCAGACTAATAGATCGACCCATTAAAAGTGTTACCCGCCTTCTGGAATCTGCCAGTCGAGGTGATTTGTCCCAGGAGGTTGATGTAACGTCAATCCTGCCGATAAACTGTTCAGAAATAATGCAATGTAATCAAAAAGATTGTTCGATGTATGGCAAAGAAGGCTATTGCTGGGAAGAGGCAGGGTCGGCAGCCGCATTCGTTCAATGTCCCAAAATTATCAGTGGTGAATATTCTTCATGCAGCGAGTGCAAGGGGGTCTTCAGAAGTGCTGTGCGTGACGAATTTTCTGAGTTGAGTGCCTATATGCATTCGTTTATAGCCAATGTTAAAACCCTTGTGAAAGATGTCAACAGCAACTGTACTAACCTCAATAATTCCTCCCTGGCACTGGCGGAAATATCTGAAAAAATTGACGCCGGGTCCACCGATTCTGCGCAACGAGCCAATGCCGTTGCTGCTGCCACCGAAGAGATGAGTGCTAATATGACCTCTGTCGCCGCTGCAACCGAAGAGGCTGCAGCGAATGTTAATGTGATGACTACCGCTACCGAAGAAATCAGTGCCAGTGTTGGTGATATCCAACATTCAACCATGAATGCCAAGGAGATTACCGGGGATGCTGTGAAGCAGGCTGCAGATATTTCAGAGAAGGTGGATGCTCTGGGGAGTGCCGCGCTGGATATCGGTAAGGTAACGGAAACTATTGCCGATATTTCCGCCCAGACAAACCTGCTGGCATTGAATGCCACCATCGAAGCTGCTCGGGCAGGGGAAGCCGGTAAGGGATTTGCCGTCGTTGCCAATGAAATAAAGGATCTTGCCAAACAGACTGCTCTAGCAACCGGAGAGATAAAAGAACGCATTGACGGAATTCAAAACTCCACCAATGTTACAGTGTCTGGCATTAAGAAGATATCTGATATTATAACTGAAATTGATACAATAGTTTCAAGGATTGCTATCTCACTCGATGAGCAGAGTGCAACGATGTCAGAGTTGACGACCAATATTGTTCAGGCGGGTGAGGGCATCAGTGAGGTCTCTGAAAATGTCGCCCAGAGTTCAGTGGTGTCTCAGCAGATTTCTGCAGATATCTCTGAGGTGAACAGGTCGGTTAGTGAAATTTCAACCGACACCGGTGAAGTACGTCGGAATGCAGAGGAGCTGCGGTTACTCTCGCAATCGCTGAAAAACTTAATAGACAAATTTAAAATTTAATCGTTTTTCTGGCCACAATATCCTGTCGAATAAATGGTATCAATTCTATTTGACAGGATATACTGCAAAAGGGCATTCGCGGCCTGGCTCCTTAGTCGTTTTCGTCGGGAACTCCTTCGGGAAGGAGGAACGGTGTCGCCCCGATCAGTTGTTCCAAAAACATCATACCTCCACCCGGTCGGTTTATTGCTGCCATTTGGTAGATATAGTCAAATAAGTTGCTGGCTTCATTTTCTTTTACTACAACGGTGACCAGTCTAGCCAGTGTTGACTCGGGCAGTCGCCCTCGCTTGGTTTTAGCTTCTTGCAGTGCGGCAACGGCACGAACAGGTACCGTATCGACCCGCGTTATACCTCTGTCATGTCGCAATGTCTTGATCAGACGTCGGTCTGTCCCATCATCTGGCAAGATGATTTTAATGAGCTTGCAAGCCTCCAGGTGGGGGGCACTGTTCTCGGAGTTATCAGTCATTCGGTTTCCTTCACGTTCTTTTGCAAACGTTCGAGAGCCTGCTGTGGTACGTATGTGGCCACCTTCTCAAGGTTGGTTATGTACAGGTACCCACCTCCAAGAACATGCAATTCGCCCGCTCGGTAGATCGCCTCGCAAATGAGCTCCTGATGCTCAGCTGCTACCATGATATTCACAACATCTTTTTCTGCCTCTACGGCAATACCCAGCAAACCAAGTCGTTCTCGGGCACCGGTACCACGAGCGAGATGGACTATTCCGCCAAGAGCGCCTAAATCCCTGGCGGCCCTGAGTATATCATCGGCTCGGCCCACGGGTACGACAGCCGTGATGAGTATAGCTCCGGTCAAATAAGTGATGACTTCACCGCTCATGCAAGTTCCTCCAATATCCCCGTATCGGAGACTTTTGTGCTTTCAGAAGATACGCGTGTTTCTGAGTAAACTCGATAGCGCGACCAAAGGCCCGAAATCATCACGGTAATGATAGGGCCAATCGATGCCATACTGAGAATGCCAAACCCTTCTACCGCGTTTGTTGCGTCTCCGAATCCGAGTCCCATGGCTAATACCAGTGGTACCGTTATGGGGCCTGTGGTAACGCCCGCGCTGTCCCAGGCAATGTTCACAAACGCCTCACTGGAAAAGAAAGTGAGGATTACCGCCACGAGGTAGCCGGGTATTATCAACATAATCAGCGGCCAGTGAAAGATGAGCTTTGCCAGCCCTAAGGCGATACCGCAGGCAACTCCCACAGAGACAGCAATGATCAGTGTACGTTTCTTGAATACGCCATTGGTTAATTTATCAGCAGTTATGCCAAGTGCGTTCAGCGCGGGTTCAGCAACAGTGGCGCCGAAGCCGAGTACCCAGGCGAACAATAACGCCAAGGTGAGGCCCACGGAATAAACGTAAATTGGCGAACCCTTCACACCATCGATTTCCAGGAAGGCCATGGGGACCAATCCTCCAGCACTGCCCCCTAGTTTGGAGAGGCCATAGGTGAGGCCAAGGTTGAAAATACACATGCCGACAATGGTCATCCCGATGCCGAGCAAAATTTCGCTGCGGTGCTGTAATTTTTCTTTAAGTATGATTTTCAATACCAGGTACAAAAAGAGTACCAGAGGCAGAATTGAGCGTATACCAAGAATGATTTCCTGGCCGGGGCTTCGCGCGTGCCAGGCGAGTTGGCTAGCTTGCGCTACGGCTGCTTGGCTTGCAGCTGCCTGTATTATCTCACCTGGCGTCAGGGTTGCTGCGACATAGAGTAATAACAGCAACACTCCACCAATGGGAAAGAGCGAGGCCAGGGTAACAATACCGAAACCTGACAGTCCGGAGTCGCCTTTCCCTGCAGCCGCCGCAATGCCGATACCAAGAGATAAAACCAATGGCACCGTGACCGGCCCCGTTGTTACTGCCCCAGTATCCCAGGCCAGACCAAGAGCTTTGCTGAGCTCCGGATCGTTCGCCACATAAATACTCATACCGATAATCGGGATCAGGGTAAGGTATATCAGAGGCTTAAGGTTCCAACCGTAAATAAAGCGCAGGGTGCCGACGACTGCAGCGGCACCAACACTTGCCCCAACCACCAGCACCAGCGTGTCCGACCACAGGTTAAGCAGGGCATACAGGTAGGGTGCACTTTCTGCAACCACATTCTGGCCTGCTGTTTTCAGAGCACTGATCGCAGGTTCGGCGAATGTGACCCCGACGCCAAGCAGCAGGGTGATGATCAAGACCACAGGCAATGCAGATTTGCGCGGCAGGGTCTCGCCAATCAATGTGCCGAAAGGCATCAAGCCGAGCTTTAGTCCTTCCATGAAGAACATCAAACCCAGGATCACTGCGAGCAATCCACCGGTAATGATCCACGAATCCTGCACCAGTTGGCGCAGAATCAGAATTTGGAACAGGATGAGGTATGCCGCCAGAGGTACAACCGCCTTGAACTGTGTCGTAAAGCGAGCCGAAACATAAGGCTGTAGCACATTGAATACTTCACGGGAATGCAAGGCTGATTTCAGAGGACGGATGCGGACAATTCGTCCTGTCGCGTCCCTTTCCGGTTCAGGGAAGAGTTTGAGGAGACTGACAGTCCTTTGCTCCCCATCCGTCGCTTTTTGGAAATCAATAAAGCGGCAGCTCATTACTTTCGGCTTGTTTTCGCTTGTATCCATGATCAGTCAGGTGCAGGTTGTAATATCAGGGTCTCATCGGAAATCGAAGTCTGCACCGGGTAACCTGCTTTGACCCAAGCAAATCCACCTGTGTCCACCGCATGTGCTTTTTTATAGCCGAGATCGTTGAGGAGTTGAGTAGCCAGTGCTGCTCGTGCTCCTGTCTTGCAATAGACGTAAATTGTCTCCTGCTGATCTGGAACAAGTGACCATATTGAGAATTCTAGCAGCCCTCTTGGTGCATTGATTGAATCAGGGATGTGGGCAGCTTCATATTCCTTAGGTGTACGGACATCCAGGATAACAACGTCCGCATCATCGTCAATTGCCTGTTTCAATTGTTGGATGGTTATGTTTTTGGTTTCGGCTCGAGCCTGGTCAACCATCTCTTTGGACTTGGTCTGCATCCACTTCGGCTCATCAGCGCTTGCGTTGGTTACGGTGAAAAATCCAATAACCATTGCTAATACGACACATATTTTTGAGGACATACAGTTCTCCTTTTGAAAAAATAATTAAATGCTCAAGTAACTGCCAAGATATGAAAAATTATCACAGTGGTGTTTAAAAGAGAACCCACTTGTGGGGTGTTGGATATTGTTTTATTACCAGTAGTTTCAAAGATGACCTCTCAGGCCTGATGTTTTATGGATGTAGAGCAGTCTCTCCTGCCGTGCCCTGCTCGGCAATGTCAAGCCAGCCACCGCCCATAGACCGGTAAATATCAACCAGACTGGTCATCACCGTAGTCTGGGTCTGGACATAATCGAGCTGACTGGAGAACAGACTGCGATTGGCATCAAGTACCTGCAGGTAGCTGGTTGTCCCCATATCATACTGGGCCTTGGCCAGCCGCGCATAGGTCTCCAGGGCATTTACCCTGCGTCCTTGTGCCTCTTGGCTCTCTCGCCCCTTGGTGGTTGCCACCAGGGCATCTTCAACATCACGGAAAGCTGAAATAATCGATTGCCGATAGCGGTAGAGTGCTTCACGCTGTACGGCT
>ERZ889078.3677-NODE-3677-length-10041-cov-6.517324_pt1 | contig 10041 bp, 11 predicted proteins | sample MGYA00521266_ERZ889078 | MGnify/ENA primary metagenome ERZ889078 (study PRJEB32303, sample SAMEA104408618) | aquatic metagenome | biome: Brackish water; feature: Pelagic; material: water | place: Baltic Sea | collected 2014-06-16T06:34:00 | depth 76,534 m ... | reverse complement strand
CGCTAAAACCCTGTCAAGATGTTTTTCCTATAATTTACGCTGAATAGTTACAATATATGTAATAGTTTTGATCCTGATGTATTTTTCATGCCTTTCGGGTAGTTCTCAAAGTTACTCGAAAAATACAGATACGACGGCTGTAACCTGGGCTGGGTAGCCAATGATCACGGGGTAGGTCTTTCCTTTACACAGATCCTGGCGGAACAGGTTTCTAGTTATTTAATTTTCGAATAATATCCCGATACATGCTAATAAACGGATGGCCAGCTTCCAGAATCGATAGGATTTTAAGGATGCTTCTACGTCCCAGGTCATCTTCAAAGCTTCTGTCTTTTTGCATTATGGTGTAAAAAAGTTCCAGAGCTGATTTGTAGTCTTTTTGTGTTACATACCAGGCTGCAAGTAATTTTACCGCAGGCAGTTCATCTAAATTCTCCCTGACGAACGGTTTTAAATCTTCAGCATCGAGTACCGGCGAAGCCATGTCGGCAAATTCACATTCGATTTTTAATCGTTGACAGGCCGGTTTAGTGCGAATGCCTTCTGGCAGAGAGGTGAGTAATTTAAGGGCATCGGTAATTCGACCCTCACTGCGCATTAAACTGGCGATAGTTAAAGGAAGTTTGTAATAATTTGGGCTGGTTAAGGCTGCCTGTCCCAGCTGTTGGTAGGCTTTTTCTACTTCGCCTTCATTAAATAACTGTAATGCCTGATGAATAATAATGTCATTCTCAGAGGCTACATATTGATCCAGCATGAAACGCAAATCCTGTTCATTCTGGTAACCAAACAGGGTTTCAACTACTTTTCCCTGGGCAAATAGTTTTATGGTAGGTACGCTGGTAATGGCATAATCATGGGTAATTTTGCTATTTTCATCGGCATCTATATTGACCAGTAAAAAAGAGCCGGAGTAAGCCGTTATTAGCTTTTCCAGCACCGGGTAAAGACGAAAGCTGGGTCCGGCTTTGCGTGACCAGAAATTAACCAGTACAGGCCCCAGAATTGAATTTTTCAGTACGAGCTGTTCAAAATTTGAAATGCTGGCATCGAATATAAAATTTTTTACGTCAAAGTCCTGTTCGTCCATTAATGGCTCGCTTTAATGTAATTTCATCTTGGGTTGATGTAAAAAATATTCTTCGATGACCTTGCGCACAGTTGGGGGGTAATCCAGTGTATCCATTTCCTGCATACCTTCGCTGAAAAAACTGGCGGCATCCTGCGGTAAATAGTGAATCATTTCATCAAACACTTTTTTCATGGTAGCTGCATCGTGAGTGCGTGTAGCGACGATACCACGGTTGATATGTAATAAACGCCAGGGTCTATAAATATTACTGCTTTCCAGGTCGTGTTTAATTTCATCACTACTGGCATCGACTACCATACTCATTAATTCAACGAGCGCCAATAGAGATTTTTTATCTTTCATGCCATTAGCCGAATGGGCGAAAGCATTGACGACCGGTTCTATATGTTTCAGTTGTCCATTATAGTGAATAACCCAGCGAGCGAAAATGAGTGATATCTGTTCTATTTCCTGGCGTCGATGTGGAAGATCCAGTTTTTCCATCAGATCGACCATTTTCAACAGCAGGATAAAACCGTGATCACCGATTTCTGTCGCTTCAATACTGCTAATGACGTGATCTTCTGCAGCCTGCTGGTTAACAGTTGAGGCTACATCAAAAAACTGCTCAAGCGCCTGCATTAAATTATCGAATGCCTTTTTATGGGCATCATTGAAATAGTCAGCTAATTCAGCAGGCAGTTTTTTAAAATATTTGTGGGCATCGTCCAGCGATGCGAGAGAGCTCACTTAACTAATCCCGAGATGGTTTGCTTCTTCGGATGATAGTAACCGTTCCTGAGTTACCCGCCAGTGACCATCTTCTTCTTTCGATAAAACAATTTCGATTGGGTGGGAATCAGTAGTGCCATCGGTAGCCTTTACCGATTCATTGGTTAGAAACATGATCTGGCTGTTATTGCTCTGTCGAATCTTGAGGCCTTCATAACTGGCTTTTTCAATCAGCTTTTCGCTGAATTCATGTTCACACTGTGAAAACCAGTCGCTATAGTTAATCACCTCAAAACCGGGTATGCCAAATACCTGTACATCCTTGGAGATTAAGTTCATGTGTGAAGCGTGATCATATTGCTGGATTGTTTTACAGCAACTGTCCATCCAGTTTTGTGCGATTTGTTCTATATTCATGTTGATATTATCAGTTTTTTAACAGGGGTTAACCTTAGCATAAAGCAGTTTGTTGTAACCACTAAGGCTTAATGGATTTTGTGATTTTATTAATTAACTCCGGACCCTTGAAAATGAAGGCACTATAAATCTGAATTAATTTTGCTCCAATATCCAGCCTGCATTGAGCTTCTTCAGGGCTGTCTATGCCACCGGCAGATATAATAGGAATTTCATCCTGTAATTGCTGATGAAATTTATACAGTATCTGGCGAGATTTATCGGTTAATGCTGCGCCGCTCAGTCCGCCGGCTTCATTGGCAAAAGGGTGTCCCTGCACATTAGATTTATCCAGCGTGGTATTGGTCGCTATTAGCGCGTCTATGTTATGTTTGATGAGCAACTCAGAGATTGGTGCAATTGCCTGATCATCAAGGTCAGGGGAGATTTTAAGGGCAATAGGGCGATTCACCTGGTGTTCATCCTGTAAACCTTTTCGGCATTCATTGATACCCTTTAACAGCGCTTCAAGTGCCTGTTCTGATTGTAAACTTCTCAGCCCGGGTGTGTTGGGCGATGAAATATTAATCGTGATGTAATCTGCCGAGGTATAAACCTGTTGTAACGCGAGGTTGTAATCACTCAGCGCTTTGTCTACAGGGGTGGTTAGGTTTTTGCCGATATTGATACCTAGAATATAAGGATGCGGTGGCAATTGGGCAATGTTTTGAAGCAGGTGATTTACCCCTTTATTATTGAATCCCATGCGATTAATGATGCTGTCATATTTAGTTAATCGAAACAGGCGTGGTTTTGGATTACCGGCCTGGGGCAGTGGCGTAACGGTACCCACTTCGATACAGCCAAATCCCAAACGGCCCAGTCCGGCCAAATAATCGGCGTTTTTATCCAGTCCTGCAGCCAGGCCGACCGGATTGGGGAATTCGAGTCCCATTACATTCACCGGTTTACGATGTAGCGTGGCCGGTATCAGGTAGCGAAAGTTATTGAGTAATTCAAGACTGCTCTCGTGAGCGGTTTCAGCATCCTGAGCAAATACGAAAGGTCTGATGAATAGTGGGTATAACATAAGTTGAATGGTTTTTTTGACTGAATAAGGGATTATAAATACGGTTCAAGTTCTGCATAATGTTGCAGATCATCCACTCGATCAATATCCCTTAAGGAATTCAATACAACGGTATTAATCCCTGATTGCATGGTTCTTTCAATGGTCTGTCTGAGTACCCTGTCCGAGCCCCATTCAATGCCCTGAAAGATATTTTTATCAATGGATTGTTTTGCAGCAATTAATACATAACCTCCATCCCAGGCCGGTATAAATAGCAGATCATGCTGCTCAAGTTTTTCACATACTTTTTGTAACAGAGCTGTAGTCAGGTCCAGGCAGTCTGTACCAATCAGTATGACTTTCTTATAGTCTTGCTGTGTAAGTGCAACTGACAATGCGTGATACATTTTTTCACCCAGGTTTTTGCCCTGCTGGTATTTAACCGGTTCATCGTTAAACAGCTCGTCGCTCGAGGGTTCTGTCAGCCAGACCTGGTAATCGAAAGATGAGTTATGCACCAGGCTGATATTTTTTTGCAGACAATGTCGATAAATAGCAGTGGCTGCCTTTGCCCCAATATCTGCAATGAGCCGTGTTTTGACCTGGCCTTCGACGGGTGGTTTGGCAAAAAGCTGAATAACAGTTTCAGGCATCAGGAGTAATACAGTCTGTGTAATTTTTCGGGTTTAATGCCTAGCCAGAAGCCCAGACGTAAAAACCACATCAGGAAAACGGTGCGTAATATACCATTTTTTTCCCAACGACGACTGGAAGTTATCACCTGTTGTGGAATGCAGGTTGCCGCAGCGTGGTTGCGGGCGACTTTACTTATCGCAATGTCTTCCATTAAGGGTAATTCAGGAAAGCCGCCGAGTGAGTGAAAAAACTCCCGTTTGAAAAACAATACCTGATCCCCTGTTGCAACTGATGTTTTGCGCGAACGTATGTTGATGGCTTTTTCGATGATGCGAAATAACCAGTGGCGACCGCTAAGATGAAGATCGAATCGACCCCAGAGTCCATCGCATTGTGTGATTAAAGCCATCCATTTTTCAGGTAAGCGGGTATCCGCATGTAGAAAAACCAGCCAGTCGCCGATAGCCTGTTGTGCGCCTGCATTCATTTGCAGGGCACGACCTTTTGCCGTATTCAACACAATGACCGGGAATTGTCGGGCTATATTTTGCGTGTCATCCACGGAGCCTCCATCACAGACAATAATTTCATTTTGCGACAGGGATTCGATAGAGGACAGCAGGTCTTTCAGTGAATGAGGCAGTGAGGCTGCTTCATTATATGTCGGGATGATGATACTAAACTGCACGTAGCTAACCTGGGTGATGGAGTGAAATGATTTTGGGTATTAATCCAGTGCGCCACCACAACTGCTACCCTGTCCCGCAGTGCATCCGAAACAGTGGTCAGCCACGATAATATCAATGTCGGCCATGTTAACGTCCAGGATATCTCTGATATGTAATGTGTTATCAGTATCAGGGTGTCGTAAGTTCAGTTTTAACATTTGATTAAAATCACAATCATATACATTGCCGAGCCAGTCAATACTCAATTGGTTTTTACACATCAGGCCATTCATATTTGCCAGATTCATCGAGTCTTTCAGTAAATTCATATATTCTTCAAATTTACCCTGTGAGATCAGGCTGCTGCCAAAACGGGCAATGGGCATATTGGTAATGGTGAACAGTTGATTAAACTGAATTTGATAATGCTGTTGCAGGTATTTTTTATAATCTGCTTCTAACTGTTGTTGTCCGGGCGGCAGATAAGGGCCGGTAGGATTATAAACCAGGTTCAGGGTGAGTCCTGTTCCATCTTTTGCATATCCGGCTTTGTTGAGCGTTTGTAATCCGTCAATACTCTTTTGATACACCCCTTTGCCGCGTTGACCATCGACATTTTGTTCCAGATAACAGGGTAGAGAAGCGACAATTTCAACTTTATGCCGGGTTAGAAACCCGGTGAGATCTTCATAGCCCGGTTCACTCAGAATGCTTAAATTGCAGCGATCGATTACCTTCACGCCCATTGCTGTTGCTTTACTGACCAGCTCCTTAAACAGAGGGTTCATTTCCGGCGCACCACCTGTTAAATCCAGAGTGTGTACATTTTGCTGTTTCAGCAGCGATAATATGTCATTGATAGTTTGCCTGGTCATTAACTCTTTACGATTTGGCCCCGCATTAACATGGCAGTGCTGGCAGGTCTGATTGCAAAGGTAACCCAGGTTAACCTGTAATATTTCAAGTGGTGTACGGTTTATGTCAGGAAACTGTGAGTTTTTTAATAATGGCCAACTGTCTAGCATGAGTTTTTATTTTAATAAAAGGGTATAGAATGCATTGACAGGGAATATAACACAGAGTTCCTTTGTCATATATTTGAAACACTATAAAAATTTAACCATCTCAAAGAGGAAATTTTATGAAACGTCAACAAATTTTATCTGGCTTCCTGTTTTTCACGTTATTATTTAGTGGTTTTGCCTATGCTGATAAGCAAAAGCTGGTAATTCAGGTGAGCACAGATGATCCGATGACTCAAAAACTCGCGTTAAATAATGCAGTCAACGTGCAAAAATCATTAGGCATGGATAATGTCGATGTGGAAATTGTCGCATATGGGCCTGGTTTGAGCCTGTTAACCACTAAAAGTGGAGAGGCTGAGCGTGTAACCAGTCTGGCTATGCAGGATATTACTTTTAGCGCCTGCGCTAATACCATGGCCAGGATTGAGCAAAAGACCGGGAAAAAGCCTGTATTACTGGAGGGAGTACAGGTGGTACCGGCAGGGGTATTGCGTATTATGGAATTGCAGCAACAGGGATATGCTTATATTCGTCCATAACTGAAAGTGGCGTAGTTGTTTGAGAGCTGTGCAACTTTCAATAGACGGTCAATAATCAATACAAACTCCTGGAAAATGGTATTTTAAGAATGTTATCGAGTCGTTGATAATGTTTATTGCGAAAAATTTTTAATCCAATCGGCATGTTCTGGTCATTCTCTATGGCTTTATGTGTATAACTGTTAAATAACCTGTCCCAGATTGACAGGAAAAACCCATAGTTACTATCATGTTCAAACTGTTGAATAGAGTGATGTATGCGGTGCATGCCGGGTGTCACAATGAGTTTCCTTAAGGTAAATTCAAAGTTATCGGCTAACCGGATGTTGGAATGATTGAACATGGCTGAACCTGATAATACAATTTCAAATAGCAAAACAGCTATTGGCGGGATGCCAAGTAGAACCACTACCAGCATTTTAATGAGCATGGATAAGATGATTTCCAGGGGGTGAAAGCGTAAACCGGTGGTTAAGTCATAATCCGTGTCGGCATGATGTGTTCTATGTAGTTTCCAGAACCAGTTTAACCTGTGGGCAAAGACATGCTGCCAGTAAATGGCGAAATCGAGTATGATAAAACCTGTAATTATTGCGATAACCGGAGGAAGCTCCAACCAGTTTATCAGCCCCCAGTTATGTTGCTGCATATATTCAGCGGTTTGAATCGCAGCCACCGGGAAAAACAGGCGAATTGCCAGGGTGTTTAGCAGAATAAGGCCGATCTGATGCGGCCAGCGCTTGATTCGTGACAGTCGCAGTTGTCGATAGGGGGCTTTTAATTCCCACAACGCCATGATCAAAAAAATGACTATAAAACTGCCTAACCTGATTTGGCTTTCAAATACTAAAAAATTATTCATGCTTCTATATTACGCCTCATGCTAAAACAGCAGCAAAGTTCAAACAATAAACCCCATGCAGGAGTGGGCGTTATTATACGGCAGAATCGAAAAGTTATTTTAGGTCGTCGATTGAATCGGCCGATGGCTGGTAGTTGGCAATTACCTGGCGGCTGGATTCATTTTGCAGAAACGCCAGAACAGGCTGTGCATCGACAGTTAAATCAATTTGAGGATTTACATGTCGGCAAAATACAGTTTGTGGCTTATACCAATAATGTATTCGATGAACATACACATTCTTTAAGTTTGTATTTCATGGTAGATTGCCTCAATAATGATCCACAAAAGCTTATAAACAAAAATAACACAGTGGAATGGCTTTGGGCTGACTGGAATAAGTTACCCGAACCGCTATTTCTTCCACTACAATTATTAAAACAATCAGGATTCAATCTGGAAACATCATTTGAGCGCGAAAAAGATGCGTAAGGCAAGTGATTTTTCCAGGTATAAACCTTATTAAAGAGTTCGAATGATTTTCGGGCGAGTGATGCAGTATTAAGCAGGACCTGGTTCTCAATTTATAGATTATTCGATTTATTTTGCAGTTTAAATAGTATTATTCTAGAAAATACTTTAACTAACACCTATATTATGGCTAGCATAATTAAAAAAATAGAAATGTATGAGCGTTGAGTTTGATATAGCCAGTGACCAGATAGATGGTGCGCGTGATTACCAGGAAGATGCCTTTATGGTTTCTTTGCTGGGTGATAATGATGATGGCAAAACCTGCTCATTGGTTGTTATGGCTGATGGTATGGGCGGGCACGCTGCGGGCAATGTTGCCAGCAATATGGTGGTTGCGACTTTCAATAAGGCATTTCAAGGTGAATTTAACGGAAGAGATGTTCCTGACTCTTTAACTTCTGCGCTTAATCGGGCTAATCAGCAGATACACGATTCAATTTCTGAAACCCCTGCATTAAGAGGTATGGGGTGTACGATGGTCTCTGCTTACCTGGAAGATAATAATCTATATTGGGTAAGCGTGGGTGATAGCCATTTATATTTGATCAGAGAACGTGAATTAAGCAAGCAAAATGCCGACCATAGCTATGGTGCTTACATCGATATGATGAAAGAGCAGGGCATGGATATAGAAGAACAGGCCGGTATGTCACGAAATATGCTGATGAGCGCGATGACTGGAGAGGAAATCAGTAGTATCGATTGCCCCAATAGTGCTATCAGGCTAAAACCCGGAGATCGACTGATCATTGCCAGTGATGGACTGGATACGCTAGGTGCCGGCGCTATTATTCAATACTCTTCATGGTCTACTACGGCCCGTGAATGTGTTTATGCCCTGTTAAAAGCTGTCGAAGAAGCGAATAAAATTAATCAGGATAATACGACTATTATTGTCGTTGACGTTAAGGAAAAGGCTAAGAAACCCCAGGAAGCCCCTGTTTCTTCGAAAGAATCGTTATCGAAAGCAGTAGCAACAGAACCAGTTTCTTACCAGCAACCCCGCGATAATAAATCTCTAGCGGGCTTTTTCAGGGCAATCATAATACTGTTATTGCTCGGGGCTGGTTACTATGTCTGGCAACAGGGCATGCTGGATGGATTTATTTCTGACGCCACTAATCTTGTTAAGCAACAGATGAAACCTGATGAACCAGTCATTGCCAGCAAATCCGAACAGAAAATAGTTATACCCGCGGCCGCTGAGCCGAGCAAACCCAGAGAGCTGGTTAAGCAACCGCAACAGGCCGCGTCGGAACCTCTCGTACAGGAAAAGTATGTGGATAAAGCGGATCCTTTCACTGATCGACTTAAGGTGGGTGGGCGTTCGCCGATGATGATCAAAATTACCGGTGGAAAATTCAGAATGGGCAATTCATCCGGGTTGATTTCGGCTGATGAAACGCCGCGACACGAAGTGACAGTAAAACCCTTCGCCATGTCAGTGAATGAAGTGACTTTTGCTGAATACGATGTATTTGCCAAAGCAAACGGACGTAAACAACCGGATAGCCAGGGGCAGGACAGAAAAACTCACCCGGTTAGTAATGTGTCGTGGGATGATGCGCTGGCTTATAGTCGCTGGTTGAGTAAACAGACCGGTAACAAATACAGGTTGCCATCGGAAGCAGAGTGGGAGTATGCGGCCCGAGGTGGAACACGCTCAACTTACTGGTGGGGTACAACTAAAGGTTCTGGTAAGGCGCATTGCTTTGACTGTGGGTCAGATTTGAATACAGGAAAACCGGCAAAGGTCGGGTCTTATCCATCAAACCCATTTGGCCTGAATGATACTGCCGGTAACTTATACGAATGGGTTCATGATTGCTATCACCGGAATTACAATGATGCTCCAGAGGACGGCTCGGTATGGGATGGTGGTGATTGCTCTGTTCGAATCGTGCGTGGTGGAGCTTTTCGCAGTCCGGCATCTTCAATGCGTGTAGAAAATAGAGAAGTGTTTCCCAGTAATAAAGGTCAGTATAACGTCGGTATTCGTATTGCGAGAGATATATAGTCTGTGGCAGATTTTAAAGTTAAACTAAACTGTATGATAAAAACGCTACTATTAAGTGTGTCTCTGGTCAGCATCCTGACTCCATCCATAGCTTTCAGCTTTAGCTTGCCTGAAATTGATTTCTGCCCGCTGGGCGGGCCACCGGGCTGGTTTAATCGTATGACCGGTCAGCATAATCAGCGTTATTACAGGCCTCCACCAGCCATGTTTCGACCTCAATATCCAGCTGTTGCTCCAAATGTCTGGCAAACTCCTGTTAGGCCGTATCCACCGGGCTACTTTCAGCAATATCCTGCTGTTAACTAGCCTGACTTTTCCAGCTAGTGATTATCCGCTGGAATTCACTCAGGTCAGTTACTGGATTTTGACAGCTTAAACCCTGGCAAATATAGGCGCAAACTCCATCATCAAACGCGATTTTATCTTTCATTTCAGCTGGCAGGTCGATATCCTTAGCGATAGCAAAACACAATACAACCAGCCTGCGCCGAATATGAAAGGTGACGACC
>ERZ889078.3676-NODE-3676-length-10042-cov-5.868729_pt1 | contig 10042 bp, 6 predicted proteins | sample MGYA00521266_ERZ889078 | MGnify/ENA primary metagenome ERZ889078 (study PRJEB32303, sample SAMEA104408618) | aquatic metagenome | biome: Brackish water; feature: Pelagic; material: water | place: Baltic Sea | collected 2014-06-16T06:34:00 | depth 76,534 m ... | reverse complement strand
CCACCATGACAAGTTTTCTCATCCAAAACGGCCAACCAGTCCTGCTAAGGCCTGATAATTTTGATCAGTTTTGTCAGGAGAATGATATAAAATATTTGGGATCAAAAGCTTACTCCTTAATTGGAGCACCCTTTTATATTGATAACCTTGCGGGTGTGGTCATAGTGCAGAGTTACAGTGAAGTTATCTACACCGAGAAAGATAAAGATCTCCTCGCCTACGTGGCCAGACACATTGGCGATGCACTGGAGAGAAAGAAAACCATAGACGACATGCGCAATGCAAACGAAATATTTTCTCTCTTTATGCGCTATTCTCCCGCCTATATCCTCTTCAAGGATGTCACCGAGTCCCAAAACCGAGTCGTGCAGGCCAGTGGAAATTTCGGAAAAATAACCGGAATATCAAGTTCAGAAATGATAGGCATGAACATGCACCAATTATTTCCGGCTGATTTTGCCGCCAAAGTTATAGCTGACGACTGGAAGGTTGTCTCCAGTGGAATCCCGATACAGCTAGAACAACGCTTGAACGACCGATTTTATACCAGCATTAAATTTCCAATAACCCAAGAAAACAAAACACTTCTGGCTGCCTTTTCCGTTGACATAACCGAGCGGAAGCAGATGGAAGAGGCCCTGCGCGAAAGTGAACGTAGGTACCGAATAATCTTCGAAAAATCACCTTTTGGAGTGGTCTGTTTCGACTCCGAAGGAACTTTACTGGACTACAATGATAAATTTGTCGAAATCATGGGTTCAACCAGAGAAAAGCTTGTCGGCTTCAATGCAGCTAGGCAAAGTACGCCTATAGTGCAGAAAACCCTCAAAAAAGCCATGGCCGGAGAAATTGCCTCTTGCGAAGAATTCTACACCTCCGTTACCGGCGGCAAGGCAAGGTATCTGCGCGGAATCTTTTGTCCCGTCGTTCCTGGCCAATCCCCTACCGAGGTTATTGCCACTATTGAAGATATCACCGAACAGAAAGAACATGAAAAAGAACAACACAAGATTGAGAAACTGGAATCACTCGGGGTTCTTGCCGGTGGCATTGCTCATGATTTCAATAATATTCTAACCGGCATCATGGCCAACATCTCTTTTGCACAGGTCCTCATGGATCCCCAACACAAATCGTATAATCTCCTGCTAGAAGCAGAAAAGGCATCAAGACGAGCCGCTGAACTTGCTCAACAGCTACTAACCTTTGCTAAGGGTGGTGAGCCACACAAAAAAGTGACTTCCGCAAAGCACCTGATCCAGGAAGCGGTCTCCTTAATGCTTCGAGGATCAAACGTCAGGGCGATTGTTGCTATCCCGGACACAATCCATGCAGTGGCAGCGGATGAAGGCCAGATCAGCCAAGTATTCAACAACATTATCATTAACGGCACCCAGGCAATGCCAGGTGGTGGCACGTTTAACATCATCGCAGAAAACGTATTTCTGCAGGAAGATAATAGCTATGGCCTCACCCCTGGAACCTATATCAAAGTAACGCTGCAGGATGAGGGCTGCGGGATTACTCAAGAAGACAAGCAAAGAATTTTTGACCCTTACTTTACAACTAAGATGACCGGCACTGGCCTTGGACTAGCCTCTGCGTATTCAATCATTACCAGACATAAGGGCCATATCGCTGTCGACTCCATAGTCGGCCACGGAACTGCATTTACAATACATCTTCCATCAATCGGCACGTCATACCCTGATCATCTGGACAATGCTTCACAAAGGAAACACCCGCAGCAAGGTGGGACTATATTAGTGATGGATGATGAAGAAATGGTGCGAGACATTGCCGCCGCCATGCTTACCCACCTTGGTTATACGGTTACAACATGCACAAGGGGCGAAGAGGCCATTGAACTCTACAGAAAATCCCTGGAATCAAAAACACCTTTCTGGGCTGTTATTGTGGATTTGACCATTCCTGGTGGACTCGGTGGAGAGGAGGCAGCCAAGCACATTCAGGCTATGTCTCCCACCGCCTGTCTCATTGTATCAAGTGGCTATTCGAATGACCCGGTCATGGCCAATTATCGGGAATATGGCTTTAGTGCGGCGATAGCCAAGCCATACATTATCCGTGAGGTTGAACAGATTCTAAACTCACTCCCTGCACACTAACTTTAACCAACTCTGCCCCTTGCCACAACCACCTCTTCCTAGCCCCGACAAACGGGAAACAAGCCGGGATTCAGTTCAATACCCCTTGAGGGGTACTCTTTTTAGTCCTCGTGCTTTGCGGGGATAAGTACCTTGAGACAGATTAATTTCTTGAAAAAAAATGGGGGAAATCTGTAAGGTACTAAATTTCAAAGACAGCACCTGCTTGCTTATCTTTGGTAAATACCTAATTTATAGAAAGTAGCAGAGTTTTTCTCTGCTGCGCAGTTCTTTTGAAATTGGAGGATATTGCCATGATTACGAAAGAAGAACTCTGTGAAAAAATAGAAGAGGTATTCCCTCAAGCTGGAGCTTGCGGCATTGATTATGATGTCGAATTTGATGCAAAGAACAAGGCCTGGGCGGTGGATCTGCACCATGGATCTCACCACTTAAAAACATTTATCGAAGTAGATGAGGCCGACAGCTGTTTAGAGGGCAAATCGTGTATCCCACTGGGAATGCAAATCGCTCAGCTAAAACACAATTTTGATCTGACTTCCTGCTCCGACTGATAGGTCCAATCCATCGGAATCACAAAAAAAGGGCTTTACTCCAGCCTGTAGCATCTTAAAGTAAAGCCCTTTATATCATACATTTGCCATATCAGTTCCAAATGACCTGATTTTCTAAATAGTCCTGCCTTTCTTTAGGGTTAAGTCGACCGAGATCATCTTTGTCGACCTTACGCCGGTTCAAGGCGCAGACATATTTTTTCCCATCTTTTACTTTTACCAGTATAAACGCTTCGTATGTGCCTCTCATAGTTTACCCCTTTATGTTGACTGAAATTCTTTTTTACCAGTCCGCTATGACCTTATCTTCAGGAAATGCGAAAAAGGTAGAACCATTAGTCGGTACCAAAAATTACGCTAACATCTGGAGTAACGCCCCACCCCCTCCCTGGGTACCTGATTCGGGTTTCGCTTAAGTCCAATACACATCTACACATACCCCCCTGGTTCAAGTGCTATCTGTAGTATATGTCACCATTTGTCCGAGGACCAGCATAAAAGATTTTTTGTCAAAATATTCTTTCCTTGGGCCAAAGAAAAGCAAAAAAAGGGTGACAATATCCAGATAAATACTTATCGGCACATTTTACAAAAAACTTTTCAAGGAGATACTTTTGTGGAGAATAAGAAGCGATTGTGCTCAGGTCAAATGCAAATGGGTTCCAGTGCCAGCCAGAGAATCCTGTCTGGCACTGGAGCGGGAGAGACAGGTTAGATTTTGTACGAACTGACCAGTTTTTCAAGATTTTGAGCAAGGTTTTTCAATTCATTAGCATTGTTCTGCACCTGGGAGCTGCTTTGATTGAGTTCAGTCGCCGCAGAATTGACATCAGCGATCTCTGAGGCAATCTCACCAGTAACCGTTGCCACTTGAGCGATATTTTCGGTTACCTCCTGAATACCCTGCGATGCCTGGGCGACATTTTCAGCAATCTCCCGGGTTGTTGCCGATTGTTCCTCCACCGCCGAGGCCACAGTCGTCGACATCTCACTGACATCTTTAATTATCACGCCGACCTCATTTATTTCTTTTATGGTATTGCGGGTGGCTACCTGTACCCCTTCGATATTATTTTTTATCTCCAGAGTTGCATGAGCAGTCTGTTTGGCGAGCTCTTTAATTTCATTGGCGACAACAGCAAAACCTTTACCAGCTTCCCCTGCACGGGCTGCTTCGATGGTGGCGTTCAGAGCAAGCAGATTGGTTTGCTCTGAAATTTCAGTTATAGTTTCAGTCACTTTACTGATCTCCTGTGCCAATTTGCCTAATTCGTCAACTCTTTGGGATGCCTGGTTTGCCTTTGTCGTTGCTTCCCCGGCCATGGCACTGGTTTTTGCCGTATTCGTGGATATTTCATTTATCGTTGAGGTCATTTCCTCTGCGGCAGCTGATACCATATTTACATTTGTGGCCGCCTGTTCTGTCGCCGCCGCCACGGTCTCCATATTGGTGCTCATTTCCTCTGCGGCAGATGCCACGGTGTTGGCTTTCATCGAGGTCTGCTCGGCACCGCTGGAGAGTTGCTGTGAGACAGCCGAGAGGGTGCCGGAAGCAGACGAAAGCGACGTGCTGCTCTTTTGAATCTCACCAACCATAGTCTGCAAGCTACGGACAATTCCGTTCAGAGCTTTGCTCAGTACGCCAATTTCATCTTTTTGAAAGATGTTCAATGTTTTCGAAAAATCACCCCGGGCAACGTTGTCAGCAAAACCAACCGCCTCTTTAATCTGGCCCGACAAGGATCGAGAGACAAAAAAACTCACTCCTGCCCCGGCAAGCAAAGATATTATTGTGAGGATAGAAATATTTCGCTTTGTGTTCTTCTCAACATCAATAAGCCGTTGCTTCTCCTCATCAACATGGGTCCCAATCACTTTTGCCATTTCATGCAAGGCGCCGCGCACGTCTGCTAAGGCAGGAACACTTTCCTGCTGATAAATGCCTGTTAATGTTGCTGCAGTTCCGGCTCGGTCACCTTTATTTTCAGTAAGAACTTTCTTTATTTCAGAGGCACTCTTATGAAGCCTGGCATGATCGCCTTTCATGGCATCTAACATGGCCTTCATTTCTGGAACACTTTTTTCAATATCCGCCATGCTTTCTTGATCGCCAAGCCAGCGTCCCAGCTTACAGTTGTTTTCATTGGTCTCTGTTTCAAGGCTTGTTTTGGATTGATCCAGCAAAAATGAACTCACCCCTGCAGCCCATTGCAGATGATCAACTTCACGTTGCAGAAGGACACTGTCAATGTCTTTATAATGCTCCAGTTTTGCCGCCTCTGACGACATAACCACAAGTCCCCTAAAACCTTGCCAACCAACAATTATCAACAGGACAAGCATAACAGCTGCCACTGCTCCCATTTTCAAGCCAATTGACCAATCTTTAAGTCTCATACCCTTCTCCATTTATGCATTGATTTGAATGTTAAAAATTTTGCCACAGCAGCTCTCAAGACTAAAGCCTATCACTTTGTTTACACCAAATCAAATCCGATGCAAAAAAAAGTTAGAGAAGAAGAATAAAGGAGAGAGAAAAGAAGGAAAGAAGGGTGGAAAAAACAATGGCAGACGAAGCAAGCTTTGTATCGCTGTTCATCTGGGAGGAGAGTACATAGATTGCAGTTGATGCAGGCAAAGCAAAGAAAATCAAACCCACCTTCAAGGGGAGTCCGGTAATATCAAAGAGGTAAAAGAACAACCAACCTATCCCCGGAAGAAGTAACAGCTTGAAACTTGCTGCGAGAAAGGAGAGGCCCAAATTCCCCTTGACTCCAGCAAAGGTGAGGCTACCACCTATGGAAATAAGAGCAAGTGGCAACGCGACCATTGAAATCAGACTAAGAGAATTATTTATAAAGATGGGAAACCAACCGACCAGGCTGGAATAACCAATCCCGGCCAGGCAACCGAGTATCAACGGGTTGGAAACCAGAGCCTTGCCTATTAAGGATAAACGCCTGGCAAAACCTACTTCCTGCCCAGAAAACCAGATCAGCGTTGTGACAGCGAAAACATTAATAAGAGGAATAGAAAAACCGATGAGCACACCAAAATATTTCACCCCTTCGGTGCCAAGACTATTCAGAATGACTGCCACCCCGATATAGGTATTAAAACGGTAACAACTTTGGGCAAAGGAGCCCGCTTGAAAGGCGGAAATGCGAAGAATTTTTATTGCGAGAAGGCTGAACACAAACATGGTCAGCAAGGCGCAGAGTGCCGCAAAACAGAAACCCCAGTTAATCCCATCCTCAAAGGAGGCTCCACCAATTTTCCAGAACAACATAATCGGGAAAAAAAAATAATAGATCAGCCTATCGGCATTTTTAAGAAAAGCCGCATCTGTCAGGCCCAGCCGTTTCAGGGCCCAACCAAGGAGAAGAAGGATAAAGATGGGAAATAATGAATTGAGAACGATCACTGGCTGCTCCACGCATAGATACAAAATTCAATCATGATAACCCATTACACCTTTTGGAAAAATTCCACAACGACTTGTTTCTGCTGGAGATAGGTAGCGGATACATATAAAAAACTTGCGTTTTTCATCCACCTCTTTACTATGCTTTTCTATGAAAAAAAAGAAACCAAAACAAAATTATGATGGTGTTGTAAAAACTCTTCATCTTCTTACTTAACCATCTCCTATTTGAGGTTTTTACGAAATTATTAATTATGACAATGAATGAGATGAACGACCGGCTCCAAGTCCTCGAAGAAAAATTTGAATATCAAGAGCGGACAATTGATGCCTTAAACGATGTGATCATTGAGCAACAAGCCCAGCTCAACGCCATTGAGGACCAAATGCTCCGACTTAAAACCCTGCTTTCTACCATCGAAGACAGCCCAAGCGGTGGTGAAGAGCCACCACCACCCCATTACTAAAGAAACAGGAGAAAAAAGTTGGCACAACAGACTGTAACGCATAAAGGGTACCATGGTACAATTGAGGTAAACACCAAAGATTATTCGCTCTTTGGCAAAATCTTGTTTATTGATGAAGAATTAACCTACAGCGGCCAAAGCTTTGCAGAACTTGAAGACGATTTCCGTAAAAAGGTTGAAAATCATATACTACTCTGCCAGGAAAAAGGCCAGGAACCGCCTTTTTCAGAGTAATCGAACCCCGGTAAACGGGAAATAAGCCGGGATTATGATCAATGCCCCCTTGAGGGGTACTCTTTTTAGTCCTCGTGCTTTGCGGAGATAAGTACCCTACAGACTGATTTCTTGCAAAAAAACAAGAAATCAGTCTGTAAGGTACTAAAATACTTCAGGGAGCTGAAATGGATATATATTATGTAAATGGCGAATTTATAGAGGACAACAAGGCCCAAATATCAGTGAATGATCTTTCTGTTTTGAGAGGATACGGGGTCTTTGATTTTTTACGTACCTATAACGGTGTCCCCTTCCACCTTGATGACCACCTGTATCGCCTGGAACGCTCAGCACGCCTTATTGGTCTTGGACTGCCCAATCCCATAGCGAAGATAAGCGAGATCGTCCTGGAAACACTGAAGCGCAACAATTATCCAGAGAGCAACATCCGTTTAGTGGTAACCGGGGGGCTCAGCAGTGACGGCATAACGCCGGGCGACTCCCCAAAGCTCTTAGTCATGGTCACCAAAGTCAAGCAGTTGCCAGCTCAATGGTACACGGATGGGGCAAAGGTGATAACCTGCCATGTGGAACGCTTTATGCCTGGCGCTAAAAGCATTAACTATATCCCGGCAATCCTCTGCCAAAATGAAGCCAGGAGCCAACAGGCCATTGAAGCTGTATTCGTGGACAGAAACGGCTACATGCTGGAGGGAACAACGTCGAACCTTTTCGTCTTTATCGGAGACACCCTGATCACTCCGCCTTGCGATCGAGTCCTGCCAGGTATTACTCGCAAGGTGGTGCTTCAACTTGCTGAGGGTGAAAAAATTGCCATCGTCCAGCGACCAATTCATAAGGATGAGGTCCGACTGATTGACGAAGCCTTTATTTCCTCTTCGGTGCGGGAGATTGTCCCCATTGTGGCGATTGATTCTATAAAGATTAACGGCGGAAAACCTGGGAGCCGGACACAGAAAATAATGGAACTCTTTAAGGACTTCAGCACCTCTTACACAGGCTGACCCTATCGCCTTCTAAAAACTGGAAGTCGATTTCAAAAAGGCTGTAATCTCGCATAGCCGGCCAGGAGGATCATCTCACCATGATCCTCAAAAGAGACCAAAAGTCTCCCCTGCCTTCTGTCTTTGACCGCGAGTACTGTTCCTGCACCAAAAACATGGTGCCATACCCGTAAGCCTTCACCAATCTCATGGATCTCCAGGATTTTCTGGGAAGGTTGTTCTGTTTTTTCCCCTTCTTTTGTATCTTCGTCAAGCTTCACTTTTGCCCCAACAGCTTCAATATACTGTTTGGCGATGGTCGTATCGTCAGCGCTTACAGTCTGATTTCCTCCATCTTGTACAAGCATTTCACCAAGACATACAGAGAGTCCGGGATTGGCCTCGTAGAGAAAGCGGCTGGCCCGGACCATTTCTCCAGGAATTTTACCACAGTGTTTTGCTATACAACGTTTTAGATCTGCATCCATTGGATGGATACACACCACCTGCTCAATGGCCCTGGTGATCGCCACATAAAAGAGCCGACGCTCATCTTCCAGATCGTCCACGTTACCTTCTCTTTCCCGATAAAAGGGAAAGGCACCTTCCTCAAGGCCCGGCAGTATGACCAGCGGCCACTCCAGTCCTTTTGCCCGATGGACAGAGGTGATAAGCAGTGCCTCTGCTGTCGGCTCAACCCCAACCGATTGAAACTCTTTTATTTTTTCCAATAATTGCCGGATAGACAGATTCCCAGCGGCAGCAAAGTCGATAAAGGCCTGGCAGGTCTTCACCCGGTTCTCGGCAGTTGCCGATCTTGCTGAGAAATTATGATAAAAATCATAAAGCTTGAGCTTTTCAACAATCCGTTTCAGCAAGACATCAGCACGGCCGGAGGACGAACTGTCGGCAAGCCAGCGCCAGTTGGAAGCCGTTTCCTCAAATCTCTTTCGTATAAAGGGTGGCAGGTCTGAGCCACTCCAATTGCGCAGCAGTTCGGCCGCAGCATCAGGATTTTCGGCAATACTTTGGACCAGTAGCACCATATCTTCCCGCTTAATGCCCAGGTGTGGCTGAGAGAGCATGGCGGTGAGCATCTGTTCCCGGCTCTGTTGAGAGTCATCGGCTATGGTACCCAGAACAAGCTTTAAATAGCCGGTCAGAGCCAGGACCTCCGAACAATCAAACACCTGCGCATTCCCCTCCAACCGGTAGGGAATCCCCGCCTCAAGAAGAGCCAGCTCCACCGGCACGCTCTGGGCAAAGAGCCTGACCAGAACCACCGCCTCACGCAGAGAGCGGCCCCTTCCCTGCCACTCGGAAAGAACCAAGATGGCCGGATGTTTTTTCTGCTCTTCCAAACAGGTAATGACGGTGTTTCCCGTTGTTTCATGGGAGATACAGAGCTTCTGGTCTCGCTTCCTGTTGCCAGCAATGAGATGATTGGCGGCAAGCGACAACTGATGGCCATATCGAAACGTATAGGAGAGTTGATAATTTTCAGGTTTCGGGAAATCAATCTGAAACCTGGTGGTAATATATTCCGGCCGTGCCCCCCGCCATTCGTAGATACACTGGTCCACGTCCCCTACAACCATCACCTTGGCCCTGCTGCCTGCAAGAATTTTCAAGAGCTGCTGCTGGGCCTCGTTGATATCCTGATATTCATCAACGATGATATGATCAACCCGGTCTGTCACCCATGTTGCAAGCTCGCTATCGGCCAACATTGCCAAAAGCGGTTCATGGATGAGGTCGGCATAGAAACGAATTTTACGCTCCTTACGTACCTTTTCGAAAAGTTCGTAAGCCCTGATGAAATAGCTGTAACGTGAGGTAAACTCGAGTTTTTTAAAAACCTCAGCGGCCCCGGTGACGGTCGATTTTACAAGATCGATGAAGGCAAGAAATTCTTCAACCTCATCTCCTGCCAGCCAGCCGTCGTTCTCCTGCTCCTCCCGGTACACCTCATTGGCCACCTGCCGGGCAAGTTTTTCCTGGATATAGTCTTCAGTAACCAGCTTGTAATGTGGTAAGACACCCCGCCTGGTAAAACTGTTGACCAGACGCATGCCAAGGGAATGAAAGGTACGAACCTCGGGCAACTGACGGGCAGAAGAGGCCAGTCTGTTCTGCATCGATTGGGCAAAAGAATCCCGTGCTGATTTATTGAACATCAAAACCATAATCAGATTTTCAGCCACGCCCTGCAGCAGCAGCTTTTCGACCCTGGCAACCATGGTGGTGG
>ERZ889078.3675-NODE-3675-length-10047-cov-5.638110_pt1 | contig 10047 bp, 6 predicted proteins | sample MGYA00521266_ERZ889078 | MGnify/ENA primary metagenome ERZ889078 (study PRJEB32303, sample SAMEA104408618) | aquatic metagenome | biome: Brackish water; feature: Pelagic; material: water | place: Baltic Sea | collected 2014-06-16T06:34:00 | depth 76,534 m ... | reverse complement strand
CAGTACCAGCGGGCAAGAAGTCGTTTAGATCGCGAAGGACCTTGCCATCAAAGCCGGTAGCCCGGCTAGTGAAGGGCGGGAAATCAATATAGGAAGAGCCGACCGCGATGCCCGATTCGTTGACATCGTAAAGCTCGCCAACAGTCATTCCAGGGAGCAGTCCTGCATCCGTGGCGCCGTTCGCACCAGGCTCCCAATAAGCGCCATGCCACGATCCAGAGGGGAAGGCCTGGTATCCAACACGGTGGCCGGCGTTGTTTATGTCCATCGCCTCGGCGTTTTGCCAAGGGGAATCCGTGCCGCCGATAACACTCCACTTGGAGTCGTACTGAATCGCATCGTTCGGTTGGAACAGGTTCCAAGCAAACCCGACAACAAAGCCAGCATCGTTGATGCCGTAACCGCGATTGTAGCTGTGCCCCTGAGTCGCCCCAATGTCGCTAATCGCGCCGCCACTCCAGATCACGGCGTGATCCTTTATCGATGTCGAGGAGACGCTGTGGCCGGCTATCTGCCCCACCTCATTCACATCGTGTGCGAAGCTTGTCCCCATTCCCAGGTCGGGAAGCTGCGATAGAACTCCACCCATCCAACTGACACCGTGAAAGGTACCCGATCCAAATAGAATGTCCGATTCGGAAGTACCCACGATCTGGCCCGCATTGTTGATTGCGCGTGCGAAGCTCTCCTCGTCTGCAGGCAGCTTGCCGAGGTCGGTCATGACACCGTTCTGCCACATGTAGGCGCGTCTACACGGGGCGCCATTAGCCGTCATGCAACCGGGAATCGTTGACCAGCCCACCACTTGGCGCTGGTCGTTCATCCCATAGGCAACGGACTCTCCGCCGCCGAGGTCGCCAAGGTCAGTGAACTCGTAGGGCTGATCGCCCGCGGCAAGAGCCGCGGATGGAAGGAAAGCAGCGCTAAGGAACAGGAAGGGAAGGGATTTCATGGAAAGAGGGCTCAATACAGAGCGGTAATGGATTGATTTTGGAGTCGAGCCCCACCTAGGACTAGGCGAGAACGAAGTTAGACACTGTTGTCTAGGCAGGTGGGATACGCGAGGTTATGCTATTTATAGCATAACTTGTGATTTTAATTCTCGGCCCGCTCTATCGTTGAGGCGCGAGCCATCCTCCAAAGGGATATCAAACCGAGTCCTAGGAATGCGGAGTGCCCTTTTGCGTGCCCATTCACCTCCCGTCGCCTTTTGAAAACATTTACGGCCCTCGGCCGAAATGGAAGGGATTGACCTCCGAGTCGAAGGGCGGCATCCCCCCATCGCTTGCGATTGCTACCCTACCCCCCCCCATGAGTGAATCGCCCCAAGCTGAGACGAAGCCCGTCTCCCATTCCAATCGTCTGCAAGAGCGACTAGAGCGAGTAGGCACCGACCTCGCCACAAGCTTCCGAGGCCTCCTCGACCTCATCCCGGGCACTCCCCACCGCCCCAATCGATTGGCGAAACTTTTCGAGGTCAATCGCGCCGTGACGAGTAGGTTGCTAACCGCAACCTCCAAAGAAAACCCACTTGAGGTTTTGCACTTAATTCCGGGTCCGGAACCTCTTCGCAAAGTCACCGCCAGGCTTGCCGAACTCAAATTCGAAGGAGCACTCTTGGCAGTTGCGAATTCCGCGATCGATGCTTTTGACAGCCTCATCGCAGAGGAGGCCGGCACCCGACCAGCGCTCGATGCCTTGATCTCTCCTCAGCTACTTGGTGCGGCTGAGAGACTAGAGCTCACAAGTCGCTATGCAATCTTCAAAGGCATCAGCCAACTCAAGGGAGTTCAGGGCGATCTATGGCTAGGGGTCGCCGTAGTTGCTCCGAGCAAGACGGACTCCGATCGGTTCGACCTTACGTGGATCAACGGCGCTGTCGCAATGCAGCGCTTGAGGCCAGGTGTCGATGTTCGGTTTAGCTTCCGCATACCGAAAGAGGACGAGCTAGGAGAAGACGAAAAGCACAACGAAGACACGCCCTCCCCCGCGAGCATCATTCCTCTTGAGGAGTACTGTGTGAACCCGCCGGCGAAGCTAGAGACAAAGCGAGTCGGCGAAGCTATTCACTTTCACCTGCCAGCAGACATCTTGGGGCCCAAAGACAAGGTCGACATGTTTGTGGTCGACCATCACCCGTCCTCGATGCGCCGCTATGCCGACCCGGAAGCCCACCGACAAAACCGCGCTAAGACCTCTCTCTTCGTCGAGATCGCAGTGCCCGTCGCAAACCTGGTTTTTGATGTCATTCTCCACGAGGACGCTTTCCCCGGTTCCACGCCCGAGCTCTTTCTCTATGACACGGGTTACTATGGCGTCGCCAATGTGAACGACCCAGAGCGCGACCACGATCGCGTCGCGCAGGTTGTCCCCCTACAAGAGTTAGGTTCGGACATGACGCAATTCTCCTCGGATGAGTTAGCAAGCTATTCCCCCATGCTTCTACATCTCGCAGCTCGCTTCGGTTGGGATCCGAAGCGATTCCGAGGTTATCGCCTCAACATGCAATACCCAGTTTTCGGATGGCAAGTGTCCATGGCCTTTCAGCAACCGCTCAAGTCCGACTGATCCGAATCACTCTGCAAGTGGAGAGCAAGTCCGCGAGCAAGAGCGCTCTTTAGAGGGTTGCCCCAACACATTCGCTGGCGAGCACTTCCCCACTTCGCAGACTTCTCCAAGGGCTCACTGGACCGCCAGAGCGGCCTGGACGCGAAGGGGAGCCGGAAGCACAGCAGAGTCACCTAAGCCGGAGAGGACAGCTCCAACTGGTGGGAGAGTCGAGATGAGGGACATGCTCCCTGCCGATGGCAAGCGGCGGGAGCCACGACTTGTCACCAGCCCCAAAGTCTATAGAGTTAGGGCTGGGAGGGAGGCTCTTCGGGGAGCGAAGCGGGTGGCTCAAATAGTCCTCGCTCCCGGAATACATTTCGAGCGGCCAGCACTCTGCTCGCGTAGGTCAACGTGCTCGATTTACCAGCGGCCAGCCTGCCTTCACGCCACGCTTCGTAGCTGCCGGCCTCCTCAATCCAGCCCCGCAACCTTCCACGGCCCGCGTTGTAGGCGACTAGGGAGCGCTCAACCTCTTGCCCTTCATGTTTCAGAACCCAAGCGAAGTAGTTCGACCCCAGCCGAATGTTCAACTCGGGATTTGTGAGTAGATCGGATTTGCTTGGACTGTTGAGTCCCAACTTCAGAGCCTGCTCCACCGCTGTCGGCATCATCAGCTGCATCAACCCCATCGCTTTTGCATCCGACTGTGCGTTCACGCGACCACTGCTCTCTGCGAAGACAATCCCAGCCAGAAGGTACGGATCGACGCCACTCTCCACAGACGCGGAAGCGATGGCATCTCGATGACCGGACACGCGCTCGTACCCTCCGCGATTCCGAACCGTCTCCATGAGCGGATCCAGGACTGCGCGCTCGGCAAAGGTCCACAGCAAGAAGAGGCTGCCCAAGAGGATGGCAAAGCGCACAACCATTCGGCGCCCCTTAGGAGTGTCCGAAAGGTTCACTCCGGACCCAACGCCGAGCTCACTCACCGCCGCGTTAGAAGTCAAAAAATGATCGAAGGTCCTATCTTGCAAGCTCACCTTTTGGCCTCGAGGTTTCACTCGGTGCTCGATGGCTTGCCGTTTAGAAGGGGCTCGGAGGGCTCCAACTCTTTGGCAGCGCTCGCCTCTTGCGCCTCAAGGAGGAAGTGTTTCTCGAGGCGCACCTCAAGGTCATCGCACCATAAGGTTAGCCGTGTACCAGCCGGGGGAATCTTTCCGATGTCCACCCCAAGCATACGCTGCAACTCACGCCGGGCTCTCTCGACTAGAAAAGGTAAAGCGCTTGTCTCCCCACGAAGTATCGATAGAAGTCCAAGGCCTCCCTCAACCGTGCCGCCGCCCAGAAGCGTCTCATTGGAGCCGTACATTGAAAGATCGGCGGCTCGCAGCGCGTCGCTGAACCATATGGTTGGATTGTCGGACACCTTGCGATCCCACCATCCCCAGTAGGCGCCGGCGGGGTTGGGCTCGGCGGAGTAGTCAACGCAAGTTAGTACGGCGAGCTCGTTGGCGAGCACGGAATCGGAGGGGTTGTCCGTCATCATCGTCAAGAGAATCGGTGTCACCTCAAAAACGGCCTGCGCTGAGAGAATAAGTGCTGCCTCGCGGTTGCAATTATTGGTGTGGGAGCGGGCCAGGCCGAGTAGATCGTTCCAAGCCGGCTCACCGATCCGCGACAGCCCTAGGCTGCCAGCTTTGAAGAGCGGGCCCTCCGGTCCTGCGGCGAACATCGAAGCTAGAAGCGTGGTACTGCGGGGGTCGGCAAGTGCGGCTAACGAGTCAGCAGCGACTTGGCGAAAACGGGGATCTTGCTCCAAGAGTGCAAGGCGAAGTACCTCGAAGGACTCATCGCTTTTGATACCTGCCAAACCACGCAAAGCGGAGAGGCGTACAATGGGGTCGCCCACTCGCGCTCTCAGTAGGACCTCACTCTCAAACTCGGAGAGTCCCGCATTTACGACCGCTCGCACGGTCGCCGCCTCGACGGTGAGCTCGGGATCTGACAAGAGCTGACGCAAAAGCTGAATCGACTTTTCGTCTTGGTTCCTAGCTAGGATGGGAGCGGCAACGGCCCTAATACCGGGGCGCGGGTCCTGTGCAGCGGACCACTGGAAATCGAGACTGGACGACTGCAAAACCATGGAGAGAGGCTCCATCCGCATCAAGTCCGAACCAACAACAAGGACGTCGAGGAGCTCACCCGCTAAATCGGTGACCAAGGGCAAGACCTCTCCCGACTCCAGCACAACGGTCCGGCCCGACCGCAGGGCAAGCGTGAGGATCCCGCGCGCTCGCTCTCCGAAAAAGGCCTCGTCGCGCAAGAGATTGACTAGAAGAGGGAAGTCCACTTCGCTAGGGACTCCCGGCTTACCATAGATGCGCAAGGCCTCCGCAATCGCCCCATCCCGCTGTTCGACATCAACCATCGACACGTTGTCTAACATCAAGTTGACCAATCTGCGGTCGCGCTCGAGTTCGGTATGCTCGGTGTTCCAGAAGGCCGACTCGGCCTGAAAGAATGCGTTGCGCCCCTCATTCGTAAGCCCGTATTGCACGCCGGGGAACAGCTGCCATAGAGACTCGTCACGGAAAGCACGCAGACTGGCCAAGACCGGTTTCATCCAATCCGCATTGGCATTCGAACCCAAACGGAAGAGCTTCGCCTGGTCTCCAACTCGTACTTCTAGTTCATTTTCAACGCCTGTAGGTTCCCCAACGAGTCCCGGCAAGCGGTCCGCTTCAAAAATCCCCGATTGGGAGAGTACCTGCATCAGCTGGGTGCTCTTGTCGGGAACCAACCGAAGCGTCTGGCCGGGGTAGGTGGCATTTTGGTCGGCTGTCAAGCTGCCAAGCAAACGGAAGCTCTCGGCAGCGGCAGGCGAATACCAGCGCACTTCAAGAATGGCGTGGTCAACAGGCTCGACATTCATCACCGCCCGCAAAGCGCTGAACTCACTCGCACTGCTAAGCCACCATTGCTGCCATCGAACTCCATCGTCCCCTAGGAACTGCCCGGTAATCTGACTGAGGCGCCGAATCGCCGCAGGCCGAACAATGCTGTATTCTGGATAATAGACACCGCCAGAGACGCTTGCGACAAGTGTGTGAGGCACCTCTAGATCAAGGGATTCCATGTGCTCTTCCGAGCGAAATCCAATCCCCGCAAGGGCAATCGCGCAAACGGCACTTACAAAGGGTTCCCCTTTGCGCATGTGAATTAATAAGTTGATCGCCTCTGCTGCAGGCACAACAGACAGGCCTAATCTGTCTTCAGCTTCGATCACGGTGAGCAGAGCATGCGCGCCGGCGTTGTCATCATAGCCAGCGACTCGGGCCTTTAGAATCAAGGCCGCCAAAAGAGGATCACCCTCCCCGGTCACACGCTTGGAGAGTAGTGCCGAGGCGTCAGAGGCGACACGGGCGACTCTGTCCTCAAGCCCTTCCAGCAATACACTATCGACGTCCGAACCTGGATAGGCGGCGAGCAATTCGAGAGCGAGCGAACGAGCGTCTGAGCGCTCCGATCCTGCCATGGTGAACAGTGTTGGTCTATCGACCACCGTTACCCGTTCACGGTATTGTTTCGCTGCAATCTTGCGCACTGCGCTTCGCTTGTGATCTAGGAGCTTGACAAGTAGCTCCATTCCGCTTGGCGGGTCGAGAGCTTCGAGTTGCAACGTCAATAGATCTGTCAAAAGCGACGTTGGCAATTTCACGTCCAATCGCGCTCGCACAAGACTTTGATCGAGGGGCCGATCCCCGAGTAACAGTGCTTTGGCTGAGGCAAGGACGATGCCGGTGTTTTCATCCACGAGCCCCTGCCGAGCTGCGGAAAGACCGAGTGCCCCCATCGATGCCAAGCTCAATGCCGCCTCGCCCAAAATCTCCTCTGCGGGGTTTCTCAGGCCGCGGAGGTGATCAAAGATGGCTCCCGCAGCAGCTTCTTCAGCTGTCGCCGATGCCCAGCCCGCTTCACCCTGCACGGGAGCACCCGAGCTTTTGGGCCGATCGGGAGTTACTAGACCGCCTGGTACCTCAATACCGGGCCGTCTGGGCCGGACATCCCCCCGTGCGGTGGAGGGAAGCTCCACGCCACCTCTTGTAGAGGGGGCCGGTTTCACAGGAATCTCCTTTCGATCCCCTTTGTCGGGTAGATCCAGCTGGGCGGAAGCGGGGAGAGCGGCGAAAGCGAGGGAGATAAGTACGAGGAGTTTCTTCATAGGGAGATTGGCAAGGGCTTCCAAAGCTACCCCCGCCAAGCCCACAGGATACCGCCTGTGCACCCTCCTGCGGGTGGAATCACCCCTAGATTAGCCCGATGCGAGTTGAGACCGACCATCTCTCAAGGTCAGTTAGCAAAAGTCCGATCTTGACCATTGGAGATCCCAATACCACCTTTCCTTGATTCGAAGACTCCTCCCCCCCCAAAAATGACCACGATCCAGCCCTTATTCACCCTTCCGCACGAGATTCTGCATGCGGATTCTCTACCAAGTCTTCCGGCTGTGGCCCTAGAGGTCCTTCGGCTGACGGCGGAAGAGGGAACAACCCTTGATGACCTCGCCGACGCGATTTCCCGAGACCCTGCGCTCTCCGCAAAGCTGCTGAAGCTCTCCAACTCGTCGCTTTTCTCTATGGGCCACGAGGTCTCTACGCTTCAAAAAGCGACCATGGTTCTCGGAATGAAGTCCGTCATGTTGATGGCTCTGTCATTCTCCCTAGCTGAGACGATCCCCAAGAAGGTGAATGGTGGCCCATTCGACTATTCCGACTATTGGCACCGCAGCCTCGTTGGCGCCGTCGCGGGTCGCCAGTTGGCCACCCACGCGGGGCACCCCGAGCTCGCGGATGAGGCATTCTTGTGCGGCCTACTCGCCAGTTTTGGTGGTTTAGTCATGGCTGAATGCTTGCCCGTCGATTTCTCAGAAGTCCTAACCATGTCTGATGGCAACTGGCCGACCACCGAGATTGAAGACCAATACATGGGGTTCAACCAATCGGACATCATCATGGCCCTGCTTGACTCCTGGTCGATCCCCCCACTGCTTTCAAAATCGGTCGGCTACATGCAGAGGCCGCAGAAACTACCAAGAGGCCTCACCGAGGAGATCCGTAACCTTACGGCCATTATGACCCTCACGGCCCTAACAACCCGAGTCATCTGCGATCGTGACAAAGGGCGTCACCTACGCCTGCTCCAAAAATGGGGTGGTGCCAAGTACAGCATGACGCGCGAAGTCCTGAACACCTTTTTGCACGGGCTTGAGAGTGGCATCAAAGAGACGGCCAGTATGCTCCAGGTCGATCTTCCGAACTCGAGGCACGAAGACATACTCAAAGTCGCTCGCGAACACCTGCTCGCCTTGAGTCTCGGCAACACTCACATGCTACAAACCACCGAGCAGACCAATAAGTCCCTCGAAATGGAGAAGCTAGTGCTCCACGAAAGAGCGACGACGGACGCCCTCTCGGGATTACCAAACCGGGCTGCGCTTGATGAGAGGTTGAGGGTGGAGATCGAGTCCCGACTCAACCGGAAGAAACCCCTTCTTTTGGGTGTCATCATGATCGACATCGATCACTTCAAAATCTTCAACGACACCAAAGGGCATGCTGCTGGTGACGAGGTTATCCGATGCGTGGGCGCTGCTCTCGCTGATGTACTGCGCCCCGAGGATTTCGGAGCTCGCTACGGTGGCGAGGAGTTCACGGTCATCATGCCGCTCACGACAAGAGAGTCTGCCCTAGCCGTAGCCGAGCGTATTCGATCCCGAATCGAATACCTCGAATGTGATTTTAACGGTGAGGTTTTGAAGGTGACCGTCAGCTTAGGCTGCGCCACCCTAGAGTGCGCTCAGTCCAACCTCGATGGCGAACGACTGATCGCTGCGGCTGACGCGAAACTCTATCAGGCGAAAGAGTCTGGCCGAAACCAAGTCGCGCATTAGCTATGCGGAGGAGTCCCGGCCCAAGATGCGCTTCCAAATGGCGCGCGTTTTGGGCAAGGATGATTTCCTCTGCTTGTCGAGGTGCTCAATATGGCCATGCATGCCATTCGCCCAGTCCTCGACCATTTTCGCCTTCTCTAAGACCCGGTGAATCGAGTCCGTCAGCTCCGCATCCCCAGGCCCCCGCTTAGCGCCCAGCTCCAGCGCATTGGAAAACACTACCTCGAGTCGGTCGAGATGGTTGACCTTCGAATAGCGCTCTCCATCAGCTAAGCAGCCGGCAGAGAGTCTTTGGAAGACCTCGCGGTCGCCCAGCAGCTCGATCAATTTCAGTGCTAGATCAGCGGGATCTCGAGGCTTTGCGAGCATCCCTGTTTCATTGGGTCGAACCATCGACGGTAGTCCCGCGATGTCACTTGCAACCATCGGCAAGCCCGAGAGCAGACTCTCATAACACGTGAGTGGAGAGTTTTCACACCACACTGAGGGCAAGACTTGGGCAGAGGCTCGCGCCATAAAACGAATAACCTCTTCATGGGGCACTTTGCCGTGCAGAATGACACTCTCCTGCAGGCCAAGCCGCTGGACTTGAGCGGCGAGCTCACCGGCAACGGGCCCATCCCCCACAAGCGAAAGCTTCGCATCGGGTAGAGATTGAAGAATCTCGGGCATGGCGTCGATTAGAAAGTTGAGGCCCTTCTCCGCCGCAAGGCGGCCCACAAAAAGCATGCGGTGAGGCTCGCGCTCAACTTCAGCTAAAGCTGCGTCAAACACCTCTTGCCCACCAAAACTCTCTGGCTCGATCCAAAGAGGAAGTGCCAAGGATGGCGTTAGATTGTGGGTTTCCGCCATGTCTGCCAAAAACGCGCTCGGGGCGGTAAAGGACGTTACCGAATCCCGAATCGCACGCAATCTTGCTATCGCCGCCAACACGATGCGCGCGTCAAAAGGATAGTTGGACTCGCAGCCGCGCTCGAAGCATTTTTGCCCTGGCCCCCCCCTCGCAAACCCGGAACTGCTGGGTCTCAGAGGGAGGCACAACACACCATCCATTAGGGCAGAGCAGGCTCCAATCGTGGATGGTCATCACAATTGGTGCGCCCGCCTCGGCGAGTACGCGGGCAAACTCTGCGGGGAAAGAGTAGGTGTTGTGGAGGTGGATTAGGTCGGGTTGAAAGCGCGCCATGAACACCCGGAGGGCCTCGTGGAGCTCGCTGTCCGAGATCAGGTGTCCCGCATGAAAGTCGGGACGCCGCACAACCCGTACACGCTCTTCATCGATGTCTTCGTCGGGACTTCCAGCGAAGATTGCGACGTCGTGCCCACGCTCACCGAGTCCGGCAGCGACCTGGTGCATGTAGATTTCTGCGCCCCCCACAGGTCTGTAGAAGGTCGTCACTTCAAGTATGCGCATAGCGAAGCTTACCCGTCTTGGCTTGGCCTAGCGAGTAGCTCTTGGCAAAGCTGGGCATCGGATTGAACTAGTCGGGTGGCCTGGTCAAAGAGCCTCATATCAAGCTGGTGCAAACCCTCCAGGTTCTCAC
>ERZ889078.3673-NODE-3673-length-10048-cov-8.274292_pt1 | contig 10048 bp, 4 predicted proteins | sample MGYA00521266_ERZ889078 | MGnify/ENA primary metagenome ERZ889078 (study PRJEB32303, sample SAMEA104408618) | aquatic metagenome | biome: Brackish water; feature: Pelagic; material: water | place: Baltic Sea | collected 2014-06-16T06:34:00 | depth 76,534 m ... | reverse complement strand
CCTTACTATTTGAGATTACTTCTAAAAGAATTTCAGGCTTTAAAATTGAAGGATTTAATCCTTTTGTTCTAATTTTTATGGGCTCTTGCGTTTTGTTTTTAAACAAAACCCAGTCACATTTTGTTGAACCGCTATCTGCAATTAGTAACATTTAATATGGTTTTTAAAAATGGTTAATCAATTATTGTTTTAACACTTTATTTTTTGGTTGAATTTGTTTTCCATATTGTCTTACTAAAAAAGCTGAAAGTTTTTTAAAATCATCATAAACAGCTAGTTCAACATCAACAACTGAATCTTCAAATTTGAATAAAAGTAAATTCATTTTTTGAAGTTCTTCATTATCCATCTTATTTTCTATGAATGCTTTTTTATAGATTTCAGAAAGCAAAGCTAAATTCGCATACAAAGGTTCAATTTCATTTAAAATAGGATTCTTTTTTAACGATTCAAATTTTTTATAATTCAACATCCAAGTGTCGAAAAATGAAATTAATTCAGTTTTAGCGCTTTGGTTTTCTAAGAAATTATTAACCGTTTTTCTAAATTTAAAACTATCTGAAGCATCAACAGTACAAGCATCCGCAAACAAGGTAAATGGTGAGTATGTTTTATATTCAGTACCTCCTGTATTTCTTGTGTAAATTTTTATGGGTTCACAAACGTTTGCCAAAACTTCAAGAGATTTTGTATTTTGATTGTTGGTTATGTTTCTTAAAATAACATTTCTATTTCTAATATGGTCAATCCCTAACTCTTCCAATCTAAAACTCACATAATCCAAACGTTTGTACATGCTTTCAATATCTGTAACGGATTCGTTTGACCAAAAACGCTCAGCGATTGCAGCAGTTCTGGGCCATAATCTAGAATCAATATTTAAAGGTGTTGCCAATTCACTCCACATTGTAGCTTCTCCACCCAAGATTCTTGCTTTTTCTTCTACTGTTAAATCACTATTTTTTGGGATTGGATCTACTAAATAGTGCTCACTTACGGGCTGCATTAAATCTATATAATATCCGTTTGAAAGTACTGTTGCATGTCCTTTTTTAGCTGCTTTCACTAAAGAACTTCCTGCAGTTACACCTTCATTAGTTCCTTTCCAAGAATGAATTAAAGCAGTTGTTGTCATTTTGTTGGTCATAATTTCTTCCCACCCCATAACAGACTTTCCATATTTAGCTAAAATTTCTGCTAAACGAATATTGAAATAAGTTTGTAAATCATGGTTGGTTTGTAAATCATGCTTTCGCATAAATACTTGAATTTCTTCATTTTTATCCCAATGTTTTCCTTCATTCTCATCTCCACCTATATGAATATATTGATCTGGAAATAATGTTGCCATCTCTCCAAACAAATCACTTAATACTTCATAGGTTTTATCGTTTATTGGATTTAATGTTGGGTGAAATATTCCTGAAAAACGTTCAATTGTATAGGTAGTATCCTTACTTGCAATTTCAGGGTAAGCTGTTAATATAGCCGTTGCATGTCCAGGCACATCTACTTCTGGAACTACACGAATACCTCTATCTGAGGCATATTTTACAATCTCTTTAATTTGATTTTGTGTGTAATACAAACCATCTGATCCTAGCTCATGTAATTTTGGATGTGTTTTAGACTCAATTCTAAATCCTTGATCGTCTGTCAAATGCCAATGAAAAACATTCATTTTAACAGCTGCCATAGCATCTAAATTTCTTTTCAATACTTCAACTGGTTGAAAATGACGTGCTACATCAATCATTAATCCACGCCAAGTAAACCTTGGAAAATCATTTATTTTTCCTTCTGAAAAATAATAGTAGTTATCGCCAATTGTTACCAATTGTAATAAAGTCTCTAATGCGTGAATTGCACCTATATCTGTAGTGGCTTCAATAGTTATTTTTGAGCTTTCTATTGTTAATTTATAGGATTCATCTTCATTAACTTCTAAAATCCCAATACGTTTATATGATATTTCTAAAGATGGGTTTTTTACTTCAGCATTGGTAAAAGCAAAACCTTTTTCAATAAACACACCAGTTCTGCCACCTAATCTTCTTAAAAAATTAGTTGTCGCTAGATTTATTCTTTCCGAAGCTGAATTGTTAACTGCAATTGTAAAATCTGAATTAATCACAAAACGTCCTTCACCTAAAGTAACTTCTTGCGGCCAAGGCATTAATTTTAAATTTTCGTTTTGTCCAATACACGTAATTGTGTAAATGCTCACAAATAGCAATAAAAAATTTCTCATAGTTGCTTTTTAAAAGTAATATCTTTTGAACGCTTCTAAAGCAGCATAATCTGCCAAACCTAGTTTGTGGTATTTTACGGCGGTTTCATTGTTTCGCTCCTCTGCTCTTACCCAAAATTCTCTTGTATCATTTCCTTGAAACATTACGCCATCTTTTTGAGATTGATGAAAAAATATTGCTTTTCTTTTTCTTAAAACCTGATCTGGGCTCATTGGTACAGCCATATCTATTTGATGAATATCCCATTCATGCCAAGCACCTCGGTATAACCAAACCCAACAGTCATTCATGTAATCAGTATGTTTTAAAAATTTCAAAGCTGCAAAAATTGCATCTAAACACACTTTATGAGTTCCGTGTGGATCTGCTAAATCACCTGCGGCATATATTTGATGAGGTTTTATTTTCGTAATTGAATCGATAACAATATCAATGTCAATTTGATTTAAAGGATTTTTTTTGATGGTTCCAGTTTCATAAAATGGAAGATTTAAAAAATGAACATTTTTATCAGGAACCCCTACAAAACGTGTTGCAGCTAGTGATTCTCTTTTTCTGATTAAACCTTTTAGTTTTCGTACTTTTATATCGTCCTCTATATCTCCTTTTTTTGAATTTATTTTTTCTATTAATAAATCAATAGTATCATCAGTTGGTTTAAGATCTTTAATTACCTCTGCATATTTTAAAGCTTCGTAATTTGATACTGCAATATTACCAGAAGTTTGGTAAGCTATATGCACGTCATGTCCTTGCTCAACTAATCGATCAAAAGTTCCTCCCATTGAAATTACATCGTCATCAGGATGTGGACTAAAAATTAGCACTCTTTTTTTATGAGGATTGGCTCTTTCAGGTCTTGAAGAATCATCAGCATCTGGTTTTCCGCCTGGCCATCCTGTAATTGTATGCTGTAATTTATTAAACATTTTTATGTTTAAATCGTATGCAGATCCTTCTTGTGAAAGTAGGCTAGACATACCGTGATCATTATAATCTTTATCGGTAAGTTTTAATATTGATTTATTTGTTAAGTAACTTAACCAAATGATGGCTTTACTCGTTAATTCTTTTGTCCAAACACATTGGCCTACAAGCCAAGGAGTTTTTATACGGGTAAGTTCTTGAGATGCTTCATCGTTTATAATAAAGGTAGTATTGTTATGTTCTTGCAAGTAGGTTGCAGGAACTTCAGAAGTAATTTCGCCTTCAATAGTTTCTTTAACAATGGTTGCTTTATTGTGTCCCCAAGCCAACAGCACAATTCTTTTGGCTTTTTTAACAGTGCCAATACCCATTGTGATTGCTTTCTTTGGCACATTTTCTATACCTAAAAAAGACGGTGCAGCATCTGAGAGTGTTAAATGATCTAATGTGATACTTCTTGTTCCAGAGTTATAGTGAGATCCTGGCTCATTAAAGCCAATGTGTCCAGTTCTTCCAATTCCTAGTAATTGAAAATCAAGGCCGCCAAATTCTTTAATTTTTAAATCATAATCAATGCAATATTGGTGCAATTCTTCTTGAGAAACTAATCCATTAGGAATGTTAATATTTTCGGGATTAATGTCAATATGATTGAATAAATGTTGATGCATAAAATAGTAGTAACTATGTACACTGTTTTTATCCATTGGAAAGTATTCATCTAAATTAAAAGTAATTACATTAGCAAAGCTTAAGCCTTCTTCTTTATGCATACGCACTAGTTCTTCATAAACTTTAATAGGAGAAGAACCTGTTGCGAGGCCAAGAATACAATGTTTATTTTGCTCTTGTTTTTCTTTTATTAAATTCGAGATTTCTTGAGCAACACAAACTGATCCTTCTTCTGAATTTGAAAATACAATATTGTGAATTTTTTCAAATCTTGTGTCTTCAAATTGCCCAGCAGGTTTATGTTGAATATCAATTGTAGTCATTTTTCAGTTTTTAGTTGGAATAAATAATACTGTAAAATTATTAAACAATGGTTAATTGGATTTTATTTTTTCGACCGAAAGCATTAGAATTACTATAAAAAACAAACGGGAATGGTTAGTTCCCGTTTGCAAACAATTAATTAACAAAATACTTAAAAACTTATTTAAAAATTACTTCCTAAAATGTCCCACCAAAGTCTTGTTCCTCCAGTATCTGGGCCACTTAAATACCCTGTTGCAACATTTACATTTGCACCATTTGTATTTACTTCACTTTCAACAAAATTTATTCTTCTAATTTGAATATTTGTATCTATTTCACCTCCACTATTATTTACCATTACTGGGTAAACTCTAGGGTATCCTGTACGTCTGAATTCACTCCAAGCTTCTTGCCCGTCAGGGAACATTGCAATCCATTTTTGAGTGATAATTTGCTCTAATTGTTCTTCGTTTGTGCCAGCTTGATTGTACGCTATTTTTACATCACCTGGATACGCGACATCATTCGCAGCATTTAATGCATCTATAAAGTCATTTGGCGTTTTTGTATTATCAGCTAAATAAGCATCTACACCTCCAACACCATGTTGAGCAAAAGAAGCTTTTACACCATTTTCATAATTGGCTTTTGCATCACCTGCACCAGTCCAACCACGTAAAGCAGCTTCTGCTCTTAAAAGCCAAACTTCAGAAACAGACATCCATTGCATTGTTTCACCATCGATAACACTACCAATTGATGAATGCCCAAGATATTGCCCTTTTGCTTCAATTTCAATTCCCATTCTAATTCCTTTATAAGCTCCACTCAAAGCTGGATCGTCAGAAGGATTGAAATACACTTCTTTTCTTCCATCATCAAACCCTTCTAAAATAGACTCCATTTCAGCACCCATTCTAATATCACCCCAAGAACCGCTAATTACAGTAATTGGATGTGCAAAACCCGTATTGATATACATATCTGTTGCTTCTAATAAACCAGCATCACTAGAGAATGATTTTTCACCTTCTGTTTTTGCTAAGGTTGGATTAACTTTTGCAATACGCATAGCCAATCTTAATCTCAAAGAATTTGCATATTTACGCCACATAGCAATATCTCCACCAAGAGATGACATATCAAAAGGTGTAAATTGCGTTGCACCTTCAAAAGCTTTTAACCCAACTATGGCAGCCTCTAATTCTGTAAAAAATGCAGCATATGCTACTTCTTGAGAATCGTATTCCCCAGTGGTTGCAAAATCATCAAATTTTGTATAACGAATTGGTCCATAAATATCAGAAACTCGGTGCATAGCACTTACTTTAATGATATTTGATAACATTACGAATTTTTCACCTGCTGGATCGCCATCTTGTTCAACGGCATTTTTAATATCTAAAGCAAATGGCATTACGCTTCCGTAGGCATCTGACCAAGGAAAACCATTCCAACCATCCACCAATGCGTAGGTCATATTATTTACATTTCCTGCAAAAGGTGTAGGAGGTGTCATATATCCAGAATAAACATCCCCTAACAAACCTTGTTGTAATTGGTAATTCCAGGCTGGTGTTACGTTAAAAACATTTAAAAACATTGGAGTAAAAGAACCTCCAATATGATTATTTAATTGTGTTAAACTTTCGTTCGAAATACCGTTTGGATTGGTATTTATATCTTCAAAGTTATCAGTACAGTTTACTAAACTTATAGCAATAAAAGATGCAAGTGTATATTTTAATAATTTTTTCATCTTCTTAGAATTTTACGTTAATATTTAGTCCAATACTTCTTGTAGCTGGTTGACCATAAATATCAACACCTTGTAATCCTAGTCCTGTACTTGAAGCAATATTTGGGTCAAATGGAGCATCTTTATATAAAAAGAATAAATTATTAGCAATTAGAGATAATCTAATGTTTTCAACCCCACTATTTGGGAATAATAAATTATACCCTATTGATAATTCTCTTACACTTACATTGGTAGCATCGTAAACATATTCTCCTAATAGACCTGCTCTACCTCCTGTTTTTAAATAATAATCTTGAGCTGTCATTTGTTGAGGAGAACCATTAGTATCTATAACATCAATCATTCCACCATTGCTATTTCTAGCATCAGCAGTTGCTTGAGATACCCCATAAAAATCGTTTACAGCTTCTGTTACACTTACTACATCTCCACCAATTTTAGCATCAATTAAAAAATTAACTTGAAAATTTCCAAAGGAAAATGTGTTGCTCCAACCTAATGTAAAATCTGGTTGCGCGTGTGCTATTGTTTCAAAACCAGTGTCTTGTAAACTAAAACCCCCAGAACCGTCACTAGTAACAATTGGTAAACCAGCTTCGTTTCTAATAACTGTTCTACCTTGAATACTACCAAAATCTTCACCTTCAATTAATGAATATCCATATCCATTAACGCCTGGTGCATTGATAATTGCTTCTCCATCTTGTAAATCTGGATGTACCGAAACTACTTTATTTTTGTTTGACGCAAAATTAAGAGTACTTTCCCAAGTAAAGTTTTCATTAACTACAGGTTTTCCGGATACAGTTAATTCAACACCGCTATTATTAATTTCACCTGCATTTACAATGTTTTGTGCATAACCTTGTACGTTTGGTTCAGCTGTAATAAAGAATATTTGGTTGGTAGTTTTTGTATTGTAATATGTCAAATCAAAACTTAGTCTATTATTAATAAACCGCCATTCTGTACCTATTTCAAATGAATTTTGCTTTTCAGGCTCTAAAGTTTCTCCTTCTTTTACTCCAAAGGTTGGTTTTGCAAAGTTAGTTTGACCAACAGGAATTGAATTTAAAGGAACTGTTGCATACGCTGGAATATCTTTCCCAACTTGAGCATATGAAGCTCTTAATTTTGCAAATGTAATTGCTTCTGGCATTTCAAACATTTCAGATAATATTCCTGTTAAACCTACAGAAGGATAAAAGAAAGATTTAGAAGCGGTATTTACTAATGTTGAAGACCAGTCATTTCTTCCTGTAATATCTACATATAATAAGTTTTTATACCCAAAGTTAGCAGATGTAAAAACAGATTGTACTTCACGGTTTCCAACAGTTTGGCTTAAAAAATTAGTTTCTGCAAAGTTTCCAATAGTGAAAATATTAGGATATGTTAATCCTTTTCCGTTTCCAGAGTCCAAACTTACTTGATCTCCAATTTTAGATTTAGTTAAACTTGTTCCTAAAACAGCTGAGAATGTTAAATCTTCAGTAATATCGGTATTATAATTTGCAATTAAATCAATGTATTGTTGCGTGTTTTCTGTTTTATTTAATGTATATCTTCCTGTTGCAGGTGAAAGTGTTAAATCTGTTCCTGCATACATTCTGTTATCATAGGTATAGAATGATTTATCAAAACTTCCTCTTGATTGTATTGAAAAATTATCTGAAATTTGATATTTAGCCGATACACTTGCTACAACTCTTTGCGCAACATCTTTTGTTTGATTACGACTTGTTAACCAATATGGATTTTGTTGAATATTTTCATCAAAAGATGTAGCATATTGATCCATCATATTGGTATCTGCATTAAAATATTCATAGTTTTTATAATCATCTAAATTAATCCCAACAGGGTTTAAATATAAACCTGTTAATGGATTTGAGTATAAACCGTTTACAGGTCTGTTCCAAATTCTTTGATCAGATAAATTAATATTGGCAGAAACGGTCATTTTATCATCTAAAAAATTTGCAGTTTCTTTAAGATTGAAATTATTTCTTGACAACTTATTTTCTGGCATTACACCATTTACAATGGTATTTGCATAAGACATATATGTTTGTGCTTTTTCATTACCAGCCATTAATGACAAAGATTGAATGGAAGTAATACCCGTTTCAAAAAAGTCATCTACGGTATTTGATAAACCGCTAGTTTTTGCTCCCCAAGATTTTGGGTCTGTAACATTTCCGTTTTCAGCAATAGGCTGACCAACTGAGTTTGATTGATATTCAGTTTGTAATTCAGGTAATGAAGTTACATTGTCTATCGTGAAACTTGAGTTAAAATTAACCGCGATCTTTCCATCTTTACCAGATTTTGTAGTAATTAAAATTACACCGTTTGCACCTTGGCTACCATATAACGCAGAAGCAGATGCTCCTTTTAATACTGTTAAACTTTCAATGTCATCTGGATTGATTAATGATAAAGCATCTCCACCGTCAATATTTCCTGCATCACTACCAAAAATACCACGACCACTGTCTCCAGTTTGGCCATTACCACTGTTTAACATTGGTATTCCATCAACAACATATAATGGATCGTTATTTGTAGTTGAAGAGTTACCTCTTAACACTACTTTTGAAGAACCACCAGCTCCTGATGAACTTTTAGTAATAGTAACCCCAGCAGATTTACCAGATAAACTATTAATTAAGTTAGATTGTTTTACTGTTGTTAACTCATCACCTTTTACTTCTTGAGCTGAATAGGTTAGAGCCTTTTTTTCTTTTTTAATTCCAAGAGCCGTAATAATTACTTCGTCCAAGCTCTGTGCATCATCCTCTAAGGCTACATTTAATGTATTAGCATCAGTTATAGTTACAGATTTAGTTTTCATACCTAAAAACGAAAATTCTAAAACATCGCCATTTAAAGCTTCAATGGTGTAGTTTCCGTCAAAGTCGGTTTGTGTTCCTTTTGTTGTTCCTTTAATAACAACATTTACTCCAGGTAATGGAGATTCATCTGATACAGCAGTTACTGCACCAGAAATTGTTTTCGCCTGCGCTGCCACTTCTTGAGTGATAGCGAGTGAGAAAATCATAATTAATAATGGTATTAATTTTTTCATATAAAATAAATTAGTTAATTTTTGTAGCGATAAACATATAATTAACATTAATTTATTCAAAAGTTAATCTACGGACAACTTAAAAATAACAACGAAATACATTTTTTTAAATATTAAGGAAATTATTTTTTAAATTGAATTAACAGATCGAAAATTTTGTTGTGGTAAAAAAAACAGTTATTTTTTCCAAAAATTTAAAACCTATTTTTCTGAAAACTAAATTGTTTAAAAATACTAGTTACTCCATCCCAACAAAATACCATCTCTGGTTTTGGGTGTCTTATTTTGTTTTTGATGTAATTCGCTGGGGAAGTTATTATGAAGATTATTGGTATTCTTTTAAATCAAATTTGGTTACATTTTCTTTAGGAATGCTTTTGGTTTATTTTAATATTTATTTCTTATTTCCAAAATTTATTCTAACAAAAAAATATAAAAAATTCATTCTATTTTTTCTTTTAACACTTTGTGTATTTTATGTCGTTAGAACTGAACTTATATATTTATTAATTAATGAAAATGTTTGGCCAGAGTCAGACTCTCCTCAAAGTGCTTACTCCTTTAATCATATTGTAGTTGTTTTTTTGACAGGAATCTATGACGTAGCACTAGTAACTACTATTAAGTTAACTACTGACTGGATTTATGAGCGTAAGCGAGTTGAAGATCTGCAAAAAGTACAACTAAGAACAGAATTGGACTTTTTAAAAGCTCAAATTCAGCCTCATTTCTTTTTTAATACATTAAATAATTTATATGCATTAACTTTAGAAAAATCTGATGCTGCTCCAAGTGTTGTTTTAAAACTTTCAGACATCATGCAATATGTTTTATATGATGCAAATGAGCCTTTAATTCCGTTATTTAATACAATTAATTACATTCAAAATTATTTAGATTTAGAACGTTTAAGGTATGGTGATAAAATAACAGCAAATACGGATATTGTTGGAAATATTGAAGATGTTTTAGTACCGCCATTGTTATTTTTACCTTTTATTGAAAATTGTTTTAAACATGGTGCTAAAAACAACGATA
>ERZ889078.3672-NODE-3672-length-10049-cov-13.952572_pt1 | contig 10049 bp, 9 predicted proteins | sample MGYA00521266_ERZ889078 | MGnify/ENA primary metagenome ERZ889078 (study PRJEB32303, sample SAMEA104408618) | aquatic metagenome | biome: Brackish water; feature: Pelagic; material: water | place: Baltic Sea | collected 2014-06-16T06:34:00 | depth 76,534 m ... | reverse complement strand
CGATCATTCCCACCAGAGTAAGGGCCATCCTGAAATAAAAAAGTTCAGAAAATTCAGGGTGTAGTTTCGGGTCAATATTGAGGGCAAAATTGATCCACGCCATGCTTGCCAGAAATCCAAGGGGCATCTGAAGCCCCCTCGCCTGGAGGTTTAAAGCGGCACGAAATTCCTGTTTATACCGTTGTCGTTCAGGAATCCGCCTGAAAAGCTGGAAGAATTGTTTCATGGATATTGCGTCTCATTTTAAAAGAGCCAAGAGAGGAGGCTATTATTGTTCCGCGGGAGTCAGGGAGCTATCCCCCCTGTCCGCATCATCATCGCTGTCGCTGTCTGTATCTGCATCGGCGTCATCTTCACCGGTTACCGTCTCAGATCCACTATCCGTGTCGCTGCCGTCTTCAGCTGATGCCAGTTTTTCCACACTTTGCATTCGGGTCCTGATTTCATCATTTATTTCGGGAAGCTGTTTTTCAAGCTTTTCCAGAGGGCAGAAAAAGGGCTCATCCATCACCCTTCTGTCATACATATTTACAGGTAATGGAAGAGCTTTTTGCGCAAATACGGGGTGCAGAGGAAGCGACTGGATCAGAAAAACAAAGAAGAAAAAAAGTGCCTTTACCATGGCATATCTCCTTATTCATAAATGAACATTAGCCAACCACTCATGCATACAACAATTTCGCGTCAAATTGCAATGGATTACAAATGCATAAAAACGAACTGGAGGGAGCCGACACGAGAAAACGGGAATACGTGGTACCGAATGAGAAGATTTAATGGGGAGAGGGCAAGCTTTCTCTATTTTTGTTGAGGCAGGATTTACCAGTATCGGATGGGCCCGGTGTCCACATGAACAAAACGCGAGCGTGGATAAAACCCAACGCCTCCGCCTTTTACGCTCACCGCAACTTGTTTCAGAGAAGCTGTGCGAACACCCGCAACCCTTATATCAGCGGCTTGTCCGAAAAGATGCATACTTTTTCGGGCTACCCTCTTAGATCGTTTTCGCAGCCACGCATTGGTGGCCGGACAACGGTATCCCGAAATAATGTTCAGGGGAGATGTGGTGCGGGCTTTCTGGGAAATGGCGAAAAGAATATCAAGCAGATTCGGGTCAATCAGATGAATATCCCCGGTTCTGATGTCACGCATGACATGGTCTATTTTATCCAGGGCGTCCGGCAGATATTTCCCCTCTGCAAAATAGACCCCCTTGAACGATTCTCCCGTATTAGGGCTATACAGGGAAAGAGATCGTGTAGGAGAGAAACAGTGGGCTTGAACAACGGGGAATGGAAGAAGTCCGGCGGCAGCGGCTACTGCGCCGATTTTCAGAAACCGTCTTCTACCCATGTCGGCTTCAAGGAGTTTTTTTAATTTCTCAGGGGCGAAAAGCATTCACAGATCTTCCTTCATAAGATTATGAAAGTCTTCCTGATTCAAAAAAGAACATTCAAAGGGTCTCAGATTCAAAAAAGCGAAAAGCGAAAAGCGAATATCCGGTTCATCGCGCGAAGGCCAACTGGCGGACCATTGATTGTTCTAAGTTAATTAGGCGCATCTGTTTTTTTTGTCAAGAAAATATTCAATGCCCGGATGAAAATCGTTCTTCACTGTTTATTTCTTTCGAAAACTCTCCCATGGCGCTTCGGATTAAAAGACGGGTGTAGGGATGACGGGGCTGCTGAAGGACAATGGAGGCGGGCCCCGTTTCCACCATTCGACCCTGATACATGACGCCGATTCGGTCGCTTATTTTTCGAACGAGGCCCACGTCGTGGCTCACAAAAAGCATGGTCAAGCCCCTTTGAATCTGGAGATCAAGAAGGAGCTTGAGAACTTTGGCCTGAACACTCGGGTCAAGGGAACTGGTCGGCTCATCTGCGATCAGAAGCGATGGATCAAGAACCAGAGCGCGGGCTATACAGATGCGCTGGAGCGCCCCCATATTGAGTTCATGGGGATAGCGTTTCAGGAAATGGTCGTCTGTTGAAAGATGCACGTCAGCAAGGCACTCCCTGACGCGCCTTTCCTTTTCTTTCTTTTCCCTGAAAGTCCGATGGATGTTCAAGGGTTCCGCAATGATCTCTCCGACAGTAAACCGATGACTTACCGATTCCGCCGGATTCTGATAGATGACGCCGATTCTGCCGGCCAGGGATCTGTAGTTTTTTTTGATCCACTGATCCATGTTCCGCCCTTCAAAATATCGGGTTCCTGCATCGGGAGATAGCACACCCGCTGCAATCATGGCCAGGGTCGTTTTGCCGGAACCTGTTTCGCCCACCAGGGAAAAGATCTCTCCGGCTTTGACGTTCAGGGTCACCGGGTGGAGCGCCCGGGTGCTGCCGTATCTTTTTGTCACGCCATTCAGGACAAACCTTTCCGCAATGCCCCTACGAACACACCGAACCTCATGATCTTCAACACTTTCAATCTGAATAGGACCTTGTTTGCATCTTTCAACCGCCTGGGTGCACCTCTGTCCGAAGAGACATCCGACCGGTGGGGCATGGCCATCTTTGTGACTGGATTCAGGGACCTGGATGTGGGAGTGAAGATAATCTGTTTCCTTCCCACGTCCGTGTTGATGAACGGTCCTGTAAAAGGCATCCCCTCGAATTCCGCCAAGATCCCTGGCGTTGTTCATGGCGGGGTAGGACCTTTTGAGGGCCAGGGTGTAGGGGTGGAGGGGGTTTGAAAAGACCTGTTCGGCGGGAAGTTTTTCCATGATCTGGCCAAGGTAGAGAACCGCCACGGTGTCGGCACACCCAACGGCAAATTCCAGATCATGGGTAATGAGGACGATCGTCTTTCCACGGGATTTTTTCTCAACAATAAGCCGATGAACGAGTCCCTTGCTCAAGGCATCCAGTGCAGATGTGGGTTCGTCTAAGATAAGAATTTCGGGATCAAGGATCATGGCCATGGCAAGCTGGATCTTCTGGGCCTGTCCACCGCTGAACTGATGGGGATACCTTCCATGTGCATCCGATCCGATACCCATCTGTTCCAGCGCAATCGCAGCCCGCATCCTTGCGTCGCTGCTGTTTTCCACCCCGTGTACCAGGAGAGGTTCAGCCACCTGGTCGATGATCCGGTGGGAAGGATTCAGATTCGCCGCCCCATTCTGAAACACCATGGCTATCTTCTTCCAGCGGATACCCTGGAGGGACATCTTGTCTTCGTAGGGGATCCTTTCACCGTTCAGAAGAATAGCTCCATGGATTCGGGCGTTTTCAGGAAGAAGTCCCAGGCAGGCCTTTCCAAACGTGGTTTTCCCTGATCCGGATTCTCCAATGAGGGCAAGGCATTTTCCACGGTCAATGGTGAGATCAATATTTTCGAGGGCCTGGATGCTGTGTCCACCGTTTCCGTAGACCACATCAAGATTCCTGATTTCCAGACTCATAGGGTTTTCTCCATAACGGTCTCTTTCAGGCTCCCTTCTTTTAGTCGAGGGTCCAGAACATTTTCAAGACTTATGGCAACGAAAGTGATGGCCATAATCACAAAAGACAGACAAAGGATCGGAGGCAGCAACCAGTTCCACCAGATATCCAGATAGTAGTATTTCAGCGCGTAGGAGATCATCATTCCCAATGATTTGCGGCCGGGGTCGAACAGCCCTAAGAAGGCCAGCGACGCCTCCATGAACATGGCCATGCGTGTTTTGGCGGCAAAACCGATCAGATAGAGAGGAAACATCTCGGGAAGGAGGTGGCGCCGGATGATGTGCCAGTTTCCCCCACCCATCTGTACGGCGGCCTTTACATGAAGGCTTTCTTTCAATCCCAGTGTCTGTGCCCTGATTGCCTTGCTGATGGTTGGCCACGTCATAAAGGCCAGGATCAGGGCCAGGACCGAAGGGGAGGGGCGGAAAACCGCGGCGACAATAATCAGGATCATGATGGCTGGAATGGCCAACAGGATATCTGCCAGCCGCATGAAAACGGCGTCCGGAAATCCTCCGAGCCATCCGGAAAATGCGCCAATCAGCACGCCGATCACGAGGGCTGCAGATCCACTGAGCAGACCAAAGAGGACGGTATTGCGAAGGGAATAGAGAAGTTCGGAAAAAATATCCTGCCCGCCATCGTTGACACCCAGCAGGTGTTTGAAGGCCGGAGGCGACAGGGGGTTGAAGGAGAAATCCTGCGGGTCAAATGGGGCCAATGACGGACCGATCATGGCAAGGACGAAAAAAAACCCGATAAGCGACAGTCCCGTCAGGAACCATCGATTGCGCCTCAGATCTCTCAGTATCTTAACGTGCATGGCGAATCCTTGGATCGATCATCCGGTACAGACCCTCCATTGACAAAATAACCGCCAGAACGATCAGGGAAGAGAAAAGAACAACCGCCTGAATGACCGGTAGGTCACGGGACTGAATGGCATTAAAAAGAAGGGTTCCCAGCCCGGGGTAGGAATTGATTCTTTCCACTACCAGAGCGCCCGTAATCATAAATGCCAGCCTTAACCCGAATCGGGTGACAACAGGCAGAAGGGCATTTCTTGCCGCGTGGACATAGCGGACGCGACGGGGAGGAACCCCTTTTGCCCTGGCTGTTACCATGTAGGGCGCCTTCATGACCATCATCATGCTGTTCCTGGTAAGCAGGAAGTTGCCCGGGAGATAGGCCAGGATCAGGGTGCACAGGGGAAGGGCGAGATGGTGCAGGACATCGATGACACGGGTGAATAGGCCTCCTTCCGCATAGGCTGTTTCAGCTCCGGCAGCAGGAAACCATTGAAGCTTCAGCGCGAAAATAAAAAGGAGAACCACACCGGTACAGATTTCGGGAATCCCTTCAAGAACCGTTGCTCCGGCAATCAGGCCTTTTTCCGTGCGCGTCCCATGTCTCCATGCAGCTTCCACGCCTGTGACAAAACCGGCGGACATGGCAATGAGATTGGCAGTGCCTAACAGAAGTAATGTCCAAGGTAAGGCGCCAAGAAAAAGCTCGGATACGGGCGCTAAAAAGGCGTGGGAATATCCCCAGTCCAGGGTAACCAGCCTGAGCAGATAGCTTCCGAAACCCGTGTCCTGCGAATAGAGGCTTTGAAGAGAAGCCTCCTGTTCAGCCGTAAGGGTTACGTGGGACCCGGCGTAGGCTGCGGTTACAAAGTCGCCCGGCAGGATTCTTGGAAGCGCATAGCTCAGATAGATCATTACCAGGGCGGCCGCTAAAAAGGAAACCACCCCCAGCAGCCAGCGTGGTTTTGGTTTTCGAGGAACTGCATCCATCTCTATTTACTCCACCAGTGACATTTTGTTTTGAGAAATGGGGATGCCCACTGCCATGTCCCCTTTGGTGTAATACCATTGGATTCCTTTCCCCGGATTGTAAGCTGACATGGAGACGGAATAATAGAGGGGGATAGCGGGGAGATCGTCGGCATGAATTTCCTGGATTTTCCACACCAGGGCTTTTCTTTTTCCCACATCCATCTCCACGTTCTGGGCATCAAAAAGCCCCAGTAATTCCGGGTTAGCCCCATACCTGGCGGAATTGACGGACCCTTTGAACCGAGGGCTGATCATCCTGTTAAGGATCGTTGCATCTCCTAAAAGGCCCCCATGTCCTGAAATGGCCAGGTCAAATTCCCATTTCCTGACACGGTCATCGGTTGTGGTCTGTTCCATATTGGTCAGCTTCACCCCAATCCCGGCATCTTCAAGCTGTTTTTTGATGATCTCCCCATCTCTGTCCGTGGACGACTCCCCGGCCGCGGAGATATTTGAAGCGAGGATTTCGACCTGCAGTGGCTTACCATCTTTTTCATAAAAACCGCTCGCGTCTCTTGTGTAACCCAAAGATTCCAGTATTTCCCGTGCTCTGAGGGAATCGGGTTTGTACGTGAGCGTGTTCGGATTGTAAAACTCGTGATCAGGGGACAGGAGTCCGTAGGAGGCCGGAGATCCGAAACCGCGATGGGCTTTGTCGATGATTTCCTGCTGGTTGATCGCATAGGCGAGGGCCTTTCTGAATGTCTTTTGGTTGAAAGGCGACTTTTTGTGGTTGATCATCAGTTTCTTGTTCCATCCCTTCTTGTTTTCAAGAACCGTCATTCCTTTCTCTTTGAGGATTTTCGCCATATCGGGCTGAATGTTTACAAGATCCGCCTTGTTGCTCAGGAGGCTCATGAGGGGTTTGCCGGTTTTCATATAAATCAGCCGCCTGGCTTTTGGCTCGCCAAGAAAATATTCCCTGTTGGCTTCGTACAGATAGGTTCCTTTCGCCTTGTCGAAATCCACAAATTTATAGGGGCCTGTTCCTGTGAATGCCTTTTGGTCATGGTATCTGACAGGGTCATTCACCTTTTCCCAGATATGTTTGGGAATGACGGGCATAGTCCCCCCCACGTAGGCTAAGAACGGGGAGTAAGGCTTTTTCAGCTTGATGATGACCCTTTCAGGGCCATCTCCTTGAGCACCGGCCACGGCTTCCATGGGGACCCACTGGTAGGGGTGTTTCTTGAAATATTCCACGGTAAATACTACGTCTTCGGAACTGAAGGACGTTCCATCATGCCATTTTACGCCTTTCTGCAACTCAAAAATGAAGCTCTGATTTTCAGGATCGTATTTCCACGATCTGGCAAGCCCGGGGGTGTACCCGTTGCGGTCTTTCCATACCAGGGTATCAAATACCCAGCTCATACGAACATATCCCGGTCCCCTCGGATAGTGGCGATAGGGATTGGGATCTCCCCAGTCCCCCTTGCCATCTCCTATGCGGATTTCTTCCACTTTTTTCACTGCGCCAAGATCCGGGACGGAAAGGATTCCTGACACCAGGATGAATAAGAGGATGCCTACCCATCGGTTCAAATGCGAAACAGGTCTCTTTTTCATAGATATCTCCTGTATAAGACTGTTTTTGGGACAAAAAAAAGCCACGACTGCACGGATCCTTTTTTCACGGATCAACGGCCTTCGTGGCTTTATATTGGAATACTAATTTCTTACACGTGCAGAAGAAGCTTCATGCTTCCAGTTCGCATAGCATGTATACCGCAATGAATTGCGGGATGTCAAGAATTAAGGCGCCGACATCATCTGCTTTCCTGGTTTCGGGCCGTTCTCATTTATAAAGAAAACTGCAAGCCAGAATCGCCGCTGCAATCCCTGCCAGATCCCCTGTCAGCGCGGCAGCGAGGGCATGGCGAATCCGTTTGACCTGAATGGCCCCGAAATAGACCGCGAGGACATAAAACGTTGTTTCCGTTGACCCTTGTAATGTCGAAACGAGATATCCGGTGTAGCTGTCCGGTCCGACGGTCGGGTCATTGATAATGGAAGCCATGATGCCGTAGGCCCCTGATCCGGACAGGGGTCGCAGGAGAGCCATAGGAAGGGCCTCTGCGGGCATGCCCAGTTTTCCCGTCCATGGCCCCAGCATGCCCACCATGACGTCCATGGCCCCACTGGCCCGAAACATTCCAACGGCCACAAGAATGGCCACGAGGTAGGGAATAATCCGGATGGCCACCTGAAATCCTTCCTTTGCCCCTTCCACGAACACCTCATAGACGGGCACCTTTCTCACAATCCCGAAGGTCAGAAAACCCAGCATGAGCCCGGGAATAATCCACGGGGAAATCGTTTTTCCATAGAATATGGTGATCGGGATAAGGGAAACAAGGGTGCTTACCCCGACCCAGCTTACCCAGGGAGAATAGCTGCCGGACGAATTCTGCATGGCCTCTTCTTCTGCTTCACCCCCGACGTCTTCCCCATCTTCCTTTTGTCTCCTAACGGGTGTTTCCTCTGGTCGGGTTTTTCTGAAAAAAGATATTCGGCCATATGCCTTTGCGGCAAGGATGGCAACGATGGTTGAGCACAAAGTGGCAAACAGCGTCGTGGGGAGGATACCGGCGGGATCAACGGAACCTGCTGCGGCCCTGATGGCCATGACCCCGGTGGGCAGGATCGTGACATTGGAGGTGTTTATGGCTAAAAAAAGCACCATGGAATCGGTGGCCGTTCCAGGCCTGGAATTCAGTTTGTCCAGTTCCTGCATGGCCCGGATTCCAAAAGGAGTGGCGGCATTTCCAAGCCCTAAGGCATTGGCGGACATATTCAGGATCATGCTCCCCATGGCCGGGTGATCCGGTGGAACCCCCGGAAAAAGTTTCACCATGATCGGGCGGATGAGGCGCGCAAGGATTTTGAGCATTCCCCCGGCCTCGGCCACTTTCATCAATCCTAAAAAGAGCGTCATTACTCCAACGAGTCCCAGGGCAAGTTCAACGGATCCCGCTGCCGATTCCACCATGGCGTTGGTGAGCCCTTCCATGGGAGAAAGCGTTCCCGAAACCGGGGCCCAGTGGATTTGGCGCCATCCCGCGGAAACAAAAGCAATCAGTACAATTCCAAAAAAAATGATATTCATCGATTCAAAATTCCTACAGATTTTGAGGCTGGAAATAAAAAAAACCGCCATTAGAATTGTTTATGGGGATTTCACGAAACTTGACATTTGAAAAGGGTTTTGATTATATCCGCAATCGGAAGTTTCACACGAAAGAAAAAGGTCAACCATCCCATAGCAATGGAGTTTTTAAATGAGTTCTTACTGGAGTTCCATCGTACACAAGCTTACTCCATATGTGCCGGGGGAACAGCCCAAACACCCCAGATTGATTAAACTCAATACCAATGAAAATCCCTATGGGCCTTCCCCGAGAGTCCTGGATGCATTGGAAAAAGAAGCCGCGGACAGCCTGAGGCTTTACCCGGATCCGAACGCCGATAGTGTGAAAGAGGCTGTGGCCGAGTATTACGGACAGACCCCTGAAAAAGTCTTTGTGGGGAATGGCTCGGACGAGGTCCTGGCCCATACCTTTCAGGCGCTGCTGAAGCATTCTCAACCGCTCCTGTTTCCTGACATTACCTACAGCTTCTATCCGGTCTACTGTGGCCTGTACGGCGTAAAATATGAGACGGTTCCCCTCAGGGAGGGGCTTGCCATAGAGCCCGGAGATTATATTCGCCCCAACGGGGGCATCCTTTTTCCCAACCCCAATGCCCCTACAGGGCGTTTGCTGCCTCTTTCAGCAATAGAAAAGATTCTGAAACACAACACCGAATCCGTGGTGGTCGTGGATGAAGCCTATGTGGACTTCGGCGGGGAAACCGCCATTTCTCTCATGGACGGATTTCCCAATCTGCTGGTCATCCAGACCCTTTCCAAATCGCGCTCCCTTGCAGGCCTTCGCGTAGGCTTTGCCGTTGGGGATCCCGCACTGATCGAAGGTCTGGAAAGAGTCAAGAACAGTTTCAATTCCTACCCCATGAGCCGCTTTGCCCTTGCCGGAGCAGTGGCAGCCATGAAAGATCGCGCGTATTTTGAAGAGACACGCGGGAAGATCATTTTAAGCCGTGAGGCCCTTGCTGCGGACCTTGAAAGGCTTGGTTTCCAGGTGATCCCCTCTGCTGCCAATTTCCTTTTTGCCCGACATCCGGAAAGAGATGCGGACCGGCTTGCCCTCCAGTTGCGAGAGACGGGAATTATTGTTCGCCATTTCAAACAGCCGCGCATTGACCAGTACCTGCGCATCACAGTGGGGACGGATGAACAGTGCGGTTCCCTGGTGAAAGAGCTGGAGAAAATCCTGGCCGTGTAGAAACTCTTTCAAGACAAAGGGAATCAGGCCTTTTCTTCCCGCCGGGGCAGGGTAATTCTGCGTTTTTCCGGGTCTTTTTTCTGTCGGAAAAAAATAGCCGTATGCCCGATCATGCCTATATTTTCGGCTCCGGTCTCTTCTTCTATACGCGCAGATATCTCCTCTTTCTGCTCTTTTTCCTTGAACTCGTTGAATTTCACCTTGATGAGCTCATGGCTTTCAATGGCATCTTTTGCGGAGGTGATAACCTGGGGCGTAAGTCCCTTCTGCCCTATGAAGATTACCGGTTTCATGGTGTGGGCCACTCCCCGTAGAAATTTCCTCTGAAACCCTTCAAGTTTTTTCATATACACTCCATTTAAGTCTATGATAAATTGCTATATATTATATTTTCCCATCCATTAATCGGGCAG
>ERZ889078.3669-NODE-3669-length-10054-cov-8.730273_pt1 | contig 10054 bp, 9 predicted proteins | sample MGYA00521266_ERZ889078 | MGnify/ENA primary metagenome ERZ889078 (study PRJEB32303, sample SAMEA104408618) | aquatic metagenome | biome: Brackish water; feature: Pelagic; material: water | place: Baltic Sea | collected 2014-06-16T06:34:00 | depth 76,534 m ... | reverse complement strand
AATTACTTTGTCGTCATGCGTTACAGCAAACAGAGAGAACTTATTTATGGCATCATCAAGGCCACCAGTACCCATCCCACGGCGAATTGGATTTACCAGACAGCCAGAGAGAAAATGGCAACCATTAGTCTCGGGACTGTGTACCGAAACCTTGACCAATTGGCACTTGAAGGGATGATTAAGGTAATTTCTGAAGGAAATATTGCCCGCTATGACTGGAATACGGTTTCGCATCAGCATTTGCGTTGCTCGGTTTGTGGGAAAATGAGCGATATCGAGATTCCCGACAGGCAACTCATAAAATCAATCAAGCAATCCCATCAGTTTGATGTGGAAAAAATTGAAATGATCTTTATGGGAATCTGTTCGGAGCATAATTAATCATAAGGAGAACATCATGAGTTTGAATGGAACAAAAACACTAGAAAATCTGAAAGCCGCCTTCGCTGGCGAATCACAGGCAAATAGAAGATATCTGTATTTTGCCCGTCAGGCAGATATTGAAGGATATCCAGAGGCCGCTGGAGTCTTTAAGAATACAGCAGATGGCGAAACAGGTCATGCCTTCGGTCACCTGGAGTTTATGGAAAAACAAGGTGGTGGCGATCCAGCAACTGGCATGGCAATCGGCGAAACTGACATCAATCTGAAAGCCGCAGTTGCAGGCGAGACCTATGAATACACTGAAATGTATCCTGGTTTTGCAAAGACTGCCCGTGAAGAAGGTTTTGCTGAAGTTGCCGAGTGGTTTGAAACCCTGGCCAGAGCTGAAAAATCACATGCGGGCAAATTCCAGGAAACACTGAACAACCTTTAGAGCACACCATCCTCATCCCGAATCCATGTTTAATTCGGGATGAGGAACTTAGCTGGAGGGGAATCCATGATTAATCATTCTGATACGAGTCAAACGACATACGACATAAAAGATCCACTTTATTGGGACAAAGCATCCTTTGATCAGGAAGTGGAACGTGTCTTTGATGTTTGCATCGGGTGTCGCTTGTGTTTTAACCTGTGTCCCTCTTTTCCATCCCTCTTCGATGCCATAGATGCCGTTGGCGACGCAAAACGTGAACAGGCAATTCGGGAGGGTCGTGTTGCCAGTCAAGCTGAAAAATCAGATTATCTTGATCTGCCTGAAGGTGAACATGCTTCCGAAGCCAGCATTGAAGTGGAGTTCCGCGGTGAAATTACGGATCTTAGCCAGGCCCAAGTCTGGGAAGTGGTAGATCTCTGCTATCAATGTAAACTGTGTGATCCCGTCTGTCCCTATACACCAGATAAAGACCACGAATTCAAGCTGGATTTCCCGAAATTAATGACTCGTGCCCAGGCGATTCGGACAAAAGAACGGGGTGTGAAGGCTAATGATAAATTTCTAGCCAATACTGACTTTACTGGAAAGTTGGGATCCATTTTTGGACCCATTCTCAATGCCACAAACAAAATTCCACTCGCACGTTGGATGATGGAAAAAACAGTGGGAATTTCTCGGAAGCGTATTCTTCCGCAATTTCAGATCAATACCTTTGAGAAATGGTTTAAAAAACACGAATCTGCTGTGACGGCCCCTGTGGACAAGGTGGTTATTTTCGGAACTTGTTTTACCAATGCTCATGATGTGGAAGTCGGTAAAGCTGCTGTAGCTATTCTGGAGCATAATAATATTGAATGTATCTATCCACCCCAACAATGTTGCGGCGCTCCTTATCTAAGCCCGGGTGACTTTAAAGGTTTCGAGAAACAAGCCCAACCCAATGTAGAAGCGTTGTCAAAGTGGGTTGACAATGGCTATAAAATCGTGGTTACCGGTCCTCCTACTTGCAGTATGACATTAAAAAAGGACTATCCTGATTATTTGGGCTTGAATGAAAAAGTCCAGAAAATATCTGAGAATACATTCGACATTTCAGAGTACTTGGTCTACCTCCATAAGAAAGAGTTGCTCAAAACTGATTTTAAACACGAAATAGGGACTGTGAATTATCATGTGAGTTGCCATGTAAAAGCCCAAAAAATGGGGTTTAAAGGTAGAGATCTCCTGAGGCTCATCCCGAATACCCAGGTTAATTTAATTCATCGCTGTAGTGGTATGGATGGTGGCTGGGGAATGAAAGCTGAGTTTTTTGATGCCTCCATGAAGGTGGCTGAGCGGTGTGTAAATGATCTCGGACAAAAAGAGTGTGATGTCGTCTGTTCTGATTGTTCCATGGCAAGTCAACAACTGAAACAGGCCAGTGATGGCAAGCTTGCACCCAGTCACCCTGTAATCGAACTATACAAGGCCTATGGTCTTGGGAAAAATTGAGCTTAAATGAAACCCATCGTGATTGATGATCTCCTGAATATTTATGAATATGAAAAGGTACGTGAAAGCTATCGGAAAGATCTGCTGGTATATAAAGCAGATCGACGAGTCTCTTTAGGACCTCACATAACGCTTACTTTTGAAAACCGCCGCACCATGAAATTTCAGATTCAAGAGATGATGCGCGCTGAGCGAATGGCTCATGATGCTCAGATTCAGGAAGAGATTGATATTTATAATAGTTTGCTTCCCATGAAAGATAGCCTGAGTGCTACTCTGTTTATTGAAGTCTCAGATGAGGCAAAAATTAAACCAGTGCTCAATCAATTTATCGGGCTGACGCTAGGTAAAAGTGTCTATTTTAAACTTGGTGAACACAGGGTCTATGCCACATTTGAAGCAGGCCGTGAAGCGGAAGATAAGATCAGTTCGGTTCACTATATTCAATTCCCATTTGGTGCCGATTCCAAAGCAATATTTTTAGAATCAGCTGATCCCATCATTTTAGGGATAGATTACAAAGATTATATTTTTGAATTACAACTAGCTCCAGCTATCATCAAATCCCTGCACCACGACTTCAATAGCTAGCGCAGAACTTTCGGGTATACCATCGAATCAGAACAGTATATCCGGAAGGAAGCACTGAGGCATTCCACCACCGAGGGAAAATGGTGGGCTGTCATGTGGGGCTTCGGTGATTCATTTCTCCCGGCCTTCGCAGTCCTACTTCAAGCCACCACGACCCAACTTGGACTCCTCGTTTCTATTCCACAACTCTTTGCTGCCTTTATCCAGCTTTATGCCATTCGATTTGAGAAAAGTATCTCCAGAAAAACCATGTTGGTAATCACAGCCCTGTTTCAAGGCGTCACCTGGTTTGCCATTTTTCTGTTATCATGGGCTACAGGAAGCGTATATGTTCTTATCATTTTAGCGACACTCTATGCCGGCATGGGCGCCATGGGGCTACCCTTTTGGGTGTCCTGGATGGGTGACCTCGTGGATGAAGATAAAAGAGGCACTTTTTTTGGTCGTCGTAATCGGACCGTCGGGGTCATCACTTTTAGCTCCCTGGCCATTGCTGGACTCCTGTTGGATTTCATTTCCCAGTGGACCGCAATGGCAGGCTTTGCCACTCTGTTCATCATCGCTGGGTCAGCCAGACTCTATTCTGTAAGATACTTTAGACTACAGTACGAACCTGAGCCCCATTTTAAACCCACAAGGAACTATGCTTTCAAGCAATTTATTCAAGAAATGCCAGACACATCTTTCGGCATGTTCACTATCTATGTCTCCGTCATGAATATTGCGGTCTTTATTTCTGGACCCCTGATGGTGGCCTATTGGTTACAGGTGCTGGGTTTTAGCTATCTGCAGCTCACAATTCTAATGGGCTCAATTTCTGTGAGTTCATTTTTAATGATTAGCCATTGGGGAAAACATATCGATCAATTTGGCAATCGAAATATACTCGAAGTGAGCAGTTCCATCATCGCACTATTCCCGCTACTTTGGTTTCTACTGCATTTTTTACATGGACCTATCGTGTTTTTTGTCGCCATTGCCATACAGGTTTTGGGTGGTTTGGCCTGGAGTGGCTATAATCTTACCCTCGGCAATTATATATATGATGCCATCGATCCAACGAATCGGTTACGGATGACCAGTTATCATAATGTTTTTAAAGGGTCGGGCATTGTTGTTGGAGGTATCCTGGCGGGCATTTTATCGAATTTACCCATTCCGGAAACGGGATGGTTAAGAGACTTCTTCCCCAACGGCATCTTAATCTGCTTTGCTGCATCAGTAATTCTGCGCATCCTGGTGATTAAAATTTTTATGCCAAAGATTAATGAGCTCCGATTGGCAGGGAAAGCCCGTCCGCCCATTTACTATTTTGTAGCGGTCATGCCTTTCAGAGGCTTGAAAGCTGATCTATTGGTTGGTATCAATCGCACTATCCAGCGCAAGAGTACTGAAAACGTCTAGGTTTTTCTAACAGGATTTGGAGCGGTTAAGATTTAAAAGCTGTTTTTGAATTCTCATATTTAAACAATTGGACAAATGCTGAGAACACTTCTTTATTTAGATGCAAGCCCTTGTCAAATTTCATCAAAACAAGTGCATCATAAAGCGGGAGCGAGGGTTTAAATAGACGTCGGGATGTGAGGGCATCAAAAACATCGGCAGTGGCACATATGCGGCTGTAAATATGGATTTGCTCACCCTGGAGACCCTGTGGATATCCAGAACCATCTTCGCGTTCATGATGCTGGGAGAGAATAATTTTACTTTCCACGCTCAAAAGCTTTGCTTCCTCAAGCAGGTCATAGCCATCCATTGGATGGGCTTCCATCACTTTCCGCTCACTCTCAGTAAATTTCTCGGTGGAATAAAGTAGCTCATCAGGAATTTTAGCCTTCCCCAGATCATGAAGAAAATAGGCAGCACTCAGCTCCCGCATATCATGAGGGGTGGATTCGCCGTAAAGCGCTTTGGTGAGCAGGATTGACATTACGCCGACATTAATAGAGTGAGTAAATGTGTAGTGATCCCTGGAGGTGAGTTGAAATAATTGCGTAGCGGTTTCCTGATCAGAAAGCAGCAAATCAACAATGTCGGAGACGCCCTCTTTAAATTGTTTGATATTCCCGACATTCGGATCTTTCAATACCTTGTCCATGACATGGAGGCAGACTTCATAAAGATGACTGGCTTTCCGTTTAGGAGCAACCGTGGCATCGAACAAGAAGTCGTGAAACCCAGACGGCATGAGGGGTGGTCCTAAGTCAACTTCTGCCATATGTCCAGTCTTAACCGGTGGATCATATTTTGGTCTTTTATTGGCTTCAGGTCGAATTTGGCTTTTCAGAGGGTTGACGATGACTTCAGAAAACCCACTTTTAGCTATCTTGCTAATCTGATCAGAATTCTTGATCAAAAAATTACTTCGGACAAAGGAGTGCTGAGTCCAATTGCCTGGCATTTGGACAAACATGCCAACTTTTAGATCTTCAATTTGGGTTTTTCTGGGGCGGTCTACTGGTCTCATAGCCAAACTTTAAGACAAAAACCCTGCTTTCCCAAAAAGAATTCCCAAAAAAAGGTTGGGCAGGTGAAAAATCAGGGAAACCGCCCTGCCTTGCTAGGGAAAACCCTAAGCAATTGAGGCATTATTCTCAACCCACAATAGCTGAACACAATAAATGCCAGTTCGAATCAATTAACTTTGCTGTTTTGAAAAGCCATATTAGGGAAAATCGCACTTGATTAAATCTAGCCTGATCATTCTAATGGAAGATTTTCCCAGTGACAGTTTCAGCAGCTTGAAACGAAAATTCTCCAATGAAACAGTTCTTGTCACATTTAAGGTTAAAGAATAAATTCCTAGCATCTCTAGCGATTATTATGGGGGGTATTGCAGCATAGATCATTGATTAATGTGAGCATAATCCAAACAGGGTAAAGGAGTCTCTATGTACGAACCAATGGTAAATTACTGGGCTGTTCTGGTGTCCGCACTGGTCTTTTTTGGGATAGGTGCGTTATGGTATGGTCCACTTTTTGGAAAAATCTGGATGAAGTCCGTCGGCATGACAGAGCAATCCATTGAGGCAGATAAAGCAAATACTAATATGGCTCTGTCATTTGGGCTCATGTTCATCTCCTCACTACTCATGGCTCTGGTCATGGCACATCTGGTTGACTATATGCTTTTTGTTTTTCCGAAATCCGGAGCTCTCAGCATTGGCTTAACCACAGCCTTCTGGTCATGGTTGGGATTTGTGCTGGCCTATCTAATCACAGCGCCTGCATTCGAAAACAGACCCTGGTCATATGTCTTTGTGAATGGTGGGTATTGGTTACTGGGATTGGCCTCAACCGGAGTAATCGTCGGTCTCTGGCGCTAAACAGATGTTTTTGGTAGGGATGGCAATCATGTTATCCCTACCACATACTGGGTAAGACGATGGGAAAAATTTGATGATACCAAATTATAAAAAGGTCTTCGTTAACTCTACGCTGGCATTTATTAGCGCCTTTATTATCACAACAACTATTCATGAATTGGGTCACTATTTATTCTATCTCCTGTTTGGTGTAAATCCCACACTGTATCATAATTATGTCCAGACGCTGTCCAATTCCCTAACAAATGGCGAACATGTAATTTCGGCTCTAGCTGGTCCCTTGAGTAGCCTCACACAAGGGCTTATTTTTGGCATAATTGTGTCGAGATCCTCAAGCAACGCAACCAGGCATTTAGTATTCCTCTGGCTCAGCCTGCTTGGGTTTGTCAATTTTTTTGGATATCTCGTGATGACACCACTATCAAGTACAGGTGACACTGGAAAAGCAGCTGAGCTTCTCGGTGTGTCTTCAGCACTTAGGTGGTGGATTGCCATTGTCGGTTTTGCCATTTTGCTCTGGGTGATTCGCAAAATGGCTCAATATTTTTCACGTTTTATACCATCTGAGCTTGAACGAGAGCAGAAATCAAAGTATATCTATCACCTGATGTTTTTCCCTATCATCGCTGGGAGTATGGTAAACACTGCTCTTGCCTTCCCCGTAGTAGCATTCCTGAGTATTATTTATCCTGCCACCAGCACCTATGTAATCATGAGTTCATTCCCCGTCATTCTTAAGCGTCCCGGTAGTTTCAGAGACAGTCCAGAAATTGAAGAAAAAATTGTTATGGGCTTAGGGTTAATGACCTTGTGTGGCATTATTCTGAATCGCTTGTTGACTTTGGGTTGGGGTTAGCCTGCCCAAGAGCGTTTAACTTTTATTTGAGAATGGAGTTAAGCGATGATCAGTTTAAGAATCAAAACCACAACGGACAGGAGCGCACCGACGGCTAATGACAGATAGCTATAGTGAAGTAGTTCATACTTTTTCTTAAGTACCGCTCCAATTTGGTACAAATCTTTTATCATCAAGCGTCGAGCAGCCTCATTGCTGTTGACCGTCTCCATCATATAATCCGTATAATCATTCATTGAGAATGAGGTGAAAAACCCAAAGAAAAGGGGATTGGGCATCTCAGACAACTGGGTGATTTTTACTGTTTTTTTAAATCTTGGCAACACAACCAGGATTGCCAGGAAGAAAGAAATAAACACAGTTAGTGAAAGTGCTACAAGGGGAATAAAGTAGGCATGATTGGTGAATTTTGCGGAAAACATCTGTGACTGGATTATTGAGAAAAAGATCAGAGCAAAACCGATAATGATATTGGCTTTTTGATCAGCAATCATACTCAGAGTTACCTGATGCTGTTGAGCTGTTCGCAGTGTGTGGATGATATCCTGGTCTGCGACTGAACTCACTTTTTCCGCTTTAATTGATTCGATCGATTTTTCCATACTGCAAAACCCTATGCATTCTCTAATAATTTTACCACAATAACCAGAATGTGCTTTCCTCTGATGCGTTGAAAATAGACCACCGAGAATGCTGATTCAATGAAAGATCGTATGGGTATAACACGTGGCCCCTATCATAGAGGGATGCTTCAAGAGTCAATCCTGGCGCCATTTCCATCAGCCAAGGCAGATCCAAACACAAGAGGCCTCAGGTTTATATACTGTCACTTCCTTGTAAATAGACAGTTGATCAGTAGTAGAGGACGAAGCAATATGATATATTTGATCACGAATAATTAGAAAGAATATGATCCAAAAGGAATTTACCACATCTGCTATTCGCAATCCTCTGTCATAGCCGGGATTCATAAAGTTGAAATTATCAGGCTGGGTTAGCCGGATTGTTGCCTATTTTGCGCTGCAATATTATTTGCAAACGGAGGACTATAAGATGACCAACTTGCTAAAATTTTACACGAAAGCAGACAAAATAATTACCACGTTTATGCAGGATTATGGGATTTTGTTTTTAAGAATCAGCCTGGGTATCATCTTCTTCTGGTTTGGGTTTTTAAAATTTATTCCCGGTCTAAGCCCTGCGGACCAGATTGCCACGCAGACGATCTCAGTGCTATCCTTTGGCCTGCTGAAGCCAAGTGTGTCTCTGGTCATACTGGCAATTTGGGAAACCTTGATCGGCATTGGTCTGATGACTGGAAAATTTCTGCGCATCATCCTGCTGCTGCTCTTTACCCAGATGTTGGGGACACTCACACCCCTGGTCATTTTTCCAGCAGAGACTTTTTCTCATTTCCCGTACGCACCTACACTTGAGGGTCAATACATCATCAAAAACCTGGTCCTCATCAGCGCAGGCTTGGTTGTTGGAGCCACCGTTCGTGGGGGGCGCATCAGAGAGGTTGAAGACACTCTCCATTAAACGTTAGCCAACAAATGAGGCAACTAATAATCATGTCTTATCCCGCTTTTTAGGTGTCTCTGCAATGAAAATGAGTCATTCAATTACTTGTGAACGGTGCTAAAAACGGCTTTGGATCATCCCAAAATCTGCCTAAATAAACCAAACGCGTTTGACAGTGGATTCATGCATGAGTAAAAGGTAGAAATTGTGATCAATATGGCAGCATCAGCATTCCTGAGAACTATCATTTTCAATAATATCTTATCAGCCAGAATTTCAGTCAGCAAAGCTCCGACTGTTCATCTGACCCGCTATTTTAGTGCACTGGATCCAAATAAAATTGAGCAGGATTCATGTTCACTAATTGGGCTTCAGGAGTTTCAGCATGAATGATACGCTAAAATCGAGGGAGCAATTATTGGTTGAATTGGCGCGTCTGCGTCAGCAAAATTCAGAGTTACAAACCAAGTATTCTGAACACAACCAGCCTGATCAAACGCTGAAACAGAATGAAGAAAAGTACAGGGAACTTTTCGAAAAATCCAAAGATGCTTTCCTGATTCTCGAAAATCGGCGTTTTGTTGATTGCAATCAAGCTACTGTGGATATGTTGCGCTATAAAAGTAAACCCGAATTCCTCGAGACCCATCCTTCAATATTGTCACCAGAGGAACAACCCGACGGGAGAAACTCTGCTGAAAAAGCGGAAGAGATGATGGATTTGGCTGTTGCCAATGGAAACCACCGTTTTGAATGGTACCACAAACGTAACAATGGTGAAATCTTCCCCGTTGAGGTCCTGTTAACCACGATCTCTTCAGCGCCGGAAATGGAAATCATTCATACGGTCTGGCGCGATATTACTGAGCGAAAGAAAGCCGAAGAAGCCTTGCGCACCAGTCAACAATTCAATGAATCCCTGCTCAATACCAGCCCGGATATTATATACATCTATGATATGCTTGAGAGCAAAATCATCTATAGCAATGAGGGTGTCACTGGCGTCCTGGGATATTCGCTGGCTGAAGTAGAAAGTATGGGTGATAATATCCTCACAACCTTAATGCATCCTGAGGACTTTAAAACTTACCAAAAAACCATAGTTCCCAGATATTTCATTGCAGCAGATGGGATGTTGATTGAACATGAATACCGTATGAGGCATAAAAATGGGGGATGGAGATGGCTCCATTCAAAAGAGTTAATCTTCTTACGCCATGAAAATGGAAAACCTCAACTCATATTTGGGGTTAACTCTAATATTACTGAGCGCAAGGCCAGTGAACAAAGCAAGCTTGAATTTGAGAAAAAGATTCTCCATACCCAGAAATTGGAAAGTCTGGGTGTTCTTGCTGGCGGCATTGCCCATGATTTTAATAATATCCTTATGGCAATTCTTGGCTATGCTGACCTGGCTATATCGAATGTTGACCCCCACTCGCCGGC
>ERZ889078.3668-NODE-3668-length-10054-cov-28.771877_pt1 | contig 10054 bp, 7 predicted proteins | sample MGYA00521266_ERZ889078 | MGnify/ENA primary metagenome ERZ889078 (study PRJEB32303, sample SAMEA104408618) | aquatic metagenome | biome: Brackish water; feature: Pelagic; material: water | place: Baltic Sea | collected 2014-06-16T06:34:00 | depth 76,534 m ... | reverse complement strand
CTTTAAAGTGCAATTCTGACATGCAATCATCCTTACTTTATCCAATATTAATTTTTGAGATAAGATTATATCTTAATTGTGAATAAATGTCTCGAAACTATCTCATTTTTTATCCGACCTCGACAAAACTGCTTCCGTCGCCCTTTGGAATCACTTTTATTTGCAGAGGAATCCTCTCTTTTAAAGCTTCTACATGGGAGATGACGCCGACCATCTTTCCTCTGCTTTGCAAGAGATTGAGCGCGTTGAGCGCCGTCTCCAAACTCTCCGCGTCCAACGTTCCAAAGCCCTCGTCCAAAAAGAGCGAATCTATGGCTATCTTTTGACTCGCCAGTTCCGAGAGTCCAAGCGCCAAAGCCAAACTCACTATGAAACTCTCGCCGCCGGAGAGGGTGCCGACGGGACGCGTCGCGTTGCCCTGAAAAGCGTCTATCACCTCTATCTCCAAGAGTTGTTTCTCCTCTTGACTTCGCGCCAAGGAGTAGCGTTGGCTTAAGACGTTTAAGTGTTGATTGGCTAGTTTTATGAGCTGATCGAGGGTGATGCCTTGCGCGAATTTGGCGAACTTGTTTCCATCCGCGGAACCTATGAGCTCTTGGAGTTTCGCCCACACTTTAAAGGCTTCCTTTTTTATTTGAAGCGTCGCTATTTTGTCTTTGTGTTTAGTGGCGTTTTCGCCATTCGTTTCAAGCTCTCTCTCGTCTCGACCTATGGAGAGTTGCAGAGCGTCCACTTTTTCTCGGCAAATCTCTTGCTCGGCTTGCAACTCCTCCAAACTTTTGGAGCTTTTAGGCTCGTTTTTATGCGCTTGCAATCGAATCGTCACTCCTTCGCGCAGCGTTTTTATCTCATTGAATCTATCTTCGACGCTTTTGCAAACGACGGCGAGTTCTTGGCGCGCTTCGTTTTCCATTTGGGCGTTCGCAAACTCTTCTTGAGTCTCAAAACCGTTCTCTCGCAACTGGTTTAAAAATTCGGTTGCAAGCGTTTGCAGCGTTTGCGCGTCTTTTATCAGCTTCTCGTTTAAAGTTTTCGTTTGTTTGCTTCGCTCTTCATGTTTGGTCTTGAGCTCTTGGAGTTTTTGCCTTGCGTCATGAGCCTTGGTCTGGAGCGATTCAAACTCTTGCGTCAGCTTTTTTTCATAAGCGTCAAGGTCGGCGACGTTTAAAACGGCGACGCGTTCTAGAGTCAATACCTTAATCGACTCAGCTATTTTGGTGAGCTTATCGCTCTCACTCGTCAGTTCCTCTTGAATCGACGCCAGTTTCGTTTCATCCTCTTTTTTGCGAATGCCGCTGACGTTGAACTCTTTTTCAAGAGTTTTAAGAACTTTTTGAGCGTTTACGTAGCTGTTTTTGCGAGTCGTAAGCTCTTTGAGTTGAGCGGCTAAATCCTCTTTGTCGAACTCCAAGTCATGCTCTTCGTACTCGGTCGTTAGAGACGCCTCAAGCGCGTTTAAGGTCGCGCGACATCTCTTTTCGCTCTCCTCCATCAGTTGCGTTCGCGTCTCAAATTTGAGCAGTCGCGTCTTTAGCGTCGCTAACTCGTTCTCTTTGGTTCTGAGTCCAAGCGCGGCGTCCTCTTTGGCTTTTAGCAAACTCTCTTTCTTTTCGCGTCTTTTAACGATGTTGTTTAGTTTCGCGTTTGACGTTTCGAGCTCCTCTTTGAGGTTCGCTTCGCACTGCGGGTTTATCTCGACCGAAGCTTGTTTAAACGCTTCTTTGATTAGAGACAACTCTTTTTCGAGTTTTTGCATCTCCATATCGCTCGTTTTAATTTGCGCGCTTGTGGTAGTGAACTTCGATTCCAAATCTTTAAGAGCCGTTTCTTTTTCTTGGAGTAGGGACTCTTTCTCTTGTATCATAAGAGTCGTTTTGTCTATGGAGACGGCTTCAAAATTCTGCGAAAAAGGGTGCTCTTTTGAGCCGCATACGAAACACTCTTCGCCGGAGACGAGTTTGGCTCTGTCCTCTTCGTATTTTTTGAGAAGCAGTTCACTCTCTTTTTTTTCTCGGAGCGTTTGGATGTGCGTTTTTAGTTCTCTCGCGTATTCGCTTGCGTTTTTTATACTCTCGGACAAAGTTTTCTCTTTCTCGGCGTTGAGAGTGATTTGTCCATGTTCTCGCTCTTGTTTCTCGCTTAACTCATGATGGGATTTTAGAGCGCTTATAAGCGACTCGGTTTGTTTCACTCGCGCTTGAAGCGTCGGTTCCTCTTTGGCGTCGAAAGAACTCTTTTGAACGACGTCCAAGTAGTCGACTTCACTACTTTCATAAGCGTTCGCCAACGCGTCCACGTCACTCTGAATCTCTGTTTGCGAAAGTCGCTCTCGCGTTAAAGTGGCGTTTATCTCCGCTTTTTCGCTCAGCAGGGCTTGTAAGTTTTTGCCTTCTTGGGCGTGTTTTTTCAAGTTCTCTTCGATGAGGCTCATGCTCGTTATGAGTTTTTCATCTTTGGCGTTTGTTTGAAGATGGTCGTTTTGAGTCTCGATTTGAAGCTCGAGATTGTTGAATTGTTCGACTATCTTGAGTAGACTTTCATTGAGGATTTTTTCAGATTCTGTTTTGATTTTTATGTTTTTTTCTATTTCGATGAAAGCTTTTTTCGTCTCTTGTTCTCGCGTTTGAACGCTTCTGGCTTGCTTGAGTTTGAGCGTCTCCTCGTCAAACTTTAGTTTCGCTTCAAGGCTCTCTTTGTGAAGCGTCTCGAAAATTTCCTCGCTTGAAGTGATTTCATTCGCTAACGTCTTCATCTCTTCTTTTAGGTTTTCTAGCGACGCCTCGTCCGCCTGCGCGTTTAGCTCCAGCGCCGTTTTTTGCGTAAATATGGCTGAAACGTTCAACGCTTTGTTGGCTAAATCCAGCTTGGAAAAGTCATCTTTTTTTTCCTCTTTTCGTTTGGTGATTTCGATGAACTCTTGATGGTTTTTTTCACTCTCTAGCGTCAATTTGCCAAGAGCGTCGCTCCAGTTGAGTGCCGCGCTTATCTCTTTTAACTGGGCGTCTTGGAGGATTTTTTGTTTCTTGTTGGACGCCACGTTTGCCATCTTCTCTTCTAAAACGCTCTCGTCCATAAGGGAGATCGCTTCAAGGGACTTGGCGTCTAGCTCCATCTCTTTTTGAAAATGGCCATGCTTCTCATGAACCGCCTTTGAGACGTTCGCGTAAATTTTCGTGCCGGTTATCTTTTCCAAAAGCGCGGAGCGTTGCCCCTCTTTGGCTTTTAAAAAAGCGTCGAAACTCCCTTGAGCGAGCATCATGGATTGTGAAAATCTTTCAAAATCCAAGCCCGAGATCTCCTCTATGAACTTGGGAACTTCGCGAGAACCCGTGGCCAGAACCTTGCCCGAAGTCGAGTCCGAGAGTTCCATTTTCGCGGTTTGAAGGTTTCCATCATGCTTGTTTCGCGCTCTTTTTTGCGTCCATGAAGAGCGATAAATTTCGCCCTTGATTTCAAACTCCACTTCGCACATCGCCTCGCCGCTATGTCTGGACATGAGGTCGTTTGGGTTTTTTAGGCGGGGGGTTTGTCCGTACAAGGCGCAGGTTATCACGTCTAAAAGCGTGCTTTTTCCAGAACCGGTGGGACCCGTGATGGCGAAGAGGGCGTTGTCTTTTAAAAGCTCAGCGAAGTCTATCTCGACGACGCCTTTGAGGGAGTTGATGTTTTTGGATTTTAGGCGCAATATTTTCATAAGGTCTCCAGTTCATTCACGATGATTTTGAAGTTTTTTATAAGTTCCACTCTCAACGCTTTATCCTCCAAATCGTCCAACTCGAGTCGCCGCTCAAAGACGTCCAAAGGTTTGAGCTCGTCCAAACTCAGCGCGTCCATCTCCTCTGAGTAAAGCGCTTGCTCTGTTTTGTCTATCTTCACGGCGAGCAGCGTCAGCCCAAGCGTTTGGGCGAGTTCTCGGACGGTTTGGTTTGCCGCAAAAGGGTTCTCATCGTCGAGATGGACCTCAATCCACGCGTTTTTATCCTCCACTTCATGAAGCTTTTTGGAGATGGAATCTGCGTCGCCTCGTAAAACCAAAAGCGCTCTATGCAAGGGTATGGCGAGTTCGCTCACTTCGAGTTCTTCGTTATGGAACGCGACGACGTTTACCTTTTTTTGCGAAGTCGCTTCGCTAAAACTCAGAGGGATTGGCGAACCGCTGTATCGCACGTGTTCTTTGGAGACTTTTTGATTTACGTGCAGATGCCCCAACGCCACGTAATCAAAAAGATTTCCCAAAAAATCGCTGTCCACGTCCAAAGTGCCGCCTATGTAAATCTCCCGTTCGGACTCGCTCGTTTTGGCGCCCACGGTCGTCAAATGCCCAGTGGCGATTATGGGAATCCTCTTGTCATGAGAGATTTTTTTCGCTTGCGAAAAAACGTCGAGATAATGCGCTCGAATCCCCTCGCTCAAAGAGAACTCTTTTTCGCTCATGCTCTGCGCGCTAGAAGCTTTTCTCACCACATGGTCGCGAAGAAACGGCACGGCGCAAACGACGCCTCGCAGTTCCTCCCCGTCATAGACGCGGACGAGCTCGTCCTCATGTTCGTCTCCGCTGGCGATGACGTGAACGTTGAGCGCTTTTAGTAGTTCTTTTGGAGCTTTAAGCGTGGCTATCGAGTCATGATTACCCGCGGTTATGATGACGTATTTGCATGAAGAGCCAGATAATTTTTTGAGAAAATTATAGTACAACTCCAAAGCGTAATTGGGAGGAGTCCCCGTATCAAAAATATCACCGGCGACGATGAGAACGTTTATGGATTGCGTCTCAATCGTTTCATAAAGCCATGAGAGAAAAGCGAGATGCTCATCTTCGCGACTCTTACCCATAAAATTTTGACCCAAATGCCAGTCTGAAGTGTGTAAAACGCGCATTAAAAACCTTCTTCTTAAATAAAATAGCATATAACGAAATAAGTTTTGCATAGTAGCGTAAGTAGGATTGGAACGAGTTAAAAACTCAATATAGACGCTGTACTCATTTTTTTTATAACCATGATTAAAAGTATGATTTTTGGAGTAAATTCAGGCACAATTTTATAGACTTTTGAAAGTCTTCTCGACCATGTCTGCGCAAGCGGAGACGTCTTTTCTTATGTCGATTTCCCAAAAACGCAGTATCGTCCAACCTTCGTTTTTAAGAGTTTGATTTACCTCTTTGTCTCGTTGGATGTTTCTAGTAATCTTTTTAATCCAATACTCCGTGTGGGTTTTAGGTACGCTTTTTCCTTCTCGCAATTTTTTCCCATGCCAAAATTCGGAATCCGCAAACACGACGAGTTTTTTTCCTTTAAAAACTATGTCGGGATGCCCAAAAATGGTTTTCACGTTTTTTTGATAACGCAAACCTCTTTTGTAGAGCTCTTTTCTTAACATAATCTCTATGGACGTGTCTTTGGATTTGACTCTTTTCATGACCTGAGAACGAGTCATTGGCGTTTTTGTTTTACTCATAATAATATCCTCTCGTCTTCTTACGTCAATTTATAAAATAATAGATTACAGCGCTTGAGCCAAAAGAGAAAATAATCCCGTATCCCACAATGGCGGAGCTAAGTCTCGGCGCGAGTCCAGCCATGGAGGCCACGGCTCCCGCGGTTATCATGGGAGCCATTCCCGCGTCCATGATGGCGACTTTTGACGCCATGTTGTCCCAGCCAAAAATCGCGCTGAGCGCCATAGCGATTATTGGGGCTATGACAAGTTTTATCCCTAAGGAGACGCCAAAGGGCTTGAGTTCCTCTTTTGGCAGAAAAAGTTTAAGCTGAAGCCCAGCGGCGACGAGGGCCAAGGGAATGACGGTGGAAGCGAGCGCGCTCAAAGCGTTTTCAAACATTGAAGGGTAACTTTTTCCTAGAAAAACAAAGGCGAAAACAAGCGCCATAAAGGGTGGAAACACCAACACTTTTTTGAGCATTTGCGAGGGAATGATTTTTCCGCTATGTCCATAATAAACCAGCACAATCGAGCCATAAGTGCCAAGCGCGATGGAGCTTCCAAGCTGGTCGTACATCATCAAATACGCCAAAGAATCCTCACCAAGATAAGCGCTAATCATAGGAATCCCTACAAAAGTGCTGTTGGTTAAAACGCTCACAAGCATCAAAGAACCTTCAATCTTTCGGGAAAAACGTAAAAGCCGTGAAAACAGAAGTACCAAAACCGCTGAACTCAGCATCACGACCCAAGCTATGAAAGGAGGAATAAACATCTCCATAGACAATGAAAGCTTTGGAATTTCAAGCAATATCAACGCGGGGAGTGAAACGTAAATAACAAATTTATTGAGCGCCAGCGGCATGTCAGGCGAAAATATTTTGAATTTTTGAAGGATATAACCGAGAGTGAAGGTAAACGCTATAAGAAAAAAATTGTCCATTGAGACCTTGCTTTATGAGAAAAATTGATGAATTCTAGCTGAAATTTCATAAATCTAAACGTGACTTTTTTCGAACAAAAAATCAATTTTCAGTTTTTCAACTTTCATTGTTTTTTTGCCTTAGGATTTGATTTTAATGGCGTCTCTTCCGCTTTTTTTCGCCTCGTAAAGGGCGTCGTCGGCTCTGCCAATAATCGCTTCGAGCGTGTCGCCCATTTTTATTTGAGTGACGCCAAAACTTGCGGTCACTTGGAGGTCGTCTAGTAGTTTCGCTTCTTTTATGGCCAATCTTATTTTCTCGGCTATTTTTTTAGAATTTTCCATGTTTGCCGTTGGCATAAGCGCGACAAACTCTTCTCCGCCCCATCGCCCAATAATGTCAACGTTTCTAAAATGCTTCTTTAGTATCAAAGACAAATCAACCAGAACCTTGTCTCCAACGTTGTGTCCATACGTATCGTTTATGTTTTTAAAGTGATCAATATCCATCATAATCAACGACATTTCGTTGTTTCTCTTCGTCATAGTCGAGTACAATGAAACAAAAAGCTCGGTAAACTTGTATCTATTGTAGAGTCCGGTAAGCTGATCCATCGAGGCCATTTGCTCATACTTTTTTGTTTTCTTGTTTAGCATTTCGTTGATTTGCGACAACTCGCTCGAATACTCTTTCATGATGGTCGCCCATTTGCTGTATGAGAGTGAAATGAGTTCGCGTTGAAGCATGATGGAGACTATCTTCTCCTTCTCGTCAACCACGACGATTCTTTTGTAATGTTTGTTTTTCATAAAATTTATCGCGTCTCTGAGCGTTGACTTCTCTTGCAACGTCTCAAGCGGCGACGTCATATATTTGGAAATGTCAGCCATTAAATCAAACGAACCCGTAAGCAGTTTCATGATGTCTTTCGTGGTGACTATTCCTATGGGTTTGGAGTCTCGTTCCACTATGACGTTATCGAGATTTCTTTGAACCATGTTGGTGAGAACGTCTAAAGTTTTAGCGTTGACCTTCACTGCGAATATTGGTTTGTTGATATTTATCAAGTCGCATATTTTGTAGTTGTCCATGAGGGTTTCAGGATCGATGTTGCTTATAATGTCCGTATGAGTTATGATGCCGCAAAAATGCCCTTCGTCATTTATGACGGTGACGTATTCTATCGATTGTTCCAAAAACGAAATCGCCTCCAAGATGTTTTTGTCTTTTTGAATTGTCGGTATTTCAACAAGTCGCATCTGCGAAAGTTTTTGGTTGAAATCGTAATTTTTCAACTTTAATTTCAACAAATCGCTAGCGCTAATCAAATAATATCTTGTGTTGTCTCGAACGATGACGCTTCTATGATTTTGCTCGTACATAAGAGTGATCGTCTCATTCAACGTGGCCTCTACGCTCAAAATCGTTACGTCAACCGTAGCCAACTCGCTTATTAGGGGAAACTTCATCCATCGCCTTTAAGTTCTATAGTGCGAATATTATATCGAATAAACGCCGACGAAGTCCTAAATTTTCGTCGTTTCTCTTTTGATTTCGCAAATCCAAACTCTATCTCGCAGAGGAGGATTTCTCATAAAAATAGCCATATGAACACTTGTTCTTATATAAATATATTTATATGAACAAGTGTTCAGAAAAGTATTTTTTCAATGAACAATCGTTCAGTGTTTCTAAGCTTACATTAACACTTGTTCATATATAATATAAGTTATATTAACCATTGTTCATATAAGATAAATTAAGGAAAATTAGATGCCAATCAATAAGAAAAGCGATACAAAACAGAAGATAATTACGTCAGCTAAGAAGCTCTTCACTCAGTATGGATATAAGGGGACAAGCGTAAGAAAAATAGCTTCGGACGTAGGGATAAGGGAGAGCGCTTTGTATAACCATTTTAAAAACAAAGAGGAGATATTCATAGAGATAGCAAAGGAAATATTCGCGTTGCCTTTTGCGTTTGAAGATAAAAACGTTCAAGAGTTGGCTACGCAAGGAAAGCCCTTCTTAGAAGAGTATACGAAGCAGTACAAGCTCATATCTTTTGATAAAGATAAAAAAAGCATGTTTAACTTGTTATTGATGGAGCTTCTACAAGATAAGAGCATCAGAGAACAATTTATAAGCGAGTTTCACAATAAAAACATTAAGGTGTTGTCGGGAGGATTTTTCGTCATGATGCAAAACGCAAGGATTCACTCGTCAGATCCTATGATCATAGCTTATGAATTTTTATCCACGCTCTTTTATATAAGATTGCAAGTCGCGATATTAAGTTTTGACGATAAATCCACAGATGATTTGTCCAAGCAGTTTGACAAGCATGTCGACTTTTTTTGGGACGCCATTAAAGCTTAAAAACTTCAAAAAAAATTTCGAAACCTCGAATAAATTCGAGGTTCTCAATGAGTAAAAATATTTATTTTTGATTCTTAAATATTTTGATATACTAAGAAACATATCTTAATTAAAAAGAAGTCCCTTGCGTAAAATCAAAGAATCCCAAATCAATCTTTTAAAGTGGTACGAAGCCAATGGAAGGCATGATTTGCCTTGGCGAAACACCGATGACGTTTACCATGTATACCTTAGCGAGATAATGCTGCAACAGACCCAAGTTAGCAGAGTGAGAGATGAGTATTACTTTCAATTTTTAGAGAAGTTTCCCTCTTTGGAAGCGCTCGCGAACGCTCCTCAGGATGAGGTGTTGGCCGCTTGGAGTGGTTTAGGGTATTATAGCCGGGCTAGAAATCTTCAAAAGAGCGCGCAAGTCTCAAAAGGGCGTTTACCACACACTAGAGAGGAGTTGCTAAAACTTCCCGGCGTTGGTCTATACACCGCGAGCGCGATTTGTAGTTTTGCGTATCGTCAAAACGCGCCCGTCGTGGATACCAACATCTCCAGAGTGATAAAGCGATTTTTTGCGCTCCTAAATCCCACCGAAACGACGCTTTGGTCTCTCGCCGGGGAGTTTGTAAACGCCGCGGACCCACGAGCTCACAACCTCGCGCTTATGGACTTAGGTTCGCTTGTTTGTTTGCCAAAAAATCCAAAGTGTCAAGAGTGTCCTCTTTTAAAACGCTGTAAAGGCGTGAACGAAGCGCAACTTTATACGCAAACGAAAAAAAAAGAGTATGAGTCCCTTGAACTCTTTTATGGAGTTTCGATACGAAACAATCAAATAGCGCTCACTCCATCAACGGGCAAAATGTATAAAAACATGCTAGAACTGCCAACTGTCGATCCAATCCAAGAGAACTTTATTGGAAAATTTAAACACTCTTACACAAAGTATCGTCTGAGCGTCAATCTTTACGTAACGCAAGAGACGCCTAGCGACGTGGTTTGGGTTGACTTGGACAAACTCGAACTTTCGCCAATCTCGTCGCTCACAAAAAAAGCGAAAGCGTTGTTTTCTTAAAGAAGTAATTAATCACAAGAGTAGTAAAATTATCGATTATGCTTACGCAACTTAATTAGATCAAAAAATTTTTTAATCAATTGTTTTGTATAAATCAAAAAATAGGATTGTGGTAAATGGAGATGATTCAAACAGTGAAAAAGATGGAAAAAGAGGCTCTCAAGAGTAGTGGAATAGATTTTATTAGACTTGGCTTTGCGCTCTTTTTTATGGTTGTTGCGCTTGTTTACAGTTTTTTAAGCACGGGAGG
>ERZ889078.3667-NODE-3667-length-10055-cov-5.610000_pt1 | contig 10055 bp, 6 predicted proteins | sample MGYA00521266_ERZ889078 | MGnify/ENA primary metagenome ERZ889078 (study PRJEB32303, sample SAMEA104408618) | aquatic metagenome | biome: Brackish water; feature: Pelagic; material: water | place: Baltic Sea | collected 2014-06-16T06:34:00 | depth 76,534 m ... | reverse complement strand
CCTTGAAAACCAGGTCCATCCATCTTGTCTAGGAGCGTGAGCGAGCGGTCCCGGCGCAATCCCGATGGGTAGCCGGCCGAGGGCAAGCCTCAAGGACTCCCCCAAGCGCTTGGCTGTCATTTCAGGAGTACATGCCCCAAAACTCGACTGCCGGCAACGACACCCGGTGGCCCTTGGGCTGCCGTCGCCCTGAGTAGCCTGGATGGGGAGAGTGTGGAGCGATCTCCTGCACCCAAGGAAGCGACGAGCTGGCCACTAAGATGTCTTCCAAGGACAGCCCACACCACGGCGGCGTCACCAATCTGGCCAGGGGGGATTCAGAGACTAGGGGCTTCCCGCCGAGGAGATCGCCTGCCGCTGCGCAGGTGTTCGAAACCCGGCAAGGACTACAGTCTTACGACTCGCGCCGAAGTGTACCGATTAGCTCTTGAATCGAGTTGAGGCCAGCCTCGGCGAGGCGGCTCTCCAAGAGTGCTGGCAGCTCACCGAGGAGAGCGGGGTTCGAAAAGCTCGCCGTTCCAATTTGAACAGCACTGCAGCCGGCGACAAGGAATTCGAGAACGTCGTCGGCCGTGAAAATTCCGCCGCAGCCGATGATGGGAATCTTAACCGAGGTCGCGCAGTTCCAGGCGCAGCGCAGTGCGACTGGCTTGATACCAAGTCCAGAATAACCGCCCATAACGAGGGCCAATCCTGGTTTTCGAGTGCGCCAGTCAACACTCATTCCAAGTAAAGTATTGACAGCTGTAATCCCGTCGGCGCCACCGGCTTCGACGGCCTTAGCAATCTCTCCGATAAAGGCGACATTGGGGGAGAGCTTCGCGAAGATCGGCTTCTTCGTGACCGCTCGAACTCCAGCGATCGTCGCCTCGGCCGTTGCGGGGTCCGTCGCGAAAGGAAGTTTGCCACCCTGTACATTCGGGCAAGAGAGGTTCACCTCAAACGCACTGATTTGATCGTACCCATCTAGGCGTGCCGCCATCTCGGCGAACTCTTCGGGAGTGCGCCCGCCGATATTTGTAAAGATAACTGCGTCCGTGTTTTCCAGGCTCGCCAGGACTGTTGCTTCGTAGTCAGCGAGACCGCGATTCTCAAGTCCGATGGAGTTCAGGAAGCCCGCCTCGGTTTCGCAAATACGAGGCGCTGGGTTGCCATGTCTCGGCTCCAGAGTCACGGTCTTGCTAACCCATGCGCCCAAGGCGGCCGGTGGGACAAATCCGCTCATCTCCAACCCGTGGCCAAACGTTCCCGAGGCTGAGAGCAGCGGGTTCTTGAGCTCGAGCCCGGCAAAGCGAACAGAGAGATCAGCCATGGTTTTCAACCTCGCCTTTCTCGGTGAACCACTCGGCCCCTTCCTCCACAGCTTCCGCGGAATTGGCCTCTTCGCCTTTCCCCCAGAAGAAGAAGAGAAGGATGGCACCAATCGAGATGCATGAGTCGGCGACGTTGAATGTGGGGAAGTGATAGTCCCACTTAGAGAAATAGACATCGATGAAGTCGCGCACCTCCCCCATCTCCAACGCAACGCTCTCTCTCATCCACTCACCGAGGTTGCCTAGAAACAAGTTGTCATACAAGTTCCCGAGAGCCCCGGCCAGAACAAGTACAAGTGCCGTGCAGCCAAACTTCTGGCTCTTTGGGATCCGCCAGAGCAGGTAGGCCAGCACACTCACGGCGATTAGGCGTCCAATCACGAGCACAATTTGGTGCTCACCAAATAGCCCAAACGCCATTCCTGGGTTCCAGGACCGCATCATCGCGAACCATTCCCCAATCAGCGGTACGCGCGAATGGCCGTGGGGATCAACGGTCATGCCCTCTGGATGGGACTCTAGCCACGCGAAAACGCCAGCCTTAGACCAAAGATCAAGCCCTACAAGGGCTGCGACAAAGAGGAAGCGTAGCCAGGGCAAAGAGCGAGAGGAGGTCGGTGGTTGCATAAAATAAATGTCGTAAGCCCAAAGTTTCGGGCGGCAGAGTTTACCGCAGAGTTTGCGCACAGTGAACGGAACTCCATAATCAAGAGCATGCCAAACGCAGAAGAGTCCCGTGAGCTAGCCGACCCCCTCGACGGCTCCCCATTCCGATTGGGCCTCCTTGACTTCTTAGACGCCTTGCGGGTTGAGGCCGGAGTTTCGAAGAATACGATTTTGGCCTACCGGCGTGACCTCGAGGGGTTCTTGGTCCGGATGAAGCAGCTTGGCAACGCGGATTGGGAGTCTATCGCCTCGACGGACATCGTTACCCACATGGCCGCGATGCGGGCCCAGGGCCAGGCCGAATCCAGCGTAGCCCGCGCACTCGCTGCAATCCGTATGCTGTTGCGGCACCAGGTCGCGGAGGGATTGCTTCTGCGCGACCCCTGCGCGCTAATCACCGCACCCGTTTTGGCCCGCTACCTGCCGACGACGCTGGGGATCGAGGAGGTCGACGCGCTCTTGACGGTTGCTGCAAAAGAAACCTGGATCGATGCCCGCGATCGAGCCCTCGTTGAGGTCCTGTACGCCAGCGGTGCCCGAGTCTCCGAAGCGATCAGTCTCTGCATCGACGGACTTGAGCCGACGCTGGGAGTTCTTCGCCTGACCGGAAAGGGGAACAAGACACGTATCGTTCCCATCGGTCAAGGGGCGCAGGTCGCTCTGGAGCAGTGGCTCACTCTCTGGCGCCCCGCGGTTGCCGGGGGAGTCGGATCTCCTGTGATTCGGGAGGTGTTCCTAACCCGGACCGGTCGCCCGATGGATCGCACGGCGGCTTGGCGGCGGGTCAAGGCGCTTGCGATCCGAGCGGGTATTCTGGCGAATATCTCTCCCCATACACTGCGGCACTCTTTCGCCAGCCACTTGGTTATCGGAGGCGCAGATCTGCGGTCGGTTCAGGAGATGCTCGGACATGCCTCGATCAAAACAACGGAGGTCTATACGCACCTTGACTCCGAGCAGGTGCGTAGCGTTCACCGACTTTTTCACCCGCGCGCCTAAGAACCTCGCCCGGGAAGACCCCTTTACGTCTCCCCAACGCGCCGCGGAGCCCAATTTGACAGAAAGACAAAAGGCGCGAATAATGAGCATCCCCCACCGCCGTCCCCATCTCCATAATTATGTTTTACAGAGCCTCCCTCCTGGCACTTCTACCGTTGGCCATTTTGCAGGCTTGTTCCGGAAGTAGTGGAGGCGCACAGTCAGCGGTCACTCCGGGCACTGTAAAACCTGGAGTTCAGGGACAAGAGGGGGTCGTTCACGATGGCAGTCTCCTGTTCGTTAATAAGGTCTCCGCGTTACAAGCAGAGAGCGTTGGTTTTGGCCGTGGTTCGGCCATGGTGGACTTCGACAACGATGGCTTACTGGACCTAGCTCTCGGAAATGCGGGCATGGACAACGCCTTCTTTCGTCAGCGCTCGGATCGAGGTTTTGAGCCCATGAACATCGCCTGGGGAGTCGCGCCTGATAAGAGGGCGCACTGGGGCATGATTGCCGCTGACTACGACAACGATGGCGATAGTGATCTCTACGTGGTCAATGGTGGCTTCAAGGCCGTAGAAGCAAATCAACTTTTGCGCAACGACATCAGCGCGAGCGGAGTGTTTACAGATGTGAGCGCAGCCTCGATGGATGCGGATATTATCGCTCGCACATTCTCAGGAACCGCACTCGATTACGACAACGACGGCATGTTGGACCTGTTCATTGCGGAGAGCACGGACTCGCTTCCCGCTGCGCTCCTGCGCAACGTGGGCAATATGCAATTCCAAAACAAAACGAGTGCCGCAAAGGTCAACATCAATGGCCGCTTCTTAGGCTGTAGCTCGGGAGACTGGAACAGCGACGGCTGGGTGGACATAGCTACCGCGCACTTTCAAAAGGAGCCCCTCCTCCTCGAGAACCAAGGCGATGGCACCTTCTTAAATGTCGCTCCCGCGCTGGGCTTGAATCATGCCAAATACAACTTCGGCTGCATGCTCGAGGACTTCGACAACGATGGCGCCCTCGACATCTTCATTCCAAAGTACGACGAGCTTTTTCAAGGCTTGCAGAGTCGCCTCTACATGAACGACGGCTTTGGAACCGCCTTCCAAGACCTCACTGACTTCGCGGACTTCCCGCCCTGTACTGCGATGGGCCACAACACCGGTGACCTCAATGGTGACGGTTATCCCGATGTCATGGTCGGAACAGGAGCCCCCAGCTACATGGCCCTCGACTATCTCTATCTCTTCCGCAAGGGTGATGCGAGCGGCCCTGACATTTCCAATGCCTCGGTGACTTCGGGACTTAACTCCTTCGGTCCGACGCGCAGCCACGGGATGCCTATTGGGGATTTTGACGGTGACGGCGACGTTGATGCCTATGCCAACCACGGCGGCCCCCATGGATTCCCAGCGACTGCTGAACCCAACGCCTTCTGGATCAATCAGGGTAACGACAACCGCTGGACTGAACTACGCCTCGAGGGTGTCCTCAGCAACCGGAGTGGTATTGGTGCACACCTCATCGCAACAACAGATACTGGTCGAGAGGTGCACCGCTACCTTCGAGCTGGCCATGGATTTGGGAATACGAACAGCCCCGTCCAGCACTTCGGAATCGGCTCAGACGACTTCATCACGCAAGTCATAATCAAGTGGCCGAGCGGGCTGACGCAGACGCTCCCCACGCCGGCAATGGCTACGATTACCGACATCCTCGAAGCGGGCGTTGCGATCAAAGGTGATCCCGATATCGATGGCGTATTCTCAGCAATGGTTGCCGGAACACCCAACTCCGAGGTTGAGTTCCTTCTCGATGGACAGCCCTTCGCAACGGCGAAACTCGACGAGCGCGGCGCCGCACGGGTTCAACTCCAACGTCCTGGACAGTTGGACTTGGTTGAGGGAGCGGGAGCGCTCTCGGCTTGGATCTTCCCCACAGGGCACCCCGAAGAGGGTATAGCTACGGACTCGGTTCGAGTTCAGTTCTAGTCACCCCACGAAACAAGAGCGCAAACGAAATACGCCTCTTAGGCGTCCGGCCGCAAGTTCAGACGCTCAAGAATGTCTTTTGCGCTCTCGAGGGTGAAACCTTCTAGCGCGGCGATCCCCTCGACACTTGCCTGCGCAACTCCGGCAACGCTGCCAAATGTCTTGAGCAGCCGCTTTCGGCGAACGGCACCTATCCCTGGTATCGAGTCTAGTTGCGACGTGATTCGCCCGCGTGTCTTGCGGTGGAACTGAATAGCAAAGCGGTGAGCCTCATTTCGGATTCTCTCGAACAGATGGCGCACGGGGCTTCGCGGGTTTAGGTCGATGGGCTCGGAGTCCGGGGTGAGGTACACCCGCTCTTCGGACTTCTCTAGTGACCTTCCCTTGAACTGCCGCTCGCTGCGCGCCTTCGCCAGACCGACAATCGACACTCCCCAGGCGCCAGCCTCTTGCTGCGCCTCCAGGGCGTTTCGAAGCTGTCCCTGCCCACCATCGATGACGATCAAGTCGGGTAGGTCCCCATCCTCCATTCCCCGCCTTAGGCTGCGCCCCACAACCTCTTTCATCGAGGCGAAGTCGTCTTGCCCATCCACAGTCTTCACCTTGAAGTGCCGATAACCCGAGCGATCTCTTACGCCTCCACGGAATCGAACTCGTGAGGCGACCACATGGCTGCTCTGTAAGTTGGAGATATCAAAGCAGTCGATAACTTCAGGGGTACTTGCGAGCCCACAGAGCTCGCGTACACCTTCGAGGAGGCGTACATTCTCCGCGCCCTTTTTGGTCTTTCGGGCCAACTCTGCAAACGCGTTTTCCGTTGCCACGTCCAACGTGCGCCGCTTCGCCCCCTTACGCGGAACGATGATGCGAGCACCGAGGATCTCCGCAAGCCACTCGTGCTCTTCTGGCAAGCAAGGGACGAGGATCTCTCGAGCCCCTACGAGCCTTTGCAAAGACTCCTTTTTGGCCATACCAGGACCGTGAAGAGCGGTAAGCACAACATGCAAGAGCTCCTCGTCGGGCAGCTCCGAGTGGAAGAAGCGCGCCTTGCTTTCCGCAAGACGCCCACCTCGAAACGCCAAGCGGTACACCACGGCGGAGTCCCCTTCGCGCGCCATTCCAAAGACGTCTCGATCGACCTTGTCTCCCTGCGTTATGCCTTGGCCCTCAACCGTACGCCGCAGAGCTGCCAGTCGGTCGCGCCAGCTTGCGGCGCGCTCGAAGTCGAGCGCCTCTGCGGCACTGCGCATACGGCCGCTTAGGTCTTCCTCCAGCTCGCCTGTCTCCCCCGTCAAGATATGGATGGCCCGGTCGACGAGCCCCGCATAGTCCTTCTCATTGATAAGCCCCACACAGGGAGCGGAGCATAGGTCCATTTGGTGCTTGAGGCAGGGCCTGGACCGATTCGCCAAAGTGGCGTCTGTGCAGTCGCGCAGGGGAACAACCCGGTGCAGGTCGGAGAGGGTATTCCGAACAGCACTGGAAGATGCGAAGGGTCCAATCAACCTGGAGCGCCCTTTCCCCTTGCCCTCTTTGGGATTGTGGGCGCGGACAAACTGCAAGCGCGGAAAGGCGTGCTCCATATCTACACGCAACATCAGAAAGGACTTGTCATCCTTCAACCGAACATTGTGTGGGGGCTTGAACTGCTTGATAAGCGTATCTTCGAGCAGCAGTGCCTCTCCCTCGGTCCGGGTTACAATCGTCTCAACTTGTGTAGCATCGCGCTGGAGAAAGAGGACCCCCAGACGGCCATCCCCGCCAGGTCGCTGGTACGAGGCAAGACGCGCCTTCAGGCTTCGTGCCTTTCCGACGTAGAGCACATTCTCCGCGGCGTCCCGAAAAATATAGACTCCCGGCTTGGACGGAATACCGTCCATTGACCAGCGCTGTTCGGTCACCGGCTGAGCTCCAGGGCTTCCAGCTCACGGATTTGATCCCGCAGTATGGCGGCCTCTTCGTAGCGCAGCTCGCTGGCGGCAAAAGTCATATCGTTACGAAGCTTCGCAAGCTCACCGCGAAGAGTTGCCGTATCCCAGTAGCGCGCCTCTTCGGCAACTCGGCTTGCCGTCGTCTCTTCGATAGAAGGTGTGGACTTGTAGTCCATGTCCAGCAGGGCTTCGATCGAGTCCCGCACAGGTTTGATGATCGTCTTGGGAATGATCCCGTGCTTTTCGTTGTAGACAAGCTGCAGCTCCCGGCGCCGCAACACTTCGTCCATCGTCGCCTTCATGGCGTTGCTGATCCTGTCGCCATAAAAGATGACGCGACCTTCTACATTTCGAGCGGCCCTGCCACAGGTTTGTGTAAGGCTAGTCTCCGAACGCAAAAAGCCCTCCTTGTCCGCATCGAGCACAGCGACGAGCGCGACCTCTGGCAGGTCTAAACCCTCGCGAAGCAGGTTGATTCCGATCAATACGTCGAATTCTCCAAGCCGGAGATCTCTCAAAATGGCCGTGCGCTCCAGCGTGTCAATCTCAGAATGTAGGTAGCGAACATTCACTCCCAGCTCGCCGAAATAGGTCGAGAGCTCCTCCGCGGAGCGCTTGGTCAACGTCGTCACAAGCGTGCGCCAGCCCGACTTGGTGACGATGCGAATCTCATTCAAGAGGTCGTCTACCTGAGTGCGTGCGGGGCGGACTTCAATCGGCGGATCCAACAAACCTGTAGGCCGCACAATCTGCTCGGCCATCCGGTCCTTTGCGTGTTCGCGTTCGTATTTCCCAGGCGTTGCAGAGACATACACGCACCGAGTGGCTAACTTCTCCCACTCCTCAAATTGAAGCGGCCTATTGTCAAGGGCGCTCGGAAGCCTGAAGCCGTGGTCAACCAAATTGGACTTCCTGCTGCGGTCGCCTTTAAACATTGCGCCCACTTGGCTTACGGCGACGTGACTCTCATCCACAAACACCAAGAAGTCATCGGGGAAATAGTTCAAGAGCGTATGCGGTGGCTCGCCCGCACTCCTGCCATCCATATGTACCGAGTAGTTCTCGATGCCGTTGCAGACCCCGGTCTCCCGAAGCATCTCCAGGTCATGCCGGCAGCGCTGTTCCAAGCGTTGGGCTTCGAGAAGTTTGTTCCCCAACTTCAGCTCGTGGAGGCGCGCGGCGAGCTCGACCTCAATCTTTTCTACAGCCTGCTCTACGCGCTCTTTAGGTGTGACGTAATGACCAGAGGGGTAGACTCGAACGTCTTGGAGCTCCCCTAGAATCTCGCCCCGCAACGGGTCGACTTGCAAAATCGCATCGACCTCATCACCAAACAACTCGATGCGAATTACACGGTCCTCCTCGTAGGCGGGAAAGACCTCAACGACATCACCACGAGCCCGAAACGTGCCACGTCGGAAGTCGATGTTGTTGCGCGCGTATTGCATCTGCGTAAGCCGCCTCAGCAGGGTATCTCTCTCGATAACGTCCCCAACCTTGAGTTCGAGGGCCATCTCCGCATAGTTACTTGGACTTCCCAGACCGTATATACAGGAAACGGACGCGACGATAATCACATCGCGCCGCTCTAGTAAACTGCGTGTCGCACTGTTTCGCAGGCGCTCGATGTTCTCGTTTCGAGAGGCGTCCTTTTCGATGAACGTGTCTGACGAAATGACATAGGCCTCGGGCTGATAGTAGTCGTAGTAGCTGACAAAATACTCGACGGCGTTATTCGGAAAGAGCTCGGAAAACTCGGCATACAGCTGAGCGGCTAGGGTCTTGTTGGGGGACAAGATTAGAGCCGGTCGGCCGAGGCGCGCAATCGTCGCCGCCATCGTGAAGGTTTTTCCCGAACCGGTGATTCCTAGCAGCCCCTGATGCTGGTGCCCCTCTTCAATCCACTTGCAAAGCTTGTCGATTGCCGCAGGTTGATCCGCAGTTGGCTCAAAAGGGGCCTGGAGATCAAAGCGGACACCCTCACGAACGGTTGGTTCGGGGTTTTTGGGGGTGGTAGACATGCTAGATAGGTCAGAATCGAAGGGTTGAAGGCTCGGGACTGGGGCCTCGGCTTGCGCCACGGGGAGCGGGAGCGTATCTTGCCTCGCCCGAGTTACTCTCCTCTAATCGGGGGGTAGGCCGGGGACACGCCCTTTGCTGGGCCCACCCTATCAAAATCGGCGCCATATACGCCCTGTCCGCACGAGCCTCATGCTGATTGAATGCCCCTTCTGCCACACACGTGCGCAAGTCCAAGATAGCCAAGAGGGCGCCAAAGTGCGCTGCGGTGATTGCGGTCGTATTTACGGTGCTCGTCCCGCCGGCACCTCCAAAAGCTCAAGCAAGTCCAACCCTACCCCCTACGTTATCGGTGGCGGTCTCGTCGTTGTAGCCGCAATCCTCTTCTCGGTGATCAACAACCATGAGGGCCCGCCTCCTGCAAAGAAGCCCGAGACTAGGAAGGTCGAGGTCGTCAACAATTCGATGGGTTGGGAATCCGAGGCTGTGCTTGCCGTCCGTGGTCTATACGAAGCCGTAGCCGAAGGCAACCGCACGAGACTAATCAACCGCATCTCCGGAGAGCAGGTCCTTGCGGCCGAGCAAGCCGCTGCCGCGGTGGAGGGCTACGAGGGCCCGCCCCCCTCAACGAACGCCCTATGGGGCGCTCTCAAAGGCTTTGAGCGCACACCTCTTGTCGAGGCTTGGGCCGAAAGCATGTTGGACGCGACCAATCCGAATGCCCCCATCAACTGGACACCGTTTGATGGAAAAATCCAGCGGCAAGGCGGCGACGAATATGTCATGCACATCCAATGTACGCCCGCTGATGGAGGCACAAAGGCCAAAGTCTTCGAGTGGATCCTGGTGCAAGAAGGCGGAACGATGCGCGCCGCAGCCTGGGGCGAGTACATCGACCCCGACTCCATCAAGAAGCAATTCTCAGGTGGCAGCATGAAAGGAATTGAGAAGAAAACCCTGAGTGACGGCTCCCGCGTTCACGAGCGCCAGCCCGAACCGCTTGCGTATCTCGACGACACGCCCCAAGTGCTGCGCGACGAGATTGAGGGGCTCTTTGAGACCATCATCAACATGGAGCTCACGAAGGAAATTTCGCGGGCGAAAGCACGTCTCATCGAAATTGGGAAGCCGGCGATTCCGCGGCTCCTTAC
>ERZ889078.3664-NODE-3664-length-10061-cov-15.564561_pt1 | contig 10061 bp, 4 predicted proteins | sample MGYA00521266_ERZ889078 | MGnify/ENA primary metagenome ERZ889078 (study PRJEB32303, sample SAMEA104408618) | aquatic metagenome | biome: Brackish water; feature: Pelagic; material: water | place: Baltic Sea | collected 2014-06-16T06:34:00 | depth 76,534 m ... | reverse complement strand
AATTCTGACAATGTGATCTTACTCTATACAGGCAGGTCTCAGGCAAAAACTGAAAATAGTGGTGAAAGCAACACCACGGGAAGCAATCGCTGGAATCGTGAACATGTCTGGTCAAAATCCCATGGTTTCCCCGATGAAATTGATACAGCATACACCGATATCCATCATCTCCGACCTGCAGATGAAAGTGTGAATTCCAGCCGCAACAATCTTGATTTTGATAATGGTGGTCAAGCCCATGTGGAAGCTACAGAATGCTCCTACGATAGTGATAGTTGGGAACCCCGTGATGCAGTTAAGGGTGATGTTGCCCGTATGATGTTTTATATGGTTGTGCGCTATGATCCTGGATACCACTCAGACAACTCCCTTTATGATCTTGAGCTGGTGGATTATGCTGGTGTGGATATCGGCGATCCGCCCGGTGAACCTCTCTTTGGGAAACTATCCACACTGATTCAATGGCACCTTCAGGATCCCGTGGATGCCTTTGAGCAAAACCGCAACGAAGTGGTTTATAGTTATCAGGGGAACCGAAATCCATTTATTGATCATCCTCAATGGGTTGAATCCATCTTCAGTCCTCAACTATCCAGTAATACAAGAATCGATTTTGTTGGCAACAGTCTCAGTGTTGAGGAGAGCATTGGCTCGATTTTTCTTGAACTATCCATTATTAATGCCGATCCGGTGGAGGCTACCCACTGCCAGGTCAGTTTAACAGGGGGGACAGGGAGTCCAGGCGATCTCATCAATTTTACCACTCCTTCAATCACTTTTCCAGGAGGAAGTTCTGCATTACAATCCTTTGAGGTGCGCATAAATGATGATGCCCTGGTGGAGCTGGAAGAGACCTTTATTTTTAGCATTTCCAATGTGACTGGCGGAGACTCTGCTTCTGTGGGGGGGAATGATAGTTTTGTTTTATCAATCCTTCCCAACGATCAGGTCTCGGCAATGCCTGGATTGATTATCAGCGAAGTCATGGATGGTAATCGTGGTGGCGGACAGCCAAAATTTCTAGAGATTACCAATGTCACCGATGAGTCCATTGCTATGGGAGATTTCCAGATTTGGCGGGGCAGCAATGGGGGAGATGCCGCTGTGGTGGTACAGATTCCAGCCAGTACCATGTTGGCTGCTCATTCATCCTGGGTGCTTGCAAATTCCAATGCTGGCATGGCAGGCGCCGGCTATGCCGCTGCTGATCAGGAATCCAGCGCTATCAACGGAAATGGAAACGATGTCTATCAACTCCACACATCCAGTGGACAGTATATAGATGCTTTTGGATTGGCTGGAGTAAGTACGACCTGGTATGAGAATAGCTTTGCCCAGAGAAACCCCAATATTTTGAATGGTGGCGCCAGCTACTCTGCTGAGGAGTGGACGATTACGTCACTAAGTGTGGATTCTCCAGCAAATGGGAGTCCGGGTACACCAGGCAGTCACATCTCAGATCCCTGGGTATCTGTTGTGGATACCTATCATCCTCAAACGCCAGAATTGATCAGGGTTTATCCCAATCCATTCAATGCTGGAACCATGATTACCTTCCAGTTGTTTGACTCAAGTCATGCCACTCTTGATGTGTTTGACATCCGTGGAAAATTTATCACCACGCTGGTGAACGCTGATTATACACAGGGTAGTCACCAGATTCAGTGGCAGGGTACCAGTGCCAGTGGCACAGAATTACCCAGTGGGATTTATTTAGTCCGGCTGGTAACCCCAACAGCCACACAGGTGCAACGGCTTAGCATCTTGAGGTAAAATCCTACTGGAGCATTCAAGTGCCACAATAAATCCGTTTTTCTGATGTGTCACTCTGCCCACCATCCTATGGCGTGGTTCACTCTGTTTCGAACCTGGAACCAATTGATAAAGAGTCGAATGGTCGTCCTTTCATTAACCCCGCAGCCACAATAAAGGTGCAACGAATAGAAGGAGATGCACCTTTATAGCTTTTATACCTACACACTTACCATCTTAGGATAATATGGGATTAATCTCATGAATTATCGGGATAATACGGGAAATATGCCCGGGAAGGTATAAATGAAAAAACGATTTCTGGTCAGTAGCCTGAAGAATCATAAAGCCAAGAAACAGATCACATTAGTTGTTGGGGCCAGCCATTCTCAAACCAGGTCTGTAGGCTCAGCGGGGCCACAGGTCTTTTACCTGGAAGGTTTCGTTTGAAGCAAAAGGAGACTGATCCCTGCTGCTCTGTCCCTCCAAACCCTTGATACCTTGACCAGATAATAACCCTGTCACTCACCGTTTAGGAGGGATAAAGATCAGCCTGTCCCACAGGTTGATATGTGGCGGTAAACCTCAGAGTCGATTGAATCCGGACGCCTTCCACCTTACTGAAGTGATGTACCTCACAACACAAATAATACTTTTATTATTGTCCACACACACTTTCACTAGCACGAATATTGCATGATTTCCAGGCTGTTGATCGTGGCAAATAGGATCTGTCTACTTACTGGGATTGAAGACCGCTAGCTTGGGGGATTCCTAATTATCATATTTAATATTGAACATCACATAAGGATGGATGATGAGAAAACTTATTGAAAATATGGCTTTCGGATTACTAGTGCTAACTATTTATGTATCACCACTATTGGGTTCGCAGAAGCCAGATGGCAGCCCGTTTATTGTACCTGGAACTATTGAGATAATTTCTGTTCCCAAGCAGGCGATGGTCCACATCGATGGTGAAAAAAAAGGTCTGACACCCTATATAGCAAACGATTTGCTGGTTGGTGAGCACACCCTTAAAATTCACAAAGAGGGATATGAAGATCATATTCAGACTTTTACTATCGAAAGCGGTCCCAATAAATCTATTGGTGTTGCTTTGGTAAAAATGACCGACGCCACAATTACGTCGAAACCCAAAGGGGCAACATTGTATGTAGATGGCGAACTCACAGGAACCACTCCCTTCGAAGGGGAATTGCCCACGGGAAAGCATCTCCTTCAGTTAAAACTCCTGGGGTATGCAGATTGGGAGCAAGAAACTATTATCCTTGAAGATTATTCTAATAAAATCTCACTGTTACAATTATTCCAGATCAGTTTTGAATCAGACCCCACTGGCGCTGAAGTTTTTATGGATAACAATTATATCGGAGATACCCCCTTCACTGGTGACTATCCTGCTGGTAAGCATCTGTTCAAAGTGCAGATGGAGGGCTATGAACCCTTTCAGAAGCAAATGACACTAAAGAAAAACATCGAGATTAATCCTAAATTGAAGGACTTGAAAGCTGGGGGCGGATTTTTTAAAAAGACCCTGCTTTTAGCTGCTATCGCTGGAGGAGGCTATTATTACTACATCACTTATGTGAATGTCTCCGAGGATGCAGGGTTTCCTAATCCTCCCAATCGACCATAATTATTCTAATCATTTAAGCTGATAATAATGCTGAGATATCGAGGGTATATGCAAAACCATAGCCGACCAATTCAATCCGTTTTACCTGCATTCTTAACCAGTGTGCTGTTCATAATATTTCTGCCCATCATTTCATTTTCCCAGGAATTCTGGAGTCCAACCGGTTCAGTTTCGGCTACGTCAGATGTCTTTCGTCTGGCAACTGATTCACAGGATCGGGTTTATGCCTGTGCAAACGGGAGAGCTGTATTTGTATCTGACAATGGGGGGACAAGTTGGACATTAAGTCTATTTCGTGGAGATGCTTTCTGGGACATAATTGTAACCTCATCAGATGATGTGTATCTTGCCGCTGGCAACGAGGTTCTTCTATCAAATGACCAGGGAAATAATTGGGTTGATGTGAGCCAGGGACTCCCCGGGGCAGATGTACGCTCTCTGGGGGTAGATGCAGAGGGACGCCTTTTTGCAGGTCTCTATGGTGCCATGATCTATCGTTCACCTGACAATGGCAACACCTGGCAGGCACTCACCCGGGGACTCTCGAACCAAACTGTCTATGTCTCAATGGCTATTAACTCACAGGGACATATCTTTGCCGGAACCAATGGCGCTCATATTTATCGCTCTACTGATCATGGTGAAAACTGGCAGAGACTGACAGCTGGTCTATCCTCTGCCGAAGTCTGGGCTCTGGAGATCGATACAGAGGATAGAATATTTGCCGGAACAGGCAATGGTGTTTGTATATCCAATGATAATGGAACATCCTGGTCGCTTGCCCCCCAGACTGAGGGTATGGTTGATGTGAATGATATGACCATTAATTCTGAGGGTCATATTTTTGCATCTAATAATAATGGAGGAGTGTGGCGTACCATTGATCATGGGAATAGTTGGGAGAATATCGGTAATCCTGCTGCCAACGGTGCGACTCCCTGGGGATTGGCTATGGATACGCAAGATTACCTTTATGCTGGCGCTGCGAATGGTCAGGTTTATCGAAGTACCTTGGCTACTGTAGAGAATACTTCTAGTTTTTTTCCAATCAATGCAGGAATACAGCCAGTCAATCGTTCTTCTGTCGAATGGGGAGATTATGATAGTGATGGTGACTTGGATCTTCTCATGGTGGGGACGGATGGCACCCAAAACTATGCGAAAATATATCGCAACGATGACTCCCATACATTTGTAGATCTCACCTCGGCAGGGTTGCAGCCCGTGATCAACGGTCCAGTAACTTGGGGAGACTATGATAATGATGGTGACCTGGATGTTTTGCTCACAGGTTACGATGGAGGTTCCACCAATTTTTCCATCGTTTATCGAAACGATGGCGCCGGTTCTTTCACCGACCTGGGAATGGACCTAGTCCCCATAGGTTCTGGTTCTGTTGACTGGGGTGACTACGACAATGATGGCGACCTCGATATCTTTATGACTGGATGGAATGGCACCACCAGCTATGCCCTTATCTACCGCAATGATGAAGGTAGTTTTGTTGATATCAATGCTGGTTTGCCCGGTGTTCGTTCTGGGTCTTGTTTATGGGGTGACTACGACAATGATGGCGATCTGGATATCTTTTTATCAGGCTGGAATGGTACAGAATCATTTACCCAGATATTTGAGAATGACAATGGCAGTTTTGTTGATATCAATGCTGGCCTTACTACCATTAATGGCTCCGCAGCCTGGGGTGATTATGATAATGATGGTGATCTCGATCTATTGCTAACTGGTTTTCACAGTGGCGCTCCCACCAGCACAGCACTTTATAGGAATGACAATTCTGTTTTCGTGGAAGTTAGTTCTGGCTTACCTGGCGTAGGACAAAGTTGCGTTGCCTGGGGTGATTACGACAATGATGGTGATCTGGATATTCTCTTAAATGGTTGGGATGGTACAAATATCCAGACTGATATTTTTCAGAATAATGCTGGAACATTCACTGCCATTCATGCTGGTCTACCTCTGGTCAAGACAGGCGCTCTTGCTTGGGGTGATTATGACAATGATGGAGATCTGGATCTGTTCTTAACAGGGCAGGATTCCGATCTAAATATCTACTCAGAGGTGTATCGGAATGATGGAGGGACCGTTAACACCTTGCCGCAGGCTCCTGCTAATCTTTCCAGCTCCAAATCCGGTAGCGATATTATTCTAAGTTGGGACGCTGCTTCTGATAGTGAAACCCCGGTTCCAGGATTGACCTATAATCTTCGCATTGGTACGACACCAAACGGTGAGGAAGTAAAAAGCAGCCAATCTGATCCTGCAACTGGATTCAGAGAACTTGTGCTGCCAGGGAATGTCCAGAACATGACATCCTGGACCATTCATGGTCTTGCTGATGGGAATTACTACTGGAGTGTTCAATCTATCGACAATGCTTACGCTGGTTCTAGCTTTGCTACGGAACAGTCATTTGCCATTGGAGAGGTACCAAGCGCTATCACTGAATCGGCATCCAGTATTGATGCAACAACAGTGACCCTGAACGGTCTGATCAATCCCAACGGTTTTGTAACCACAGTTGTCTTTGAATATGGCATATCCACAGGCTATGGTGACCAGGTAGCAGGCTCTCCAAGTCCGGTGAATGGATCAACTGAGACCGCAGTCAGCGCACATCTGACGGGTCTTACAGCTGCAACCGAATATCATTTCCGTGTTGTCGCCACGAGTTTGGTTGCTACTGTCAATGGTGCTGATCACGTCTTTACAACCCTGGCAGATGGAAGTCTTCCCACAGCGACAACAACTGGTGCAACTGAAGTGACTTTCTCAAGCGCAACCCTCAATGGGACTGTGAATCCAGGGAATCTCTCAACTACACTTGAGTTTGAATATGGTTTAACCCAAAGCTATGGTGATGTGATAACCCTTCTAAATCCCATCGATGGAACAGATGATGTACCTGTTCAAGCTGGACTGACAGGGCTCATAGCCTCAAGTCAATATCATTTTCGGGTGATGGCGACAAATGCAATGGGAAGTGTTAGTGGTCAGGACCAGGTATTTACAACCTTGGCTGATGGGAATGTACTTACAGTGACCACAAATAGTGCCACGGATGTGACTTCCTCAAGCGCCACACTTAATGGTACTGTAAATCCAGGAGATCTCTCAACTACGCTTGAGTTTGAATATGGACTAACCCAAAGCTATGGTGATGTGATAACCCTTCTAAATCCCATCGATGGAACAGATGATGTACCAGTTAGTACAGAGTTGACTGGACTCGAAGCTGCAAGTCAATATCACTATCGAGTAGTGGCGACAAATAGTGTGGGTAGTGTGAATGGGCAGGATCAGGTGTTTACAACTCTGGCGGATGGAAGTTTACTTGCCGTGACAACAGGAGCTGCTACGGAGTTAACCACCCATAGTGCCATCCTCAATGGAGTTGTGAATCCAGGGGATCAAATAACTTCTGTAATATTTGAATTGGGGGTGAATTCAAGCTATGGCGATGAATTCACAGCTGCTCAAAGTCCCGTTAATGGTTTAGCGGATGTTGAGGTAGATGCTAGTGTAGAAGGCTTGAACGAGAACACCGAGTATCATTATCGTGTGGTTGCCAATAACGCTAGTGGCACCACCTATGGTGAAGATCAGGTATTTACCACAGCTATGAACTACCCTGCGACCTTTACTCTGGATTCCTTTACAGATTTTCCGATCCATGAAAATGCTGATGAATATTCAGTTGCAGATTACAGAATGTTTGGTTTGCCCGGTTCCATTGATCTGTTGGCCAGCGAGATCTTAAGCGGTAACCAATCTGAGGACTGGCAAGTATACTGGGACAATGGAAATACCAGTGACTATCTCGTTGAGTTTAACGGGAGTTCTGATTTCCAGTTTAGTGTGGGTCGCGCTTTTTGGGTGATCAATAAGGGTCGCCTGGAAATCGATGGTTTTTCACCCACAGCTCCATTGAATAGCAACAATCAAGTTGAACTTCCCCTGCATTCAGGATGGAACCTGATCACCAATCCTGTCATGACGTCTATCTCATGGGCAACAATTCAGAACTTGAATAATATCTCAGATCCAATCTGGTCATTTGATGGTAGTTTCCATCAGGCCTATAACTTTGAATGTTATCAGGGTTATTATTATTTCAACACTGACGGTCTAAGCGATCTAATAATACCCATACAGAGCACAACACTTACTAAATCTGGGCGGAATATTGAAGACCCAGAGCAGTGGCAGGCCACTATCATCCTTACCTCAGGAACGCATCAGGATAGATCAGTTCAATTTGGTGTAGCTTCCGATGCCAGTGAAACTCTGGATCGTTATGATTACCGGAAACCACACGCTGTGGGTGCGCTTGCTGGCATATCCTTTAACCGCCCATCGTGGGATGCTGAGTATCCTGTCTTTGCAGCTGATATGCGTCCAATGCATGTAGATCATCAGCTATGGGATTTTGAACTGGAAAACTTAGGCAATGAGACTTCTAAGCTATCTTTTGAAGGTCTTGAACAAATCCCTTCACAATATGATATATATTTGATAAATATTCATAATGGTCATGCCATTGATCTGCGAACTGAACCGAGTTACGAATTTGTAGCCAGTTCACCTCGGATGAAATTCACCTTATCGGTTGGTTCAGCAGAACAAGTTCAGAATTATATCAACAATATTACACCTGAGACTCCATTTATCGGTCAGAATTTCCCCAATCCATTTAATCCGAGTACGACGCTGAGTTATCGATTACCGGCGTCTTCAAATGTGTCCCTGATCATCTATAACGTTCAGGGCAATATTGTTAGTGTCATAAGCTCGGGGTCGCAAGCAGCCGGCTGGTACGAGGTGGTCTGGAATGGTGAAACAGTCGAAGGTAAAACTATGAGTACAGGTATCTATTTTGCGAGACTTATCGCTGGTGATTACACCCAGGTGATCAAGATGCTTTACCTCAAATAATAAGGACCTGCGGTCAAATTCTCAAAGCCCCTGACCTCAAAACTCAGGGACACTAAAAGTTGCTGTGTGTTGGTTGAGCGCTATGGAATTTGAGGGCAGAGAAGATGCGCCTCACTTTCAGCATCAATATTCCGATTTGCGTTGACAGAATGCACTTAGCGGCCTACTTATTTTCATCAGGTAATCTTATGGAGATTACAGTCAAACAGCCGAGCACTCTCGATAACTACCATCTTGATTAATTAAACAATATAGCTAAATTCAGGTAAAATTTTCACAACTGCGCATGGAGCAATATGTGTCGTAAATTATTATATCAGTGTGGGCATAGTATGTGTAAGGACCCGTTTGCATTGTCCAGCAATAAGAGCTGGAGTATGATGTGAGGGCACTTGGACGACGTAGCTGCCATAAAAAAATCAGTTCTAACTAATGAGGTGGGGATAACAATCATGAACAAAACTCGTCTATTGATGCTGTTGCTCTTATTAGCTGGCGTGACCAACGCACAGTGGTCCTGGCAAAACCCGTTACCACAGGGAGATTTTCTTAAATCAGTCCATTTCATTGACCAAAACACCGGCTGGGTTGCGGGTCAAGCAGGCGAAATGCTCAAAACAACTGATGGCGGATTAGCCTGGGTCAATCAATCAACCGGAACGGATAAAAATTTATTGTCAGTCCATTTCATCGACCAAAATATCGGCTGGGCTGTGGGGTATAGTGGCACGATATTGAAAACCAGCAATGGAGGGTCTGACTGGACACCTCAAACCAGCGGAACAGACAGTGATTTATTATCAGTCTATTTTACGGATCAGAACAACGGTTGGGCTGTGGGACAGTACGCTACCATACTAGCTACAACAAATGGAGGACTTGAGTGGACGCCTCAAACAAACGGAGCTGAGGACAATTTAGAAGCTGTTCGTTTCGTCGATTCAAGTATTGGTTGGGTTGCTGACAGGAGTGGCACAATATTGAAAACAATAAATGGGGGAACAGACTGGACGGCTCAATCAAGCGGTACCAGCAATGCTTTGCATTCAATCTATTTCGCTGATGAAAATACCGGCTGGGTTGTGGGACGTGAAACCATATTGAAAACAACCAATGGAGGAACAGATTGGGTATTCCAATTTGGTGGTTCTGATGAATTTTATCACTCCGTCCAATTCATTGATGAAAATACCGGTTGGGTTGTTGGTTGGAATGGTACAATATTAAACACATCAAACGGCGGTACAGACTGGTCTGCTCAGTCAAGCAATACAAACCGTAATTTAATATCTGCCTCTTTTTCTGACCAATATACTGGCTGGGCTGTGGGAGATTATGGTACTATGCTATACACAACCAATGGAGGAATAGACTGGATAACGAAATCAAGCGGCACCATCGCCTGGCTAGAAGATGTCTATTTTGTTGACCAAATTAAGGGTTGGGCTGTTGGGCAAACCGGCACAATTATGAACACAACAGATGGGGGGACAAACTGGATTGTCCAGCCGACTGGCACTAATATTTGGCTACAGTCGGTCCATTTCATTGATCAAAATATCGGTTGGGCAGTGGGAGATAGTGGTGCCATATTTAAAACATCAAATGGTGGCGCAGACTGGGCGGCTCAATCAAGCGGTACTAACAATAGGCTGGAAGCTGTCTGTTTTGCGGACGAAAATAACGGCTGGGCTGT
>ERZ889078.3662-NODE-3662-length-10067-cov-6.074211_pt1 | contig 10067 bp, 7 predicted proteins | sample MGYA00521266_ERZ889078 | MGnify/ENA primary metagenome ERZ889078 (study PRJEB32303, sample SAMEA104408618) | aquatic metagenome | biome: Brackish water; feature: Pelagic; material: water | place: Baltic Sea | collected 2014-06-16T06:34:00 | depth 76,534 m ... | reverse complement strand
AGACTTCACGGAGACCGGGGTCGAGGCCCAGGTAGTCGGCGGCGATCTCAAATCGCTTCGCCATAGCCAAGAAGGGGTTGAACTCGTCAACGAGTTCTTGGGAAAGAGTAGCCGTACCTGTAGTGCTCATGCCTGAAGCCCAAAAGGGCAATGCAAAATCCCGGAGTCGCTTCTAAGTTGTGACGTTCGAAGCGCCGGGATTTAAATAGTAGGGGAGAGGGTCGTGAGTTCAATTCCAAGCATCGGCACGATAGTGCTTTCGCCTTAAGGGTGGTATTCGATACTCGGAAGCGCCTTGGGGGAACCCCCTTGAGAGGAAAATCACAAAGGAAGTCGCACCTTTCTTCGTCCGGGCTCGGCCTGGAGGTTGACCTTGGGCCCCCGTTGCGTTGGGATCTAAGTTGTGAAGAGCGTCAAAGTCAAAGTCAATGGGGCCCAATTTCGTGGTCACTCGGTACTTGGAGAACCGCACGAGTCGAGCTTGGCGGGTGCTCTATGGGCGCTTCGGCCTACCCGATTCCTGCGAAGGGTTCCCGGACGAGAAACACTCCTCGTAGACATTTCCGAGCTTGAGCGGCCGTTTGCGGTCTCGGGGACCACCCCAAAGGAATTGGCCGAAATCTCTCGCGCCAACCCGCAAAGCCGCCTCGCCGTGCTCAAGCGGCACCGCGGAGGCGAACCGCGCGACGCTTGGTTTGAGATGCTTCACCGCGGTCCACTCCGCTCTCCCGCTCGGCGCGAGGCGGAAAATCTAGCGGGTCTGGCGAGCGCCGGGATCCCGGTCCCGGCAGCACTTGCCTATTGGGAGTCCGTACCGCGCGGCCTGACGAGGCCCGGATCGCGTTTTCAAGGCAGCCTCTTGCTTATGGAGTATCTGCCGCATCGCGAGACGCTGCGCGACCTCGTTTGGGCAAAAGATCCCCGGGCCCGCGAGCTTCTCCGCGAGCTTGCGGGCATTGTGGGGGGCATGCACGGTGCGGGTTGGTACCACCGCGACCTATATATGGAGCACGTGATTCTGGCAGAGCGAGGTTTGGTGATCCTGGACGCGGGCCGAGCGAGGAGGCAGGACAGACCGCTATCGCGGTGGTTTGCGAAGGACCTAGCCGCGCTGTGGACCTCGCGTGCACCGGGCCTCTCGAAACGCGCAAATATGCAGTTTCTCGGCTATTGGGGGCGTGCATTCGGTAATGCCACGTTGGGCCGGCCCCTGGTGGACAAGGAGCTGCGCGCCTGGCTTCCACTGATCGAGAGGCGCGGCCGAAAGTTACTCGACCACGCGCCTCGGCATGTGCATTCGGATGGCTCACCAGCAGACGAATAGGGTTCGAAGCTTGAAGAGCGAGCGGTTAGCGGGTCCAATTCACCCGTGAGCTCATCATGGAAGAAAACTCGGACCCTAGGCGGTCACCTGATCGTTCGGGCCCCGAACTGGGTCGGCGATATCGTGATGGCCACGCCGATTTTTGAGGCCGCCCGCAGGTCGGTCTTGGCGGAGGCCTCTCCTTGGACGAGGCTTTCGATCGTGATTCGGCCGCACCTCGCCCCCGTTCTGGCTGGTGGTGGGCTCGACGAGCATCTTGCGCCGATTCCGAAGGGCACCTCGGAGGGCGATTTCCTTGCCGGGTTAGGCGCGGATGCAACTTTGCTGCTGACCACCTCTTTGGGAGCAGCTTGGCGAGCCTTTCGCGCCGGAATCCCGATCCGCGCAGGCGCCTCGCTATCCGGTCGAGGGTTGCTCTTGACGCACAAGTTGGTGCCGCCTTCGCGCGACGGCCGCCGCGTACCCATCCCAACTGCGCATCTGCTGCGAGATTTGGCAGGACTAGTTGGACTCCTGCCCAAGTCGATTCACCCGCTGCTCGACATTTCGAGTGAGGCAAAACTGCGCGCCCACGAGCTTTTGCAGTCGGTTGGTGTCCACCCCGAGGAGCCCTTTGTTTTGTGCTGCCCGGGCGCGGCGTTTGGCGCGGCAAAGTTGTGGCCGCCTCCACGTTTTGCCGAGGCGCTCGAGGAGATCTGTGGGCCCCGCGGGTGGCGTGCCGTTGTGACCGGCGGGCCAGGCGAGGAGCGCCTTATGGACGCTGTTGCGGCCGCCGCCCCCTGCGCCGTCTCCCTCTCCGCAGAAATGCGCGATCTCGCAAGCTTGAAAGAGCTAGTGCGCGCCTCCAAGCTGCTGCTCGTCGGCGACTCGGGACCACGCTGGTACGCAGCCGCTTTCGATACACCCTGCGTTAGTGTGATGGGACCTAACTTTCCCGAGCTGACCGCGTCTTCATTGGAGCACTGCGAGGTTGTTCGCGTCGAGGGCCTCGACTGCTCGCCGTGCCTGCAACGCCACTGCCCGCTGGAGCACCATGCCTGCATGGTGGAGCTCAAGAGCGCGAGTGTTGTGGCCGCCGCAAACCGCGTCCTGCTAAACGCCTAGGGAGAAGCTTTATGGCAGCTCACCTAAAAGGCGACGAGCAGCTTCTCGTACGGCTGCCCAAGTGGCTCGGCGACTGTGTGATGGCGGAGCCCGTTTTGTCGGCACTAGCCGAAATGTGGCGCCTTCGAGGAGGTATGGAGAGGCTGACGTTCGTCGGACCCAAGCACCTACTCGGGCTTTGGGACGCGCGCTTTTGCAACACACTCGAAGGGGCGAATCTCATCGACAGTTCCGATGCCTCGGGGGTGCGTGAGGCGCTAAGCCAGGCTGACGTCGCACTGCTGCTTACGGGCTCTCTGCGCAGCGCATTCGAGGTTTGGCGCGCTGGCGTGCCGCGTCGCATCGGCTGGAATCGCGATCTACGAGGCGTGTTCTTGACGGACACCATGAAGCCTATGCTAGAGCGTGGTGGCGCGCCCATCGCAGACACCCTAAGCCTTTCGAGAGCTCCCGAGTTGCGTGAGACTTTACCGACACTTGGTGTCGCCGGCCGCTATCCGCGTTACGCACCAAGACCCTTTGGCTCAACGGTCATCGAGCTTGTGGCGGGGCTCGGAATCCCCGTGCGTAGAACCAAGCCGAGCTTCCGCGCTACCGACGAAGTACAGCAACGGGTGCGCGGTAGGTTGAGAGAAGGTGGTGTCGATCCAGAGGCGGGTTTTGTCGTGCTCAATGCGGGCTCGCGACCCGGCTCTGCAAAGGGTTGGCAGAGTTGGGGCGAGCTCGTGGATTTGATCCACCCGAAGTTGCCCGTAGTTGTCGTCGGTGGCCCCGGCGAGGAGAGCTCCCTTCAAGGCCTCCGCTCAGGACTTGTCTTGGATGCGCCGGTGCTCGACCTGGCCGAGCTGACCGCCCTTTGTGCCGATTGCCACTGTTTTGTGACGGCAGATGCGGGGGCGCGCCACATTGCGAGTGCAGCAGGCGCGCAGACCCTCGTTCTATTCGGCCCTACGGATCCCCGCCACACCGCCGATCACTTGGAGCGCACCTTGTGCTTGAGCCACCCCGTCCCCTGCGGACCGTGCCACCAAGAAAAGTGCACGGCCAAAGACACCTTAGCTTGTTTCACTGGGATTCCTGCACGTCGTGTCGCAACTCAGCTCGATCTAATCTGCGAAGCTTCATCCGACAACGTATGATCTTGGTCTCGCCCCTTATCCCGACCCCCAGTTTTCGCTGTAACTAAGCCATGCCCACCCTCGAAGCCGTTCTCTCCGATTTTCCGAGCTCTGTCCCCGACCAGCCCGAGCTTGTCACGATGGAGCGCGACGGCGACCTTGTATGGCTTACCATCTCGCGCGTGGATGTGATGAATTGCCTTAGCTTTCCCACGCTCAAGCGCTTTCGAACGCTCCTGGCCGAGCTGCGCGACGACCTCTCTATTCGGGCTATTTTGATCACGGGTGCGGGTGAGAAAGCGTTTTGCGCTGGCGCGGATCTCAAGGAGCGCCGGACCATGGACCCAGAGCTGGTGCCCGTTTTTGTTATGAACATCCGGGGCTTGATGGATGATGTCGAGGCCATGCCGCAGCCGACGATCGCCGTGATCAACGGCTTCGCATTCGGTGGAGGCACAGAGCTGATGCTCGCCTGCGACCTGCGCATTGCGACGGAGTCTGCCCGTTTTGGGCTGACCGAAGTTTCGCTAGCGATCATTCCGGGCGCCGGGGGCACCCAGCGACTTCCGCGCCTTATTGGGAAGTCACGTGCGAAGGACTTGATCCTGACCGGTCGCCGCTTGGACGCGGTCGAGGCGGGGTCTATGGGACTTGTCAATCGGGTTGCAGAAGAGGGTGCTCTGCGAGAGGATGCGCTGGTGCTTGCAGGTTCAATCGCGGCCAACGGGCCCGTAGCCGTGCGCGCGGCGAAGGCCGCTATCGACGGAGGATTGGAACTGTCTCAAAAGCTTGGATTAGAGCTTGAGGCACAGTGTTACTCCCTCACCCTTCCCACCCTCGACCGACTCGAAGCGCTTGCGGCCTTCGGCGAGAAGCGCAAGCCTGTTTTTAGGGGCGCCTAGTTGTTTCGCCGCTAGACGGCTCGGCCACAGATATTGGATCCGGCGGTCCCTAGTCAGAGGCCGCGCCAATCCCGGCGTCTCTTAGGGCCGCGAACTGTAAATCCATGGTGGTTGCCTTGCGTCGTTTGCGCAAGTCTCGAAATGATTCCACGCGGCAGGTGCGGAGTCCGAAACGAGACGCTACCTTGCTATCGCTCTACTCGCCCATCTCTAAGAACACAACCTAACGCGCCCAGCTACTCCATGCCAACCGACACTACGCACGAACTCGAAGCCGGAGATGTCCAGGCTATCGCAAAGCTCAGTGAAACCTTAGCCAAAGTTCGCACGGAGCTCGGAAGAGCCGTCGTCGGGCAAACCGAGGTCATTGACGCGCTCCTGATGTGCCTGATCTCTCGTGGGCACGCACTGCTCATGGGTGTTCCGGGCCTTGCGAAGACGCTGCTGGTCTCGAAGTTGTCGGAGTGTCTCAGCCTGGATTTTAGTCGAATCCAGTTCACTCCAGATCTGATGCCGATGGATATTACGGGTACGGATATTCTGCAAGAGGCGGCCGGGGGCGAGCGCCGGTTCGAGTTCATCAAAGGGCCGATCTTCGCGAACATTGTGCTTGCGGACGAGATCAACCGGGCTCCCGCTAAGACCCAGGCGGCCATGTTGGAGGCCATGCAGGAGCACCGCGTTACGGTTCTTGGAAAGACGATGGTCTTACAGCAACCGTTTTTTGTTCTAGCCACCCAAAACCCGGTTGAGCAAGAGGGGACGTACCCGCTGCCCGAGGCGCAACTCGACCGCTTCATGTTCCTCATCGAAGTGGATTATCCATCCGAAGAGGAGGAGGTCGCGATCGCACGACTGACCACAGGTGGCGATCTTCCCGAGCTAAATCACCTGCTCGACGGGGAGCAGGTCATGGCCATCCAAGCCCTGGTTCGCCGCGTTCCCGTTCCCGATCACGTCTACTCTTACGCCGTTCGCCTCGTGCGCCAGACGCGCCCCGAAGGCGGGACCGCTCCCGAATGGTTGAAGCCCCTAGTCTCTTGGGGTGCAGGACCGCGCGCGGTGCAGTATCTCATTCTTGGTGGCAAGGCCCGCGCGGCCATGGCCGGCGCCTACGCTGTCCGCATCGAAGACATCCAGGCCGTTGCTGGGCCCGTGCTAAAGCACCGCGTCCTGACAACGTTCGCGGCCGAGTCCGAGGGCGTGACCACAAACGAGATTGTAAAGAGGCTCGTCAAGGAATCCGCAAGCGTCTAAACGCGGATGTCCACCTCTTCCACGAACCGCAAACTGCTGGATCCAGCTGCGCTTGTGAAGCTCGGGCGCCTTACGCTTGAGTCTCGCCAAGCCATGGTTGGCAATGTTGCAGGTAAGCACAAAAGTCCGCACCGGGGCTCCAGTGTAGAGTTCGCGGAGTACCGCGAGTATCAGCCTGGGGACGACCTGCGGCGCCTCGATTGGCGCGCCTATGGACGGTCGGATCGTTTCTTCATTAAAGAATTCGAGGCCGATACCAACCTGCGCGTGTGCCTGGTTGTCGACGGCTCCGGCTCGATGCGTTACGGCGCCCCTAAGAATCCCGGGAACGGGGAGTCCCTTTACTCCAAATTCGAATTTGCGAGCCGTATGGCCTCTCTATTGGGATTTGTTGCTATTCGACAAGGTGAGGCCGCGGGCCTCACCATCGCCTCGGGCAAGCAGGCCAAGGGGGCTCCGAAGACGACCGATTTCACGCTGCCACCGCGCCGTAGACCCTCGCATCTTGGGCTTGTTCAGGACGCCCTTGAGAGCTATCACCCATCGGGGGAAGGCGACCTCCCGGCGACCCTGCATACCCTTGCGGAGCAGACCAAGCAGCGCGCCATGGTCATCGTCTTTTCGGATTTGTTTTCGGACCCCGAGGAGCTCGGCAGCGCCTTTCAACATCTCAAATTTCGCAAACACGACACGATCGTCTTCCATCTCCTGGAGCAGCGCGAGTTGGAGTTCACGTTCGATCGCACGACGCGGTTTGTCGACCTCGAAGGTGGTGCGCCGATCGTCGCCGAACCCGCAACCATGGGACGCCAGTATCGGATCGCTTTGGAGCGCTACTTAGAGCTTCTAGGTGACGGTGTTCGCAAGGCTGACGTCGACTATCATCGCGCTATGATCGAGGAGAAACCCGAGGACATCCTGGGGCGCTTCCTCTTGGCGCGCATGCAGCGAAGGGGCCGCGCTTGAGCTTTCTCCAGTCTTGGATTCTCTTGGGTTTGCCGTTCCTCGGGCTGCCTGTAGTCATCCATTTGATTCACAAGCGCCGGCACCGTGTCGTCGAGTGGGGCGCGATGATGTTCCTGTTACAGGGCGCGCAGATGTCGCGTGGCATGCAGCGCTTGCGTCACTTCCTCCTGCTCCTCTTCCGGACGTTAGCCGTGGCTGGACTCATCATTGGGTTGGGTCGACCGCTAGCGGGTGGCTGGCTAGGTGGGATGGGCGGCGGGCGCCCGGATACCGTGTTCGTCCTTCTCGATCGCTCGGCAAGTATGAATGAACTTGTCCATGCCGGGGGTGCAACGAAACTTGCGACCGGAGTCTCCCGCATTGCCGAGGCGCTGGAGAACTCCGAAGCCTCCCGACTGGTGTGCGTCGACAGTGTGAGCCTGGAGATTACGGAACTCGGCGAGGCTTCTGATCTGCTCAGCTTACCCTTGGCCCAGGAGACGGCAGCGATAGCGGATCTGCCGGCGATGCTGGAAGTTGCGACAGAGTACCTCCAGCGAAACCAGGCGGGGCGCGCTGAAATCTGGATTTGCTCCGACGGGCAGTCCTCGGATTGGCGTCCAGAAGATGGCCGTTGGAAGTTGTTGCAAGAGGCGATCGTCGCGATGCCCGCCGGGGTTCGGGTGAACGTTCTCAACTTCACGGAGAGTGAAGGTGAGGACTACTCGATCCGGGTCGAGCGGGCTGAGCGGGTAACGACGAGGGACGCGAATGGGGTACGAACGGAGCTTGTTTTGGACCTCCGACTGCGAGCCGCTCCGGAGCCCATCGAAGAGGGGGCTTCGGGTTCGACTCCCGTCTCGCTACCCGTCGCAATCGACTTGGGTGGTGCCCGCAGTATTGTTCAGATTGAGCTCGCCAATGGCGAAGGCGAGCTGAAGGGGCATCGCATGCCGCTTGATAAAGCCAACGGTGAAGGCTGGGGTTTCGTTGAGCTTCCAACCGATGCAAATGCCGCCGACAATCGGTTTTACTTCACGTTTGGAACGGGTGATATCCAAGAGACCCTCATCGTTTGGGAGGACAGCTCGGTGCGTGACGTTTTGCGGTTTGCCGCCGAGGCGCCTTCTAGCGAATCCACTGAATACATTGTTCGAGATCACCCGATTACCGAAACGGGCGATCTCGATCTAGTTGGCGCCTCTCTGCTCCTCTGGCAAGGGGCACTCCCGCAAGATGCCGATGCGCTTGCCGTGGAGCACTTTTTGGAGCGTGGTGGCAATGTGATCTTCTTGCCCCCAGCCGAGGGTGCGCAGCACGTATTTGAGGGCTGTAGTTGGGGCTCTCCGGTCGAGTTGGAGGAGGGGGAGGAGAGCTCGTCGCCAACGTCTTGGCGGAGTGAGGATGACCTCTTGCGCAACGGAGAGGACGGAACGCCGCTAACCGTAAAGGAGCTGCGGGTGCGCCAGTTGACTCCCGCCCAGGGAGACCTGACGCGACTCGCAGGCTTCGCCTCTGGTGAAACCCTGCTCTCGCGCGCACCGACCTCGCGCGGTGGGTTGTACTTCTTGTCGACTTTGCCTTCGCCCGCCTTCTCTAACCTTGCGATTCAAGGTGTCGTCCTGGTGGCCATGGTGCAGCGGGGCCTCGAGGCTGCGGCCCTCGCCCAGGGATCCCGCGGGCAGCAGAATGCGGGCAACTTGGATCCACTCCTGAGCGCGGCCGGCTACGAGATGCAAAGTGAGGTGCAGGAGGAGTGGCTCCTCTCGGAGCAGCTCTTTCACTCGGGCGTAATCCAAAGTGGTGAGAATCTAATCGCGATCAACCGTGCGCTCGACGAAGATCGCTCTCGTGGCCTCGATGAAGGCTCTCTCGCCGAGTTGATGCCCGAGGTCGAAATGAGCCTGGTTACGGGCAGCGCGAAAGAGACGGGGTTGGTCGAAGAGATTTGGCGCATCTTCCTGATGTTGATGCTGCTTGCCCTGCTCGGAGAGGCGCTGCTATGCATCACGGAGTCCTCTCCGGCGCTGCACGCGAAGAAGGGGGCGGAAGCATGATCAAAGGAATCGAATTCCTGTCTATCGAGGCCACCCTCCCAGTGATCCTTGTCGTAGCTCCGTTGGCTCTTGGCCTGAGCTTTTGGGCTTGGAAGAGGAGCGCTTATCGACCCGCGATTTTGGGTTTAGAGCTACTTCGGCTGCTGCTGATCGCGGGCGTACTTTTCGCCCTGTCGCAGCCCGAGAGGGTTGAAACCGAGATTTCAAACGAACTCCCTAAGATCGCGGTCTTGTGGGACGACTCGGCGAGCATGAAGACGCGCGATGTGGTCCCGCTCGGGGCAACGGGGGCAGCCCCCGAGACACGTGCGGATTGGCTAGAGGGGAATTTTGACTTAGCCGGCCTTGAGCTAGCCCTCGCCGGTCGCTATCGAGTTTCCGGTGCTCCCCTTTCTGATAGCAGTCTTTTGGAGCCCGAGCGGGGCGCTCTAGATGGGGGCGCCGAAGGCGAGATTCCCGCGACCAACATGGCGAGCCCCATGCGGCGCTTGCTCGAAGATCCCGAGCTGCGCGCGCTCGTACTTCTCGGGGACGGCGATTGGAATTCTGGGGGTAGCCCGGCCGATGTTGCGATGAAGTATCGCATGCAGGGAGTCCCGATTTTCACCACGGCGATTGGAAGTCGGACGGCCTTAGAAGATATCGAGTTCCTGCCGCTTGAACCCCCGGCATTCGCCCTTGTCGATAAGCAGCTGTCGATTCCTTACGCCATTCGGAGCTCGATGGATCGCGATCTGCGCGTCTCCGTCTCGCTCGTTGGAACGGACGGCCAGAAGACGGGGGAGGTGGTCCTTCTCAAGGCCCGCTCTATTTTTGAAGGCACCCTGAGCATTACCCCCACGGCCATGGGGTCGCTTACACTGACAGCGAGCCTTCCGGTTCAGTCGGGCGAGCTCGACGAGACCAACAACCAAGTCACCGTTGAGATCGATGTGCGGGAGGAGTCCCTGCGCGTGCTCCTAATCGAATCAACACCGCGTTGGGAGTATCGGTACCTGCGTAACGCTATGGTTCGCGATCCCGGCGTCGAAGTGGATTGCTTCCTCTATCACCCCGACCTGAAGGATATTGGCGGGGGACCTCACTACCTCTCCGCGTTCCCCAGTCGCGAGGAGCTGGTGGAGTACGACGTCGTTTTCCTTGGCGATGTTGGGATGGCACCTGACCAGCTCAGTCCCGAACAATGCAAAATGATCCGCGGGCTCGTTGCGGAGCAGGCGAGTGGCTTGATCTTGATGCCGGGATTGGGCGGCCGGCAAATGTCGCTATTCGAAAGCGAGCTGGAACCCCTACTCCCTGTTGAGCTCGATCCGGGTGCGCCTTATGGTCACGGTCAAGAGACACCTGCGCACCTCCTGCT
>ERZ889078.3660-NODE-3660-length-10069-cov-14.505392_pt1 | contig 10069 bp, 7 predicted proteins | sample MGYA00521266_ERZ889078 | MGnify/ENA primary metagenome ERZ889078 (study PRJEB32303, sample SAMEA104408618) | aquatic metagenome | biome: Brackish water; feature: Pelagic; material: water | place: Baltic Sea | collected 2014-06-16T06:34:00 | depth 76,534 m ... | reverse complement strand
ATGCTGGTGCTCATGCCGCCCACATCGAAGGTGTAGCCGGACTTTTCAACGACCTCGACCCCTTTTTTGACAAACCGGCTCAGGCTGGTCCCCTCGCCGATAGGGTATACGGAAAGCTGTGCTATCATCATTCATGCTCCTTTTTAAATCCGCAATCCAAAATCCGAAATCCGAAATCGTGTCTGAACAGTCTTTTCGTTCAGACACAACCTAATCTCCCATTGCCTCAACCACAAGTTCCGTCAGGTCTTTTACCTCAAGATCCATCTTCTGCCTTCTCGCACGTGTGGCCATGGTACGCACGCACTGCTGGCAACCCGTTACAACCATGTCTGCGCCCACGGCTTTGATGGAGTCGAGTTTCATCTGGGCGACCTGGGCCGAAAGATCCGGTTCGGTCATTTCCACGTTTCCCCCGCCCCCGCAGCAGATGGAAAATTTGCGGTTCATGGGAAGATCCACAAAACGAAGCCCCGGAATGGATTTGAGGACTGCCCTTGGTTCTTCATAAATCCCCGTATTGCGACCCAGATCGCAAGGGTCATGATAGGTGACGGTAGCATCAATGGGGTTTTTGAGCGTGACCTTGCCGGATTCGATCAACTCGGCGATCATCTGGCTGGCGTGCACCAGTTTCACGTCTGTGTTGTAGAGATGTTTCCAGGTGTGAAGGCAGGACGGACAAGTGAAAACAATCGTCTTGGCGCCAACATCCTTCACCTTCTGCAGGTTGTGTTCCTTCAATTCATCCAGTTTTTCCGGCATGCCGGCACCCACAAGCGGGAAACCGCAACACCATTCTTCGCCCCCCAGAATGGTAAAATCCACATGGGCTTCCTGGAGAATCCTGGCCATATTGGCCGGGATTTTCTGAACCATGGGGAAGAAAGAGGCAACGCAACCCACGAAAAAGAGAATATCGGCGTGTTCTTTTTCCAGAGCCTCTTCGGGCAGATTCTTCATGAGTTCCTGCCATTCCGACCGGTCTTCCTGGTCATCATCAGAGATGTTCCTGGCCTCCGCAAGTGTTTTGACCAGCCGTTCGGCAACTTTCGGATAAAACCCCCGGTCTACCTGGCACTCGCGATTCTGAAATATGAGGTCTTTCGTCTTTACGCTCGAGAGGCAGACGACGGTACAGGCACCACAACCCAGACAGGTGAAAATAGCTTTTTCCGTGTCTTCATTGAGTTCCAGGGTTTTTTCAATGGCGAACCGGGTGATGGCGTTTCTTCCCCTTGGGGAGTAAGCCTCATTTTTCTTAACAATATATGTGGGGCAACTTGGCAGGCAAAACCCGCATTTGTTGCATTTGGCCACCTCGTCATAGGATAACTTCTTTAACTGAACAATATTCATAAGTTTTTACCTCTGTGTTGTGGTTGCACTGTCATTTAAAGGTTCCCCACAAAACGACCCGGGCTCATGATTCCCGCCGGATCCAACTGATCTTTGAGGCGCTTATAAAGGATAAAATCAGTTCCTGTTTTACCCCAGATTTTCAGCCTGCCTTTCATGGGAGCAGGCGCTCTTTGTATGACCATGTTCCCGCCGGTTTCCAGGCTACGTTCCAGGAGTTCGCCGGCAACCACAACCGCTTTATCCGCACTGCTGTTGTTGTTCTGGTCCAGCATCAAGTGGACCTGGCAGATGCCGCTTCCCGCATGAGCTACCACGGCATGCTCCAGGCGGTGATAGAGTAGCGATTTCTGCATAGACGCAAAAATGTCCCGCCAGTGGGAGATGGGATAGTTGAGTTTGGCTTGAATGAGTCCGGGAAATTCTCCGGCCAACTGGGAGTCCAGGTTGCTCACGGCGAGCCAGAACCGCGGATGTGCGTTGTCCTGCAGGGTCATCATGTCTGTGGCCTTCAGGTCTTCGGCCATATCCCGTATTTCTGTCGCCATGCGCGCGGCGGCCTTGTGGTAGGACTCTATGGCTGTGGCCACGACAAAATTTCCCGGTCGAAATCCCGAACAGGCTGCGTTCTGGAGTTTATGGAAAGCGGCCGCGTTGAGAACCGTAACGGCTGCAGGCAGAAGTGTTGTGCCAAGGATGCGGTCGGCCAGGTCCGCGGCCCCCGCGAAAGAGTCGAAAGAAACAAGGACCGTCTGCATTTTTTCCGGGAGAGGAAGAAGTTTGAAGGTCATTTCGCAGATGATGCCAAGGCTTCCCATGGAGCCAACCATCAATTTTGAGGTATCGTATCCCGATACATTCTTGACCGTCTTGCCGCCCGCGCCGGCGATATCTCCTTTCGGAGTCACCATCTTTACCCCAATGATCATGTCGCGAGGGAGCGTGTACAGGAGCCTCCGCGGTCCCGCGGAACTGGTTGCGATGACTCCGCCTATGGTTGCCATGTCGCTGCAGCAGGGGTCTATTGGCAGAAAGCAACCGCTGTTACTTCTGTCGGAACAAACAAAATCATCTGCCTCCGTGGTCAGATCTTCCAGGGGGAGGTAGCACCGATCTTCCTCCGTGGCAAGCCTTGCCTGGATATCTCTGAACCTGACGCCTGCTTCCACCGTGATGGTGAGGTTGGAAGTGTCCACGTCACGCATATGATTCATCCGCGAAGTGCCAAGGACCAGGTCCAGTCGTTCCGGTCGGTTTCCCTGCGATATTTTCGAACCGTTTCCCCAGGGGATAACGGCCAGTTTTTGACGGTAGGCAACCCGGACTACCTCCGCAACTTCCTGAGTATTCCCCGGAAAAAGGACGATTTTAGGTGCTGTTCCGTCAATGGCATATTTTTGCATCATTTCGGGCTCTATTGTGACGAATTCCTGCCCCACAATTCCAGCCAATTCCTTTACGATTTCTTTGAGATCAAACACTTCAAATCTCCTCTGCAAAATGGTGGCGTGTTTCTTTCAATCTATCCTATTCAAATTCCCCGGGTTTGGGTTGTAGATTCAACAAATCCATTCCTGCCGGGATTTTTGAATAAGATACCTTCCAATGATGACGTTCAAAGGTCCAGAGGTTCAAAGTCTCATTCGCTTCACGAAATATGTTTGGGAAACGTATTAAAGCGAAATCCTCTATGAAAACAGGAACCCGCGCCAGTCGTTGCATGGTCCATTGAAAAACTGTGAACTGTGAACCGGCAACCGTAAACGGCTGTTATTGTATACACATTGGTTCAGGTATCATTTTTCCAGGGTTCATGATGTCATTTGGATCAAATGCCTTCTTGATCGCCCGTTCAAATTCCAGATCTTGTTCGCAGAAGATGAACGACGTTTCCCGCAACTTTTCCAGCCCGACCCCGTGCTCTCCACTGATTGTCCCTCCCGCATCCGCGCAGAGCTTCAGTATTTCCGACGATGCCTTGAGCACGCGTTCTTTTTCATCGGGGTCCCTTTCGTCAAACATGATCAGTGGGTGGAGATTGCCGTCTCCCGCGTGAAAAACGTTTCCAATGGGGAGGTCGTATTTTTTGCCGATCTCCATAACTTTTGCAAGGACCTCCGGCAGTTTGGTCCGGGGCACCGTTCCGTCGCAGCACAGATAGCTCGGCCTGACCTGCCCAACTGCCCCAAAGGCACCCTTACGCCCTGCCCAGAGCATGGCCCTTTCCGCGTCATCCTTCGCCATTTTTACTTCCCGAACGTTATTCTTTTTGCAGATTTCCATGATTTTTTCGGCATTTTCATCCATGCCTTCGGGCATACCATCCAGCTCTATGATCAGGACCGCCGCCGCGTCCAGAGGATAACCTGCCTTAATGGTTTTTTCAACGGCCCGCATGACCGTGTTGTCCATCATTTCCAGCGTTGCAGGAACAATCCCTTCCGCGATAATGGCGGATACCGTATTGGCGCCGTCTTCTATGGTTTCGTAAATCGCCAGCATGGTCTTGACGGCTTCAGGGGCTCTTTCCAGCTTCAATATCATTCGGGTTACGAGGCCGAGGGTCCCTTCACTTCCCACGAAAAGGCCCATGACGTCAAAGCCCGGGTTGTCCCGGGCTTTTCCTCCCATTTCCACGATGGTTCCGTCGTTGAGAACAACCTGCAGGCCCTGAACGTGATTTGAAGTGACTCCATACTTCAGACAATGCGGCCCTCCGGAATTCTCCGAAATATTTCCGCCAAGGGTGGAGACTTTCTGGCTGGCAGGATCAGGCTGATATACGAATCCCTTTTTCAGGACCTCCGTCTGCAGGTCAAGGGTGATAACGCCCGGTTCGGCGGTAACGGTACGATTGGGAATGTCGATTTCCAGGATGTGATTCATCCGTGAAAAATGAACCACGATACCCCCTTTTACGGGAATGGTCCCTCCCGTGAGATTGGTGCCGGAACCCCTTCCGATCACGGGAATTTTATCCTTGTGGGCGAGAGAAAGGATCCTTGAGACGTCCTCCGTGGATCCGGGCAGCACAACCACATCGGGCATTCCTTTTCCCAGCGATGCGTCATAGCTGTAAAGGGCCAGATCCATTTTGGATGCCAGGACGTTTTCGGGTCCCACAATCTCTTTCAATTGTTCAACAAGCCGTTCTCTTTCCATGAGTTCTCCTGTGATGATTAAACAGCGCCTGCGCTTAGCATTTCTCTTCGAAAAGGGGGATCACATACGGTCCTTCGGGAACCACGGCGACCTCCCTGTTTCCCTGAGCGGCCATGCTCGCCAGCACGGCTTCCTTCAGGGAATGAACGGGTTCTATATAGATATCTTTCAGATCCGCCTGGCTCAGGCCGGTCGTGAAAATCCGGATGTTTCCTATGCGCAAGGCCTTGATGAGCATTTCCGTCTGCCATTCGTCTATGAGCGCTTTTTCTCTGGTATCCAGGATGGACATGAAGCCCTCGGTTCCCTCACGGCACAGCATCCTCTGGGCTTCTATGAATTCCCTGCTTCCCATCCCTTCGGAACATCTGCTTGCAATAAGGATCGTCCCCCCCGGTTCAAGGATGTTCATGACGCCGACCATCCCCTTGATGGTCTGGTAATAGGTCTTGTCCAGCGGATATCCGGCGCTTGTGGTAACCACAGTCTTGAAGCGGCGGCTAAGCCTGACTTCTGCGTGATTTCGCATGAAATCCACCGCCTCCAGGTGGCTTGCCTCAATCGCTCCGAAATTGACAAAGCCGGGCCTTCGTTCCTCATCGATGACGATGTTCAGAGACAGGATTCCTCCAATGGTGCGAATGATTTCAAGTTGTTCGTCGTGCAGGGGGTTCCCATCCATGACACAGTTGACGGCTCTCGGATGTTCCAGGATGTGCGCCGTGTGAAACTTCAAAATGGTGTCCTCGCCGGCGACTCCCGGTGCTACTACTTTTCTGCCTCCCGAATATCCCGCCATGAAATGGGGTTCTACCAGACCCGTAACGATTTTCATGTCGGCCTCCACAAAACGACGATCGATCATGATCGGAATGCCACTGGAAGTTTTCCCCAGGTCCACATGGGCTTTCCGGTCCCTTGCGAAATGATTTTCCACCCGGATGGTGTCAAATATCTCATCGGAACCGACGATTTCCCTCAGTTCTTCCCCCTCGTTGGGGCGGTGAAGCCCGGTGGCTACGAGGATCAGGATATCTCTCCTGGAAATGCCGGCAGCGGTCAGTGTCTTGATGATGGGGGGCAGAAGGAGGCCGTTGGGTACAGGTCTCGTAATGTCGCAGATGAGGATACAGGCGTTTTTCTTTCCCGAGGCAAGCCGGGAAAGGGAAGGGCTCCCTGCGGGATGTTCCAGAGCGTTGCGAATCGCCAGCAAAGGGTCTTCAAGGGGCGTCATGGGATGCTTCCGGATGATGGTGGGTCGTACGTCATCCGGAAGGTCCAGCTCCAATCCTTTTTTTCCGTAAAGAAGAGGTATTTTCATAATCAGCGATGATTGCTCGTATCTTATTCAAATTTCCTGGATGTGTATTTCAGGTCCAGCGAAACTATTCCTGCCCGGATTTTTGAATAGGACACACTACTCCATATTCTTAATTTTTTCAAACTCCCCGCCCCATGCCGCCTCAAGAATCGGTTTCATATATTCATCCACCAGGTCGGCGTTGAGAGGAACCGGCATATTCCTCAGCTTCATGTCAAGCTGCGGGTTTTTGGCTGCGGTAAGGCAGCGGTCCATATGGACGGTTCCGATCCCCTCCACACGGTTCAGGCAGGTGGGAAATTCCAGAAATTCACTGAATTTAACCATGCCTCCGGCGACAGCCAGACCCAGCTCCTTTCCCGAAAGGGTTTTCAGGTCCGCGTCAATATAGCCGTATTTTTTGTAAATGTCACCGATAATGCGCAACTGTTCCTCGATAGCCGGAGCAAAAAACACCACGTAATAAGGATTCATCAGTGCGCAGGCTCGGCCGTGGCTGAGTACGTCCACCAGGGAGAAACTGGTGAGATGGGCGCCGGAGGTTCCTCCGATCATAATGGCGTACCCTCCCAGATCAGTTCCCATGCCCAGCATGGTCCGGGCGTCCTTGTCGGCCGGATTGCTTTTTATCGTTGTAAGGCCCCGTATAATCAGTTCCAGGCCCAATTCGGCGACTTCCCTTGCCCTGTCCCTCATATTCGGAGCAGCCCCGAAATAGACTTCCAGACAATGGGCGATTCCATCCAGGCCCCCGTCCAGGGTCAGGCTCATGGGCTGGGTAACGGTGACGTCGTAATCAAAAACAGAGCGCGGTGGAATAATGGCTTCATCCACAATCAGTTTCTTCTGGCCTGCAAGCGGATCCGTAATGTTGGAATATTTGGTCAGATGGGCGCCGGAACTGGCCGCCATCATGATGGCTGCGACGGGCAGGATGGTTCGGTTGGCGCCCTTACATATTTTTGTTACCTCCCCGACACCGAAGAAGGGATCGATTTCAGGATGCAGATCACCCAGGGAGGCAAGAGTAGCCGCCGCTTTTACCGCATCGATGCCGGAGCCCCCATCCGCCACGACTACCACGTCCGGTTTTTTGTGCATGATGTGGCTGTGGATACGGTACACATCCACCAATGGAGCGTTAGGACCGGCCGATCGGGCCACATCGATAATTTCTACGCCCGCCTTCTTGAGCGATTGAAAAATCCTCTCCTTGATCGATGTATACCAGTCCTCATCCACGGGTCCCACAAACAGGGCTTTTCTGCCCAGTTCCGCAACATATTTTCCCGCCGCGTCATCCAGAACACCGCTGCCGAAGGCGTAACTGTCTCCCTTGAATTCTTTGAGTATGGCCGAAGCCCTTTGTTTCAGATCTGACATGATTTTTTCCTCCTGCTATTCAAACTCCCTGATGGCGTCAATGGCGACGCCCATGGAACAGTCCGTAGCCCTTTCCAGGATAATTTTCACAATATACGGAACCCCTGGCGCAACACCCCGTTTGAAAGCTGTACAGATTCCGCCTCTACGGGATGCTCATACCATGTCTGCACTTCAAAATCCATGTCGAAAAGATATTTTTCGGCCTGTCGAATAAGGCCCAGATATCCATTATTGAGCACAACACATAGGAAAGGTACGTTATACATGACGGCTACTGGCAGGGCTTCCATGCAGAACTGGAACCCGAAATCGCCCACAATAGTTACGACCTGTTTATCAGGACGAGCCACCTTGGCGCTCTCCAAGGCTTTGGGACAGGTCAAACTATTCGCCGGCCTGACGGAAGCGGAGAGGGATGCGCTGAAAGGCGTAGCCACGTTGCGGCGAGGCACAGCAGGAGAATTCATTATCGAGCAAGGAAAGATCCAGGACAAGATGTACATTATTCTGGAAGGTGAAGGTGAGGTTAGGGTAAACGGGAAGCACGTCGCCACTTTTTCTGGGGAGGCGCTCGTGGGCGAGATTGAGTTTCTTGACATGCTTCCGGCCTGTGCTGACGTGATTCTTCTAAAAGAGACCAACCTCATCGAATTGAACAATGCCGCACTTACTGGCCTTATGGAAAACCAGCCCCGACTCGGCTATGTACTCATGAGCGAGATTGCCAGGATTGAAGCCCGGCGTCTTCGCGACAACACTGCGAAATGAGGCTCCGCCCAAACAGCGACGTTACGATTAGTCGGCCCAATATATTGTGCCCGGTAAAACATCAATCAGGTTCGGTATCCCGGTCACCTCTCCCAATATTGTAAGCTATACCCATCCTTTCCAACTATATAAAATTTAGTGGATAAAAAAGTGACTATTTGAGACAATGGGTAAACCTGCTAATTCTGGGTAAACTCGGTAAAGCGCTTTTATAATTTCTAACAGAAGGAGGATATCGATGTTCTGCTATCAATGTGAACAGACGGCAAAAGGAACAGGTTGCACGATTCAAGGCGTGTGTGGAAAACTGCCTGAGGTGGCTGCCCTTCAGGACTTACTCCTTTATACCCTGATGGGATTGTCCCAGGTCGCCGTGGAAGGGCGAAAAGCGGGCGTGTCTGACAGAGAAGTCAATGTCTTCACTGTCCAGGCGGCTTTTGCTACCTTGACCAACGTGGATTTTGATCCCGATCGTTTCGTGGCATTGATCAACCAGGCCGTAAAATTACGCGAAGGCTTGAAAGAGAAGGTGAAATCGGCCGGCGGCAACGCCGGTTGGCCGGATGGTCCTGCATCGTTTACGCCAGAGGTTGCCCTGCAAGATCTGATCGGACAGGGTGAGAAGGTTGGCTTGAAATCTTATCCGGGAAACAACCCGGATGTCCTCTCGCTCAAGCACACAGTCCTTTTTGGAATCAAAGGTGTGAGTGCCTACGCGGATCACGCCATGATCCTGGGTGAGGAGGATGAAGAGGTGTACGCGTTTGTCCACGAAGGGCTTGCAGCCATTCAGAGGGATGACTTATCCGTTGAAGACTGGGTGGGGCTGGCCTTGAAGTGCGGTGGTGCGGCCCTGAAAGCGATGGAGATCCTGGATGCAGGAAATACGGAGACATACGGTCATCCTGTTCCCACAAAAGTTCCACTGGGGCACAGGAAAGGCAAGGGGATACTTGTTTCAGGGCACGATCTGAGGGACCTTGAAGAGCTCCTTAAGCAGACGGAGGGCAAAGGGATTACCATTTACACCCACGGTGAGATGCTCCCCTCACACGGATATCCCAAGTTGAAACAGTATAGCCATTTCTACGGCCAATTTGGGACCGCGTGGCAGAAACAGCTCAAGGAGTTCGCCGATTTTCCCGGCGCCGTATTGATGACAACCAACTGTATTCAGAGGCCCAGCAAAAAATATGAAGATAATCTCTTTACCAGTGGCATGGTGGGCTGGCCGGGTATTCCGCACATATCCGACCTGAATTTTCAGCCTGTTATTGAGAGAGCGTTGGCACTCCCGGGATTTGAGGAAGATGAAGAGGGTCGGGAGGTAACCGTTGGATTTGCCAGAAATGCCGTACTGGGAGTTGCCGACAAGGTCATCGAAGCGGTCAAATCGGGCGCCATTCGCCATTTCTTCCTGGTGGGCGGTTGCGACGGAACGAAGCCGGGGCGGAGTTACTATACGGAGTTTGTGGAAAAAGTCCCGAAGGATTGCATCGTGTTAACCCTGGCCTGTGGGAAATATCGATTCTTTGATAAGGACCTGGGTGATATTGGTGGAATTCCCAGGCTTTTAGACGCAGGCCAGTGCAATGATGCCTATTCCGCGGTTCAGATTGCTTCGGCGCTCGCAAAAGCGTTTGGCGTGGAAGTAAACGAACTGCCCCTTTCGCTGATCATATCCTGGTATGAACAGAAGGCCGTGTGCGTGCTTCTGGCCTTATTGCATCTTGGCCTCAAGGGGATTCGTCTGGGGCCATCTCTCCCCGCTTTTCTTACTCCCAATGTACTCGAAACCCTTGTGAAGAACTTTGATATTAAACCTATTACCACCCCGGAAGAGGATTTGAAGGCCATATTGGGCTAAAGCGGTGTAGCCACAACCAAAAATTTGTCGCGCAAAGGCGCAAAGGTCGCAAAGTCTTTTTCGAATCGGAACGGACGATTCGAAAAAACAGCCATCGTTTTTTTTCTGTGTGATTCTCCAAGGCACATGGCTAATGCAGCCACTATCCAAAATGCCCGTAGGGCTGATTGGTTTATCGAATCGTCCGTTCCGATTCGGTAAAAAAA
>ERZ889078.3657-NODE-3657-length-10075-cov-9.235030_pt1 | contig 10075 bp, 8 predicted proteins | sample MGYA00521266_ERZ889078 | MGnify/ENA primary metagenome ERZ889078 (study PRJEB32303, sample SAMEA104408618) | aquatic metagenome | biome: Brackish water; feature: Pelagic; material: water | place: Baltic Sea | collected 2014-06-16T06:34:00 | depth 76,534 m ... | reverse complement strand
GCAGGTCCGCGGCGACGCGATCGTCAGCTCGCCCTTCAACGTCAACAACTTCGTCTCGATTCGTGGCGTCGACTGCAGCTTGGCCGAAGTGCAGCAGCAGGTCGGCGGTACGGTCGTCACCGGCGCGCTGTCGCTGTTGGCGCGCCCCGAACGCATGGGCCAACCCGCCTGGCAGGTGCGCCGTCCAGCTGAGTTGCCCGCGGATTTGCCCGCGGTCCCGGCGCCAACGCCGACGACAGCGGCCGTTGACGACGGCCGTGACCTGAATGAGACCGACATGGACGCGCTGCTCCAGATGGCCCCAGCGCCGGCTGCGCCGCGGCCACCCAACCCAGCCCCGCCGCCCATCGTCCATGCGCCCCCGATCATCCACGAGCCGCTCATGCTCGACAGCAGCGGCAAACCCGTGCCGGGCGAACCCAACCCTGAGCGGCATCCACCCGCTGCCGACGCAGGCGCAGACGAAGCCCTGGACGACACAGACCTCGCCGTCCCGCATGGTCAGGACCTTGGCCCGGCGCTCGGCGGCGCTCTCGGTCGCGGTGGGCTCGACGTAGACCGCGCGCTGCCGCTGCTGCTCGACGGCGACGATGACGTCGATTTGCCCGTCGCGCCGGGGATTTTGCTCGGCGTGGAGCTCGCCCGTGCGCTGCAGGTCGAGCTCGGCGACCGCGTCGAGGTGATCACGCCGGACGCCGACATCGGCCCCACAGGTCTACGGCCCCGCGTGCGCAGCTTCCGGGTCGCTGGTACGTTCGAGACGGGGCTGTACGAAGCCGACAGCAAGGTCGCGTACATCGATCTGGTCGAGGCGAGTCGCTACTTCAACCTGGAAGGCGCCGCCAATGTCATCGAGCTGCGGCTGGCCCACCCAGAGGAGCCGGATTCGGTGCTCGCAGCCCTGAAAGTCGCGCTGACAGCCGCCGGCGCGCCCGCGGACACCGAGCTGATCGATTGGCGCGCGCTCAATCGGTCGCTGTTCTCGGCCCTGGCGTTCGAGCGGCTCGTGATCTTTTTGGTGCTGGCGCTGATCATCCTCGTCGCGTCGTTCTCCATCGTCTCCGCGCTGACGATGGTGATCCTGCAGAAGCAGAGCGCCATCGCCATGCTGCAGGCCATGGGCGCCGATGGCGGCACCGTTCGCGCCGCGTTTGTGCAGATGGGCGGCGTGATCGGCATGATCGGCACCACCGCCGGCCTGATTCTTGGCCTCGCGACGTGCCTGCTCATCGACGCCCTGGGCATCCAGCTGCCCGACGCCTACTACGTCCGCACGCTCCCGGTCGCCATCTCGGTCATGGAGGTCGGCGCCGTCGTCGCAGCTTCCCTGGTCATCTCCCTTGTAGCCACGGTGTTTCCTGCTAAAAGTGCAGCCCGTCTCCACCCCCTGGAAGGCTTGCGCCATGAATGAGCCCCACATCAACCGCGACAGCCAGCCGGCATTGGAAGCGACCGAAGCGACCGAAGCGCCGCTGTTGCTCGACGCGCGTGGCGTGTGCAAGTGGTTTGAGATAGGCAGCCGCCGGATCGACGTGCTCCGCGGTGTCGACCTGCAGGTGCGGCGCGGCGACATGATCGCGGTCATCGGCCGCTCGGGTTCAGGAAAATCGACCCTTCTGCACCTTCTTGGCGCCCTGGACACCCCCTCTGCGGGCTCGATCGCGTATCATGGCCGGCCTCTGTCGGAGATGAGCGAGGACGAGGTCGCTGCGTTTCGCAATCGAACCATCGGATTCGTTTTTCAGTTCCACCACTTATTGCCAGAGTTAACCGCCTTGGAGAACGTGCTCATGCCCGCGTTGATCGCACGCAAGCGCCGCGCGGACGTGCTCGACTCGGCCCATGCTTTGCTCGACCGGGTAGGGCTGAAGCTGCGGTTAGATCACCATCCTGGCGAATTGTCGGGCGGCGAGCAGCAGCGGGTGGCCTTGGCGCGCGCGTTGATGATGTCGCCGGAGATCGTGTTCGCCGACGAGCCGACCGGCAACCTCGACGGCCACACGGCGGAAGAGATGCACGAGCTCATGGAAGAGCTGAACCGGGAGACCGGCACAAGCTTTGTCATCGTGAGCCACAACCGTGAGCTGGCTGATCGCATGGATCGGGTGCTTCGTATGAGTGAAGGCCGCACGGTCTCGGCGGAGGCCGCGTGACGCTGCCCCGGAACCGGACACAAGGCGTCTCCAGACGCACCAGAACCCCGCTGCGAGCCGCCTTGACGACGGCGCTGTCCGTCGCGCTATTGGCCCCATTTCTCGGCCTCGCGGTCGCGTCGGCCGGTCACGCACAGGGGCTGTCCCTCAAGACCCAGCGCCAGCGGGTCACGCGCACCGTGCTGCCGATCATCGGCAAGATCGAGCTGGGCGGCGTGGAGCGCGTCGACGCCAGCGCGGTGCGCGCGAAGTTGCGGGTCAAGGTCGGCGAGCGTCTGGAGCCAGCGCTGATCGCGGCCGACGTGGAGCGCATCTTCGCGATGGGGCTGTTTGACGACGTGAAGGTCGGGATGGCCATGGCGGCGGACGGCAAAGTGGTGCTGCGCTTCCAGCTCCTCGAGCGGCCGTCGATCGCCGCGATCGAGCTGAAGGGCAACGACGCGCTCTCCAATGACGCCGTGCTCAAGGTCGTGAACCTCAAGGTCAACGATCTCTACGCGCCCGCCAACGCGCAGGAGAACGCCAACAAGATCAAAGAGCTCTACATCGAAGAGGGCTACTTCTTGGCGACCGTCACGCCCGAGACGGAGCTGCTGAAGGGCAACCAAGTCAAGGTCCGGTTCGCCATCGTCGAGCGCGCAGAGATCAAGGTGCGGTCGGTTCAGATCCTCGGCAACAGCGGCGTGAGCGACTCCGACATCAAGAACGTCCTGCGCACCCGCGAGGGGTCGGTGCTGAGTTTCCTCGGCAAAGACGGTACGTTCAAACGCGAAGACCTGAACTACGATCTGCAGATCATCCAGTACCTGTACCTCACGCGCGGCTACATCCAGGCCAAGGTCGAGGACCCAGAGGTCAGCTTGTCGGCCGACATGCGCTACGTGCGCATCTCCATCCGCGTCAACGAGGGGCCGAAGTTCAAGGTCGGCAAGGTCAGCGTGAAGGGCGACTCGCAGGTCGACGTCAAGAAGCTCGAGAAACGCCTCAAGCTCAAGAGCGGCGACGTCTTCAACTACGCCCACGTCCAGGCCGACGGCCAGATGGTCGCCGGCGCGCAGAAGGAGTTTGGTTACGCCTTCGCCACGGTGAGCAACGAGAGCCTGCCACGCCCAAAAACCAAGCTCGTAGACTGGGTCTATCACATCCAAAAGGGCAACAAGGTCTACTTCGGCGCCATCAAGATGATCGGCGCGCAGTCGACCCGCGACAAGGTGATCCGCCGCGAGCTGCGCTTCTCGGAGGGGGAGCTCTACAGCGAGAGCAAGATGAACATCTCGAAGATGCGGGTGCAGCGGCTCGGGTTCTTCGAGAAGGTCGAGATCAAGACGCGGCCGACGCGCAATCCGCAGGTGGTCGACGTCACCATCAGCGTCAAAGAGCGCACCACCGGCACGTTCCAGGTCGGCGCCGGCTTCTCCTCGGTCGATAACTTCATCACCACCGCGCAGATCACCAAAGACAACTTCCTCGGTCGCGGCCAGCGCTTGAGCGTCAACGCCTCGTTCTCGAGCATTCGCACCATGTTCCAGGGCAGCTTCTTTGAGCCCTATTTCCTCGACACCAACGTCACCTTCGCCATCGAGCTCTACAACTTTCAGCAGCTCTACACCGACTTTTCCCGCAACAGCCTGGGCGGCTCGCTGAGCTGGGGCTACCGCTTCATGCCAGAGCTGCACCTCGACATGACGTACAACCTGGAGAACGTCGAGACCCAGATCGGCGGTCTGTCCGGACGCACCGAGGTGCCGATCGCGTCGCTCTTCGCGGGCGGGCTGACCTCCTCGGCGCGCGTGACGCTGACCTGGGATAGCCGCAATGACCGCATGATGCCCACCAACGGCTGGTACGCGCAGATGAGCGCCGAGTTCGCGAGCCCGTACTTGCTGACCCACAACGTCTTCAATCGTTATCTCGGCCGGCTGCGGCGCTATTTCCCGACGCCGCTCGATGGCGTGCTCAAGTTCAACCTCGTCTGGGGCAACATCACGGCGCCCGCGGGTCAGTCGGTGCCGCTGTTTGAGCGCTTCTTTGTCGGCGGTATCTTCAACATCCGTGGCTTTGAGCGAAACACCCTCGGCCCAGCGATCGGTGTGCCGGCGAGCGGTGATCCAGGCGCGCCGCTGTCGCCCTTCAACATCGGCGGTACGACGCAGCTCTACCTGAACAACGAGCTGGAGGTGCCGATCTTGAAGGCGCCGGTCAACCTCCGTGGCCTGCTGTTCTTTGACATCGGCAACGCCTTTGGCGCCGGCGACCGGATCGCGCTCGACACGATGCGGATGAGTTTTGGTGTCGGTCTGCGCTGGTTCTCGCCGGTCGGTCCGCTGCGCTTTGAGTACGGTTTTCCGGTCAATCCGCGCGCTGGGGAAGAGTCCTCGGTGTTTGCGTTCACGATCGGCAACAGCTTCTAGGCGTCATGACTGCAAACGGCCAGCCCCCACCGTTGCTGTTTTGCCCGGGCGACCCCCTGCCGCCGCTCCACGTGGAGCCCGCCTTTGTGCTCGGCTCGTTCGCGGGTCAGTGGTTGCTGCTGGTGTCGTGCGGTCCTGAGCGGCTCGCGGCGCTACCGGCCCTGATTGACGGGGTGCAAGCCGGTCGCACGTGCGTTGTGCGGGCGCTGGTCCACGGTGACGCGGCGCCGACGGCGTGGACCTTCGCTGATGTGGACGGCAGCGCGGCGGACGCCATGGGTGCGCTGCTGGGGCCGGAGGGCCGCGCCGCGGTCGCGGCGCTGATCGACCCAGCCGGGCGTGTGCAGGTCGCAGCGGAGTGGCGGTCCACGCGCGACCTAGTCGAGGCGTTGCGAGCGGCCGGGGGCGCCAGCGGGGTCGGCGCCAGCGGGGTCAGATGACTACACTTAACACTTGCTTGCAAGTGTTAAGTGTAGTCATCTGACCCCCGTCATGACCCCCGTCACCGCCGACGCCTGCCGAATCCAACTCGCCAGGAGCGCCTCATCGAGTGGCTCGCCTTCGTGGATGTGAAAGTAGCGCGTGTCTGGGCTCTTCGACGCGACGGGTGGGATCGGATCCAGCGACGCACCGCGGAAAAACGCGATCTTCACGTACTTCGTGAGCACATGAACGCCCAGGAACCAGCCTTGGTCTTCGACGCCGTAGAGCGGTGAGTTCCACTTGACCGCCTTGCGGACGCCGGGGACGGTGCGCGCGATGAGGGTGTCGAGCTGGCGACCCACGTCGTGTTTCCAGCCGGGCAGGGCTGCGATGTACGCCTGCACGGGGCCGTCGCCCTCGCCCTTCGCGATCTGCGGGTTGCCACCTGCGAGCAGCGCCGGCTTCTTGGCTTTTGCGTTGGATTTGTCGGTCATGCGTCCTCTCCTGCCGCTTGTGGCGCGTCAGCCTTTGTCCAGCAGCGTCCACAAGCCGACGGCGATGAAGCCCACCCCCGCCACACGTCGCAGCCAAAGCCCGGGCACATACCGCTCAATCACACCGCCGAGCAGCACCGCCAGCGCCGTGCTGAGCACAAGCGCCAGCGCCGCCGCCACGAACACACCCCAGCGCGACTGACGGCCGTCCGCCGCGAACAGCATCGTCGCCAGCTGGGTCTTATCGCCGAGCTCGGCCAGAAACACCGTCGTGAAGATGGGCAGCAGGGTACGCCAGTTCATCGGGACTCCAACGATGTCGGCTGCGGGCCGAGCGCCGCCAACCTGGGTTGTGCGCGCTGTCTAGTGGCCGTAGGTCGCGCGCAGATACGCCACGATCTCGTCAGATTCATACATCGACACGCCGGTGTTTGGATCGACGAGGTACGGCACCTGCATCTTGCCGCCGAGCGCGACAAGCGCGTCGCGCTGCCGCCCGCGTTTGGCCACGTTGTGGACGCGAAACACGAGGTTCTGCGCCGTCAGGGTTTGCCGGACCTTGCGGCAATAGGGCGACATCTCAAACTGCCACAGCTCCAGCGGGGCGGCGGGTTGCGTTCGATCCTTCGCGCCGTCGCGCGCCCGGCCACCCTGCGGACTGATGGCCGACGCCAACGCAGAGCCGAACGTATTGACCGGTCCCAGCGCGCGCCGCCAAAGCGGTCGCTGACCGGCGCCGTACGTGCTGCGGATGTAGTCGACGATGGCCTCCGATTCGTACAGGCGCTCCCCGGTGTTGGGGTCGAAGAGGTAGGGAAACTGAGCCTTGCCGCCTCGCTGAATGACCTCGTCGCGATTGTTGCTGCCGGCTCCGGAGGGGTGACTGACGTAGTCGATGTCAAGCTCGGAGAAGGCCTCGCGCGCCTTGCGGCAATACGGGCACGACTCGAACTCCCAGAGATGCAGGGGCAGCGCTGGCACCTGCGTGAGCGTGCCGTCCGTCCACCAGCCCCCGTTTGGAAGTCGAGGGAGGCAGGACAGCGTGCTCTGCAGGTTGAGGGGGCTGAGGGAGATCGTCATGATGCGTGCTCACGTTGGTTTTGCGGGCAGAAAGCCGACGGCGCGACGACTATCGCAGTCCCCGACGCGACGCAACAGGGGTCGGTTGTGGCGCCAGCGGCCGACGCGCCACAGCGAGGGCCCAGCTCCATCTCAGCGCATCAAGCCGTCGACAAGGGCGACGTACTGTGCCTTGGCCGCGTCGCGCGCGAGCCCCTGGCGGTTCTTCCAGGCGTCGAACTTCGCGCGGCCCTTCACGTCGAGCATGCCCGGACGTTTGCCGGTCGCGTCGCCGTCGGTGGCTTGCTTGAACAGGGAGTAGAGGCTGAGCAGTTGGTCGTTGGTCGGGCGCTTGGTGAGGGTCTTCACTTGGCGCTGGGCTTCTACGAATCGGTCGTCGGTGCTCATGGCTTGCTCCTGATGGTGAGTGGAAACCGGAGAGTGCCCAAGCGACGGCGCGAGGTCGAGCGCGTGTCGATGGTGCTGTTCGCGAAGTGCCTGGCACGTATCGCCGCACGTATCGCCGCCGCCAACTAAAGCGCCGCCTGCGTCAGCTTCCCCGTGATGGTGCCCAGGGCCGCCTTGTTCGCCTGCACACGCACACGGCCGTCGCCACCCTTGCCGCCGTTGCCACCCTTGCCGCCGTCGCCGCCCTTGCCACCGCTGACGCCACCGTTGCGCCCAGCGCCGCCGCCGCCACCGCCGCCGCCCCCTGAGCCGCCGCTGTAGCCCGGCGTGCCGCCGTACGCCGTGCCGCCTGAGCTCTTGGCCCAGCCGCCGAAACCCGCGAATCCGCCGAATCCGCCGGCTCCTCCGCCAGACCCAGCCCAGATCGCCTTGCCTGCGCTGTCGCCATAGGGCGCCGCTGGGCTCGTGTTGCCCGCGCCCTGGGTGCAGCTGCCGCCCGCAGAGCCCGGGGACATCGCGCCAAAGCCCTGGCCCGTCACCGCCGGCTTGCCGCCCTCGCCGCCGATGCCCGCCTCGCCAGGTGTGGCGTAGCTGCCGCCGGGGCCACCTGTCCCACCACAGCCCGCGCCTCCGCCGCCTCCGCCGCCTCCGCTCTGACCGTCGCCGCCCTTGCTGCCACCGCCACCGCACGCCCCACGTGGGCTGCCGCCTGCGCCTTCGCCCTTGCCGTTGCTCGCGATGCACCCGGGCCCGCTGGTCCATTTGCCACCAGCCGCGCCGCCCGTGCCCGCTGCGCCGCCGCTGCCGCCCGTGTTGGTACCGCCTGCGGTGCCGTTGCCGCCCGACGCGTCCAATGTTCCGGCCACGCTCAGCGTCGACTCCGCGAGGAACGCCGCCGCATGGCTGCCCGTGACGCTCACCGTGGCGTTGAGCGCGATGTCCAACTTGCCGAAGTGGTAGACCCGCACCTGCGGCGCCGGCCAGAATCCGCCGTTTTGGCTCACCAGCTCCGTACCCACCGCGCCCGCCGCGACGACGACCTTCCCGCCCGCGGTGATGCCGCCCGTGCTTGTGTTGACGACCACGCTGCCGCTCAGGACCACGTCCCCTAGCGCGCCCGACGAGCCCTTGCCCAGAATTCCGCAGCTCGCCACCTGCGTGCATTTGCCGTTGACGCAGTCGCCCTGAGCGCAGTCGCCAGCCCCCTTGCAGGCGTCGTCGAGCTTGCACAGCGGCGCGCCGGCTTTACAGATCCCACTGGCGCACACATCGCCGCCGGTGCACGCGTTACCGTCGTTGCAGGCCGCCGTGTTCGCGCTGTTTTTGCAGGCCTTGGTCACTGGGTCACAGGTGTCGGTCGTACAGGGGTTCTTGTCGTCACAGTCCTTGCCCTGACCTTTGCACGCGCCGCCCGCGCACGCGTCGCCGGTCGTGCAGGCGTTGCCGTCATCGATGCAGTCCCTCACCTGGGCGCACCAGCCCCCGCAGCCCGCTTTTGCGGTGTAGACGCAGTTGTTCGTGGTGTTGTTACAGGCGTCCGCCGTGCACGGGTCGCCGTCGTCGCAGGTTATCGGGGTGCCGCCGATGCACGTACCCGCCTTGCAGCCCCCGCCCTTGGTGCAGGTGTCGCCGGTCGTGCAAGCGCGACCGTCGTCGCAGCTCGCCGCCTCGGGTTTGTCGCTGAAATCGCACTTTCCGATCGTGATCTTGCACTTCGCCTCCACGCACGGGTCGCCGCTGGTGCAGAGCTTGGCCGGTCCGCCCGCGCACTGGCCGCCGCTGCAGCCGTCGCCCACGGTGCAGGGGTTCTCGTCGTCGCAAGGCTTGCCGTCGTCGTCGGTTTTGGTGCAGCCCGTCTTGGGGTCGCAGGTGTCCAGCGTGCAGGCGTTCTTGTCATCGCAGTCTTTCGCTGCGCCTGGGCTACACACGCCGCCTTTGCACACGTCATTCTCGGTGCAAGCGTTGCCGTCGGCGTCACACGGGAGCGCCGCGGTGGTGTGGCTGCAGCCGTCCTTGCCGCCCTTCGCGTGCTTGGGGTCGCAGACGTCCTGGGTACACGGGTTGGTGTCGTCGCACGCGTCATCGTCGGTCTTGCCGTTGCAGTCATTATCGAGGCCGTCGCAGGTCTCCACGGTCGCCTCGGGTACCTCGCACGGGCCCAACCCCGCCACACCGCCGCCGTTGCCTCCGCCGCCCTTGCTACAGCTGCGCTCGCCCACACACGTGCCGATGACGCTGCCCCCGGGGCCTACGTTGTCCACGCTGCACGTCGTCTTCAAGCCCAGATTCTCCGCTCTTTTGCTGCAAACGCAGGGTCCAGGGTCGGTGCCGTCGGTCGCCTTCTTGGGCAGGCACTGTGTCCGGGTCACGGCCTCAACGGTCTTCACGTCGGCGCATCGGTGAGTGCTCGGGCAGTCGTCGTCGGTCGAACAGGGCGCACCGCAGAAGTGGCCCGCCTTGCCGAAGTCGACACACGCTGGATCCTGGATGCCGAGTGAAGCGCAGTCACCGCTCAGGCTGCACGGGTCGCAGAGTCGGCCCCACGCCAGCGTGCAGATGGTCGCCACGTCCCCGCCCGCGATGTCCACGTTGCTGCAGCGGTACCCCGCCGGACAGTCGGCCACGCATTTCTTGGCGCACACGTCGCCGTCGACCCCCTCGATGCACAGGCTGTTGTCGCAGTCGTCGTTGGACGTGCAGGGGCAGAGCTCCCCGCCCGGGCACGTCAGGCTCGCGGTGCCGTCGCCGCCAACCTGGCCGCCGCCGTCGACGCCGCCGCCCGCGTCAAAGATCGCGCCGCCGCCGTCGCCGGTGGGGAGCCCGAGGCCGCTGCTGGCGGGCGCAGGGCGCTGGGTACCGCAGGCACTGAGGAGCAGCGCAGCCGCGAGACACGCCGCCAAGCGCCGATGTGCGCCAAGACGAAGCGCGAGACCGGCCTCGGTCATCGTTTCGTCCATGACGGTAGACCAGGCAGTCTCGCGAACACCCGTCTTTGACGCAGGCGAAGGTGGGTGGCGCTATTGGAGGGTGAGAGGGCGCATGATGAGAGACCGCAGGGTGAGACGGTGCAGAGTGAGAGGGTGCAGGGCGAGAGGGTGCAGGGCGAGAGGGTGCAGGGCGAGACGAC
>ERZ889078.3656-NODE-3656-length-10075-cov-12.856786_pt1 | contig 10075 bp, 11 predicted proteins | sample MGYA00521266_ERZ889078 | MGnify/ENA primary metagenome ERZ889078 (study PRJEB32303, sample SAMEA104408618) | aquatic metagenome | biome: Brackish water; feature: Pelagic; material: water | place: Baltic Sea | collected 2014-06-16T06:34:00 | depth 76,534 m ... | reverse complement strand
GCAATAGAAACAAGTAGGGCAAAAACTAAAAGAACTAATATCTGTATTTTAAGTAGTTTTATGCTCTTCATTTTCTTCTTTTTTATCAACACCCTTTACAACCAAATCTAAGTCAAGAACATTTTTATAGTTATCTTTAAACATTTCAACAAATCTTACCATTCTTTTTTCAACTTCTAGATTAAGTTTCTTATCTTCAACATTGAATTTAAGATCTTGTCTAAATAAGAATTCATTAAGAGATTTTATTTTTTCATTAATGTCTTCAACTTTTCTTAAAATATTAATTTCATAGATTATATCTTTTCCAGCTAAAGGATTATTAAAATCAACAATTACTCTTCCTCCAGATACGGTTAAAACTTTTCCAACTTTTCCATCAAAATTAAAAGCATAACCGGGTACAGGATTTATTTGTTGAGCATGAAAGATTTTTATTGGCACCATTTGGATTAATTTTGGATCTCTTTTACCAAAGGCTTTATCTGGTGTTAATTCTATTTTGTGTTTTCCAATATCTTTTCCAATTAAAAATTCATCAACGCCCTTAAGAAACATATCTTGTCCAAGTGCAAAAACAAAAGGTTTAGCTTTTGCTTTAGGATTTAGTTTTTGTAATTCTTCTTGGATATTTGAATCAAAAACCCCTCCATCTTGGAGTTTACCTGTAAATGCAATCTCAATAAAGTCTTTTTCCTTAAGTGTCATGAGATAGTTTTATGGAAAATCTTTATAAACATATCTTTTTTTGATAGGTTATGAGTACAAATTTAAGGGAAGTTGAATGTCAAGAAACCGTAGGTGTCTTACAATGGTAGCAAAAATAATTAGTGCGACTGAAGCAAGAGTTGGAACAAACATTCTAATGGAAGGTATACCCTATACTGTTAAAAAAATGGATGTTTCAAAAACAGGAAAACACGGCCATGCTAAGTGTAGAATTGAAGCTGCACATATGGTTACTGGAAATAAAAAAGTATTTGTTACCCCGGGCCATGAAAGATTTGAAGTCCCAATGGTGAATAAAAATAAGGCTCAAATTCTTTCAATTACAGAAGATCGAGCAAGTGTTATGGATTTAGAATCTTTTGAAACAATTGAAATAACAATCCCTGAAGATCTGAAAGGGCAATTATCAGAAAATGAGAATGTAGAATATTGGGAAATTGAAGACACGTTAATTTTAAAAAGGCAATTATAATTCTTGATATATAATGGCAACTAAAATACCTGAGGCTCAAAATAGAATTTATAAAAATATTTTTGTTTGTAGAAAGTGCCAAACAAAAATGAGAACAGATCCTCAAAAAGTGTTGAAAGGAAAAGTAAAGTGTAGAAAATGTAAAAAAACCTCTTTTAGAACATTAAAGAAAAAATAAACACTAAACATTAATAAACTAATTTCTCTATTAAATTAATACGGTGATAAAATGAATTTTATGTGGTTAGATCTTAGCTTAATGATTGTTTTTGTAATTGGAGTGGCGATTTTTCTTATTACTAGAAAAAAAAATCTTAAACGAGAGGGTTTGCTCTATCTTTATAGGTCAGAATGGGGAATTAAATTAATTGATAAAATTGGGAAAAAACACAAAAGGCTTTTAAAAATTTTAAGTCACATTTCTGTCTGGTTAGGATATGTGTTAATGATTGTAATGTTGTGGTTGGTTGGAAGAATTATTTGGATATATTTATTTAATGCAGACATTGTTCAAGCAATTAAAATACCCCCCATAACACCTTTAATTCCATATCTTCCGCAAATTTTTAATCTTGATTTTCTGCCCCCTTTTTATTTTATCTATTGGATAATCATAATTGCTATAATAGCAATAAGTCATGAATTTTTTCATGGAATATTTGCAGCATTCAATAAAATTAAAATTAAAAAAACAGGTTTTGGATTTTTCCCGTTCTTTTTACCTATCTTTTTAGCAGCCTTTGTAGAGCCAGATGAAAAACAAATGCAAAGCAAAAGTAATTTTGCTCAGAGGACAGTTTTATCTGCAGGAACCTTTGCAAATATTTTAACTGCAATAATAGGTTTATTTTTAGTAGCAGGGTTCTTTGCTTTATCATTTGCTCCAACAGGAATTATTTTTGATGATTATGCTTATAACATAGCAGAAACCTCTGAAATAACTATGATAAATAATATTTCTTTACAAAATCCAACTTATGAAGAAATTTCAAGTTTAATCAATTTAACAGGAGAAAATGAAATTATTATTGATAATGAAATTTACTATAGTTTAAGGGGAAGTTCTGCAGATGGAAAATATGTTGCATTGTATTATGATTCTCCAGCAATAAATGCTGAAATTTATGGGCCTATTATAAGGATAAACAATCAAGAGGTTTCAAGTTTAGAAGAATTTAGTCAAGAATTAAATAAATATTCTGTTGGGCAAGAAATTACAATTTCTACTGAGATAAATAAACAGGAAATAGATTATCAAATTATATTGCAAGAAAAACCAGGCGAACCCAATTCTCCTTGGATTGGAATTAGTTTTTTTCAACAATCAACAGGAGTTATGGCAAAGATATTCTTGGCAACAAGCTTCTATAAAGATTCACACACTTTTTATTCAGAAAAATATCAAGGGGCACAATTTATTTATGATCTTTTATGGTGGTTAGTCTTAATTAGCTTTAGTGTGGCTTTAGTAAATATGCTTCCAATGGGAATATTTGATGGTGGAAGATTCTTTTATTTATCAATCCTTAAATTAACAAGATCAGAAAAAATAGCAAAGGTTTCATTTAAGTTTATGACTTATCTTCTTTTGTTTGTGGTGGTTTTAGTTATGTTTTATTGGGCCAAGAGTTTCTTTTAATTATTTTCCTTTTCGATACATGCCAAAAAACTTTCTTTGTTTTGCCCCTATTTTTCCTTTTTCAGAAACAAATCTAACATCTTCTATAGAGTAGAATGCTTTAGGATTTGTTTGGTGGATTATTTGAACAATTTTCTTTATTTCTTTTCTATCTATTATTGAAAATATCATTTTAACTTTTCCATCTTTTCCTTCAGCATCTATAAATGTTAATGAATGGCCCATTTTCTTAAAACTCTCTACTAGTTTTTCTACATCTTTTTGAATTATTATTCTTATTATGACTTTCCCAAAAGATAATTTGTCTTCAATATACATTCCAATAAATGTTCCACTTGCAAAACCTATAGCATAAGCAAAATAATAAGCATAGTTATTCATATCTGACATTATTTGATTAATCACAATAATCCAAATTAAAATCTCAAAAAACCCAATTATTGGAGCTACATTTTTAAATCCTTTTGAGATAAAAACAATTCTGATTGTTGCAAGACTAACATCAACTATTCTTGCAACTACAATAATCAAAGGTATGAGGATAAAATGCAAGTAATCAAATGCCATGAGCAATATCACAATAGTTCAATATTTAAATCCTGTGTTACTTTTTTTAAGATGCTCCCAAAAAAAATAAAAGAAATTTTAGAAAAAATGCATTATGAACTGGCTGGAGAATCTTCTGCAGTTCAAGTTTGTAGATGGACAAAAAAATCTTTAAAAGGTGAGGAGGGGTGTTGGAAACAAAAATTTTATGGTATTGAAAGTCATCGTTGCTGTCAAATGTCTCCAAATGTAATGTGGTGTGAAAATTCTTGTATTCATTGTTGGAGGCCAATTGAATATAATCTTGGAAAAAAAATGAAAAAATCAGATGTTGATGATCCAAAAACAATTTTAGATAAAATCGTTAAAGCGAGAAAAAAATTAATGACTGGACACGGAGGAGATAAAAATGTTCCAAGAAAAAAATATTTAGAATCTCTTGAGCCAACTTTGTTCACCTTATCGCTTTCAGGAGAGCCAACAATTTATCCAAAACTTCCAGAATTAATTAAAGAAATTAGAAAGCGTAAAGCCATCTCATTTATTGTATCAAATGGTCAAAATCCTGAAATGATAAAAAAACTTGAAAAAAATAAAGCTCTTCCAACACAATTAACAATTTCAATGAATGCTCCAAATAAAGAACTTTTTCAAATCTGGCATAATTCAAAAAACAAAAATGCTTGGAAGAAATTTAACAAAACTTTAGAGATAATAAAAAAACTTCAGGGAAAAACTCGTCGAGCAATTAGATTAACTTTAGTTAAAGAATTACATACTGGAACTAAATTAGATAAAATTACAAATATGTCTGATAAAAATGTGAAAGAATATGCTGATTTAATAAAAAAAGCAGATCCTGATTTTATCCATATTAAAGGTTTTAAATCTCTAGGATATTCAAGAAAAAGATTACAATATGACAAACAACCTTTTCATCCAGAAGTTAAAGATTTTACAAAGAAATTATTAAAAGAATTAAAAGAGTGGGATAAAACTTGGAAAATCCAAGGAGAAGTTGAGAGAAGTTGTGTTTTTTTATTGTCGAGATTAAATAAAAAAGATTTAAAGATTAAAAAAGAACAGATTTAATTTATTTGTAAAATATGTCTCGGTACATCTGTCTTAATTTTTGATAATTATCTTTAGAAGGAGATTTATACATTCTTTTAAAATTATCCATCTCACTTGGATCTAATTTTTTTAATATGTCTTGATATGTCCCATTATAGTTTTCTAAATCTTTTGTTCCCATATGGCCTCCTCCAGAATCATAGGGTATTGATATTTGTTCAAGCTTTCCTTTTTTTCGTTGTTTATGCTTAAGTTTCTTAAGAGCTTCTTTTCTTTTTTTACTCATTAAATTTAAGATAAAAAAGCATTTTTTTTAAAGATTTAGATAATTAAACTTATAAATTAGCAATCGCTAGTAACAGGATACCTTCTAGATCTCATAATTTGGTAATTAAAGAGAAATTCTCCAGCCTCCCTATATTCTTCAATTGTATCGAAACCATAATCTTTTATTCTATTTAAAAAACGATTATGCATATCTTCTAAAAATTTTAGAGTTTCATCTTTTCCACTTGGAAACATTCTTTCAATTAATTTATTTATTAATGTTATTTTCATTTTACAAATCCACCACACCATCTTTTGTTAATGCAGCAAATCTAATTCCCATAGGCAAATTAATTAACGCAGACATTAAAGCCATATGTTCTTTACCAGATCCAGAAGCAATTGATAATGCCACCTCAAGACCTTGAAATTTTCCCTGAAGTTTTTTAGAAAGTTCTTCTTTTAATTCAATTAGATTTTTACTTAAATCCACTTTAATAAATTCAAATGGTTTCTCATGTGTGAATTTTTTTGCAAACTCATCACCAACAATAAAAACTTTATCCCATTCAGCATGTTTCATTAATCCACTTACTTGTGCCCATGTTCCTTGACCTGTTGAAAGTAATGCCAATAGTTCCATATTATTTTTTCCCCTCATAAATACAAAAACTATAACAATCTTCTTTAGGATGATATTTTATATTTACAATGCAATTCTGTTTATTCTCTAAAATATTTATACTATCCAAATCTAAAATTCTAATGGTTCCCCCAAGATCTATTGTTGTTAATGGGCCCTCTGCATCAGAATCAGAACTTTCTAAAGCTTTTGTTATTAAATCAAATTTCTTTTTTTCCATAAATTTTCCAAGAAATAATTCTTTTTAAGCATTATTGTAGTAAATAAATATTAAAATCCTTTAACAACATGACCGCCCATTGATTCAATTTCTTTTCCACCCTCTTCACTATTCATTGGACCATCACCTTTCTCACCCTCTTCCCCACCTTCCATTGGTGGCTTACCTTTATCATCTCCACTCATACCACCTTTCAGCATCATCTTAAAGAACAAGTTTAATAATTTTCTAACATCTTTTTCAGAGGCTTCAGGAGAAATCACAGCATTATTAGCCATTTTTCTAACCTTATTCATCATTTGTATACCATTTGTGATTTCTTTTATTCTTTCAATTGGTTTACCATTTCTATTAACCCAGTAAGGGGTTTCTATACGCGCACCACTCATATCTTTTTCAGATTTATGAATTAATTCATATAAATCATTAAAATCAACAGTTATTGTAACATCTTTTTCAGTAACTTCTTCAGGAAGCATTGGCTCCATAACCATAATATCTTCTTCATTTATTTGAACATATAAATTAAATACAATTTCATCAGTTTCATAATCTTTAAATTGAACAGCTGTTTTTACATTTCCATTATATTTATCAGAAATTTCTGTTAATTTTTTCATAAAGTTTTGATCTTGTTTAATCATTTGTTTTTCTTCTTCACTTGGACCATTTTCTTTTTCTCTTTCGATTTTATCTTCAGGGGATCCTGGAAATTCATGATTAACCATAGCTTTTTCTAATTCATATTTAAGAAATTCTTTAGGAGGAAATATCCAAACTTTCATATAAGGAGTAATTATTTCAATCTCTTCACTACTTTCTTCCCAATTACTACCAAATTCTTTAGGATTTATAGTTTCAATTTCTTCCCAATATTCAATACTTCCATATTCTGTTTCATAACTAAAGTTTATTAATTTATAATCAAATGGAATTGTTTTCATTCCAAGACATTGCATTCTTTCTGCTAATTGTCTTGATACCTCTACTGCTCCTGACCAATATAATTCAAATATTCCAGATTGATGTTGTTCCCATTCTTCTGCTGCACTAGATAAATGGTCTTCGAAAAACCAAACAGCAAACTCTTGATTAAAACTTTTTTCAAATTCTTTTCTTTGGATTTGTAAATTTTCTAAATCTTCCCCACACCAGTCAGAATGTCCTCCAGAATAATATTTATCTTTTAATGGTTGAATTGCATCAAAAGGATCTCCCCAACCCCCAAACCATAAATATGCATTTGTCTGTCCTTTTTCTTGTCTACATCCTCCACCGAGATTAAAAACACCTTTTTCTTCTTGCCATGTTTTTTGTTCCATTTCAACCCAAGTGTTTTCATTCTTCATACATTTGCCATTACATTCTTTTTCACATTCGTCAAGATCTTGATTTTCTTTACATTCTTTTTCACAAGTTTCAGTTACTTCATCAAGATCACATTCCATATCTTTTCCACAAGCTTCCCAAGCACAATCTTCAGCACAAGGCCTAATTAATCTATCATTGCATTCTCTTGAACATCTATCTTTACAATCATCTTTCCTTCTTTCTTTATCTTCTTTTTGTCTTTCTTCATTTTCTTCTTCCCAATTATTATTTTCATTTTCTTCCCATCCATTTTCAGGTTCATTTTCTCCTGGCCCTAAATTATTTTCAGGTCCAGAATTTTGATTTTGTTCAGGGTTTGAAGAAGTTGTTTCAGGATTTGCTTCTGGTTCTGGAATTGACTCTGGTTCAGGATCTGGAGTTCCTCCTTCAATTTCCTGACCTGTTAAAAATGTTCTAATTGATCCAAAAATTGCCTGTCCTGTTAAAGAAAGAACTTCTGCAGGCGTTTCTGTATTTTCTTGTTCAGGTTCTTCAATTATTTCTTTTGGTTTTTCATGAATTTGTTCAGGTTCTTTAATTTCAGGCTTTTCTGGAATTTCTATTTTAGGAATTTCTGGTTCTTCAACAACGGGTGGAAGTGTAACGCACTCCCCATTACTACAAACATCATTTTCTCCTCCACAATCATTTTTTGTAACACATTCAACAAAAGGTGCTTCAGGTTCTTCAATACTTTTCTTAACACATTGATTATTTTCTTCAACACATTCAAAATTTTCAGTAGATGGCGCACAATCCATTGCCATCATTTCTTTTATTGGAAAACAACTATTGCTACATTTTCCACATCCTAAGTTAGTAGAAGGTTCACTTTCACAAACCACCCCTGTAGGTTTCCATAATCCTTCAACACAAATATCAATAATTAATTCTTCAGTTCCACATTTCTTTTTTCTTTTATCACCACCAACACAGTCAGGTGTTCTACATTCTTCTAATTCAATTACTTGACAAGTATTCTTAATACAATCAACTTCACCACAAAGGGGATCTACACAATCTTCTTTAATTTCGCAAGTTAAATCTTCTTCAATACAAATAGGGGCTAATTTACAACCTGTTTCATCTTTTCCACTAAAGATAAGTTTTCCATTACAAGGTATTGGATCCCACATTGGACAAGAAGCACAATCTTCAGCACAACTTAAAGTTTCATTTTCTTCACAAATATTATTTCCACAAACAGGTTCTTGAGATCCTACAAGAAAATCATCTTTTTGTTGGCAAACTTTTTTAATACAAAATAGATCAGTTTTTTGTTCAATACTTTGATTTTCTACTACACCGACATTAACTAAAGTTCCACAAAATTGTCCCCCGCACATAGAATCAGCACAATCAATATTTCCGTCATTATTATCATCTTTATTATTATCACATGTTTCTCCACCAACCTCTCTAAATTCTTCAATTAATCTTTTTTCAAATTCAGTTTGTTTAACATATGACTCTCTTTTTTCATAACTAGCAAATAATCTTAAATAAAAATCTCTTCTTTTTTCAAAATTATTTTCTCTTAATTCATCGAGTTTCCCTCTTTTTTCTTGCTCTCTTTTCAACCAACCATAATTATCATAAAATTCTTGACGTTCTTTTTCACCCATAGATTCTTCACTTGTTTGCATCATATTATCTGCTTCTTCCCAAACATCATTAGATTTTTGATTCCAAGCATCTGTCAACATTCTTAATTTATTTGAAGAAGACATTGCACCACCATAATCTCCTTCTTGTAAAGATTTTTGAATTTCCATAATTAAATTTGCTGTCTCTGATTCAAAACTTTCCCAAGACATACCTTCATATTTTTTTCTAGATCCTGGGTCCTCAGACATTTTCTCGTCAGGCATTTTAAATTTACCACGACCATCAATCCACATATGCATGTTTATCCAGTTCCATTCACATTCTTCACACATTTCTAAATTAATTCTAGCTTCTAAGTTTTCTTCTTCATAAAAGGCAATATCATATGAAAGAATTCCTACAGTCTCTCGTAAATTTTCAGAACCAAAAACAGATTTCATAATATCTTCACACGTACCTTGATTTCTTCTATAATATTCTCCAAAAGATTTTTCAACATTTACACTTTCTTCTGCAAGATTTTCAGCATTTATGCTAGAAGGATCTTTATTAAATAATTCTGCAAGAATTTGAACTTCATTAACTTTGGAATTAATATCAAAATCATCTTTTTCTTGTTTAAATTCTATTTCAAAATGTAATCTATAAACTAATTTTCTTTCACTTTGTTTTTCTAATTCTTTAATTTCATCAATCTGGCCTTGTTCTTTTAATTCTCTTATTTGTTCTCTAAATTCATAACTCTTTTCAACATATAATGAAGGGTGTGCATTTAATCTTATTTGAATTTTATTTCCATCAAAAACAATTTTTCTCCAAATAGGAACATATTCATCTAATTTTTTATCTCTTTCTTCACCCTCGACCCAAACCCATTTTGTTTCTTCTTGTGGTTCTCCTAAAAGAGGCCTAAGTTGTTCTTGTTTAACAATACCTCCTTCTTCTTGACTAACAACTCCCACAAGTTCATTTAAATTTTGTCGAGCAGAACTCAAATAAACTAATAATTGCACATAATCAATATTTCCTGTTTCATATTCTTCAGCATAGTGTGTAAGTTTTTGAATTTCAGAATCAATAGTTGTAGCAGAAATAATGGGAAATAAACAAAATAAGAATAAAATTCCAAATATCATCCACTTTTTCATATTTTAATTAAGAAAAACTCATTAATAAAAGTTTTGAAAAATAAAAAACAAAGAAAAAGTAGTGGAAGTATAAATCTATTTTCAAAAAATATTCAAATTGAGGATTTCATTTAAACATTTAAAAAATAAATGAATTTTTGAAAAACTCAAAAATTGAGGCTTTTAGTAACTCTATACTGAAATTCTCGTCGAAACTTGAACCTTACATAAGAGTTCTATCAACGTCATCTTCTTTGACGGCCTTAGTTGTCTCGTTTTGCGAATGGCTTCGAGCTTAGATGCATTCAGCTCTTATCCATGCAGTGCGTAGCTATGCAGCCTGCCATATGACAACTGCTCACCAGAGGCACCCAAGTTC
>ERZ889078.3653-NODE-3653-length-10081-cov-18.929683_pt1 | contig 10081 bp, 6 predicted proteins | sample MGYA00521266_ERZ889078 | MGnify/ENA primary metagenome ERZ889078 (study PRJEB32303, sample SAMEA104408618) | aquatic metagenome | biome: Brackish water; feature: Pelagic; material: water | place: Baltic Sea | collected 2014-06-16T06:34:00 | depth 76,534 m ... | reverse complement strand
CGCGCGCGGGCATTTTGGCAGGCACGCTGGATAAGGCGGTCGGCAGTTACCTCGAAGCCTCATGCGCACCTTCGCGTAAAGTCAACGAAATCGACAACCGCGGCTCCACCTTTCACTTAGCCAAGTTCTGGGCTGCGGAGCTTGCGGCTCAAAAGGAAGATGCAGAGTTGGCCGCGCGTTTTCTACCGGTGGCTACGGCGTTGCAAGAAAAACAACAAACCATCCTTGGCGAACTACTTGCCGCGCAGGGTAAAGCGGTGGATCTTGGTGGTTACTATCACCCGGATTTGAAGCGGTGTGCAGCGGCCTTGCGCCCCAGCGACACCTTCAACGAAATCATCGACGGCATCCTCTGCGCGCAGACTTCTTAAGCGTTGAGACCTGATTTTTGCAGGGGCAGCTAGCGCCCACTACAACGCCCGCAGCCATTCCGGCTTGAAGCGGGCGTTGGCTGGATTTTCTAGCACTTGATCGAGTGCCGTCACCATTGCGTTTTTGTCTTTGGGTAGCGTGCCAGCCAAGGACAAATAGTTACTGGCGTGGTTGGAACGGAAAATCGAACTAGTGAGTTCCGTGTGGGCTAGAAACTCACGCAATTCCGCAGCAAGTTCGATGGGGGACAGTGTTTCGAATTCGCCACGCGCGGCAGTTTCCCACAACGGAGTTCCTTCCACCGGGGTCACCACCAGAGTGGAAACGAATTTCGGCTGGATGGCATTGACCACCCGCGCGGAATCCACAGCATGTTCGCGGCTCAAGGCGCGCTGGCCCATGCCGAGCAAAATCATCGTGCTTAGTTTCACGCCAGCAGCATGCGCTTTGTTGGCCACGCGAATCATCTCTAGGCTATCCACACCCTTATCGATGGCGCGCAAAACTTGATCGTTGCCAGATTCAATGCCTAGATAATATTGCGTGAGTTTTTTCTCCCGCAGCATCTCCATTTCGGCCACGCTGCGTTGTGCCAAAGATTGTGGCGACGCATAACAAGTCACGCGTTTGATATCCGGCCACGCGGCGTTGATTAGATCCAGCAGCTCGGCCAAAAAACTGGCCTTGGCCATGTGCGCATCTCCATCGGCCAAAAACACCTTGCGCGGCGCTGGGAAGTTTCCCGCATACCACTCAATCTCCTTTTGCAACTCGGCTATCTTGCGTACCCGGAAAGACTTTTCGCGATACATCGCACAGAAAGTGCAACGGTTCCAACTACAGCCCAGCGTGGCCTGTAGGATGAGACTATTGGCTTCCGACGGCGGCCGAAACACCGCTCCCTGGTAGTTGATCATGTGCGTGTGTAGAAGGGCATGAGAATGCCGTGAACAGAGATGATATCGACAGCAGCAATCCTCGGTTTTGGGCGCTTCGGAGCAGCCCTAGGGGAGCGTTTGCTCGAAGCCGGAATCTCGGTGCGCGCTTTTGATCCAGCAGTCACCCCGCCGTCAGCGCTTGCCGCTAACAGTGCGTGCGCTGCTGTTCGGGATGTAGATTTGGTGGTCTTAGCGGTGCCGGTTTTCGCGTTCGCCGCAGTGCTCGAGGAAATTCGCCCGGCATTACACAGCGGCCAGATTGTGATCGATGTGGCGTCGGTGAAAACGGGGCCAAGTGCGGTCTTACAGGCGCTGCTCGGTGTACATATTCCGTGGGTGGCTACCCACCCGCTGTTTGGGCCCATGAGTTTGGCGCGTGGCGAATCGCCGTTGCAGGTCGTGGTGTGCCCGAACTTGCAGCACCCCGATGCGGTCGCAACCATCCACAGTTTCTTTCGGGATGTGGGCTTTCATCCAATCACGTTGGATCCGGAAGCGCACGATCAAGAAATGGCCGCCACTCATGCGCTGGCCTTCTTCATTGCCAAAGGTTTTATTGACGCTGATTTTCTCCTGAATAGTGATTACGCGCCGCCCTCCGTGCGCGGTTTGCGCGGCATGATTGAATCGGTGCAGGCAGATGCAGGGCAGCTTTTCGCATCTTTACAACTCGATAATCCCTACGCAGCCGCTGCCCGTCGGCGTTTATTGAGTGCGCTCAGCACGGCCAACGATAACTTACGCCAAATCGGATTTTCCTCTGCGTGCAATAGCAGTGATTCCGGGCTTACCATTGCCACCGCCGCACCTAGTCCGGCGTCGCCGTTGTTAGATCAAGCACGCCAGGGCATCGATGAGATCGATCGCGAGTTAGTCGCACTGCTCGCGCGCCGTGCCCAGCTGTCACGGCGTGCAGGGCGCGTGAAAGCCGAAATCGGTCGTGGTGTGCGTGACCCACAACGCGAAGCTTCGTTGTTAGAAGAGCGGCGTTTGATGGCTGCGCAATGTGGCCTGGATCCCGATGCCGTAGAAGAAGTTTTTCAATCCATCTTGTGCCTGTCGCGGGATAATCAACGGCAAGACCGCGGCAGCGAGTTATGAAAAACACGCGATGGCGTTTTGTCGATCTTGGCAAGATGGGGCCCGCCGCGTAACAATCCGTGCTCTAAGATAACCATGCAGATGTCCGTAATCCTTCGTAGCCCTGTTTTTAATACCGCACTGGCGGTTGCTGTTTCCGCATGTTTTTCGGCATGCGCGGATCAAGAAAACCCGGCGCCAAAGGCAAACGCCAATGGCCAAACTAGTGCAGCAACTTCCGTCATAACGCCCGGTGTGGTGGCGATGAAGAAAGATCTCATTGTGGTTACCGTGGATACTCTGCGCGCCGATCGTTTGCCATTTTATGGCGCAAGTCACGATACCTGCGGAGACCCGCAACAACCGTGGAGCCTAGCGTGGATGGCGGCCAACGGCACGGTCTTGGAGCAGGTTTATGCACCAGTGGGCATTACGCTGCCGTCGCTCTCGTCAATGTGGACCGGCCTCCCACCGTTGCAGCACGGTGTTTTGACCAACCGCGGTTTGTTGGCAGAACGCACCTTCATCATGGATTTGACCGAAGCCGGATGGTACGGAGTTGCGGTGAATGCGAGTGGTATTTTGAAGCGCGGCACGGGCTTGGAGCGCGGCTTCACTTTCTATCAAGCATTCTCCCCGAAGAACGAAAGGAAGGTTGCCAGCGCGTCCATCATTCAAGCCACAGAAAGCATTTCGAACCATCAACCACTCCTGCTGTGGGCACATTTTGTTGCACCGCATTCCCCTTATGCGCCTACCTCTGAATTCGCTGGGCGTTTTACCAGCAGTGCCGAACCCAAAGGCGACAACAACACGCTTCATGCGATTGAAGCCCATCCGGACTCCCTTACGCCGGAATTACGTGAGCATATTCGTGGCCTTTACGACGAAGAGATTCTCGTCGCAAACGATTACGTGCAAGAATTGCTGAGTGGCTTGGATGCGCTTTACCGCGAACAAGGGCGCGGCGGCTTATTGGAAAATGCAGTGGTTGTTTTTTCTGCCGATCACGGCGAAGAGCTCGGCGATCGTAATGGATTTATGATGCACGCCAAGAGTCTTTACGCCGGGGTGATTCAGGTGCCCGCCATCGTATTGGGAGAAGGTTGGCCAGCGCAACGCGACGGCAGCCTGCTGGCTTTGCAAGATTTACTTCCATGGGTGATGGCAGGTGAACAACCGCACTCAGCCGTGGTGGTCTCAGCTTTGAAGGATCGTTTTTTTGCCGTGCGCGATGAGCGTTGGACTTTGATTCACAACCCTCTCGCCGATGGTTCCGGCCCAGGTGGTCCACCCGAGGGTTCGGTCTATCCTTATCCCACCGTGGCGCTATTTGATCGGCAAACTGATCCACTTGAAATGCAAGATGTGGCAACGGCCAACCCGGAAGTAACGAAACGTCTGCTTAACGCGCTGCACGCTTGGTTCCTCGCTTTGCCTATGGTGCAAGAGGAGGCGCTCAATGCGGTCGTTGATGATGTCACTCTGGGCGAACTTGGTTATGCGACCAGCGATTCCGCGGTGGAATCTACCAGCTTGGCGCCATGGACAGGTCAGCAGTGGCAGGACCGCTGAAGCCGCGGGAGTATGGGTTCACCCCTGCGGCACACATATAATGCTAGGTCGAGCAGGGCGGCTTCACCCTGGAAACCCACTGTTGTGGGCTTAATTAAAGACCTGCAATGTCGAAAATAAAAACCGATGTCGTCGTGCTGGGCGCTGGTCCAGCTGGTTACGTGTGTGCCATCCGCGCTGCCGATTTGGGCAAGAAAGTGGTGTGTGTCGAGTTCGATAATCTCGGCGGCACGTGCTTGAATGTGGGCTGCATCCCTTCCAAGGCACTGATTTCAGCGGGCCACTTTCTGGAATCCACGCGCCACGCCGCAACCATGGGTTTCACTGTGGAACCGCCGCAGTTGGATGTGCAAAAGTTGATTGCGTGGAAAGAAGGGATTGTCAAACGCCTCACCGGCGGGATTGGTTTGTTATTCAAAAACCGCAACATTGAGTGGGTGAAAGGCAAGGGGCGCATTTTGTCGCCGAACAAAATCGAAGTCGAAACCGCCGACGGAAAAGTGGAAATCGAGTGCTTGGATATCGTGGTGGCCACGGGTTCCGCACCTGCACCGATTCCTGGATTCGATTTTTGCGAGCAGGTATGGTCGAGCACCGAAGCACTTGCGCCAAAGGAGCTGCCGAAACGATTGTTCGTGATTGGCGGCGGCGTCATCGGCATGGAGCTAGGCATGTTCTATGCACAGGTCGGCACCGAAGTCACGGTGGTGGAGTTTATGGATCAGATTTTGCCGGGGGTTGATCCAGAACTGGTCAAAGTGGTGCAGCGCAAAGCCAAAAAAACTGGCATGAAGATCCACTTGAACTCTGCCGCGAAGAGTTGGAAGAAAACTGCAGATGGCGTGGAGGTGGTTGCTGAAATTGGCGGCAAACTACAAACATTCCATGCCGACGCCATCCTGCTCACGGTGGGGCGCAGGCCAGTCACTGCGGATCTTGGCTTGGAGAATGTCGGCGTGCAGCCAGATGCGCGCGGCTTCATCAAGGTGAATGATCAGTGCTGCACCAAAACTCCGCATGTTTATGCTGTCGGCGATGCCACTCACGGCATGATGCTGGCGCACAAAGGGAGTGCGCAAGGCTTGGTTGCTGCCGGCGCGATTTGCCGTCGTCCGGGCAACGCCTATGATCCCAAAGTGGTGCCTGGGGTGATTTACACCGATCCTGAAATCGCCACTACGGGCCTCAGTGAAGCCGAATGTAAAGAACGCGGCATTGAGATCAAGATTGGGCGTTTCAACTTTGGCGCCAACGGTCGCGCCATGTCGATGCAAGCCACCGATGGCCTCGTCAAAGTCATTGCCGATGCCAAAGACGACACCATTCTTGGGGTGCACATGGTTGGCCCGAATGTTACGGACATGATTGCCGAGGGTTCTTTAGCAATCGAGGCTGGCCTCACGGTTGAAGATATCGTGTTAACCATCCACGCACACCCAACCTTGTCGGAAGTGTTCATGGAAGCTTGCGAAGATGTGCACAACATGTCTCCGCACGCCATGAAAAAGTAGTTATGCGTTTCAGCAGCTCCGCCGATTTCGAGGTCATCGACCTCGGGCGGGTGAGTTATGAAACGGCCCATCAGCAAATGTTGGATTTGGTAGATGCCATCCGTGTTGGCTCAGCACCAGATACATTATTGATGGCGGAGTTTGAACCGGTGCTTACCGTCGGCCGCGCCGCCAATCACGAGCACTACCGTGATTTAGGTTTGCCGGTTCATGCGATTGCGCGCGGCGGCAAAACAACTTACCACGGCCCGGGTCAGTTGGTCTGTTACCCGCTCATCCAACTGCAAGAAGGTGTGCGCGATTTGCATGCTTATTTATCCGCTCTGGAAGAGGCGTTGATCCGCACTGTGCAAGATTTTGGTCTACAGGGAGGTCGCGACCCACGCAACACTGGCTGCTGGGTGGCTGGCCGTAAGATTGCTAGCATTGGTGTGGCAGTGCGTCGTTGGGTTACTTACCACGGCGTTGCGCTCAATATCAGCACCGATCTCTCCATGTTCCAACGCTTCGACCCCTGCGGCTTGGAAGCTGATGTTATGACCACCATGGAGCGTGAGGTCGCGGGTAAACTGCCGCCCTTCGCTGACGTGTCCGCTACCCTGGCGCGCCACATGAAGGAGATTCTTCGTGAAGAAAACTGATCTACGTTCTCTCGACGCCTTGTTTCGTCCGCAATCCGTTGCAGTCATTGGCGCCAGTCGCAAACGTTTCCAAATCGGCCACGAAATCGTGCGCAACTTGGTTTTCGGTGGCTTCACTGGTCCGGTTTATCCGGTCAACCCTAAGGCCAAAGTCGTGCACAGTATGTTGTGCTTTCCGAAAGTTTCGGCGATACCGGGCCCGGTAGATCTTGCGATTATCACGGTGCCGGCGCCGTTGGTGCTGCCAGCGGCGAAAGATTGTGCGCGCAAAGGCGTGAAAGGTTTGGTGGTGATTACTGCCGGCTTCGGCGAAATTGGTGGTGAAGGCACGGTGCTCCAAAACGAGTTGGTGGCGCTGTGCAAGAAGCATGGCATCCGCATGATTGGCCCGAACTGTATGGGCATTCTTAATACGGCGGTGGAGTTCGCGATGAATTCTTCCTTCGCAGCGGCCACGCCCACTCGCGGTGGCGCGGCGTTTTTGTCGCAGTCGGGAGCACTTGGCGAAGCCATTCTTACCGACGCCCGCAGTCTTGGTATTGGCGTGAGTATGTTCGCTAGTGTGGGTAACCGCGCGGATGTTTCGCCGTGTGATTTGCTCGACTATTGGGATGAAGATCCAAACACCGAACAAATCTTGATGTACCTTGAGGCTTTTGGCGAGCCCGAACGTTTTATGGATGCGGCGCGCCGCATTTCACCACGCAAACCGATTCTGGTGGTGAAGTCTGGCCGTTCGGCACAGGGTGCGCGTGCGGCGGTTTCGCACACTGGATCCTTAGCCGGATCGGAGGCTGCAGTGGATTCTTTGTTGAACCAGTGCGGTGTGTTGCGTGTTGACACCATGAAAGATTTGTTTGCCCTAGCAAGTGCTGTGCAAACCGGCAAACGCCCGAAAGGCAAAAGAGTGGCGATTGTCACCAATGCGGGCGGCCCTGCGATTTTGGCAACCGATGCCTGCATCGCCAACGGTTTGGAGATTCCAGAGCTCTCCGCCGCCACGCGCAAGAAACTGGAGAAGGGCATTCCGCCAGAAGCTTCGTCGGTAAACCCTGTGGATCTGATTGCTTCCGCCGATGCCGCACGTTTTGATTTAGCGCTCGGCGCCACCATTGCCGATCCAAACATTGACATGGTGTTGGCGATTTTTGTTTCGCCAATCATGATTGATGCCGCTGCAGTAGCGGAAGTTTTTGCCAAGCATGCGGCCGCCACCGAGAAACCTCTGCTTGCTTGTTTGCTCGGCAAATCACACAGCGAAAGAGCTTCGGATATCTTGCGCGAGAAGGGCGTGCCGAACTACCGCTTTCCAGAAGAGGCGGCGTTCTCGCTTGCCAATATGTACAAGCTGCAGAAACTGCGCACGCGCGAAAACAAAGCTGCACCGCAATACCGGGTGCGCAAAAGCAAGGCGCGCGCGGCTCTTGATACAGCAATTGCCGAAGGGCGCACCATGCTCAATGGTTTGGAGTTGAACGATTTATTCACCGCGTATGGCATTCCGTTGGTGCCGAGCCGCATCGTCAGCACCCGGGAACAAGCTTTACGTGCCGCGCGCAGCCTGGGATTTCCGATGGTTGCAAAAGTGGAAGCAGAAGATATCGTGCACAAATCCGATCGTGGCGGCGTCATCGTTGGGATTCGTAATCGCGAGGAATTGCTTGATGCTTACGATCGTCTAGAAGATATTTTCGGTGAGGAATGCCCGGACATGAGTTTGCTGTTGCAGGCTATGCGTAGCGATGGCGTCGAAACCTTCTTCGGTGCTGCCACCGATCCTCAATTCGGTCGTATGGTCGCTTTCGGTTTAGGCGGCGTGCATGTAGAAGTGTTCAAAGATGTGGTGTTTCGCCTGCATCCACTCACCGCCACCGATGCGCGTGAAATGGTTGAGGGGATTCGGGCCAAGGCTATGCTTGAGGGCGCGCGCGGTAAACCGCCCGTCAGCCAAGATGAGTTGGTGGATACCTTGCTGCGCTTGAGCCGCATGTTGACAGACTTTCCAGAAATCGCCGAGCTCGATATCAACCCATTTTTAGCCGGCTATCAGGGCAAAGATTCCTGTGCCCTGGATGTGCGTGTGCGGCTCGAAGTGAAATAGATTTACATGATGGTCATCGAGGTTGGCGCGGAGACTTGCCGCACCTGGATGTAACCTGGCGTATCGAAAGTATAAAACACCGCGTAAATCACCATGTTTTGGAACGCGGCGCGGTTTGGAACTAAGCCTGATACCGACATCACTTCGCTTGCGGGCACGGTGCCGAAGAAGCCTGGCATGTTGACGGTCATGTTGTAAGCGCGATCCTGGTTGCCCGGGATAGCTACGCCGTTGATGCTAAACCCAGGTGTGGTGCCGAGCGAAATGAAGCCTTGATAGAAAAATCCGTTTTCGCCGGGTGCTTGCCAATCCATGTTGAGCATGGCGCCCAGCACTGGCGGGTTCACGACTACGATGGTCAAGCCACTGCCACCGCCACCAAAGGATGTAGTATCGGCAGTGTTACTTTGGCCTGGGGTTCCCCAATCGCCATTGCCAAATTGGACGCTTGCGGCAGCAAAGTTACTCGCTGCTGCAGAGCCGAGTAAATCACGCCGCTCGGCGGAAACGCCATACGCAAAAGGCCAGCTGCTACTGTTGTAATCCACCCGGTCAAGAATCGTGGAGCCGTTTTGCAAAGCCACACTGTCGCTGCTGTTGGCCATGGAAAAGGAATTTGCTGGCCACACCATTTGCGGTCGTAAGCCGCCGTTACGGCCGCGCAAACCATCGGCGGCGATGACCATTTCTTCACCCTGAGCGAGCAGCAGCGGAGCGCCGAAAGTAAGGTTGTCGCTGCCGAAATCAGTGAGCTTGATGTTTTTGAGTGACACATTGCCGTTGCGCGTGCCGGCAATCTCAACCCATTCACCATCCACCTCCGAAGTCGTGCCGGGGTAGGCTAAAAATTCTGCTACCACCAGTTCCCCGGCACTCGCTTGAGTGAAACTTGCCTCATCCACCGCCATCGTGAACGTAGTGCCATCCATCGCGGTTACGGTGTATTGATCGCCATTGGTGCTGAGATGAATATGGCCTCCGGCATCGACAAATCCTTCGGTGCCAACGCCGTCGGTGGGGCACCACACTGGGCACACATGGGTGGCGGTGTTGAGGCGGTTGGTGACCTCTTGTTTGGGATAACCATAAGAGTTGGCATGGCCGCACGGGATGACCGAAAACTCCGGCTTCAAGGCCGCCACCCAATTGCTGTTGGTGGAAGTGCGGGAACCATGATGGTTGACTTGATAAACATCCACATCGCCAACCAGCGGACCAACAGTCGATTCCAAATCGGTGGTGGAGTTGCCGCCGCCGGTAAGGTCGCCGCCCATCCACATTTGAAAATCTCCGTAATCGATACGCCAACCAACGCTCGCAGAATTTTCCCACTGCGCAGAACCGCCAATATTGACCGAGCCGCCATTTATTAAATCACCATTCACAACGATACAAGTTAAGGTGACGCCGCCGCCAAGGTTCACAACTTTCCCGGGCGTGACAGCTTGCCGCACGGAGGAATAGCGACTGCTGTAATCGCTGTAAGACTGCGTGCCTGGAGTGTTGTTGAGGCCGCGGTCGAAGGCGGTGGTTGCAGTGATCCCAGCATTCCAAACTTCATCCAGGCCACCCAGATGATCGGCGTGATAATGACTCACGCCTACATAATCCAAATGCGAAATCCCGAGGGAGTTTAATAATGGCACGACGTCGGCATTGCCGTCGCCATTGTCGCCACCATCAAATAAGAAGGTTTCGCCGGTAGGTGCAATCAGCAGCGTGGCATCGCCTTGGCCAGTATCAATGAAATAGACTTCTAGGTTTCCGCTGGCAGCTGGAATGGAACAAAAGCCTGCGGCAAGCGCAAGAATGAAGAGGATTCGCATGGTGGTCGGGAGGGAAGGGGGCCGACCACCGGGAGGA
>ERZ889078.3652-NODE-3652-length-10082-cov-11.893986_pt1 | contig 10082 bp, 10 predicted proteins | sample MGYA00521266_ERZ889078 | MGnify/ENA primary metagenome ERZ889078 (study PRJEB32303, sample SAMEA104408618) | aquatic metagenome | biome: Brackish water; feature: Pelagic; material: water | place: Baltic Sea | collected 2014-06-16T06:34:00 | depth 76,534 m ... | reverse complement strand
TTGCCCGGTTTTAGCAATATGGTGTCGGGAGTGGCCACCTTCCCAATGTCGTGCAATATGCCGGCTTGATATATTAGCTCGCACTCTTCCGCGCCGCGTTCAAGACCTTGCGCTATTAATTTTGAGTAATTCGCGACTCGCGCGGAATGGCCGCCGGTGTAAGTGTCCCGGCTTTCAATCATGTCAACGAAAGCTTTTAGCGTGCTATCGAAGTTGCTGATTTTATCTCTTTCTAGGATTATCAACTCTTTGGCGCTCTTCTGCCAACTCTTCCAAATGATTTTTGTACATGGCGTTTTCGCGAGCGTGAACGATTTTTTTTAGCGTTCTAAAAAGAATTAAATTCATTTGCTCGTAGTTTATGGGTTTGATAATATAGCCGTTAACGCCTAGTCGTATCGCGTCAATCATATATTTAACGTCGCCATAGGCCGATATAATGACGACTTCTTGTTCATTATTGAGCGTTTTAATCTCCGAAATCATCTCTATGCCGTTCATGAAAGGCATTTGTACGTCGGTAAAAACTATGTCGTATCTATTCTCTTGAAAATGTTTAAGACCATCTTGTCCATCTTGCGCCACGTCGACGTGAGAAAATATTTTTTTGAAATAAGCGGCCGTTTTATCGCGCAGTTGCGAATCGTCCTCAACGTACAACACGCGAATGTCGCTTGCCAATGATTTTATGGCGCTAACGTCAGTCATTGAGTTTTCTCTTTTGCGCCACTTTACCTAAAAACGACATCATATCATCAAGGGTGGCCGGTTTTTTTAAGTACTCGTCGCACATATAGAGCTTCTCTCGTTCCTCGGTCGCGGATCCACTCATGGCGCCAATAAACAGATCGGGAGATATGACGCGCAATCGCGCAATCAGCTCCCATCCGTCCATGGACGGCATGTGCACGTCTGTGAGCACTACGTCGTATCGAAGTCCCGCGTTAAAGAAGGCGAGCGCTTCTTCCCCGTTATGGGCGTTATCCACGTTGTCAAAAAACTTACGCATAAGCGCCGACGTTTTTAGCAACATCACCTCTTCGTCGTCAACTACCAACAATCGCATTGGCTTCATAAGGGCGCGTAAACTTTTCATATCATAAGGCATCTCTGTTCTCCTCGCTTTTTACGTTGATTGGAATCGTTAGTTTAAAACAAGCTCCCGCGCCAACGTTATACGCGACGAGAGATCCCAATAGGTGCTTTTGAGCAATCGTTTTGGACATGTACAGTCCCAATCCCGTTCCGTTTTTTTCATCTTTGGTGCTAAAGTACGGCTCAAATATTTTATCTATAATCATCTCTTTGATACCGCCGGCGTTGTCGGACACGGATAAGATCACGTTCTCCTTGTCGCTAGTCGTTTGAACATGGATGATTTTTTTTGAAACGTTGTTTTCCACAAGCGCCTCTTTGGCGTTTTTCAGCAAGTTGATTAAAATTTGTAAAATTTCGCGTGAATAGGTGTTGATTTTTGGAATATTTTCATCCGATTCGATAATTAATTCAATGTCATGGTATTGAAGACTTTTTCCAATAATCTGAATTGATTCGCTGACAACGTCCTCTACCCGAGTTTCTTCTCGTTGTTTGTTGGGCTTGAAAAAGTTTCTAAAATCGTCAATCGTTTTAGACAAATATTGGGTTTGAAATAAAATATCCTCGGAATTGCTTTTCACGCCAAGCTCGTTTAATTCTTCAAATTCAACGTCAACAAGCATATTGTTCGCGCTCATGGCTATGATCGCGATGGGTTGGCGCCACTGATGCGCGATCATGCTTATCATTTCTCCCATTGCCGCGTGTCGCGACTGAGCGAGCATCAACTCTTCCTTTTCGTTTAAATCTTTCGTTAATTGAACCTCTTTTGAAATAATCTGTTCCAATCCGAAATAATGAAGAATTTTTCCATCCGAGTCCACGATGGGCGATATTAAAGAGTTAATCCAATACGCGTCCCCATTTTTTTTGATATTTTTAAATTTTCCAGACCATACCTTGCCATCGCTAATGGTATTCCAAATATTCTCATACTCTTCTTTGGAAGTGTGGTTCGACTTAAGCAGTCTAGGGTTTTTTCCAATAATTTCCTTCTTTGAGTAACCGGTTATTTCGTAAAAAGCGGGATTGGCAAATTCTATATTACCCAAGACGTCCGTAAACATTATTGAAAAAGGCGCTTGTTCGAGTATTTTTTGATATTTGACAATCTCCGCTTGATTGACGTACTCGTCGGTTATGTCGGTGCATATGGAACCAGTCTTAACGTTATGATCGTCTTGCGTCATCGGAAAAGTAAGAACTCTCAGCGTTACGCTTTCGTTATTTGGAGTAACGTACGTTACGACGTTGTCGGAATAATCTTTGTTAAGGTTTTTGTCCTTTATTTGAGTAAGTTGTCGCATAAGTTTTTCTGGAAACACGTCACGCGCGTTTAGTCCGGTAGCGTCATCTTTGCCAAAGAATCTCGCCGCCGCGCCATTGGCGTAGAGTATCTTGTCGTTGGCGTCTTTTATGGTTACGTATCCAGGTATGCGTTCCATAAATTGTTCGAACCGTTCTTTGGAATTTTTTAAAGCCATTTCAAGTTTTTTTTGATTGGTGACGTCCGTGTGAAATCCGATCATTCGAGTGGGTTTCCCTTGGGCGTCAAAAATCGTTTGTCCGCGATCGAGTATCCAAACCCAGTCGCCATTTTTATGACGCATTCGATGAACGTTTTCATAGGGACGACCAGGGTTTTCTTGTGAAAATTCTATATCTTTGACAGCTTGGGCGACATCGTCGGGATGAACGCGACTAGACCACGATTCAAGTTCGTTTGTGAGCTCGTCGTCGGAACAACCAAGCATTCCCTTCCATCGTTCTGAAAAAAATACTTTATTGGTGACCAAGTCCCAATCCCACAGCCCGTCGCTAGTTCCATTGATTGCGTATTCGTACTGTTCTTTCCTTTTGTCTAAATTGGTTATAAATTTAGATATGTGAAAGATTATGTAGAGCATAACGAGTAGAACGACAAATCCAATAAAAATCGCCAAATTCTTTACCGCGTATATTGACGCGAACGCTTCGGACGTGTCTTGCTTTACAACCATGCCCACGCGAAGCGTAGGTAGATACGTCCAAGCCGCCAACACTTCATGATTTTGATAATCGTCAAATACTCCAGAACCTGAATATCCTAAAACGGCGTTTTGAATTGGAACGGCATTGTTCGATCCAATTTTTACCGAATGCTTAAACGCCATTTCCTTGTTGTAACGAAGAGGATTTAGGAAAAGCGCTTCATCGTCTATTTTTGTCGCAATGATGGTCTCTCCGGTATCTCCAATTCCCTCATAGTGCTTAAAGCTCGAATACATTTTGTCGAGATTTATCTGAATGGCCATCACGGCGATTATTTTTCCATCTTCAAACAAAGGTTCGGCCATAAACATAGCTGGTTTTGCGGATGGTTCGTAATGCCTGACGTCGGACACGACCAAGGTATTGGACTTTAAAGCGTCCATGAAGCTTCTTGAAAGCTCACTCTCTTTATATTTTCCATGAAGCAAATTTGTCATAAAGTCAGACTCTTTTTTTAAAGAAAAAATCACGTCCCCATCAAGTGAAATAACAAAAAAATCATAAACGTCGCGCGCTTGAGAGTATGAACCAATGACGTTGGAGAAAGAAGCCAAGTCGTTTTTAAAGACTAAAGAGTCAGAGCCGAAATTTTTATAGGAGTTGATTAAAGCGGCGGTGTTTTCCGGCACTCCCGCTGTCGATAAAAAGAGAGTAAAATCCTTATTCAGCTCACGCGCTTGACGTTCGAGAGCTTCCGCCCTTATTTGAACGTTGGCGTTTAAATGTTCGATGACCGTCTCTTTCACCATCTTCACGGTGTATACGTAATTCAAAAAACTCAGAATGACCAAGGGAGCTAGCCCGGCAATAAAAAGCAGTATGATGATTTGTTTCGTCTTATTCATGTTGTTCCAATCTCGTTAGTAAAGTTCGTCAATAAAATCGCTTCCGCATTCCAGCTCTCGCAGCCACTCTAAGAAGTTAGTTACGTTCTCGTTTTCAAACAAAAAGCCATGTTGCGGCGCTATTGTTTTTACGTCGAGTTTTTCTATCTTGGCGACCCACGCGCGACAAAGCTTGTTCGATCCCATGTAGCGTTTGTGAAAGCCGTAAAGATGTTTTTTGTGTTCTTCGAAATTTTCAACGGTTTTATAGGACTCTGGAGCGTTTACGATGGCGGCGCCAATGTCGCCTGAAAAAACTATCTTGGATTTTGCGTCGTAAAGGGAAAAGTTTCCCGGAGAGTGCAAAAAGTGGGCTGGAACGAAGTGTAGGTAATCGTCGCCAAATTTCAACTTCGCTCCTTTGTCCGAAAGCGACATAACCCGATCCATCTGAGTAAAACCGTAATGACTCATGAAGCGAACCCATAAAGAACTCATAATGAATTTCGCGTTAGTGCTTATGGCCCACTGCGCGATGGAACCAGAGACGTCGGGGTCTTGATGCGAGAGAAAAACGTATTTGATATTTTGAATCTCGACGTGTTCGCTAACGGCGTCGTAAAGTTCGTCAAATATGGCGACGCTTCCCGGGTCTAGCAAAATTCCAACGCCGTTTTGGACTATGAGGTATTGGTTTACCGAGAGAAAAGAGTCTTCGTGAGACTCGTCGTCAAAACTAAACATTACGCATTTGCGCGTACCGTCGTCGTAGATTACTTTATGATTTTTGTCCATTTCATAGTCCTTTAATTTCTCTAATTAACGCCATTTGGCGAGAAGTTATATATTTTATTAAATCATTTTGTTTGAAATCTTGAAATATGAACACCACGCTAAAACTATGCCTCGATTCGCTTTTACGCAACATTGCGGCGGTCGTATGTATGATAAGAGGTTTTTTATCCAACTCTAGCACCATGTCCAATATGACGGGAATATCTTTTTGTAGACCTGCTGGAAGAGCGTTTAGTCTTAGTCTAACCGAGTAAAGGGAAATATCCTCTATCTCTATGTCGCCATGAAACTTTATTTCTCCCATGAAAAGCGAAACGGTCTGTTTTTCGCCAGGAGTGACTCGTATCGTCTTTCTTCTTGTTGGCGACGTTTTTATAAACTTTAACGATTTTAGGGTAACGATTTGTTTCTCAAAATCAACTTTTCCTATCTCTTCGCAGAGTATGTCTTGAGGAAACGCTTCGGAGGATAAAATCGTTTTTTTCTCAAATAGTACGGCTTTTTGTTGAAGGAATGGCGTTTTTATTGTTACAAAACCCTCGTTAATATCTGAGATAATTGCGTCGTTGGTTATGCTTAGGCCTTTATAGTAGTTGTGAATTCCTATTTTCGCGCTGTTTCTTTGGACAACTTCAAGAAGATCGAGCATGGCTTTTGAGTTTTGATTTTTATCATCGTTTAGAGTCTCTCTGCCATCAAAAAGTTTAAGTAAATTTAACTCCGTAACGTCGTCAAAAGATAAAATTCCGTAATTTGTCTGTTCCGAAACAATCTGATATTTCAGTATGAAATGCCTAGTCTTGCCCTGCAAATTTTGCATTTTTACGTGATAAAGTTTGTTGTCGTTTAGTTTTAAAACATCCAATGCGTCTATCTCTCCATGGTTGTATAAAAAACCATCGTGTTGCAAAAAACCAGACGTAAAGTTTGCAAACCGTTTTTTAAAGTCTATCGATGGACTCCACTCCAAAATAGTCTAAAAACATTTGGTTCGCCAACGTCGGTTTGTCATTGTTGAACATCAAAACCATGGAGCTTTGATAATTGAAAATATTTTTTAAATGGGCGTAAAAAACCTTGCCGCTATGTTCATTCTTAATCTCCACAATCGCTTGGTAGAGCACGTCCGTTAGCTCCGCCACGTTAACAGGTTTGTTTAAAAATCGAAATACCCTTAACTCTATTCCTTTGAGTAAATACTCTTTATTGTCAAAAGCGGACATTATGATCGTTTTTGTTTCGGGGTTTATTTTACTAACCCGTTTGATGAGAGTTAAGCCATCCATCTTCGGCATTTGTATGTCGGTTATGACTATGTGAGAGTGGTTCTTTTTAAAGAGCTCCAAGCCGACCTGACCATTCTCGGCCAAATCAACCTTTCTGAAAAATTTCTTAAGAAGATTTCCAGCTTTTTCTCTGAGCGAGTCGTTGTCCTCGACGTAGAGAACGCTAATTCCTTTTGCGATAATTTGTAGTTCTTTGGCGTCACTCATAACCCAACCTCGCTAAAATATTTAGACTACAATTGTATCGAATAAATTTAAAACTCAATAAACTCTCTTTTTCTTTTTCTAAAAAACGCGCATTCTTTATAACCGACGTTTCTAGCCATCGCGACAATCTCGTCGTTGAACATTGCGACTTGTTCGGGTTTGTGCGCGTCCGAAGAAAACGTTATGGGCACGCCCAACTCGAAAGCCTGTTTTAAAAGAGAAAGAGACGGATAGGGCTCGTTTATCGGTTTTCTGTACCCGGCCACGTTGAGTTCGAGAACCATGTCGGCGTTTTTGATGGCGAGCAGGGCGTTTTTGGCGATGGCGTTTATGTCTCCGTTTGGCAAGAATTTGAACACTTTTATGAGGTCCAAATGTCCCACGACGTCAAAAAGTCCGCTCTTCGCCATCTCTTCGACGGCGTTGAAATACTTTTGCCAAATTTCGTCTATGTTTTGACTCTCGTACTTGCCTATGAATTCGGGGTTGTCAAAGCCCCATTCGTCGATGAAGTGCACGGAACCGATGAGGTAGTCGACGTCCGCGTTTAAAACTCTCTCGTCCATGTGGCCTTTGAGATAGTCCACCTCGTAACCCAAAAGAATCTCTATTTTGTCTTTGTAAATTTCTTTCGCGTTTGACGCTTCGGCCTCGTAGCGCTTCATTTCGTCGAACTTCATGCGGTACTTGGGGTCGAAGTCCATGGGGGCGTGATCGGAAAATCCAAAATATTTAACGCCATTTTTTATGGCGGCTTCCACGTACTGAGAAATGGAACCCTCGGCGTGATTGCAAAGTGGCGTGTGGTTGTGTAAATCTACTATCATTTATTTCTCTCGTTATACATATTTACGCTATTATAGTGGGAATTAATAAATTGACCAATTTAAGATGGAGATTGTAAATGACTCAAGAAGAACTAGACGAGTTGATGAATGGCTCGGGCGACGACATGGATTCGATAGACGACATGATTTCCGATGAGGAAGATTTTGAAGAGCCGATAGAGGAAGACATAGAAGACGGAATGCCTTCGGGGTATTCGAAAGAGACGGCTCATCAGTGGCCGCTTCCCGCGACGGAAGAAAACAAAATGGTTCATCAGCTCGACGACGTTACCAAAGAGAGTGAAGAAAAAGCTAGCGAAATTTTTGACATCATTGAAAACATTAGCAACGACTTGATGGATAAAGAAGAAAATCTCCAAAAGGTGACCGACGTCTTAACAAGCAACGTGGAACTATTTACGACATTGCATAAAAAGTTTCCAGACGTCGAGGCGTTTAAAACGCAACTCGAGTTGAATGAAACCGCGTTAAGCGACACAAGCGAAACGGTTACGGCTCTTCAAGAAAGCGGCGAGGCCATCATGAACGTTATGGACATCATGCAGTATCAAGACATTCACCGACAAAAAATAGAGCGCGTCATAAACGTAATGCGCGCGTTGTCCAAGTATATGAACACTCTTTTTGAAGGTCGCATAGACGATGACAAGCGCGTTTCATCCGCCACTCACATCGCCGGAGACTCTCACAACGATTTGGCGTCAACGGATGACATCGAAGCTCTTCTCGAACAGTTTGGGAAGTAATGAAAAAAGTAGAACTGCTTTCTCCCGCGGGAACGCTCGAAAAACTTAAAATCGCTTTAGATTTTGGTGCCGACGCGGTTTACGGCGGCGTTAGCCACTTCTCGCTTCGCATTCGCTCTGGCAAAGAGTTTAGTTTTGAGGAGTTCGAAGAGGGCATAGCCTACGCTCACGAGCGAGGCAAAAAAGTTTACGCCACCATAAACGGATTTCCCTTCAACTCCCAAATTTCTCTATTGAAAAAGCATATTGTAAAAATGGCGGAGCTCAAGCCCGACGCTTTCATCGTGGCGACTCCCGGCGTTTTAAAATTGTGCCACGACCTTGCTCCGGACATGCCTCTTCACCTTTCCACGCAAGCGAACGTGATGAACGTTTTGGACGCTCAGATTTATCATGATATGGGAGCCACTAGAATCATCGCGGCTCGTGAAATTTCGCTAAAAGACTTGATAGCCATAAAAACTGAAATTCCAACCTTGGAGTTGGAGGTCTTCGTTCACGGATCCATGTGTTTCGCTTATAGTGGAAGATGTCTCATCTCGACGCTTCAAAGCGGTCGCGTTCCAAATCGCGGGTCTTGCGCGAACGATTGTAGATTCCCTTATGAAATATTCGCTTCAAATCCAGAAACCGGAACCGTCTTTAGACTCGAAGAAGACGAAGGCGTCGGCACGTACATCATGAACTCCAAAGATTTAAACCTTGCTTCTCATATGGAAGAAATATTGGGAAGCGGGGTGATTGATTCCATTAAAGTGGAAGGTCGCACGAAAACGGCTTACTACGCGGCGACAACCGCAAAAGCTTACAAAATGGCGATTGACGATTTTTACGATGGAAAACTAGACAGCGACAAGTATCAATATGAACTCCAATCGCTTCAAAATCGCGGCTATACGGACGCTTACCTTATCTCGCGTCCATTTGAAAGACACGACACGCAAAGTTTGGATTTTAGCATGCAGCTTGGAACCCATCAGGTAAGCGGCGTGGTCAACGAAGAGGGCACGCACTTTTTGTGCAAATTCAAAACTACTCCAAATGACGAGATGGAAGTGGTTTTTCCTCTTGGTTCGGACGTGGCCATAGTGGACAACGAAACAGGTTTGACGTATGAGAGAGACGGAAAATTTTTTATGAAACTAAAACAAATAAAAGCCAGAAATGGAAAAATATATGAAGAAATACACAGCGGAAACACGAATGAAATCGTTCTTCCTACCAGTTTTCCCTCATACACTTTTTTTAGGGTGCCGGCCACTTACGACATGGGAACAAACCCAAACAACTAAATAGTTCACAACAACAAATCAAGGAAAAAATAAATGAAATTCGTATCAATTGTAATAGGCTCAAAAAGTGATTATGAGGTAATGAAATCGTGCTCCGACACGCTAGAATCTTTTGGAGTCAATTACGAACTAATCATATCTTCGGCGCATCGTTCACCAGAGAGAACGAAAGAGTACATAGGCCAAGCTGAAAAAAAAGGCGCGCAAGTTTTCATCGCTGCTGCGGGAATGGCCGCTCACTTGGCTGGCGTTTTGTCCTCTAAAACAGTAAAACCAATCATTGGCGTCCCAATGTCCGCTTCGGCTTTAGGCGGAATCGACGCTCTTCTTTCAACCGTTCAAATGCCAGCTGGAATGCCAGTTGCTACAGTGGCCATAGGTAAGGCTGGAGCGATTAACTCCGCTTACTTGGCGATGCAGATTTTGGCTCTAAACGACGAAGAATTGGCGATTAAACTAAAAGAAGACCGTATCACCAAAGCTAAAAAAGTTGAAATGGATTCTTTAGAGATAGAGACGATAATAAAATAAAACTTGTAAAACAATGGAGTTCGCATGCAGTGGATGATTGATGAAGATTATTGTGAGATGACCGGCTTGGACATGTCTTCGGTCGAAGATATGATTAATAACGCAAAGTTGAGCGTAAAGGTTGAAGACGGCGTTAGATACATCGACCCGTCCAAAGGCGCGACCGAAGTCGTAGTGCCTCAAAAACTAAGGGATTTGGCCGCGCGCAACACGCATGAAATGATGATTCAACCCGAGTTCGTCGAAAAAACAATTGGCACCATCATCAACCTTCATGAAAAAGTTCTTGACGCCAAGGACGAAACTTTGGTGGCGATTAGGGCTGAAAACGCGTTTTTGCGCGAGGCCTTGGGTTCGCTTCAAGAGCTGTACGACGAAGATAGAAAAACGATAGCGGTTTTAACCGAACAGTTGAAACTTTCGC
>ERZ889078.3651-NODE-3651-length-10085-cov-6.388335_pt1 | contig 10085 bp, 7 predicted proteins | sample MGYA00521266_ERZ889078 | MGnify/ENA primary metagenome ERZ889078 (study PRJEB32303, sample SAMEA104408618) | aquatic metagenome | biome: Brackish water; feature: Pelagic; material: water | place: Baltic Sea | collected 2014-06-16T06:34:00 | depth 76,534 m ... | reverse complement strand
GGCCCAAGCGCTGGGTGCCGCCGTAGCCGGGGATGATGCCCAAGCTGACCTCGGGAAGTCCCAAGCGCGCGGACGTCGACGCGGTGCGAAGCGAGCAGCTAAGTGCCAGCTCCATGCCACCGCCGAGAGCGAAGCCGTTAACCATGGCAATACTCGGAATCCCGAGATCCTCGATCTTGCGGAAAACCGACTGGCCAAATGCCGCCAAATCCTTGGCTTCAAGCGGCTGCATCTTCGCAAGCTCGTTGATGTCGGCGCCGGCGACAAAGGCCTTGTCGCCCGAACCAGTGATTACGAGCACGCGCGCCTCGGACGACGCCTTCACCGCGTCGAGCGCGTTGTCGAGCTCTAGCAGGAGTGCATTGTTGAGGGCGTTCATCACCTTCGGACGCGCGATCGTAATCGTCGCGAGTCCTTCGGCGATGGTTAGCTCGATGTTCTCGTAAGTTGTTTCCGTAATGGTCATGACTTAGCTCCTATCCCTACTCGGGGCGCTCGATGGAGATCGCTACGATCTCGATCGGTGCGATCGGTTGGCTGCCTTCGCCGCCGGGCTGGCACGGAGCAGTCGCGATCGCGTCGAGTGCTTCATCACCCTCCACCATCTTGCCGTACACGGTGTATTGATTGTCGAGGAAGCCCGCGTCGCCGTGGACCAAGAAGAACTGGCTACCGGCCGAGTTGACATCCTGGGAGCGTGCCGCCGAGAGGACACCACGCACGTGCGGGGTTGTGCTGAACTCTTGATCGACGTTCCAACCTGGGCCGCCGGTACCCCACGTGTGGGACTTGTTGAGGTCCTTCGTGTTCGGGCAGCCACCCTGAATCATGAAGCCGGGAATGGTGCGGTGGAAGCGAGTGCCGTTGTAGAAGCCATCCTGGGCCAACTTGATGAAGTTAGCGACGTGGTTCGGAGCGATCTCGGGCATGAACTCGAGAGTGATGTTGCCGGCCGTCGTTTGAATAATCGCGCGAACGCCTACGTTAGTTGCAGTCATTGAATAGAGAGTGTTGTTTGAGGTGCTTACTTTGCGGATGGGACGTACAGGACGGTCGAAGACAGGATGACCTGATCTACCGAGGGGCGTGAGCCCGGTGCCGGTGTATTCACGATCTTGTCAAGGGTGTCGTAACCCGAGATCAGCTTGCCGAAGATGCTGTACTGACCGTCGAGGGACGGGTAGGCAGCATGCATCACGAAGAACTGCGCCGAGGCGGAGTTCACATCGGGAGTCCGTGCCATCGACAAGATGCCGCGTACGTGTTTCTCTGTGCTGAACTCTGCGTTGAGTTGCCGGCGGCCGGGACCGGCTCCGGTGCCCGATTTGTCGCCACCCTGAATCATGAAGGTCGGGATGACGCGGTGGAAAATCACGTTGTCGTAGTAGCCCGTGTAGTTTAGGTCCAAGAAGTTGCGGACGTGGTTCGGCGCGAGGTGCGGGTACATCTCCATGAGCATGTCGCCCTGGTTGGTGTGCATTAACACGCGGTAGTTCGCGAGATCGCCGTCCGGGACGCTACTGGGATCCATGAAGGTCAGCCCGGCAGGGGCAGCCTTGAAGATCTCAATCTTGCGGGCTTCGCCCTCCGCGAAGGAGAGCTCAAAGGCCTCGCCCACACCCGCCTCAACTAAAGCCGGGCCCAGGTCGAACGTAGCCGTAAGGTGCGTGCCCGGGTCGAGGGTGAGCTTGTTGTTGGCGCGCTTGCCAAGGGCCTTGCCGTTCAGCTTGAAAGCAGAAGAGTTTAGAGACCACGACGGGACGTCGCTCGGCTCTGTAGCGTCCACATCTACGGAGATGGTCACTTCGTAAGCGCCGCCTGCGATGTAGCTATCTCCGCCTTCCCAAGAGGTCGTGAAACCGGGGCCAGCTGGAGAGGTGAACGACGCGACGAGTGCGCCAAAGCCTAGGAAGAGTGTGCTTGCGATTTTCATGATTTTTTATCTCCGTCCCACTTGTAGAAACCCTCGCCGGTCTTGCGACCGAGCTTGCCCTCGGCGACCTTGGTGCGCAGGATTTCAGGAATGATGAAGGCCGGCTCGTTCGGGTAGCGCTCAACCCAACCTTCAAGAATGTAAAGGGTCGTGTCCAAACCGACGTAGTCGGTCAGGGTGATCGGACCCATCGGGTGGCCGCAACCAAACTGCATGGCAGCGTCGATGTCAGCGGCGGTGGCATCACCGCGTTCGAGCATTAGGAGCGACTGCGTCATGTAGGGCACGAGCAGTCGGTTCACTACGAAACCGGGCGTATCTTTGCAGCCGACAGGCGCTTTGCCGACCGACTTACCGAAGGCGCGAGCCGCTTCGAAGGCGGCGGGATCCGTTGCATCCGTGCGGACGACTTCCACAAGGCGCATCAGCTGCACGGGGTTGAAGAAGTGCAAGCCGACGAACTTGTCGGGTCGCCCAGAGGCCTCGGCCATCACGGAAACCGGGAAGCTCGACGTGTTCGACGCAAGGATAGTCTCGGGCTTACAGATGCCCCCAAGCTCGGCGAAGAGCGCCTTCTTGATCTCAAGATCTTCGATGATCGCCTCGCAAACGAGATCGCAATCCGCGAAGTCGTTCTTGTCCAGGCTGCCGGTGATTCGTGACCATGCGGCGGCGCGAGTGGCCTCGGCATCCTCTGCGGTGGCCTTGCCCTTTTCGACGGACTTAGCCGCAAACTTGGCGAGGCTACTCTCGATGCGCGAAAGGCCCTTGTCCAAGAAACCTTGCTCGGTCTCGACAACGACAACTTCGTAACCGGCTTGCGCCGCAACTTGGACGATGCCGTGACCCATGAGGCCGCAACCGACTACGCCGACTTTTTTGATTTCCATAGCTCTCTGTTCCCCCGTTTTGAGGGAGTCTGAAGTGGAGTTTAGATTTGTAGGTGTGAACTAGATTCCGCAGGGTCTCTTAGAGGCCCGTGCGATGAAAGGTTGTGCCGATCCCCATGCCGCCCGAAACGCAGAGGGTCGCGAGGCCATTTTCGACTCCGCGCCGCTTCATCGCGTGCAAAAGCGTGACCGCGATCCGCGCACCGGTTGCGCCGATTGGGTGGCCGAGAGAGATCGCGCCGCCGTTGACGTTCACGCGATCCATGGGCAGGCCGAGCTCGCGATCGCAGGCGATCACCTGCGCGGCGAAGGCCTCGTTGAGCTCGATCAGATCGTAGTCAGCGATTTTGAGCCCGCTTTGTTTTTCGAGGTCGCGACAAACGGGCACGGGACCGATCCCCATGATCTTCGGGTCGACGCCCGCCTCGCTCATGTGACCGACAAAGGCCAGGGGTTCTAGGCCGAGCGCCTCGGCCTTATCCAAGGTCATCACGAGTAGAGCGGCGGCGCCATCGGTGATGCCGGATGCGTTACCCGGCGTAACCGTCCCGTTCTCTTTGGCAAAGACCGTGGGGAGCTTTTGGAGCGACTCGATCTTCAGGTCATCGCGGACGTGCTCGTCCGCGCTAAAAACGAGCTCGCCTTTACGGGTCTTCACCGTCACGGGAGAGAGCTCGTCATCAAAGTGCCCCGCCGCGCGGGCAGCTTGTGACTTGTGCTGGCTGGACAGGGCGAAGTTGTCTTGCTCCTCGCGAGTGATGTCGTACTTCCTGGCAAGGTTCTCAGCCGTCGCCCCCATCACCATTTCAGCGAGCGGGCAGTCGAAGCCGTCCTTGTACATTCCGTCGACAACCTTGGAGTGGCCCAAGCGATAGCCTTTGCGAAAGTTGGGCAGCATGTGGGGCAGGCTGCTCATGCTCTCCATGCCGCCGACAACCATTACGTCCGCGCGCCCGAGCGATATCCAATCTGCGGCGAGGTTGATGGTCTTGAGGCCCGAGGCGCAAGCCATGTTCATTGTCCAAGCCGGACTCTCGATGGGAATCCCCGCGCGAACGGCGACCTGGCGAGCGGGGTTTGGACCGCTACCCGCTTGGCGTCCGACCCCTAGAATCGTCGAGCCAACTTCGCGCGCGTCGATGCCTGCGCGCGCAAGGAGATCTTTCACGACGGATACGCCTAAATCGACGCAACTCATGTCCGACAGAGTGCCCAAGAACTTACCGATCGGAGTGCGCAACGCATGCGTAATAACGATCGGACGGATATGGGGTGAGTTGTAGCTAGACATGGAGTTCGTGAGTGGCGCGGGCCTAAGTCAGAATGCCCTTTATGGGCACTCTGGGGCCCCCAGGCTATAAATCGAGGCAAATAGGGTATGGATTTCGCCTCCAAATTGCAAGTACTGACAGAGCCTTCCCGAACATACCGTCCACCCCCGGCTGCCCGCGTCCCCATGCAACTCCCCGCCACACCCCCAGCACACGACACTCCACCCCATTGCCCCCGACATCCCCACCCAGGAACACGAAAACCTAATACCAAGTGAGCTTGCGCGCTACGGCTACGGGATACGAGATACGAGATACGAGATACGGGAGCTTGTGCGGTACGGTTGTGATGCTACTCGTACATACCGTGCCGCACACTTCTGACCCCTTTACCAACAAAAAAGTACCGCACACCGGCCGTAACCCCCTCTAGCTGCATATCCAACGGCCCCATCGGGCCCGACGGCACGATCCAGGCCGCAAGCGGGCCACTTTGCAGGAACCGCCGTGTGCGGTACGGATGTGTCGTAAAAGGGATCAGAAGTGTGCGGCACGGTATGTTGTTCGCGGACGGTATGTTCGCGAGATACGAGATACGAGATACGAGATACGGGATACGGGAGCTTGTGCGGTACGGTTGTGATGCTACTCGTACATACCGTGCCGCACACTTCTGACCCCTTTACCAACAAAAAAGTACCGCACACCGGCCGTAACCCCCTCTAGCTGCATATCCAACGGCCCCATCGGGCCCGACGGCACGATCCAGGCCGCAAGCGGGCCACTTTGCAGGAACCGCCGTGTGCGGTACGGATGTGTCGTAAAAGGGATCAGAAGTGTGCGGCACGGTATGTTCGGATGTGTCGTAAAAGGGATCAGAAGTGTGCGGCACGGTATGTTCGAAGTGTGCGGCACGGTATGTTCGGTATGTTCAGGCTGGAGCTACCCAAGACCCGCTCAAAAGGGCAAAATGGGGGCATCGAATATGGCAATATCTACTGATCAAATCCTGCCCGTCTCGCGATTCACGCCGTCCGTCACGGGTCATTTAACTTCAGATTCGACGCTCGCAAGCCTGCTTTCGTTGCTTGACGACCCCACTCCTGCTGTCTGGGAGCCTGTTTTCCGGGAGCTGCGCTCTCGTGGGAAGAGCATCGTCGGCCCTCTGCGAGCCGCTACGCGTCACGAAAGTCCGCTGCTGCGCTCTCGTGCTCGGGCCCTCATCGAGACCGCCGAGCGCAAAAAGCGCCTCCGCAGACTCGTCGCCTACATCGCAAGGCCTAAATTTCGCCTCGAAACGGCGGTCTGGCTGTTCTCGGGCTTGGAAATGTCGGGATTTGACAGCCGCCCCTTCTCTCGTGAACTCGACGATTTGGCCGAAATCGCCCGGGCGAGCTACTCCGACGCGAAGGGACCGCTCAATCGAGCGCTCCTCCTGCCAAAGTTCCTCGGCAAGCGCTTCACGTTTGTCATGCCCACAGACAAAAACGGCATCCAGCTACCCGAAGTCCAAAGCGACTACGAGACCCACCACCCCGGCCAGATATTCATTCACCAGGTGCTCGCCAATCGGCGCGGATTACCGCTTTCCCTGGCGATCGTTTGGAAGCTGGTAGCCAACCGCCTCGCGCGCCCAATGGACGTCGTCGGCATCCCCGGCCACGTACTCATTCGGGTGCCTTCTGGACAACGGCGCATCTTGCTCGACCCATGTAACGACGGCCTTCCCGTGTCGCGCCGCGAGGTTCGCGAGTACCTCGAAGACTACGGCATACCGTTCGGTCCTAGCGTATTCGAACCCATGAGCGACCGGGCGATCATGCGCAAGCTGGTCTCTAATTATATGAAGAGCCTCGGAATGCGGCAGCTCTTTGGCCGCGCCGAAGAGCTGCTCCTTCTCCACGCCATTCTCGACGAATAGCCACGCGCCCAAGGAACGGGCAGATCGCACCATGATTCAAGTCATCCACTGCAGCACGTGAAGCTCCGTGCAAGCCAGGGCCGCGAGTTACGCGGCCCTCATCGAAGAGCAGCTCGGTCAATCTGTCGAGTTCACTCCAGGTCGCCGCGGACAGTTTGAAGTTATCGTAAATGGCTCCATCGTCGCCTCGCGCAAGGGCGGATTGATCGCCAAGCTCACAAAGCGCCCGTGGCCCAGCGAGGCCGAGGTGCTGGCGGCCGTTCGAAAAGCCCTCCCTCCATCACCTCCAAACAGCTGATTGCACAGCCCTTCGGCTTCCGGCCACCCACCGGCAGCTCTCGTTGACTCGTCCGCCTCGAACCGGTCACGACGGACCCAACTGGCGACTCCTTGGGAGCTTAGAGAGGCGGCTCCGGCGGCCCACCCGGAGGGGTCTTCGGCGGAAACAGTGGCCGCAACTTGTCCTGGTCGAGGGCGAGCCCCGAGCGAACCCCCACATCGAGCTCGCTAAACAGCTTGCTGACCTCACCATGGGGCAGCGGCATGCGAAGCGCGAGTAGGTCGGCAAGGCGCCCAATAGGCACATCTGCTGGGATTGGAGGTATGGCCTGCCCTGGTAGAGCCCGCGCCGTTCGCACCTGTATCGCCCGCGCGAGGCTAAGCCGCATGGCCGCCTCGTCCTCGGGGTGGGCCCCGGTCTCAATCAGCCCCTGAGCGCGCACCTTGCGGTACTGGCGATCGGAATCAACCTCCTCCACTCGCACGCGGCCCAGGCCGATGAGCACGATCTGAAAGCTGCCATCCGCCAATCGATCGTGCCGGCCGATCTCGCCGAACCCTGCGATCTCGTCAAACGGTGGCGCGCCGAGGTGGTCGGTCTCGTGCCCCTCTTCGATGGTCCCAAGCACAAGCCGCCCGGGCCCATCCAAGCAGTCCTCGATCATCTGGATGTAGCGCGGCTCGAACACGCGCAATGGGATCACGGCGCCGGGAAACAGCCAGACATTAGGCAGCGGGAAGATCGGCATAATCTTCGTTCCTGCGTCCTCAGTTGGAGGCCAACTATTAGGTAGATCGGTAAAGTCCATCGATGGAGAGTCGTTCGCTATTCGTGAAAGTAGCGTTTACAGGGGGCGGTTAGGCAAGTGTCAGGATGACGGGAGCGTGGTCGCTGGGCTTCTCGCCTCCGCGAGCTTCCAGGTCGACATGCACATCCACAGCCACATCGAGCAGGGGTTGTGAAACCAAGAAGTGGTCAATACGCAGGCCCCGATTGTCGCGGAAACCCCGCGTTCGGAAATCCCACCAGGTGTAAATCTCGGGCTCTTCGTGGAAGTGCCGGAGGGCGTCGACCAACCCCAGATCCATGATCTTGCCAAGGGCCTCGCGCTCGGGCACGGAGCAATGTATTTTCCCCTCCCAACTCTCCGGGTCGTACACGTCACGCGCATCGAAAGTCACATTAAAGTCGCCGGTGACGATGACCTTTTCGGTGCGCGGCAAGTGCTCGTCAATGTAGTCGCGCAGAGCCTCCATCCACTCCATTTTGAATGCGAATTTGTCACAACCGACCTCTTTGCCATTCACTACATAGAGGTTGAGCAACATGAGGTCACCGACGGTGGCGGCCATTACGCGCGCCTCGTGGTCGAATCGCGCGTCGCCCAGACCGAGGTGGACGTCCTCAATGGGCTTCTTGGAGAGGATCGCCACGCCGTTGTACGTCTTCTGCCCGTGGAAAGAGACGTTGTAGCCTGCATCCTGCAGGATCCCCAGTGGGAATACGTCATCCATGGCTTTCGTCTCCTGCAGGCAGACGACATCCGGGGAGACGCGATCTAGAAATTCGAGGACGCGCGCCATACGAGCGCGAACCGAGTTGACGTTCCAGGTGACAATTTGCATGGGGGGATGATACCCGCTGCGCCCGAGTGCCTGTTACTTGCCGAGTGTGGTTTGTTGGCGAGAGACCCCGAAAAGGCCTATTCTAAAAGGATTCCTTGACCGATGAAAGAAAGGCCCTACCGTATGGGCCTCGAAACCTCCCAGCTATCTGGGGGGAATGCGCGCATCGCGCAACTCGAGAAGAAGACGACTCGCCGCCCGGAGTATGGGTGGCACGCGATCGGCCTGGCGCCCATCGCCCCCCAAACAATCCGACCGGTCGCCGCCTCAACACTCGTGGCGGCCCCAACAAGTCCCATAAAAACAATGGGCAGGAGGCGCGTTATCGCTGCCCAACAATCAAAAAGTGGAGGACGCCGTAGCGCTCCTCGCAATAGTGGCTCAAATCGGCTCAGCAACGAGAAGCGTGATTCCGCGCTAGAACTGAACCCCACCACGGACATCCCAGACATCGAGCTCTTTACAGAGTGGGATCTCTGCGACGAAGTCCAAGGCGCCATCGCCGGAATGGGAATCACCGTCCCCACTCCCATCCAGCGCCTGTCCGTTGGCCCCGTGCTCAAACGCCGGGACATCATCGCTAAGGCCGAAACCGGTACGGGCAAGACGCTCGCATTTGGCGCCGGCATGGTCAGCTTGATCGACCCCTCTCGTGCAACTGTCCTCGGGCTCGTCTTGTGCCCGACACGTGAGCTCGCATTGCAAGTTCACGACGTTCTCAAAGAGCTCGGCGACACACGCGGCATCAAAACGTGCCTCATTGTTGGCGGCGACCCGCCCCAGCCACAGGTCAAAGCACTGCAAGACGGCGCTCAGCTTGTCATCGGGACACCCGGCCGCGTAATGGACCTCTACAACCAGGGGTTCCTGTCCTTTCCCTGGACGGAGTTTGTCGTGCTCGATGAAGCAGACGAGATGCTTGAGATCGGCTTCATTGACGACATCAAAAAGATCCTCTCGTACACGCCTGACGAGCGCACCACGCTGCTCTTCTCGGCCACATTCCCGCCCGCGCTGCTGCGCTTGGCGCGCGACTACACAACCAACCCGCTCGAGATTGCAACCGCCAAAGGCCTTGCGACCGTTAGCCACATCTCACAAAACTGGATGAAGGTCAACGAGGACGACAAGTGCCTTGCGTTGACTCGCCTGATCGAGAACTCTGAGCCGGAAGACACATTCTTGGTGTTTGGAGACAGGCGCACGGATGTCGATCAACTGATTCGACGCCTCGAGCGCATGCCCTTCCCCTCCAAAGCGCTTCATGGTGGTTACGACCAAGCTTCTCGCACACGAGTGATGAATGCGTTCCGCGCGAAAGAGGTCAAGTGCCTCGTTGCGACCGATGTTGCCTCCCGCGGTCTCGACGTAAAGCACGTCAGCCACGTCATCAACTACGGCGTACCTAGAGATGTCTCCATCTACACGCACCGCATTGGCCGTACAGGTCGCGCCGGTGCAAAAGGGGCCGCGATCACGATGGTAACCCTTCGTGACCATGGACGCTGGATGGAGCTCTCGGGACAGATGAACTGGGACGTCGAAATGATGGAGCTCCCCGAACGCGGTGGCCGCGGTCGAAACGACGGGCGACGCGCGCGTCGCGACTCCGAGCCGAGAACGAGTAACCCCGAGTCCAAGCCTAAACGCGAAGAGCGCGGCGAACCCGTTCGCAAGTCTTCACGCCGCGAGGAGCAGCCTCGCGAGGAGGCCGCCCGCGAGGAGCGCCCCACCCGGTCCGCACGTGCATCGGAGCCGATACGCCAAGAGCGCGGCGAACCCGTTCGCAAGTCCTCACGCAGAAGGGACGCCGAACCGGGACAGGCCGCCGCTCCCCAAAGGGACCGAGACGAGCAACCGCGCCGCAGCGTGCGCGCACAGAATAGCGAAGCAAAGCCCAGCAACGAGCGAGGCGAGCCTGTACGCAAGTCGACCCGTAGCCGCGACCAAAGCGAAGAGCCCAGCCGTCAACAGCGCGACGAGCCCGTTCGCAGGTCGACCCGACGCAGGGAGACCGAGCCGACGCAAGACGCCGCGCCCAAGAAGGACCGGGACGAGCAGCCCCGCCGCAGCGTGCGCGCACAGGCCAGCGAAGCCAAGCCCAGCAACGAGCGAGGCGAGCCCGTCCGCAAGTCGACCCGCAGCCGTAGCCAACGCGAGGAGCC
>ERZ889078.3649-NODE-3649-length-10090-cov-5.821026_pt1 | contig 10090 bp, 10 predicted proteins | sample MGYA00521266_ERZ889078 | MGnify/ENA primary metagenome ERZ889078 (study PRJEB32303, sample SAMEA104408618) | aquatic metagenome | biome: Brackish water; feature: Pelagic; material: water | place: Baltic Sea | collected 2014-06-16T06:34:00 | depth 76,534 m ... | reverse complement strand
GGTTGGGTGGATCAAGTGCTCAGCCGTGTGGTCGATTTGATGATGTCGATCCCCTCGCTGATTTCCGCGCTTGTGGTGCTTTCGGTAATGCCCGTCACGTTGCCCGTGCTGATTATCGTGATGGGGGTGCTGGATGCGACCCGCGTTTTCCGGCTTTCTCGCGCCGTGGCGGTGGATATTACTGTGATGGATTATGTCGAGGCCGCGCGCCTGCGCGGTGAGCGACAGTTATGGATCATTTTCCGTGAGATACTGCCCAATGCCCTGTCGCCGCTGGTTGCTGAAATGGGGCTGCGCTTCATCTTCATGGTACTGTTCATCTCTACCCTCTCCTTTCTTGGGCTTGGCGTTCAGCCGCCGCTGGCCGATTGGGGTGGCATTGTGAAAGAAAACAAAGAGGGCATCGTCTACGGTATTCCCGCCGCACTGGTTCCGGCTTTCGCCATCGCTACACTCGCGATTTCGGTCAATCTGGTTGCCGACTGGGTGCTCAACCGCACCTCAAGCCTGAAGGGGGGCCGGGGATGAGCGATATGCTGCTTGAGGTCAGAGATCTGAAAATCGAGGCCACCGCCTATCCACCCGGTGAGGCTCCGCGCAATATCACCATCGTGGAGGGCGTGTCCTTCACGGTGGAAAAGGGCAAGGTGCTGGGCCTGATCGGCGAATCCGGGGCGGGGAAATCCACCATCGGGCTGTCGTCGATGGCTTACGGACGTGGCGGCGTGCGCATCACCGGGGGCGAAGTTTTCGTTAACGGGCGCGACATTTTGCAGGCTGGGCCTGCAGGGCTGCGGAGCTTGCGCGGGCGCGAGGTGACATATGTCGCCCAATCCGCCGCCGCCGCCTTCAACCCGGCGAAAAAGCTGATGGAGCAGGTGATCGAGGCCACTTTGCACCACGGGCTGATGACCAAACCCGAGGCCGAGGCCCGTGCGGTGGCGTTGTTCGCGCGGTTGGGTCTGCCCAACCCCGAAACCATAGGTGACCGCCATCCGCACCAAGTGTCGGGTGGGCAGTTGCAGCGGGCGATGACTGCGATGGCGCTTTGCCCCAAACCCGATCTGGTGGTGTTTGACGAACCGACAACCGCGCTGGATGTAACCACGCAGATCGAGGTTCTGGCCGCGATCAAAGAGGCGATTGTCGATACCGGGGTCGCTGCGCTTTACATCACCCATGATCTGGCCGTTGTGGCGCAGGTGGCTGATCATATTCTCGTGCTGCGCGGCGGCAATATGGTGGAATATGGCACCACCGATCACATCATCAACGCCCCTGCCGAGGCCTATACTCAGGCGCTGGTTTCCGTCCGCTCCATCGACCACAAGGAAAAGACGGGTGGGGTGCCGGTGCTATCGGTGAATGGCATCACCGCGCGCTATCGCGGCACCAAGCTTGACGTGCTCAAAGAGATAACGGTGGAACTGCCCGAGGCGCAAACCTTGGCTGTGGTGGGTGAATCCGGTTCCGGAAAATCGACTCTGGCCCGCGTGATCACCGGGCTTTTGCCGCCCTCCGAAGGAACAATCACCTTCAACGGGCGCACTCTTGCACCCGACTTCAAAGACCGCAGCCGCGAAGATCTGCGCGAGGTGCAGATGATCTATCAGATGGCTGATGTCGCGATGAACCCGCGCCAGACGGTCGGCACGATCATCGGTCGCCCGCTGGAGTTTTACTTCGGTCTGCGCGGGGCCGAGAAAAAGCGCCGTATTCAGGAATTGCTGGATGAGATCGAGATGGGCGAGGGGTTTATCGACCGCTACCCTGCCGAACTTTCGGGCGGGCAAAAACAACGCGTTTGCATCGCGCGCGCGCTGGCGGCCAAACCCAAGATAATCATCTGCGATGAGGTGACATCCGCGCTGGACCCGCTGGTCGCGGATGGGATTTTGAAGCTGCTGCTCAATCTGCAAAAGATTGAAAACGTGGCCTATCTTTTCATCACCCATGATCTGGCCACGGTGCGCGCCATCGCTGACAGTATCGCCGTGATGTATCAGGGCCGCGTCGTGCGCTATGGCTCCAAAACCGACGTGCTTTCGCCGCCCTTTGACGATTATACCGATCTTTTGCTGTCGTCAGTGCCGGAAATGAAGCTGGGCTGGCTGGAACGCACCATCGCCAATCGCAAGATGGAGGCCGCAGGCAACTGATCCCGCCTCCTCCGGCATTTCCTGCCCCTACGGGCTTCATCTATTCCAAAATATCCCCGCCGGAGGCTCCCACCTCTGCGCTCTTACCAAAGGTCGATCATGGCTGCCAAACTTCTTCTCATCATCCTTGACGGCGTGCCTTACCGCAACTGGCGTCGCCTTATGGGCAATCTCGAAGGCTGGGTCGCACAAGGCGAGGCGCAGGTCTGGCGGATGCGTGCCACGCTGCCCTCCACCTCAGCCTCTTGCTATGCCACCATCCATACCGGAACCCCGCCGCAGGTGCATGGCACTTGGGGCAATGAGGCGGTCAAACGCCTCACGCTTCCCGACATCTTCAGCCAGACCCGCAAGGTGGGCGGCATCACCGGTGCGGTGGCTCATTCTTTCTGGTCCGAGTTTTTCAACCGCGCGCCCTTCGATCCGGTCCGCGATCTGGAATATGACGAACCCGAGAGCCAAACCATCAACCACGGCCGCTTTCATTCCATGTACGGCTATAACCTGATCAATCAGGCCACCCCCGCCGATCATGATCTTTTCGCGACGCTGACCATGCTGACCGAGCGTTTCGGGTTGCAATATGGCATGCTGCACACCTGCACGCTTGACAGCATGGGCCACCGTTTTGGCCATGATTGCAGCGAGATGGACCACGCCGTCTACGCGATAGATGCCACGCTTGCCCCTTGGATCGATCGCTGGCGCAAAGCGGGCTATGAGGTGATCGTCACCGCCGATCACGGTCAATCCATGCGCGGCCATCACGGCGGGGCAGGCGAAGATCAGCAGGATTTCGCGCTCTATTACTTTGGCCCGGCCAAGGGGCCAAGCCCCGAGGTATTGCTCGACCAACTGGCGCTTGCCCCGACGATCCTGTCACGCTTCGGCGCACCGATCCCCGACAGCATGAAGGCCCCGATCTTCTTGCAGGATTAGAAAGGCCCTCGGCCAGTCAAGATCAAACCTATCGCATTTCATCTTTGGGCAACCACTCATTGGGGGGATTTGCCGTACCGCAAAGGGAGCGACATGCATCTCAAGCGGCCAGCTCGCATATCCTTTTACCCCACATCCACTGCTCAGCGGGTGATTGCGGGCAATCACAAAGAGGGACGCCGCTTGCCGATGAAACTCTCAATGAAACTGTTCTGCGGCGGCGTATGTTTGCATGTGCGAGAGTGGGCGCTTGCAGGTGGATAAGCGTGGGCCTGCAACTTTCTGATGAGAAAGTGAGGTTCGTCAGGCGACCTCCGGCTGGCGCATTTTTCCAAAGATGAAATTGCTGTGAGGCCCCTCAGTGCGTGCCCATGGTGACAACAACCTTGCCTGTGGATTTGCGGGCGCGCAGCAGTTCCAGCGCCTCCTCAACGCGGAGTAAGGGGATCGTGTGGCTGATATGAGGGCGTAGGCCGCCTTCGCGGTACCAGTCAAACAGGGTGGCCATGCTATTGGCCAGCGATTCGGGCGCGAATTTCAGATAGCCACCCCAATAGAGGCCGATCACCGTCAGGTTTTTGACCAGCAGGTGATTGGCGGGGATTTGCGGGACTTCGCCCCCCGCAAAGCCGATCGGGATCAAGCGCCCCTCGGGGTTAGTGGCCCGCATCGCCTCCATGAAGGCCGGGCCGCCTACAGGGTCATAGACAACATCGACCCCGCCAAGGGCCTTGAGTGCTGTGCGCAGCTCGGGCGCGTCGCTGTCGATCAGGTGGTCGGCCCCGGCCTTGGCCGCGATGGCCAGCTTTTCCGCCCCGCGCGCCGTGGCAATGACGCGCGCCCCCAGCCGCTTGCCGATCTCCACCGCCGTTAACCCGATGCCCCCTGCGGCACCCATGACCAATAGCGTTTCCCCCGGCCGCAGGTTTGCACGATGCTCCAGCGCCAGATGGCTGGTGCCATAAGCCACCTGAAAGGCTGCGGCATCCTCAAACGACATCTCATCCGGGATTGGTGTGCAGACATTGGCATTAATGCAAGCCAGCTCCGCCAATCCGCCCTGTCCGGCAAAGGCGGCGATGCGGTCGCCGACCGCAAGGCTGGTGACCCCCGGCCCCAGCGCAGCAACCTCGCCCGCCAGTTCCATACCCAAGGTGAACGGCAGGGCCGGGCGTTCCTGATACTTGCCTTGGATCATCAGGAGGTCAGCGAAATTCAGCCCGCAGGCCCTGGCCCGTAGCAGCACCTGTCCTGGCCCTACAGAGGGCGGCGCAATGTTTTGCAGACACGCGGTGCCGTCGAATGCATCAATGCGGTAGGCAAGCATAGTATGGCTCCTCGTAATTTAGCGGCTTCTCTGTTCCTACGATGAAATTACATTTCCTTCCAGTCGGCAGAGTTTTCGCATAATGCGACATGAACGTACATAATGATTGCAAAATGCAATGCAAAATGAAAAACACGCATATAGCGAGTATCGTTAATATTTGGCACCCATCGGGAGAGCAGCTAAGTCTGCCCAAGGTGCCTGTTCTTCTAGACATGGGCACCTGTCTAAAAAGACAGGTCAAACGGGTTAATTGCAAATTTACTAAGGATAATTGAAGGAATATCAGCTTTGGCATGAAAATTGCTTGTTAATCTGTACGAGGTTTAACAAATGCCTGTACGAGGTTTAACAAATGATGGAGTACCTGATGAAGCACCCTGTAGATGCCCATGTTGGCAAGCGCATTCGCCACCGTCGCTGGATGGTTGGTATGACGCAGCAGCAGCTCGCCGATCGCGTGGGTATAAAGTTTCAGCAGATTCAGAAATATGAAACCGGCATGAATCGTGTCTCGGCTTCGCGGTTGTGGGATATTGCCGAGGCTCTCGGTGTGACCATTAGCTTCTTTTTCGAAGGACTGGATGATGCGCGCGAGGCGCCACACGGTGTCGCGGGTGATATGCTGGCCGATAAAGAGGCTCAGGAGCTTGTCCGTTCCTATTACGCGATCCCTGAGACGCAACGCCGCCGTCTGTTCGATCTGGCGCGCGTGCTCAGCGACGCGGCTTGAGGGTTTTCCCCCGCAATAGCTTGACCGGCTTGCCGCAACGCGGTAGCGCCAGAGAAGGCCAAGGCGGGGGAAATGCATGCTGACAAATACCGAAATTGCGGATATCCGCGCAACAGCGGCAGAATTGGCCGATGCGGCGCGCGTCGCCACTTTAACGCATTTTCGTCGGGCTGATCTGACGGCCGACACTAAGGAAACCACGCATTTTGACCCCGTGACCATTGCGGACCGCGCATCAGAAAAGGCGATGCGCGATATTCTAGCACGTCGCCGCCCGCATGACGGGATCTTGGGCGAGGAATTTGGGGCTACCCCTGGTAACTCCGGCCTGACATGGGTGCTGGACCCGATTGACGGTACACGCGGCTATCTTTCCGGCACGCCAACTTGGGGGGTACTGATTTCGGTCGCCGATGCCGCGGGCCCGATCTACGGCATCATTGACCAACCCTATATTCAAGAACGGTTTGAGGGCGGGTTTGGGTTTGCGGGCGTCAATGGCCCGATGGGCTTGGCCCCGCTGCGCTGTCGGCCCGCACGGCCTTTGAGCCAGGCGATCTTGCTCTCCACCTTCCCCGAAGTTGGCACGCAGGCCGAAGGCGATGCGTTTCGCCGCGTGGTGCCGAAGGTGCGTTTGGTGCGCTATGGGATGGATTGCTATGGCTATGCCCTGCTGGCCGCAGGGCAGGTGGATCTGGTGATCGAGGCCGGGCTGCAAGCCTATGATGTACAGGCCCCCATCGCGGTGATCGAGGCTGCGGGCGGCATCGTGACCGATTGGCAAGGCAAGTCTGCGCATCAGGGGGGGCAAATTCTCGCCGCCGCCAATGTGCAGGTTCATGCCGCTGCGATGGCGCTACTCAACGCCTGAGGAATGTAACCCCGCCGCCAATGTGTAAATTTCGCATCGTTCTCTTTGGAAAAAATATCCTCGCCGAAGGCACCGGATTTTCAGCGAAAATCTGGCCCTCCGTTTGCGATATTACCAATGCCCGATATTCGGCGCGCTGGTCCACGGCTCGGCGAGGGGCAATGCCCCACCCTTTTGCAACAGCTCAATCGAGATATTGTCAGGGCTGCGCACAAAAGCCATCCGACCCTCACGCGGCGGGCGGTTGATCACCACGCCATTGGCCGCCAGATGCGCGCAGGTCTCATAAATATTATCCACCTCATAGGCCAGATGCCCGAAATGTCTGCCGTCCGATGGCAGCCCCTCATCCCCGTCCCAGTTATAGGTCAACTCCACCGGGCACTCTGGCTGATCTGGCGGGCAAAGGAAAATCAGGCTGAAGCGCCCCTTTTCATTGTCAATCCGGCGCTTTTCCTCCAGTCCTAGAAGCTTGTAAAACGCCATTGATCTTTCAAGGTCCAGCACGCGGACCATGGTGTGCAGATATTTGATTGTCATCGTGAGGCCTCCGTTTCTTTGCCGTGGGGCGAAGTATAGGGCGCTTATTGAGAACCGCCATAGGCGGCGGGTCAGAAAGTTGACCGAAGCCCGAGGCTCAGCCCGTAATCGAATGTGTCACGCGGTTTGTAGTTTGATTTGATCCGGGTCGTGTTCAACATGATTTCTGGCACATAGCCGAAATAGATGATCTTTGGTAACACAATGCTCGCCGATGCGCTGAGCTTGATATCTGCGGGTAGGGCAGGGGTCAGATAGTAGTCTCGGCGCTCCATCCCAAACCCGAAGGCCATGGACAGTTTGTCGGTTATCTCATTGGGCCGCCAACTCAACTGCACCCCTTGCGCCGTAAAGGCAAGGCCTGCGGCTTCTGATTTGACCTTACGCGCCGAAAGCCCAAACTCCACCTGCCCCAAGCTTTGAGTGTTCTGGATCAAGGTTGCGGAGATGCCAAATGCATCTGTGTCACGCGTCGAACGTGCGCTGTCGCGTGTTGCCTCGGCTGTTGTGCCAAACCGAATGAGGCGGTTTTTGTTCATCACGCGGCTTACGGTGAACTCGCCTCGAAGCTGGTCAGAAAGGGATTTCCCGCCGTACCAGTTATGCGTGGCCTTTGCGCTTAATTAAAAGGCAACCGGCGCGGTGGCTGGCTTCCATCGGCGTGTCAAACCCAGATCTACACCGGCATAAGCAAGATCGCTGTTGCGCAGCGACGGTGCCAAGGTCTTGGCCTTGCCTGACAGAGCAACGCCGCGATAGCGAAGCCCGCCAGTCAACTCCGTAATCGAAGTCTTGCTGCGGTTCAGCCGGTAGGTGAACCGCCCCGTTCCACCATAGCTGAGCCCCGACAAGGCTTGCGGGAGCGCAAGGGCAAAGCCGGGAAGGATGGAGATGCTATCGTGTAGACTGCCGTTGTTAAGGTTGCGCGAGGGGCCAAGGTCGAGGCTGAAATTCAGTTGGAGTCTGGAGGCGTTCGCCAGCTGCGCATGGCTTTGGCGTATTGCGTTGCGGGCCGCTGCATCGGGGGCCAGGTCTCCCGCCCGGCGCAGGTAGAACTTGGCGCGGGCCTGATTTCCTGCACCAGCATGTGCTGAGGCTTTCAGAAAGGTCGCTTCGAATTTGATGCGGTCGTCAGTGCTGTGCGCCTGCGCCTGATCGGCGGCTTGCAGGCTCGCCGAATTGTTTCCAAGCCGCGCTTCGGCAGCCGAGAGCAAAAGCATGGCCCCGGCATCGGTGGGATCGGCCTGCAACAAGGCTATTGCGATGCGTTTCGCCAGATCAAAACGGCTGACGGCAATTGCGCGCTGGCCCAGCCCTAAAGCTTCGACGCGGCCCAATTGCAAGGTTTTCGCCGCGTTCCCAGCCACTTGCGCCGCTACAGGTGCAAAGGACAAGGCAGGAACTATGACAGCAAGTACGACGGCAAGCAGGGCGGGCACAAAGTTGCGCCGCATAGCCCCTGCTATGGCGAACATGCTGGCCCGCCCGCATCAACGCAATTGGTCAATACAATAAGCCCATGTTCTACAGTCGGTGGGTTTTTATAGGGATAAAATACCAGCACGGCCGCGACATCCCGCGCCTCGATACCGGCAAAGACGCCCCCATAAACGCCCGCATCGCTCGATCCGGTGAAGACAGGGCCAAAGAAAGAGCCATCCGCAGCAATATCGGCAAGACCGAGGCTGATACTGTCCAAAACTGGGTCATCGTCCAGCGCCGGATTGATGATCACGCGATTATCAACCCCACCGCTTATTTTCATTTCGGTAAAGTCAGCCGTGATCAGTGCTCGGCCCTCGGTGACATAGGCCTGTTCAGGACCCAGTCCGCCACCCGGGCCACCCGGCGCAGGGACCCCAATATTCATCAGCCCGACATAAGAGCCGGAATAGTTGTACCGTGGTCCAACGCCCGCCAACGGCAGCGAATAGACATCGGCGCGCGCATAGGTCGTGCCGCCAAAATAGTTGGCGAATTGCCCCGCATCCATAACAGCCGCCGCCTTGGCAGAGCCGGATTGTCTGACCATCGCGATGACATATCGGTTCGAGGTCGATTCCTGGAAGGTGTAGGCAAAATAATCCGGCCGATCTAGAGCCGGGGTGCGCACATAGGTTGCATTTAAAGCCGTGGCATCCTGGAAGGATAGCGCAATGGTGATTGTCGGATCTCCAGGGACATAGCTTGCCCCTTTCAGGTCGAGCCTCAGGCTTTCCGGAACTCCCGATGCGGTTGGCGTCTCAGGAAGCGCGCCGCCGCCGCCACCCACTGGATCGCCGCCATCCAATGGATTGCCGCCACAAGCAAGTAGCAATGTGAATGCCAATGACATCAAGATCGGTTTTTTCATTGCACTGCTCAATACTTGTTGCGTTTTTTTAATCATTGCCTGAGCACAGCCAACCTGTCAATTCAGCGGCGGTAACGCGCCCCACGTTGATGCAAAAAGGTCGCGCGGCATTCCCACACTTGCCCCTCTCCCCCTGCATCTCGTATGCTTCTCGGGATCCCCCCATAAATATGGGGCAAACCCGTCAGACACGAGGCCCCCATGTCCCTTTCCCCCGAACAGATCGCCGAAATCGACGCCCAGCGTGCCACCCCCAAACCCACGCTCCGCGCTACCTCGGAGGGTATGGAGGCGCATCTTTACCGCGCGCATGAGGTGCTCGATCATGGCTTCATCCGGGTCATCGACTATATGGGCGATGATGCCGCCATCGTGCAGGCCGCCCGCGTCTCTTACGGCGCTGGAACCAAACATGTTTCCAACGATGAGGGCCTGATCCGCTACCTCATGCGCCACTGGCATTCCACCCCGTTTGAGATGTGCGAGATCAAGCTGCACGTCAAACTCCCGGTCTTTGTCGCCCGCCAGTGGATCCGCCACCGCACCGCCAACGTCAACGAATACTCCGCCCGCTATTCGATCATGGACCGTGAGTTTTATATCCCCGCGCCTGAGCAACTCGCCGCGCAATCGGTGGTCAATAACCAAGGCCGCGGTGAGGTGCTGACGGGGGAGGAGGCCGCCCGCGTGCTTGAAATGCTCAAGCGCGATTCGAACACGGCCTATGACCACTATGAGGCGATGCTGTCCCAAGACGGCCAGCAGGGTTTGGCCCGAGAGCTTGCCCGCATGAACCTGCCCGCCAACATCTATACCCAATGGTATTGGAAGGTCGATCTGCACAACCTCTTCCACTTCCTGCGCCTGCGCGCCGACGCCCACGCCCAGTATGAGATTAGAGTCTATGCCGACGCGATTTGCAAAGTGGTCGCCGACTGGGTGCCAATCGCCTTTGCGGCGTTTGAGGATTACCGGATGGGCGGGGCGACTTTGTCCGGCAAGGCGATTGATTGTGTGCGTCGGATGCTGAAGGGCGAAGAGGTGACGCAGGAGAATTCTGGCATGAGCAAGGGCGAATGGCGGGAGTTTATGGGGGTTGTGAACGACCCTGCATAGGCTCCAGACCCATTAATTTGCTTGAGGCTTTGATGCCTGCATGATTCAAGCT
>ERZ889078.3648-NODE-3648-length-10090-cov-6.092576_pt1 | contig 10090 bp, 8 predicted proteins | sample MGYA00521266_ERZ889078 | MGnify/ENA primary metagenome ERZ889078 (study PRJEB32303, sample SAMEA104408618) | aquatic metagenome | biome: Brackish water; feature: Pelagic; material: water | place: Baltic Sea | collected 2014-06-16T06:34:00 | depth 76,534 m ... | reverse complement strand
TCCGTCGCGCAGTCCACATTCTGTGTTGTGCCGACAGGAAAATGGTTAATAACGCTGAAAGAAGATAGCTTTCGCTATAGCAGTTCTTCTTTAAGGTCGGCTAATTGCTTTGCCTTACAAGGTTGGCGTAAGGCTGCCCTTCGGCTGGTGCTGGGAAGACTGCCCGGAAACCGAAGGCCCCCGAGTTGGATTGCCGCAAGTGCTCACCCCCAGGCCTTCACCAGGTGCTCTCGCATGATGTCGAGGGCGTAGCCTGAGCCATAGTTGGCAGCTACCGTATTGGCGCTGTGTCCCAAGATTGCCATCGAGAGTGCCTCTGGGCAGCCAGTGTTGCGCAGGCGGTCCTTCATTCGGTGGCGCAGCGAGTGAATGGTGATCTTCTTGTCGCTGACCACCGTGCGCAACCGCTGCATCAGCATCGCAGAGGCCGCATCACTGCCACGAGGTTTGGCATAGCTGGGGAAGAGGGGTGCGCTCTGCTCTTGCCCAAGCAGGAGCCCCCGCAGGCACTCTGCTGCCCGAGGCGAGAGCGGCAGGCTACGGGTGGAGGTCTTGGTCTTCAGGCTGCGGTGGGCATTAGGTCGGATAAACAGGGTGCCGCGTTCAAGGTCGACATCACCCACCTCTAGCCCTGTAATCTCTGCCAGCCGTGCCCCAGTATCTGTCAGCACGGTAAACAAGACCGAGGCCAGCTTATTGCTCTCGTAGGCCGGCCAGAGCTGGGTCAGGTGTTCTTCTGTCACAGGAAGGCGATCGGTGTTGCTGGCCCCTGCCCCCTTGATCTTTAGGGCCTGGAACACATTCTTCATGTCGAGATCATGCTCGAGGATAACGTGATTGATTGCGGCCTTCAGTGTTCCAATCGTGCGTTGAACGGAGTTGGGCGACATCCGGGCCAGAAGCAAATCCCGGTAGCCGTTGGCATCGGCCCGGGTGATGTCTTTCAACTCGGTCCACTCGAAGCGGTTCTTGCCCAAGAACAAGATCAGGTCTTTGCGGATCCGATCAATCCGGGTGCGCAGCCCTGCATCAGCCTCCTCGGCCTTATAGGTGAAGTAAAGCTCCAGCACCCGCGCCAGGGTGATCGGTGGGGCCTTAGCTGCCCCCGCCTTCAGCTGACGCGTCACGCCCAGAGGGACACGGCCTTGGGTGTCTTCTGCCAGCTCCTGAAAGTCATCGAACACATCCCACTCGGGCTCGACCACCCCGGCAAGGAACATCGACTCATGCCGCTCGCCTAAGCGCTCACGGACCAGGCTTCTGGCACGTTGGTCATCTGTGGTGCGGCGTTCCTGATCGAACAGCGCCTCGATCTCTGCATGAACCTTCGGCAGCGCCCTGATCGCATCATCATAGGTGGCTCCTAGCTGGCGGTAGACAGTCGCCTTGGGAATAATGCTGCGCAACTCTTTCGGCACGTTGCGTTTGTAGCGGAACGAGCCATTGGCGCGCCGGAACATATAGCGGGGAAGTTTAAGGGCCACAGGGTTTTCCATGCGTGAGAGTTTCCCTCCCAACCTAGGCTGAGGCAAGTGAAAATGCCTCTCCAGACCTGACGATCTTGGACCAGTTTCTGACCCAAGTGGTCCTGAAAGCGGTCCCGGAAATGGTCCCAAGACAAGAAAAAACCCCGTAACCAGTTAAGGTTACAGGGCTTTCATTGCGACAAGTGGTGCCCAGGAGAGGACTCGAACCTCCACGCCTTGCGGCACACGGACCTGAACCGTGCGCGTCTACCAGTTCCGCCACCTGGGCAGGTGTCGTGATGGGCGATGTAAAGGGGAGCACAGGCACTGTCAACGGGGATCAAACAAAATCATGCGGCCTTTTGTTGCTTGTTTGGAAAGGCGGGGGGGGATATGCAGACAGGCGGATGAAAAGCTTTCCAGATGGAGGCAAGACGGATGAGCAAACTGGTCACAATCTATGGCGGCTCGGGATTTGTCGGGCGGTATATCGCGCGGCGAATGGCGCAGGCTGGTTGGCGCGTTCGTGTTGCTGTCCGCCGTCCGAACGAGGCACTCTTCGTCAAAACATATGGTGCCGTGGGTCAGGTTGAGCCTTTGCTGTGCAATATCCGGGATGATGCATCGGTGCGCAGAGCGTTGCAGGGCGCAGATGCGGTTGTAAACTGCGTTGGCACCTTTGACAAAGGCGGCAAGAACAATTTTGACGCTGTGCAAGCTCAAGGTGCTGGCCGGATCGCACGGATTGCCGCCGAAGAGGGTGTCGGCAACCTTGTGCAGATCTCGTCCATCGGCGCGGATGTGAATTCTGATAGCGATTACTCCCGGACCAAGGCCGAAGGTGAAGTCGCGGTTGTTGCGGCCTTCCCCGATGCTGTGATTCTTCGCCCATCAGTCATTTTCGGGTCGGAGGACGGGTTCTTTAACCGCTTCGCCGCAATGACGCGTTTTGGGCCTCTTTTGCCGGTGGTCGGTGCGAATACGCGGTTTCAACCCGTGTTCGTTGATGATGTGGCGCAGGCGGCGGTGTTGGGTGCAACCGGTGCGGCGGCGCCCGGAATATATGAGCTTGGAGGGCCGGATGCGGCGACGTTCCGGGCTTTGATGAAAGCCATGCTAAAGGTTGTGCAACGTGGTCGGTTGATACTAAACATCCCGTTCTTTGCGGCGAACATCATGGCGGCAGGTTTCGACTTTTTGCAGTTTGCAACTGGTGGGCTGATCTCAAACGGTGTCTTGACGCGCGATCAGGTGAAAAGCCTGCGTAAGGACAATGTTGTGGCCGAGGGCGCCAAGGGCTTTGCCGACTTGGGCATCCAACCCACGTCAATGGAAGCGATGCTGCCCGAATACCTGTGGCGCTACCGCCCGTCGGGCCAGTACGCTGCCATCAAAGATAGCGCGAAGAACCTTCGCAAGGTTTGACCCTCCTCAACTCAGGGGCCGATAATGGCTGATACGACGCTGGCGGCTTTGTTTTTGGGAGTTCTTGAGGGCTTGACGGAGTTTATTCCCGTCTCCTCAACCGGGCATATCCTGCTGGCGGGGCATTTCATCGGGTTTGAAAGCTCAGGCAAGACCTTTGAGGTTGTTATCCAGCTGGGCGCGGTACTGGCGGTGCTTGCGGTTTATGCTGCCAAGCTTTGGGCTGTGTTCCGCGCCGCCCCGCATGATCCTGCTGCTCGCCGCACAATCCTTTCGGTGCTGATTGCATTCTTGCCTGCTGTGGTGATTGGTGTCTTGGCACATGATTTCATCAAAACCGTACTGTTTGAAAGCCCTCGACTGATCTCGATCATGTTGATTTTGGGGGGCGTTGTTCTGGTCTTTGTGGATCGTTTCGCGCCGGAGCCACGCTATGATGATGCGATGGCACTCCCGCTTGGGATGGCGCTGAAAATTGGTTTTATTCAGTGCCTTGCGATGATTCCTGGGGTGTCGCGGTCTGGGGCCACTATTGTTGGCGCCTTGATGCTGGGGGCAAGCAAGCGTTCTGCAGCGGAGTTCTCATTCTTTTTGTCGATGCCGACGATGGGGGGGGCCTTTGCCTATGATCTTTACAAGAACCGCGATGTTCTGGACGCCAGCGCTCTGAACGAAATCGCCATAGGATTTATTGCGGCCTTTATTGTTGCCATTTTGGTTGTTCGCTGGTTGCTTGGTTATGTAAGTCGCCATGGCTACGCACTGTTCGGCTGGTGGCGAATCATTGTTGGCACGCTGGCCTTTGCGGCCGTTTCCTTAGGGTACTGAACCTATAGGTAATTAGTGCTTACCTAAAAATAGGATAAAAAGACAGTCAGCTTCGCCTTTCGATAAAAATACAACCATTTAGGTAAGCATAACTGACTTTTCATTCCATCCACTGCAAAGTATGAAGACATCCTTATCCAAGACCGCCAGGGAGGCGCCGCTATGGCCAAGGAACGGATGCTCCGCTTCGTCAATGTTGCTCGAGAAATGCCCGAGAAGCGCCCGCCTAACCTGCGTGCTCAGGATTACCATGAGATCTACCGCGAATACGCCGCCGAAAAAGCAGCCGAGCAAGCCAGTCGTTGCAGCCAATGCGGTGTGCCTTATTGCCAATCACATTGCCCTTTGCACAACAATATCCCCGACTGGCTGCGGCTGACCGCCGAAGGGCGTCTGCAAGAGGCCTATGAGCTTTCGCAGGCCACCAATACCTTCCCCGAAATCTGTGGCCGCATTTGCCCGCAGGATCGTCTGTGCGAAGGCAATTGTGTGATTGAACTATCCGGCCATGGCACCGTGACCATCGGCTCGATCGAGAAATATCTGACCGATACCGCATGGGAAAACGGCTGGGTCAAACCGATCAAGCCAATGCACGAACGGTCTGAAAGCGTTGGGATTATCGGTGCAGGGCCGGGCGGACTGGCTGCTGCGGATGTTCTGCGCCGCGCTGGTGTGCAAGTGACGGTCTATGACCGCTATGACCGTGCGGGCGGTTTGCTGACCTATGGCATTCCGGGCTTCAAGCTGGAAAAGCCGGTTGTCATGCAGCGCATTGAACAATTGGAAACCGCAGGCGTGCAGTTCGTGTTGAATTGCACGGTGGGCGAAGATCTGAGCTTTGACGCCATTCGTGGCCAGCATGAAGCAATTTTGATAGCCACAGGCGTTTATATGGCGCGTGATTTGGTCGTGCCGGGCGTGGGCGCCAAGGGCATTGTGCCAGCGCTGGAATTTCTGACCGCAAGCAACCGCAAAAGCTTTGGTGACGAGGTGCCGGAATATGACGATGGCACGCTGAACGCTGCGGGCAAGCGGGTCGTGGTAATTGGCGGCGGAGATACCGCGATGGATTGTGTGCGCACCGCGATTCGCGAGGGCGCAACCTCGGTTAAGTGCCTCTATCGCCGTGACCGCGCGAACATGCCGGGCAGCGTGCGGGAAACGCAGAACGCCGAAGAAGAAGGTGTCGAATTCGTTTGGCTGTCGTCCCCCAAGGGTTTTGTCGGCACCGATGCGGTCGAGGGCGTGATGGTGCAAAAGATGCGTCTTGGCGCGCCAGATGCCTCAGGCCGCCAAACGCCGGAAGTGATTGAAGGGGCCGACTATGTGGAACCTGCCGATCTGGCGATTATGGCGCTGGGGTTTGAGCCGGAGGCGCTGCCAGCCCTCTGGGACAAGCCAGAGCTAACCGTAACTCGCTGGGGCACGATCCGCGCGGATTTCCAAACCCATGCCACCAGCCTTCCGGGCGTTTATGCGGTGGGCGATATCGTGCGCGGCGCGAGCCTTGTGGTCTGGGCGATCCGCGATGGGCGTGAAGCGGCCGAGGCGATGCTGGAATATATGGCGCAGGGCGCGACTGTCGCGGCAGAGTGAAATAAACAACATGTGCAAAACGTATGTTTTACGTAGCACATCCCTAGTTACATTATAGCAGATCGAAACGGCGAAATGGCCAGCTTTGCTGGCACGATCCAAGGGGAACGCAGCATGAGGAAAATACTGATATTTTTCCTGATCGTCTCGGGAGCGGTCCCGGCGACAGCTGGGTCGTTCACGCCACCGGCGGGGTGTACTGGTTGGCTAACGGTTCAAGCAAGGGCCTGTCGGGTTTCGAACTACTATACCTGCACCCAAGATGCGGCGGGCGACCAGTGGCGGACCGATTTTGGCCAAGAAGGCCTGTTTTTCGCAAGCCGCGTTGATGCCGAAGGACAGTGGGTTGAAAGCCTGGATATGAACCCGTTGGTGCGCCAGTCGCTGGATGCGGGTGCGGAAGACCCTGCCTCTTTCACCGACTTGCTGGGCGGCCTGGACACGTTTGCCTTCAGCTTGACCCGCGACAATGGTGAAGCAAGCCGCGTGCGAGGCTTTGATCGGTTGACGGGAAAATTAGTGCAGATTGATGGCGTGACCCTGTCGCAGACCGAATTTGAGTATACGGAAACTGACCCATCGGGAAATTTGCTGCGGCGGTCGCGGGGGGTAGAGTACATACACCCCACGTGGCGAGTCTTTTTCGCAGGTCCGTCGGAATGGGACAATGGCAATGGCTATGTGCCGATTGATGGCAGCCCCGTGCAGTTCATTTTCCCAGAGGAGCCTGGGTTCTTCTCAACCCAGCCGCTGTTTGAATGTGATGCTGTATTGAGCAACTATTCAAAAGAGGTGCGCCATGGAAATTGAGTTGGAGTTGGGCGGATTTTACACCTGCGTTCAAGATGATCTTGAGCCGGTGGTTATCTGGATCGGGCGCGTAGATCTGCCGGAAGATCTTGGTATAGACGCGCCGCAGCCAGTCGTTAGCCTGATCCTCAAATCGCCGGACCCGGATTCGCCCATCATCTCGCACGCGCCATTTTGGGAAAACTATGCGCTGGATGGCGAGATGCAGGATGCTGACCCGTTCGAGGTGAACCAAGAGCTGTTTGATGAGAATTACAACATCTGGCGCAGTGCCTTTGATGCGGGCGAGGCCCTCCCTTGGCAGATGACGCCGAACGAGGTTTATGCCCAGATGTTGCAGGACCTTATGGAGGGGCTGTCAAAATGACCCCTTTGCGCGACGAATTCTATTTGGATCGGGAAGCCGGGGGCTTTGCCCTTGCGGGGAACCACGATCGGCTGACGAAGCAAGAGGTCGAAGCAACATTCGCCTCTTTCGGTGAGGATGACGGAAAATGACCAAATATGATGAAGCTTGGGTAGCAGCCGAGGAAGCAAAGCGCGCCTATATGGCAGAGCACAGCCTCTATAAGGCAGATGATGAACATGCCTCTTGCGGCGTGGGGCTTGTGGTTTCGATTTCCGGCAAACCGAGCCGCAAGGTCGTTGAAAACGGGATCAATGCGCTTAAGGCCGTTTGGCACCGTGGCGCCGTGGACGCTGATGGCAAGACCGGCGATGGCGCAGGTATTCATCTGCAGATCCCGGTCAAGTTTTTCTATGATCAGGTGCGGCGCACCGGGCATGAACCGGATGTGAATAAACTGATCGCCGTGGGTCAAGTGTTTTTGCCGCGCACGGATTTTAGCGCGCAGGAACGCTGCCGGACGATTGTGGAGTCCGAAGTCTTGCGCATGGGCCATTACATTTATGGCTGGCGCCATGTGCCGGTGGAAACCACTGTTTTGGGCGAAAAGGCCAATGCAACCCGCCCGGAGATTGAGCAAATTCTGATCCGCTGCGATAAGGATATCGATCAGGACCAGTTTGAGCGTGAGCTGTATATCATCCGCCGCCGGATCGAGAAGGCCGCGAATGCCGCGCATATTGCGGGGCTTTATCTGTGCAGCCTGTCTTGCCGCTCGATCATCTACAAAGGCATGATGCTGGCGGAGCAAGTGGCGGTGTTCTACCCCGATCTGATGGATCCGCGCTTTGAAAGCGCCTTTGCGATCTACCACCAGCGCTATTCTACCAATACTTTCCCGCAGTGGTGGTTGGCGCAGCCCTTCCGCATGTTGGCCCATAATGGTGAGATCAACACGCTTAAAGGCAACGTGAACTGGATGCGGAGCCATGAAATTCGCATGGCATCCAACACCTTTGGCGACATGGCCGAAGACATCAAGCCGATCATTCCAGCAGGAACCTCGGACAGTGGCGCGCTGGATGCAGTGTTTGAGGTGATGGTACGCTCGGGGCGCAATGCACCCTTTACCAAGACGATGCTAGTGCCCGAAGCGTGGTCAAAAACCACAACCGATATGCCAAAAGCCTGGGCCGATATGTATGCCTATTGCAATGCGGTGATGGAGCCATGGGATGGGCCAGCGGCGCTGGCCATGACCGATGGGCGTTGGGTTTGTGCGGGCCTCGACCGCAACGGCCTGCGCCCGATGCGCTATGTTATCACGGGCGATGGCTTGCTGATTGCCGGGTCCGAAGCCGGGATGGTGCCGGTGGATGAAGCCACCGTGCGCGAAAAAGGCGCGCTTGGGCCGGGGCAGATGATTGCGGTCGATATGGCCGAGGGCAAGCTTTATCACGATGGGAAGCTGAAGGATAAGCTGGCGGCAGCGCAGCCCTTTGGCGCGTGGATCGAAAAGGTTGTCGATCTGAACAACCTGCTCCGTGATGTGCCTGAGGCGGCAAAATTCAGCGGGGCGGAGTTGCGCAAGCGGCAGATTGCGGCGGGCTATTCGCTGGAAGAGCTGGAGCAGGTGCTGGCCCCGATGGCCGAGGATGGCAAGGAAATGATCGCCTCGATGGGTGATGATACCCCGGCGGCGGTGCTGTCGAGCATCTACCGCCCGTTAAGCCATTTCTTCCGCCAAAACTTTAGCCAGGTCACCAACCCGCCAATTGACAGCTTGCGCGAAAGCCGGGTGATGAGCCTGAAGACGCGGTTCGGGAACCTCAAGAACGTGTTGAATGAGGACAGCAGCCAGACCGAAATCCTACTGCTGGAAAGCCCGTTTGTCGCCAATGCCGAATTCAACGTGATGATGAAGTATTTCGGCGAAACAGTTTCGGTGATTGATTGCACCTTCCCACGTGATGCGGAGCCAGATGCGCTGCGCAAAGGGCTGGAACAAATTCGCGCCGAGGCCGAGGATGCGGTCCGCTCTGGCGCGGCGCACCTTGTTTTGACCGATGAGCATCAGGGCGCGGACCGGGTTGCGATGCCGATGATTCTGGCGACCAGTGCGGTGCATAGCTGGCTGACGCGCAAGGGGCTTCGGACCTTTTGCTCGGTCAACCTGCGGTCGGCGGAATGTATTGATCCACATTACTTTGCGGTGCTGATCGGTTGTGGAGCGACCACGGTGAATGCCTATCTGGCGCAAGACAGCATTGCGGACCGGCTTGATCGCGGCTTGATCGAGGGCGGATTGACGGATGCGATGCGGCGCTACCGCGCTGCGATTGACGCGGGCCTTTTGAAGATCATGTCCAAGATGGGGATTTCGGTGATTTCCTCCTATCGCGGCGGCTTGAACTTTGAGGCGGTCGGGCTGAGCCGTGCGATGGTGGCGGAGTATTTCCCCGGTATGCACAGCCGGATTTCCGGGATCGGCGTTTCAGGCATTCAGCACAAGCTGGAGGAAGTGCACAGCAAGGGTTGGCGCGGCGGGCTGGATGTTTTGCCTATCGGCGGCATCTACAAGGCGCGGCGCTCCGGCGAAAAGCACGCTTGGGAGGCGCAGACGATGCACATGCTGCAATCGGCCTGTGACCGCGGAAGCTTTGACATCTGGAAGCAGTATTCGGCTGCGATGCGGGCCAATCCACCGATCCATCTGCGTGATTTGCTGGACATTAAAAGCATCGGCAAGCCGGTTCCGATTGAAGAAGTGGAAAGCATCACCTCCATTCGCAAGCGGTTCGTAACGCCGGGTATGTCGCTGGGAGCGCTTTCGCCTGAGGCGCACAAGACGTTGAACGTGGCGATGAACCGGATCGGCGCAAAATCTGACAGTGGGGAGGGCGGCGAAGACCCCGCGCATTTCCTGCCCGAGGCGAATGGCGATAACCCGTCAGCCAAGATCAAGCAGGTAGCATCTGGCCGCTTTGGCGTGACGGCGGAATACCTGAATGCCTGTGAAGAGTTGGAGATCAAGGTCGCGCAAGGCGCAAAGCCGGGGGAAGGCGGGCAGTTGCCGGGGATGAAGGTCACGGCGCTGATCGCGCGGCTGCGCCATTCCACGCCGGGGGTGACGCTGATTTCGCCGCCGCCGCACCATGACATCTATTCCATCGAAGACCTCGCGCAGCTGATCTATGACCTCAAGCAGATCAACCCGCGCGCCAAGGTGACGGTGAAGCTGGTGGCCTCAAGCGGTATTGGCACGATTGCGGCGGGTGTGGCCAAGGCCAAGGCCGATGTGATTTTGATTTCGGGCCATAACGGCGGCACGGGCGCATCACCCGCGACCTCGATCAAATACGCGGGCCTGCCGTGGGAGATGGGCCTGACCGAGGCGCATCAGGTGCTGAGCATGAACAACCTGCGCGACCGGGTGACGCTGCGCACTGACGGCGGCCTGCGCACGGGGCGTGATATTGTCATGGCCGCGATGCTGGGGGCCGAGGAATATGGCATCGGCACCGCAGCACTGATCGCAATGGGCTGCATCATGGTGCGCCAGTGCCAATCCAACACTTGACCGGTGGGCGTGTGTACCCAAAATGAGGCGCTGCGG
>ERZ889078.3646-NODE-3646-length-10094-cov-6.339078_pt1 | contig 10094 bp, 14 predicted proteins | sample MGYA00521266_ERZ889078 | MGnify/ENA primary metagenome ERZ889078 (study PRJEB32303, sample SAMEA104408618) | aquatic metagenome | biome: Brackish water; feature: Pelagic; material: water | place: Baltic Sea | collected 2014-06-16T06:34:00 | depth 76,534 m ... | reverse complement strand
ATGGGCATGAAGGAACACATCGTATTCCCCGAAATCAACTTTGATAAAGTTGATGAGAACTGGGGTCTCGATATCGTCATCTGCACCACGGCCGAGACCGACGCAGAAGCCAAATCGCTGTTGAAGCATTTCAACATGCCGTTCAACAGCTAAGGGATCAATAACCATGGCTAAGAAATCAATGATCGCACGCGAAGTGAAGCGCGAGAAGCTGGTGGCGAAATATGCCGTCAAGCGCGCTGCTTTGAAAGATATCGCGAAAGATGAAAGCAAGACAATGGAAGAGCGGTTCACCGCCCGCCTGAAGCTTGCAAAACTGCCGCGGAATTCTTCTGCGGTACGTCTGCACAACCGCTGTCAGCTTACCGGGCGTCCACACGCCTACTATCGTAAGTTCAAAGTCAGCCGGATCGCGCTGCGGGAACTTGGCTCGAATGGCCAAATCCCCGGCATGGTCAAGTCAAGCTGGTAAGGGAGATCAGATAAATGAACGATCCTATCGGTGATATGCTGACACGCATCCGTAACGGCCAAATGCGCGGCAAGTCTATGGTGGCCACTCCGGCTTCCAAGCTGCGCGCATGGGTTCTGGATGTGCTGGCAGACGAAGGTTATATCCGCGGCTACGAAAGCAGCACGGACGTCAATGGCCACCCGGCCTTCGACATCAGCCTGAAATACTACGAAGGCACCCCTGTTATTCGCGAAGTGAAGCGGGTCTCCAAGCCCGGTCGTCGCGTCTACATGGGCGTCAATGACATCCCGTCGGTCCGTCAGGGCCTTGGTGTGTCGATTGTCTCCACCTCCAAGGGTGTGATGTCGGATGCTAACGCACGGGCGGCCAAAATTGGCGGCGAAGTGCTTTGCACAATCTTCTAGGGAGAGCATAATGTCTCGTATTGGCAAAAAGCCGGTCGATCTGCCCTCCGGGGTTGAGGCGAAAGTCTCCGGCCAGACGATCGAAGTGAAGGGCCCTAAGGGCACCCGTAGCTTTACCGCGACAGACGACGTAACGCTGACCGTCAATGACGGCGCAGTGAGCGTTGAACCGCGCGGTAAATCAAAGCGCGCGCGCCAACAGTGGGGCATGTCCCGCACGATGGTCAGTAACCTTGTGACGGGCGTGTCTGACGGCTTCAAGAAAGAGCTTGAGATCAACGGTGTGGGTTACCGCGCGCAAATTCAGGGCAACATCCTGAAGCTGTCGCTTGGCTATTCCCACGAGGTCAACTTTGAGGTGCCTGACGGCGTAACCGTCACAGCCCCCAAGCAGACCCAGGTGATCGTGGAAGGTATCGACCAACAGCTTGTTGGCCAGGTTGCGGCAAACATCCGCGAATGGCGCAAGCCCGAGCCCTATAAGGGCAAAGGCATCAAGTATGTGGACGAGTATATCTTCCGCAAAGAAGGCAAGAAGAAGTAGGGATAGGACAGATGGCAAATTCAACAAGACAGCTGTTCATCAAACGCCGTTTGCGCGTTCGGAACAAGCTTCGCAAAGTGAGCGCAGGACGTCCGCGTCTTTCCGTTCACCGCTCCAACAAGAACATCAGCGTGCAGCTGATCGACGATGTGAACGGCCTAACGCTCGCTTCGGCGTCTTCTCTCGAGAAGGCTCTGGGCGTGGTTGGTCAGAACAACGTCGAAGCGGCCGCCAAGGTCGGTGCTGCAATCGCAGAACGTGCGAAAAAGGCCGGCGTGTCCGAAGCCTATTTCGACCGTGGCGGTTTCCTGTTTCACGGGAAGGTTAAGGCTTTGGCCGAAGCTGCCCGTGAAGGTGGTCTGAAGATCTAAGAACCTGCGGGTGGCGGCAACGCCACCCCGATGATCCAGGGCATTTGTGCCACTAGGATTGATTAAACCGGCGCCACGCGCGCCACCCAAGATGAAGGAGGGCCACATGGCTCGTGATCCACAACAACGCGGGAACCGTCGTGACCGCGACGAGACCCCAGAATTCTCCGATCGCCTTGTAGCGATCAACCGTGTTTCCAAGACCGTTAAGGGTGGTAAGCGTTTCGGCTTTGCCGCGCTTGTCGTTGTTGGCGACCAAAAAGGCCGCGTCGGTTTTGGCAAAGGTAAAGCCAAAGAAGTTCCCGAAGCGATCCGCAAGGCAACAGAAGCTGCCAAGCGCAACATGATCCGCGTGCCCCTGCGCGAAGGCCGCACCCTGCACCACGACATGAATGGTCGTCACGGTGCTGGTAAGGTTGTCATGCGCACAGCCCCAGAAGGTACTGGCATCATCGCCGGTGGTCCAATGCGTGCTGTGTTCGAAATGCTGGGCATCAAGGACGTTGTGTCCAAGTCGATCGGCTCGCAGAACCCTTACAACATGATCCGCGCTACGCTGAACGGTCTGACAAAAGAATCGTCGCCCCGTTCCGTGGCTCAACGTCGTGGTAAGAAAGTCGCCGACATTCTTGGCAACAAATCCGAAGCCCCTGCCGAAGCACCCGCTGCTGAAGCGGCCGAAGCGTAAGGACCCCGAACAATGGCAAAAACTATCGTCGTTAAGCAGATCGGTTCGCCGATCCGCCGCCCCGCCAAACAGCGCGCAACGCTGATTGGCCTTGGCCTGAACAAGATGCACCGCACACGCGAGCTGGAAGATACGCCTTCCGTCCGCGGCATGGTCGAAAGCATCAGCCACATGGTCGAGATCATCGAAGAAAAAGGCTAAGCTGGGTCAAGACCCAGTTTGCGGCTGAATTTGGAACGCCCTGCAGGAAACTGTGGGGCGTTTTCGTTTCTTAAGCTCCATTGATCTCTCGAAAGATACTGAAAGAGCTATCAAATACCTCTTTGACGTTAAGCGTCGCTGAGGCCATTACGAATGCCTGAACTGTTCTCAAGACATAGTTTTGAAGGTCTCTGTCATGATCAATTTGTGCGCTTGATCCGAGCATTCCACTGGTGCGAAAGTGCGGTGGGTCAGGCACATACATTTCCATCGTCGGGGCCGCGTATCCATGAACGAACGCCGAGTATCCATGACTAACAGCAGCGCCTGCATTAATTGCGATGCTCTGATTGACCTGACCCTCTAGGGACTTGACCAAGAAGTTGCGAATCTTATCGCGGTTCGGCATATTGCGGCCCTTCAACTTCTTGCTGCTGTCCCATTCCCATGTCAGTTGATCATCAAAGAACCCAGCCAAATACTGTTTTTCAAGGTCGGTTACTTGACCATTTACCTTGGCGCACTGCGCTAGGAATTCGACGTCTTCCGTATACTCATCGTGCATTCGTTGGAGCGCGGCTTGCTCTTGGAAGTAGCCGCGTGAATTTAGTAGATGCATTGCGTGCAATGTGCTTACGATCCGCGTCATCCTCAAGAGAATGGCTTGCTCTCTAGACTTTTCGACATATGTGAACCGATATTTTTTGCCGCTTGTTAGCTTTGTCGGCAGTGGCACAACATACGTGAGAAGCTGAGTCCAACCATCAAGCTCTGCGGCGATCGTTTCGTAATTCCGGTTCATTTCTGCGGGCTCCGTTCGAAAACCATTATGTTGAAATCTCAGATACGTTCAATTGACTTGATAGCGACGACCTGCTGGCCTATACGCCGCTAGTCCGCACCCCGTGTGCCGACTCAATTTGTAACGCCGTGTTTGTCCACTTCCCGTCGCTGGGGGGCAGTTCCGGCAAAAGGAGAAGCGACAATGGTAAAGCTGAACGAACTGCACGACAACGATGGTGCAACAAAACCCCGCAAGCGGGTCGGCCGTGGTGCCGGTTCCGGCACAGGTAAGACTGCTGGCCGCGGTATCAAAGGTCAGAAATCCCGTTCGGGTGTGGCGATCAAGGGTTTCGAAGGCGGGCAGATGCCCCTCTACCAACGTCTCCCAAAGCGTGGCTTCAACAAGCCGAACCGCAAGGCATTCTCTGTGATTAACCTTGGTCTGATCCAGAAATTCATTGACGAAAACAAGATCGACCCGAAAAACGACATCGACGAAGATGCACTGATCGCATCCGGTCTGGTTCGTCGTAAAAAGGACGGTATCCGCGTTCTGGCCAAAGGCGAAATCACCGCCAAGGTAAAGATCTCCGTCACAGGCGCCTCCAAGGGCGCAGTTGAGGCCGTCGAGAAGGCTGGTGGGTCACTTGCCATCACAAAGCCGGCTAAAACCGTAGACGCGGCGGAATAACAGGTTGTGAGCGGGTCTTCGGACCACTACATCCTTCCTTAAGTTTTCCTAACGCCGCCACTCGGGAAACCGTCTGGCGGCGTTCTTGATTAAAAAGAGAGCCCGTAATGGCATCAGCAGCAGAGCAAATGGCATCTAACATGAGCTGGGGGGCCTTTGGTAAGGCCACCGAGCTGCGCCAGCGCATTCTATTCACCCTTGGTCTATTGATCGTCTATCGCCTTGGCACTTATATCCCTGTGCCGGGTATCGATACGACCGCGCTGCAATCTTTTATGGATGAAGCGGCGTCGGGCATTGGCGGCATTTTGTCGATGTTCACGGGCGGCGCGCTGTCACGGATGGGCATCTTTGCGCTGGGGATCATGCCCTACATTTCGGCCTCGATCATTATTCAGTTGCTTGGCTCTATGTGGGAACCGCTCAAGCAGCTAAAGAAAGAAGGCGACGCGGGCCGCAAAAAGCTGAACCAATACACGCGCTACGGCACCGTTGTGCTGGCGACGTTCCAAGCTTACGGTCTTGCTGCCTCGCTTGAGGCTGGTGAATTGGCGTCCGATCCTGGTCTCTATTTCCGCATGGCTTGCGTGATTACGCTGGTTGGCGGCACCATGTTCCTGATGTGGCTGGGCGAACAGATCACCGCGCGCGGCATTGGTAATGGTATCTCGTTGATCATCTTTGTCGGTATTATTGCTGAAATCCCCGCCGCCATCGCACAGTTCCTTTCGCAGGGCCGGTCCGGTGCCATTAGCCCTGCGGTCGTCGTTGGCGTGATCCTGATGGTGGTCGTGACGCTCGCATTCGTAGTCTTCATGGAGCGGTCTTTGCGCAAGATCCACATCCAGTATCCCCGCCGTCAGGTCGGTATGAAGGTTTATGATGGCGGCTCCTCGCACCTGCCGATCAAGGTTAACCCCGCTGGTGTTATTCCCGCGATTTTCGCAAGCGCGCTGCTGCTTTTGCCCACGACGCTGTCCACATTCAGTGGCGGCCAAACCGGCCCCGTGATGTCGTGGCTGCTGGCCTACTTTGGTCCCGGCCAGCCGCTCTATCTGTTGTTCTTCACGTCGATGATCGTGTTCTTCACATACTTCTACACCAAGGAAGTTGCGTTCAAGACCGATGAAGTTGCCGACAACCTCAAGAACCAGAACGGGTTTGTTCCAGGCATTCGTCCGGGCAAGCGTACGGCCGAATATCTTGACTACGTAGTGACCCGCGTTCTGGTGCTGGGTTCGGGTTACCTCGCGTTAGTTTGTCTCATGCCCGAGATTTTGCGTTCGCAACTGTCAATTCCGTTCTACTTTGGCGGCACGTCAGTCCTGATCATTGTGTCCGTGGGTATGGACACGATCCAGCAGATCCAATCGCATCTGTTGGCTCACCAATATGACGGGCTGATCGAAAAATCCCAGCTGCGCGGCAAGCGTGGCGGTAAAAGAAAGTCAAAGGGACCAGCACGCAAATGAGCATTATTCTTCTTGGACCACCCGGCGCGGGTAAAGGCACTCAGGCACGCATCCTTGTGGATGAGCGCGACATGGTGCAGCTTTCCACTGGCGACATGCTGCGCGCAGCCCGCACAAGCGGCACTGCGATGGGCAAAACCGTTGCTGGCGTCATGGACCGAGGAGAACTGGTTACCGATGAAATCGTCATCGGTCTGATCCGCGAGCAGCTGGAAGATACATCCCATGCGGGCGGTTTCATCTTTGACGGCTTTCCACGGACCTTGGCGCAAGCTGACGCTTTGGGTGAATTGTTGGCCGAGATGGGTCATGCCCTCGATTGCGTGATCGAAATGCAGGTGGACGACGACGCACTGGTCGCCCGTATTGCCGCCCGTTCCACCTGTGCCAACTGCGGCGAGGTTTATAACGACAACACCAAGCCCGTGCCTGCGAGCGGCAAATGCACAAACTGTGGTGAAACGGCCGAGTTCACTCGCCGCGCTGATGATAACCAAGAAAGCCTGAAAACCCGCCTGCTGGCCTATTACAAACAGACCAGCCCCCTGATTGGCTATTACTACGCCAAAGGCGATCTGAAGTCGGTCGATGGACTGGGGTCGATGGAGGCTGTGGCAGCTGATATTAAAGGGGCTTTGGGCTAGGCAAACAAAGGCGGGCAGGGGTCTTGACGCCCCCCTAATCCACCCCTAAACAGCCCCTTCCTGCAAAGGAATCAATTTGCGGTTAATGGGTCGCCCCCAAGACACCGCAAGACACCTCGATATGACGCAGCCCGGCGCCGATAGGTCCGGGCTTCCGTTGTGAAAAAAGGGTCTGGAATGACGGACCCGCAACGAAAAGGAATTGCACACGTGGCACGTATTGCCGGCGTAAACATCCCGACTGCAAAGCGGGTTCCAATCGCCCTCACATATATCACCGGTATCGGTAACACCTCGGCCGTAGCGATCTGCGAAGCCGTAGGCATTGATGCGACCCGTCGCGTCAATGAACTGTCCGACGCCGAAGTTCTGGCCATCCGCGAGCACATCGACGCGAACTTTACCGTCGAAGGTGACCTGCGTCGTGAGACCCAGATGAACATCAAGCGTCTGATGGACCTTGGTTGCTACCGTGGCCTGCGCCACCGTCGTAACCTGCCTGTCCGCGGTCAGCGTACCCACACCAACGCTCGCACCCGCAAAGGCCCCGCTAAGGCCATTGCCGGCAAGAAGAAATAAGGGAGGGTCTGACAAATGGCACGCGATACCAAACGCACCAAAAAGAAGGTCTCCAAGAACATCGCCGCAGGCGTTGCTCATGTGAACTCTTCGTTCAACAACACAAAAATCCTGATCTCGGACGTGCAAGGCAATGCCATCGCATGGTCCTCGGCTGGCACAATGGGTTTCAAAGGGTCGCGTAAATCGACACCTTATGCTGCTCAGATGGCTGCCGAAGACGTTGCCAAGAAGGCGCAAGACCACGGCGTAAAAACGCTGGAAGTCGAAGTGCAGGGCCCCGGTTCCGGCCGTGAATCCGCATTGCGCGCTTTGGCTGCCGCAGGCTTTAACGTCACATCAATCCGTGATGTTACACCGATGGCACACAACGGTTGCCGTCCGCCCAAGCGCCGCCGCGTCTAAGCACACTAGCATTTGGCTGGGGTCGTACATGGTTTGTACTGCCCCAGTCCGTCATTTTGAAACCTCGGGCGTTTGCCTTTTTTGGACATGAAAGGCGAACAAGGATGGAGGGACGTATGATCCACAAAAATTGGGCTGAGCTCATTAAGCCAACACAACTGGACGTCAAGCCGGGCAATGACCCGACCCGTCAAGCCACCGTCATCGCCGAGCCGCTGGAACGCGGCTTTGGTCTAACGCTTGGCAACGCACTGCGCCGTATTCTGATGTCGTCGCTGCAAGGCGCCGCAATCACGACTGTGCAGATCGACAACGTATTGCACGAATTCTCCAGCGTCGCTGGCGTACGTGAAGACGTGACTGATATCGTGCTTAACCTTAAGGGCGTCGCGATCCGCATGGAAGTCGAAGGCCCCAAGCGTTTGTCCGTTCAGGCCAAAGGCCCAGGCGTTGTGACCGCCGCCGACATTTCCGAAAGTGCCGGTATCGAAATCCTCAACAAGGAGCACGTGTTGTGCCACCTTGATGAAGGTGCCGACCTTTACATGGAACTGACCGTAAATACCGGCAAGGGCTATGTATCTGCTGAAAAGAACAAGCCCGAAGACGCGCCTATCGGTATGATCTCGATCGACGCGATTTACTCGCCGGTCAAGAAAGTCAGCTATGACGTACAGCCGACCCGCGAAGGTCAGGTGCTTGATTATGACAGGCTGACGATGAAAGTCGAAACCGACGGTTCGATAACGCCGGATGACGCCGTGGCATTTGCCGCACGTATCCTTCAGGACCAGCTGTCGATCTTCGTGAACTTTGATGAACCAGAAAGCGCACAAGCCCAGTCCGACGACGATGGTCTGGAATTCAATCCGCTTCTGCTCAAGAAAGTTGACGAGCTTGAACTGTCTGTTCGTTCCGCGAACTGCCTCAAGAACGACAACATCGTTTACATCGGCGATCTGATCCAGAAAACCGAAGCCGAAATGCTGCGCACACCGAACTTTGGCCGCAAGTCCTTGAACGAGATCAAGGAAGTGTTGTCGGGCATGGGTCTGCACCTTGGCATGGACGTGGAAGACTGGCCGCCGGACAACATCGAAGATCTGGCTAAAAAGTTCGAAGACCAGTTCTAAGAAAAGCGTAGGGTGGGTCTCGGCTCACCCTACATACAGACTGGGCATTCTGCCCCAATAACGGAGCCGGCGACACGCATCGCACAGGCCCATCATAAAACAAAATGGAGACTTCATCATGCGTCACGCACGTGGCTACCGCCGCCTTAACCGCACCCACGAACACCGCAAAGCGCTGTTCGCGAACATGGCAGGTTCGCTCATTGAACATGAGCAAATCACAACAACTTTGCCCAAGGCAAAAGAACTCAAGCGGATCATCGACAAGATGATCACACTGGGCAAGCGCGGCGATCTGCACGCGCGCCGTCTGGCCGCATCGCGTCTTAAGCAGGACATGCACGTTGCCAAACTGTTCGAAATTCTTGGGCCACGCTACAAAGACCGCAACGGTGGTTATGTGCGCGTTCTCAAAGCCGGTTTCCGTTATGGTGACATGGCTCCGATGGCGATCATCGAATTCGTCGATCGCGACGTGAATGCCAAAGGCGCTGCTGACAAAGCCCGCCTTGAAGCTGAAGAAGCCGCGGGATAAATCCTGCCCTTCGCTAGAATTAGAAAAGCCCCGCCATTCGGTCGGGGCTTTTTCTTTGCGCACTATTGCAGACTGGTGTGTTTCCAATGCCCTGACATGGGCGTAACCTGCGCCACATGTCCGATCTGTTTGACACCTCTAGCGCCACACCTGCCGCCAGCACCGCGCCGCGGCCGCTGGCTGATCGCTTGCGCCCGAAATCCCTAGCCGAGGTGATCGGGCAGGATCAGGTCCTCGGCCCTGAGGCCCCGCTTGGCGTGATGCTGTCATCGGGCAGCCTGTCGTCCTTGGTGCTTTGGGGGCCGCCGGGCGTTGGGAAAACGACGATAGCGCGCCTTCTGGCCGATGAAACTGATCTGCATTTCATTCAGATCAGCGCGATTTTCACCGGTATGCCGGAACTGCGCAAGGTGTTTGAGGCCGCCAAGATGCGTCGCCAAAATGGCAAGGGCACGCTGCTGTTCGTTGATGAAATTCACCGTTTCAACAAGGCGCAGCAAGACGGGTTCCTGCCGCATATGGAAGACGGGACGATCTTGTTGGTGGGTGCCACAACGGAAAACCCCAGTTTCGAGCTGAACGCCGCTGTGTTGTCACGCGCGCAGGTGCTGGTCCTCAAACGTCTTGAATTGGCCGATCTGGAACGTCTTGCCCAACGGGCCGAGGGCGAGTTTGGCAAACCGCTGCCGCTTGATGGCCCCGCCCGCGAGGCACTTTTGGAAATGGCTGATGGCGATGGCCGTGCGTTGCTGAACCTGATCGAACAGGTCGCCGCTTGGAAAGTGACGGGCAAGCTCGATCGCGAGGCACTGTCTACACGCCTGATGAAGCGCGCGGCGAAGTATGATAAATCTGGCGATGAACACTTCAACCTGATCAGCGCATTGCACAAATCTGTGCGTGGCTCGGACCCTGATGCCGCCCTTTACTGGTTCGCGCGGATGCTGACGGGGGGCGAAGACCCGCGCTATCTCGCCCGCCGTATCACTCGCATGGCGGTCGAAGACATCGGGCTGGCCGACCCGCAGGCGCAGGGGATTTGCGTACAGGCGTGGGAAACCTACGAGCGGTTGGGGTCGCCCGAAGGCGAATTGGCATTGGCGCAAGCGGTCACCTATCTGGCGCTCGCGCCGAAATCCAACGCGGGCTATGCGGGCTACAAGAACGCC
>ERZ889078.3645-NODE-3645-length-10094-cov-15.464987_pt1 | contig 10094 bp, 12 predicted proteins | sample MGYA00521266_ERZ889078 | MGnify/ENA primary metagenome ERZ889078 (study PRJEB32303, sample SAMEA104408618) | aquatic metagenome | biome: Brackish water; feature: Pelagic; material: water | place: Baltic Sea | collected 2014-06-16T06:34:00 | depth 76,534 m ... | reverse complement strand
GCGAGAGAAAACGCCACCTCGGAGAAGAATATAAGCGATCTACAGACCATCTTGAACGACCTGATGTTGAATACAAAGATCTATGAATCGAGCAGACTGGCCCACAAGGTCCAGTCGGGCATGTACAGCGCTATCGAGAAAGGGTATGGAGGAACCAGAAACCTTGGCGTGAAGCAGGCGCCTTTTTATGTGCTGATCGGTGCGGAAATGCCGGCAATCCTTGTGGAGGTGGGTTTCCTTTCAAATTCCACTGAAAAGAAGAGGCTGATGAGCAGAAAGTATCAGCAGAAAATTGCCCGGGGCATCTGTGACGGCATTGACGCCTATATCGAGAGTATTGAACTCGTATATCACGCCCGGTAGCTGCTGCCTTCCGATTGCGGATTTCGGATTGACGAAGATTGGATTGAATGCTGACGATTGAATATTTGTGGAATCGCTTCGCTCTGTTTCCCTTCGTTCCCACGCTCTGCGTGGGAACGTATTTCCCGATGAATAGCCGCCTTACCTGTTTTTTCTTCTCAGATATGCGTCAATGAATGTTTCAATATCTCCGTCCATTACCCTCTCCACGTTTCCCGTTTCCGTGTTCGTGCGGTGGTCTTTTACCAACTGGTAGGGGTTGAACACGTAGGACCGTATCTGGCTTCCCCACGAGATGTCCTTGCTTGTATCGTGCATATCATGCTTTTTCTGCTCCTGTTTGTTCCTCTCGATATCGTAGAGCTTTGATTTCAGCACCTTCATGGCCATATCTTTGTTGCGGTGCTGTGATTTTTCGTTCTGACACTGGGTGACGATACCGCTCGGAATATGGGTAATTCTTATGGCGGAGCTGGTCTTATTGACGTGTTGACCACCGGGGCCGCTGGCCCTGAAGGTGTCTATCCGGAGATCATTTTCATCCACTTCAATAACGATGTCTGTATCAATCTCAGGCAGTACCGATACGGAAGCAAAAGAGGTATGCCTCCTTTTAGTGGCGTCAAACGGGGAAATTCTGACCATTCTGTGGATTCCATGTTCAGATTTCAGGTTTCCGTAAGCATAGGTGCCCGATATGGTAAAGGTGACGTTTTTGATTCCCGCTTCATCTCCCGGAAGGTAGTCAATAACCTGGGATTTCATTTCCCTGGTTTCCGCCCAACGGATGTACATCCTGAAAAGCATTTCAACCCAGTCCTGGGCTTCCGTGCCCCCGGCCCCGGCATTGATGGCAACGATGGCGTTTCGTTTGTCATCCGGCTCGGAAAGCAGGGAATCCAGTTGCAGTCTCTCTACTTTTTTACTGGCCAGGCGAATTTCGTCGAACACCTCTTTCAGCGTGGTTTCATCATCTTCTTCTCTGGCCATATCTGCCATAATTCTGGCATCTTCAGCCTGGCTATGCAAGGCCTGCCAGGTATCGATCGTCTCTTTAAGAACGGACCGCTCCTGAGACAGTTGGGATATCTGGTCCTGGTCTTTCTGCCAGAAATCCTTGCTTGACATCATTTTGTCTATTTTTCTCAATTCTTCTTCCTGGGCGTCTAAGTCAAAGATGACCTCGCAACTCTTCAAGTGTCATGGTAATAGAATCGATGCTGTCTATAATTTCTGTGTACATGATGCTCCTCCGGTATGCTGTGTGCGCCCTTACTGGCAAACGGTTTCTCTGATGACTGAAATGTAATGGTTGATGGAAATTATTTCAAGTCCGTATTTACTTCGATTACTTTTCCTCTTGAAATAAAAGAGATTCCCTGCTGGGATTTGGTCCCAATCATAATGGCTTCGATGATCGGCTCGTTCACCTCTTCTTTTGATTGCCATGTGACAATGAATTTGGCGCCGGAACCTCCCCCCTTATCGGATTCCTTTACCACATAACGAATGGTTTCCATCGCTTTCAGGTGTTGGGACCCCGTGATATACTTTTTTAAAAGTTTTCCACTGGAGTCATAGTAGTCCGCAGAGATAATCTCGATGGGGTTGTGCAAATCGGTGTTCCGTACACTCAAGGTGGCCGTGAGCAAAAATGGATGTTCCCTGTCCCCGCTGTAGATATGAGAATAGATGGGGACATAAACACACTGGCCTTTCCAGAGCGGAATCTTCGGGGATGCCTGAGACGTCTGTGCCAAAGGAAAACTCGCAAGAAAGCATGCTATAACCGGTATGAGAAATCCCCACCGTACATATCTTGACATATAGTATCTCCTTATTATGGGAACCTGTGTTCCATGAACAAATACCCGGATCTGCGATTTATGATCCGCATGCTCAAGAAAAATTTAATCAGGATTGTTGCGGATTGTCAAGGTTTTTACATCTTTGACAGCAATTCTCACTGTGACTGTTTTCCCTATGGCCTAAGACCAGTAAGACCGATAAAGAGAATTGCTGTGTGCCTATGACATTCCTTGACCTTTTCAATGGATATATGGCATATAAATTCGCGGAGGCCTTAAGGAAATCGAATAGCGGACATTCACGGAGAATTAAAACGAAAATGGTTGAAGTGTTGTTTGTGGGCGCGGGCGGGTTTCTTGGCGCCATCGGACGGTATCTGTTGGCCGGGGCAGTCTATCAGCTGTTTCCAAACAGCTCGTTTCCCAGTGGCACAGCTGTTGTGAATATATTGGGATGTTTTCTCATTGGACTGTTAAACGGGCTGTTTGAGGTTCGTCAGGTTTTCGGCCCGGAGACCAGGCTTTTTCTGTTGATCGGTGTGTTGGGAGGGTTTACCACATTTTCCACATTCGGATTTGAGACACTGGCTCTGATGAAGGATGGGGAATTTTTATCGGCAGCCATGAATGTCCTGGTCCAGGTGGTCCTTGGATTGGCTGCTGTGTTTATCGGCTACAGCCTGTTGCGACCCACGTGAGCCGGAGCCGGCCGCAGAAACTTCTTTCCGAGAAAATGGTGATTTAAGTTGCCTGTGTATTAGCAATCGAATGACGATCAAGGAGTGGCGAGTGACGAAGGGAGACAAAGAATTTAACTTGTGGGTCTTAATCATCGTCTCATTGGTTTTGCCGTCAGAATAATTCTTTGGCGGAACCTGTTGTGTCAAATGTGTAGACCGCAAAACAAGACAAAAATAAAAATTCGTAATTCGTAATTCGGCTGTTCGATATTCGATTGTTGAAGAAAGATGTCATTGGAGGAGAGTCATGGTATTACCGGAAGAGGGTCATCTGCTTCGGATTTTTATTGGAGAAAGCGACAGGTTCGAGGGAAAACCGCTGTATGAATGGATCGTGCGGGAGGCCCGAAAATTCGGTCTTGCGGGGGCGACCGCTATTCGGGGGATTGAAGGCTTCGGCGCACACAGCCGCGTGCATACGGCAAAGTTGCTCAGGCTCTCCTCCAGCCTTCCCATCATTGTCGAAATTGTCGACACCCAGGAAAAAATAGAGCGCTTCCTTCCGCTGATCGACGATGCGGTCAAAGAAGGGTTGGCTACACTGGAAAAAGTTAAAATCAAGATTTACCGCAGCAGAAAGGATGACTGAAAATGGATGGTGCCTTTCTGCGTGTTAAAAAGAACAACGGCGGTGCTCCGCCTGGAGGAAAACCATGACCAATAGCAATGTATTGTCACAGCGATACGCCGGCCCTGAAATCAACCGGATCTTTTCGGAAAAAGGAAGGATACTGGCGGAACGCGAGCTCTGGATCGCAGTGATGCGGGCCCAGAAAAAACTGGGGCTTTCGATCCCGTCTGATGTGATTGAGGGCTATGAAGCTGCAAAGGGGGACATCGATCTTGATTTTATCAGACAGCGGGAGCTGGAAACCAAACACGATGTCAAAGCCAAGATTGAGGGTTTTGTCAAGGCAGCGAACAAGGCCGAACATATCCATAAGGGCATGACCAGTCGGGATCTTACCGACAATGTGGAGCAGATGCAGTTCAAGAAGGCCTCCCGGATCATCCTTGGCCGGTATGTGTCGGTCCTCAGGCACATGCTGGATCGGGCTCGGGAATACCGGGATATTGTCCTTACGGCCCGAACCCATCATCAGGCTGCCCAACCCACGCTGTTAGGAAGGCGTTTTTCCATGTGGGCCGAAGAGCTTCTGGTCCACTTGAAACAGTTCGAGGCCTTCCTGAGTGCTTATCCCCTTCGAGGGATAAAAGGTCCCGTGGGCACCCAGTTTGATATGCTGACTCTTCTGGGGAGTTTTGAAAAAACGCGAATGCTTGAGCAAATGGTGGCGGAGAGCCTCGGTTTTGAAAAGGTCCTGGATTGCACGGGCCAGGTGTATCCCCGGTCTCTGGACTATTCCCTCGTCAGCCATCTGGCCTTCATGGGCTCGGCCTGTGAAGACTTTGCCAAAGGGATGCGTCTCATGTCCGGCTATGAACTGGTTACGGAAGGATTCAAAAAGGGGCAGGTGGGTTCAAGCGCCATGCCCCACAAGATGAACACCCGGAGCTCCGAGCGGATCTGCGGATTTTCCACCTTGATCAAGATGTATGCGGATGGTACATCCCGATTGGCCGGGGATCAGTGGGAGGAGGGGGATGTGTCCTGCTCCGTGGTGCGAAGGATTGTGATGCCCGATGCCATGTATGCCTCGGATGGACTGTGCGAGACCACCCTCACGGTTCTTCATAACATGGGGGCCTATCCGATGATCATTCAAAAAGAAGTGGAGCGATACCTTCCCTTTTTAGCCAGTACGGAGATCCTCATGACAGCGGTCAAGGCCGGGGTAGGAAGAGAAACAGCCCATGAAGCCATAAAACGGCATGCAGTGGCCGAGGCCATGTCCATGAGGGAAAAGGGAACATCGCCGCAGCTTTCCCGAAGACTGGCACAAGATAAAGTGTTCAGGGAGGCCGGTGTGACAGAGGAGCAGATCAACAGAATTCTGGAAGATGCCAATCATTTCGCCGGCAACGCCCGGGAACAGATTCAGGAGGTGATAGCCAAGGCCGAGCCTCTTTTCGAAAGATATGCTCAAGCGGCAAGTTATATGCCCGGTGAAATTCTGTGACAAGAGCGTTGAGATGAGGAGGAAAGATGGAAAACGAAGAATGTATCTTTTGCCAGATTGTTCGCGGTGAAAAACCGGGGAAGTTGGTCTACGAAGGAAAAAACCTGGTGGCTTTTAAAGATATCAAGCCCCATGCACCGGTACACATCCTTCTGGTGCCAAAAAAACATATTCGAAGCATCAATGACCTGGAGGAAGAGGACCGGGCTATACTTTCCGACCTCGTTTTCGCCGGCAAAAAAGTAGCTGTGGAACAGGGGATTGATAAGACAGGGTATAAACTGGTCTACAATGTGGAACGGGGCGGTGGACAGTACGTTTTCCATCTGCACCTGCACCTCCTGGGGGGTTGGAAATAGATTCTTATGAAATATCGAGAGCTGCCCATACGAAGACTTGGTTTTTTCCCCACGCCCATTGTAAAACTGGACCGATTGTCAGCAAATCTGGGCGGTCCTCGGATCCTGATGAAACGGGACGATCATACCGGTCTTGCTTTTGGAGGGAACAAAACCCGAAAGCTTGAATTCCTGGTGGCTGAGGCCCTGCAGAAGGGTTCTGATCTCCTGATTACGGGCGGCGCGGCCCAGTCAAACCATTGCCGACAGACGGTGGCAGCGGCTGCAGCTTGCGGGCTTTCATGTCACCTGGTCCTGGGCGGAGAGGCGCCTTCCATCCCAAACGGCAATCTGCTTCTGGATATGCTCCTGGGTGCAGTACTCCATTGGACCGGGGCGTTTCGCAAAGGAGAGAAAATTCCCGAGATCGCCGAGATGCTTCGAAATGACGGCCACAAACCGTATGTGGTTCCATACGGAGGGTCCAACAGCACTGGGGCCGCGGGTTTCGCAAGAGCCGTGGAAGAGATCAGTCTGCAGCTGGAGGAGATGGGAGAGCGTGTTTCTCATGTGGTGTTCGCTTCCAGTTCCGGGGGGACGCAGGCGGGTCTGGCCGTGGGAAAAGCGCTCTGTGGAGAAACATTCGATCTTGTCGGCATACAGATTGACAAGGGGGAAGCGGGGGAACTTCCCTACGATCAACATCTTGCAATGCTTGCGGGGGAGACAGCTCGAAGACTTGGAATGGACCGTGCATTTTCCGCTTCCGAATTCAACCTTCGTGATGAATTTCTTGGGGAAGGGTACGGCATTGTTGGAGATGGGGAACGCCGGGCCATTGAACTTGTTGCCGGACAGGAGGGGATACTCCTTGATCCCGTATACACCGGTAGAGCCATGGCGGGACTGATTCATATGATTGAACAGGGTGAATTTGGAAAGGATGATACAGTCCTTTTCTGGCACACCGGTGGCGCTCCGGCCTTGTTTTCTTACGCGGACAAACTGGTATGACCGTTTTTCCGTGCTCTCCTTCTCTGGAAAAAAATCCAAAAAATCTTCAAAAAAGTGATCACAAGCAATCCGGCGGCAAAGATATCTCCTATCCGGGTATACAGGCTCTTTTTGGGGGCTGGAATAGAAATGGTCTGCATCAGCACGGCTTCGCTGAAGAGGTCGCTGGTTTCCTGAATCCTTCCATCTGGTCCGATGAACGCGCTGATCCCCGTATTCGCCGCCCGTAACATGGGTCTTCTGTTTTCCACGCAGCGGAAGACCGCCATGCTCAGGTGCTGAAACGGAGCGCTGGTCATGCCATACCAGGCATCGTTGGTCAGGTTTACAAGGATAGTCGCCCCGTTCGCCGTTAGATCTCTCGCCAGCTCAGGGAAAATGCCCTCAAAACAGATAAGGACTCCAACGGAAATGCCATCCGTTTTCAGGGGCAAAGCGCTGGCGCCCGAGGTGAAATCACCGGCTGATTGGACCAGGCGGTGTATGAACGGGAGGAATTTCTTCAGGGGAACATATTCCCCGAATGGGACCAGGTGGATTTTGTCGTAATGGCTCACATCCAGTGCCCTGGGTTCGATCATGTAGGCCCGGTTGAAAAATTCAACGTGGCCCTTTGTACGCTTGAAGGCGGGACTGCCGAATATCAGGGTCGCGCCGGATTTTTTCGACAGGGAGAAAATCAGCGGAACAAAGTCGCGGTTGTTCTGAAAGAAGAAAGGGAGGGATGTTTCGGGCCAGACGATAATTTGCGGTTCGAAGGAAAAGGTGGATTGGGTAAGCCTTTCGTAGGTCAGCACCGTTTGCGCCTGAAACTGTGGATTCCATTTCAGAGACTGGTCAATATTCCCCTGTATGACAGCCGCATTGATTTTTTTCGTTTCGTCGGTTTCAAGGGAAATGTTCGACAGCCTGTAGTGCCCATAGGAGAGGGTTCCCATCATGAGGATTGCCGCCAGAGGGATTTCCCATCTCAGGACTCTTCCAGTAGGCCTTGGGGAGCTGAACAGTGCCCGATAGAGAACTCCATTTACGACGACGATAAGAAAAGACAGACCGTAAACACCGAAAAGGTCGGCGATCTGGATAATGTACAGTTGCTTGAATTGGCTGTATCCCAGCAGACACCAGGGAAAACCGGTCAGGAAATGGGCTTTTGCATATTCCAGGCCGACCCAGAAACAGGCCATAAAAAGAACGAAAAAACGGGAATCTTTGAGAAATGAAGTGAAACAGGAAAAAAGACCGGTAAAGAGAGAGAGATAAAACGATAAAAGGACAAGCGCTGTCAAACTTGTGATGAAACCGAGATTCCCGTAATGTTCAAGGACAACGATGATCCAGTAAATGAGGCTCAGGAAGTGGGCGAGTCCTGCCATGACCCCCAGATTGAAAGCGGAAAAACCTGAACGATTTTCAATGCCCTTCAAGAGGGGAATCAAAGCGATCCATGCCGTAAAAGAAAGATGGCCGGGCGGAAAGGCCGCTGTGAGCAAAAATCCCGAAAATACTGCAAGCAGACAGGATCGAAGATTCAGGCCGTTACGGTTTTCAGGAGTGTGCATAGGATGCGGTCATGCGTGGCCTGAATCAGGGATTTCAAGCTCTTTCTGTTCCGGGGCGACCGGGCTTACGTGTCGAGAGAAAAGAATTTTGTCAATTTTCCTTTGATCCCCTTCCTCGATGGTGATCTCTATCCCTTCGAAGATAATTTTTTCGCCCACATCGGGGATTCTGCCGATCAGATGGATGATAAAACCGCCTACGGACTCGAAGTCTCCCTCTGGAAGTTTTATTTGAAGGGCCTCTTCCAGTTTTTCCACCTCTAACCGGGCATCAACAAGAAACGCGCCGTCATCGAGCGGGACGAGCCGATCCGTTTCGTTGTCGTGCTCGTCCATGATTTCCCCGACGATTTCTTCCAGGATATCTTCGATGGTGATAATTCCTGCCGTACCCCCGTATTCATCGGTAAGGACAGCAAGGTGTTCTCTATTTTTTTGCAGATCCTTGAGAAGATCAATGACTTTCCTTGTTTCCGGGACGAAAAAAGGAGTTCGAAGGATCTCCGGGGGCAGCTTTGAATCGCCATCCTTGCCTAAAAACCGCAGGAGGTCTTTTGAGTGGAGAATTCCGATGATACGGTCGATGTTGTCCTTGTGGATCGGTATCCTGGTGTGCCCGCATTCGGTAACCAGGTCTATGACCTGGCGGAGTGTGGAATCTAAAGAAGCGGAAGAGATCTCAATACGCGGGACCATGATGGAGTGGGCCTCCATTTCCTTTAAATCGAGTACCCCGTAAACCATATGGGACTCATCGTCTGAAATGAGGCCCTTGGCCTGCCCTTCATCCATGAGGTCATGGATCTCTACGTTAAGATCATTGCTGTCGTCTATGTGAGACTTTCTCTTGAACAGGAATTTCAGAAAGGCCAAAAAACCTCTTTCCGGGTCATCTTCCAAAATATGTTTTCTTCTCCTTGGTTTTCAGGTTTCGGGCCGAAAAACAGGGCAGATCGTGCTTTCTGTCCCGTTCTGTATGGGAGGGCCTGCAGGTCATTGCCTTACAGTCATCCCCAGGTTTTAAAACGCCATTCCCATGTTAATCCTCATTATGGTTTTTTTCAACAAATTTTAGGGAGTGAAAGGGAACGTGTCAAGACAAAAAGACGATCCGGCGGACCCGATATGACCAGCCAAATGGGTTGTCTCATCGGCACCACGGAAACTATGGTTGAGGGGAACGGCATCGCCGCTACTGTGGCCGAACAGCAATATTCAGAAGGCGTATCAGAATCATGATGCCTGGGTCCCGGATTGGGTCCCGCTTTTTTGAATCCTGGCACTATTGCAGGTATTGTTTCAAATCACGATAAAAATTTTCATGGGATCCAAACGCATATAAAAATAGAGTTGGATCAACCACTTCATAAGCCAGCAAGATCTGTTTATTTTTCGATTTGTATTTATAGACCTGGACACCCCGTAAATCTCCAACTTTCATATCGCCGGTTGTGGGATCATTGAAAATAGACGTTACCGCCTTATCCAAGTCTTCAATTTGCTGTTTATGCAGTTTCTTTTTTTGTTTTGTGAAAATAGGTGATTGAATTATTTCCGTAATTTTGGTCATTCACCCTCTCCAAATACGTACGGAGTGCCTTGGCCGGCTTGTATCTGTTCTCTTCCCACCAGAATGTTTTGAATAAACGGAAGTGGGAGATCCGGATTCTCCTCAATCATTTGTCCTATTTTTGCCCAGTATTCGATTTGACCGGCAATGGATCTTTTAAAAACCTTCGATTGAATCTTTGCTTTTTTAAATAGATCATCTGATATTTTCACTGCAGTTGCCATAAATTCTCCTTGTGAATGCCAGGTTTCAATTAAGCACTATTAATTTCTTTTTGCAACCCAATTTTTGATGAACTCCTGAAAAGTCAAAAATCATCCGTTTTCGTCAATCACCTCTGCTACAATGGCCCTAAAAACATGAATTCCTGTCACCCCAGAACCATCTTCCGGAGCTACCCCGGAGGGCAAATAATTTGCCTGGCCCCTTTTCGTTGTTCCACACTTTGTTGTAATCGTTCACGCCATCGGCGAACTGCACATGGGTGACATTGTTATTCTCATCATGGGTGAGTTTCTTGATCTGCCAGTCCGCCGCGCTCACCGCGGAACCCGGCGCCGCGCATCCGATATACAAGGGGTAGATCCCGCTATATTCGGTGAGGCAAAGCAGGTCGGC
>ERZ889078.3642-NODE-3642-length-10099-cov-35.980386_pt1 | contig 10099 bp, 9 predicted proteins | sample MGYA00521266_ERZ889078 | MGnify/ENA primary metagenome ERZ889078 (study PRJEB32303, sample SAMEA104408618) | aquatic metagenome | biome: Brackish water; feature: Pelagic; material: water | place: Baltic Sea | collected 2014-06-16T06:34:00 | depth 76,534 m ... | reverse complement strand
TTTTCTTTTGATTTTGCGAGATTCCAAAGGGCGTCCATTTCTGCCAGATCAGAGTCAGACGGTGTCAATCCACGCGCCGCCAGGGCTGCCTCGATCGACTGAAACCGGCGTGTGAACTTGGCGTTGGCTGCGCGCAATGCTGCTTCTGGATCAATCTCCAGATGTCGTGCCAAATTCGCCATCACAAACATCAGATCGCCGAACTCTTCTTCGACATCTGGCTTATCTTTAGTATCACGCGCCTCGACCAGTTCAGCGGCCTCTTCGCGGATTTTGTCGATGACCTGATCGGTTGATGGCCAGTCAAAACCAACCCGCGCCGCGCGTTTTTGCAGTTTTACGGCCCGCGTCAAAGCTGGCAACCCCAAGGCCACGCCGCCCAGTGTGCTGTCGTTCTGCGCGCCCTTTTGTGCCCGTTCCGCGGCCTTGATTTTCTCCCAGTCACGGGTTTGCTGGTTGGCCGATTTTTCGCGACTTTCATCTCCAAAAACATGAGGGTGGCGGTGCACCATCTTGTCGGAAATTGCCTTCACCACGCTGGCAAAATCAAACCCGGCTATCTCGGCCCCCATTTGGGTGTAATAGACGACTTGAAGTAAAAGATCGCCGAGTTCGCCCTCAAGATCAGCCATATCGCCCTGTTGAATGGCATCGGCGACTTCATAAGCCTCTTCAATGGTATAGGGCACGATGCTAGCGAATGTTTGTTCGATATCCCACGGGCATCCGGTATCTGGATCGCGCAATCGCGCCATAATTTCCAACAGCCTTGGCATCCCGCCATCGGGATCAAGACATAGGGCTTGGCTTGCGGTTATGTCTTTTGTCATTGTTCTTTACCAAAATTTCAGAAACTGTCCACCCAACCTATATATCTGAACTGCGGAGTCCATAACGATGCCGATTATCAACCGAATTGCTGAATTTCATGAAGACATGAAGGAATGGCGGCAACATCTGCACAGCATTCCTGAATTGACATTTGATTGCCACAAAACATCAGCATTTGTGATCGAACGGCTGCGCGAATTTGGTGTGGATGAGATTCACGAGGGCATCGCTAAAACCGGTCTGGTGGCGATTATCAACGGGCAGGGCGAGGGGCCAACAATCGGATTGCGGGCCGATATGGACGCTTTGCCGATCACCGAAATTCGCGACCACGCCTATAAGTCACAAAACCCTGGCAAAATGCACGCCTGTGGTCATGACGGACACACAACAATGTTGCTGGGGGCGGCTCGGTATTTGGCGGAAACCCGAAATTTTAAAGGCCGTGTGGCGCTGATTTTCCAACCGGCCGAAGAAGGCGGTGGTGGTGGTGAAGTGATGTGCAAGGAAGGCATCATGAACCGGTTTGACATCGCTCAAGTATACGGTGTCCACAATGCGCCGAACATTCCTCTGGGCAATTTCCTGGCGAATTCCGGTCCGGTTATGGCCGCGGCCGACAGTTTTGAAATCCGTATTGCCGGACGTGGTGGCCATGGCGCGTCGCCTGAAGAAACCATTGATCCGGTGATGGTCGCGGTCAATATCGTGCAGATGCTGCAAACGATAACGTCGCGCAATATCAATGCGTTGGACAATTTGGTGATCTCGGTTACGCAAATTCATACCGGCACGATTGACAATATTATTCCGTCGGATGCGTTCATCAACGGGACAGTACGCACACTGAAAAAGGAAATTCAAGCGCTTGCCGCTGACCGTATTCAGGCGATCTGCGACGGCGTAACGGCAGCCTTTGGCGCGACCGCAGACGTGAAATATATTTACGGCTATCCGCCAACCGTAAATCATAAAGCCGAGGCTGATTTCGCCACAAAAGTTGCGCAAGGCGTGGTTGGCGACGACAACGTTAACCCGGAATTCCCACCGGTTATGGGGGCCGAGGATTTTTCGTATATGCTGGAAGAACGTCCCGGTGCATATCTGATGATCGGGCAGGGTGACAGCGCGGTTTTGCATCACGCGGAATATGATTTTAACGACGAATTGTCACCGATTGGCGCTAGCTATTTCGTGAAACTGGTCGAAACGGCCCAACCTTTGCGTTGATCAAAATCCGCCGGCTACAGTGGGCGGATTTTTATTTTGGTGATGCGGTTGTCTTTGCGTTCAATCACTTCAAAACGGAAGCCATGAAAGCTGAAAACCTGACCCGGATTGGGGATCGAGCGGCTTTCATGGATTACCAAACCGGCCACGGTATTGGCATATTCATCCGATAGGTTCCATTCGGTCGCGCGGTTAAGGTCGCGAATGCTCATCGCGCCATCGACCACATAATTGCCGTCGTCGCCGCGCTTGACCGGAGTTTCGGTCGCGTCATGTTCGTCGGTGATTTCTCCGACGATTTCCTCGAGAATATCTTCCAGCGTGATAAGGCCCTGAAGGGCGCCATATTCATCGACGACTAGGGCGAAATGCGCCCGGCGGCGTAAGAATTCGCGCATCTGATCATCAAGGGTGGCGGTTTCTGGCACGAAATATGGTTTCATTGCCACGTCCAAAACGTTGAAATCTTTGATATTCATTTGCCCACCCAGTTTGTGAACCGCGCGCAACAGGTCTTTGGCGTGAACCACGCCGATAATGTTTTCAGGCTCGCCACTATAGACCGGCAAACGGGTGTAGCTGGATTGCAGGCATTGGCTGAGGATGTCTTCGGGCGGGGCATCACCATTGATCATTTCAATCTCGGAACGATGCAGCATGATTTCCTCGACCTCGCGGTCTTTCAGATGCAGTGCGCCAAGCAAACGGTCGCGGTCGTCCTTCAAAACTGCACCTTCCGAGTGGCCAAGTGCAATTGTGCCGGCAATTTCTTCGTGAATTGCCAGAACCGAGCTGGTCGGATCGATCTTTATCCCAAAGGCCCGCAGTGTCAGGCGCACATACCACCGCACGGCGCTGACAACAGGAGACAGGAAAAACACCAGAGGGGCGATAATCGGCGAAACCCGGGTTGCCGCGATTTCGGGATTGGTGATTGCATAAGTTTTCGGCATCACTTCGGCAAAAACCAGAATTAGCAGGGTCATAATCAGAGTGGCAATTGCCACGCCGCTATCGCCAAAAATCCGCGTGAACAGGCTGGTCGCCAGTGCTGCAGCCAGAATGTTAACAAGATTGTTGCCAAGCAAAACCGACCCGATCAGGCGTTCGCTATCTTCTGTCAGCTTCAAGGCCTTTTGCGCTCCCCCCGAGCCCTTGTCAGCTTGCGCCCGCAATTTCCCCCGGCTGGCGGCTGTAAGTGCGGTTTCCGAGCCTGAAAAGAACGCAGACAGCAATAAAAGACCGACAATTGCGCCGCAACTCAGCCAAAAGGCCGAGTCTATGTTCACGATACCGCGCGATAATGTTTCCATACTGGTCAGGTCCTTAATCATTCCCTAAGTGACAATGTTATGGGGCTTTAGCCCTTTCGCTGCAAGGGATGGGCCATTGCTGGTTATTAAAGACTTGGGAACGCTTACGGGTGAAGTTTTGCTATTTGGCGGGCCGTATTCCAATTTTCAGGCGACTATGACCTTAATGGATTGGGCGGATCGGGCCGATATTCCACCCGATTCGCGGATTTGCACAGGCGATCTGGTTGCTTATTGCGCGGATGCAGTTGCGGTGCTGAATATCGTGCGGGCGCGTGGTGGGCCAGTTGTGGCCGGTAACTGCGAGATCCAGTTGGCGCAAACCGCGGTTGATTGTGGCTGCGGGTTTGCCGCCGATAGCGCTTGTTCGGTTTTGGCCAAGGATTGGTATGCGTATGCCAATCGGGTCGTTGGTGCCGATGATCGTGCCTTTATGGCTGGATTGCCCGACTGGGTTGTGTTTTCGCATTCAGGTAAGCGTTATGCCGTTATTCACGGCGGGGCGTTTGAGGTTAGCAAATTTCTGTGGCCCACAAGTCAGGATACTGAATTATTGTGTGAAATAAATGCTATACGCGCCGACCTTGGCGTAATTGACGGCGTGATTTGCGGGCATTCCGGCATTGCCTTTTCGCGTCACTTGGACGGTGTTCAATGGATAAACGCTGGCGTGATAGGCATGCCGCCTCACGACGGACATTCCTCCACATGGTTTGCTGTTCTCGGACATGACGGGGTCCGGTTTGAGCGACTGGAATATGATCACAACGCTGCCTCTGCGGCGATGGTTGCGGTTGGTCTGACACAAGGATATCACCTTGCGCTGACCTCGGGATATTGGCCAAGCGAGGATATTTTACCGCTTGCTTTGCGACGAAAAAATCAATCGCGGGCAAGTGGGTGATGCGTTAGCACCAATTCTTTCAGGCGTTCATCCAGAACATGCGTATAGATTTCGGTCGTCGAAATATCGGCGTGACCCAGTAAGGTCTGAATAACCCGCAAATCGGCACCATTGGCCAGAAGATGCGTCGCAAACGCGTGGCGCATTGTGTGAGGTGTGATCCCGGTCGGCGAAAGACCTGCGGCGACAGCGACGTCTCTCACCAACGTGTAAAACCACACGCGGGTCATATGACCGGCTTTCGCGGGGCTGGGGAACAAAAACCGTGATGTCGCCCGGCCTTCGACCCGTGATTTTTCTTCTGTAACATCACGCGCTTGCAGCCATTGCTCAAGTGCCGTGCGGGCCGGTGGTGACAGGGGCACCATCCGTTCTTTGCCACCTTTGCCTTTTACCAACAGCATCTGTGGGTTGCCCCGTGCCGCCGCAACCGGCAAGGAAACCAACTCGCTTACACGCATTCCGGTCGCATAAAGCAGTTGAAAAAGGCAGGCGTTTCGAAAATTCTCGGCCTTGGTGCGGCCAGTTTTCTGGGCGGCCTGCAACATCTGGGTAACGTCTTGTTCAGAAAGCGTTTTAGGTAGGTTTTTTACCTTACGCGGCCCCTTGATTTGCGCGGCGGGATTATCGCTCCGCCACCCTTCTTCATAGGCAAAACGATAAAGTTGACGGATTGCCGACAGCCGCCGGGCGCGTGTTGCCTGTGCCATCCCAGACTGATCAAGCGCGATAAGATAGTTTTCGATCATTGACCGGTCGGCGGTTGCAAAGCTTGCGTTTCGGCGCATCAGGAAAGCTGCGAAATCCGCAAGATCGCGCCCATAGGCCAAGATGGTATTGTCAGCGCTGTCAAGTTCAGCGCGCGTTGCATCCAAATAAAGCGCGATCCACCGGTCGGTATTCATCCGCGCCGTTCCAGCAAAAGCATTTGAAGGGCAACGCGGCGCGCTTCTTGTTCCAAGCCCACGGCGCGAAAGGTTGAAAGGGCGGCCGTGATATCACCGGGGTCCGCAAAAGCCTCGTTTTTCATCAGGATCATTGCCCGCAATACTGCCTCGCCGATTTTATGTTCGGTCAATAAATCAAGCAATTCACTGGGTGGCGGTGGCGCGAGAAACGCCGCAGCGATGGCTTGGCCCAAAACACCGGGCGGGGTCAGACCCGCAACATCGCCTTTTGCTAAACCAAGCAGAAACTGGTTCTTTTGATTGCCAGGTTCGATATTTTTCGGTGATGACTCATAGTTTGACGACAAAAGGGCGATTTTAAAACAAATTTGACTGGCAACCCCGGACAGTTGCAGCGGCGAGAGCCTGGGTTCGAAGTATTCTGCGAACGTGACCTCAAGCGATATCTGTTCCATTGCGCGGTAGGCTGCGGGTAACGCGTTTTCAATCTTGGCCAGATCGCCCGCCAATAGCGCGACATCAAAGGCCTGCACAGCCTCTACTCGGTTCCAAACGCCACCGGTTGCCGCTGGTCGCTTCTGCGTGTAAAGATTGATAAGCCTGTGCGGATCCAGAGCTTGTGTGCGCGACAACCGCTCAGCTGCTTCCAATTGGGTACGCCAGGCCGCCGAGCGTTTCAAATCGATATTCGCAAAAGCCAAAGGCAATGTGCCGGACGGGCGCGGCATCGCAATCGCCTCGCGCATCGTGAACACCAGTGGCGTCAGCGGATTTGGGGCAGGGATGTCAGGTTCGTTTTCAAAAAGACTTGGATCCAGAAACCGCTCCAAAAGATCTGCTTCGCTTTCGGAAATCAGGCCAAGCACTGTGCCCGTCGCCAGTGTCAGTGCTGCGGCATTCCAATCGCCATTGCGCGCCAGGCAAAAGACCCGCGCCTGCATGGTTGGGGCAAAACCGGGGGATGCACTCATTGCCGCACACGCGAAATCCTCGTGACCAGTCAGCAGGCTGACATCAAACCAGCGGCGAAAAATATCGGCTTCGGTCGGGCCGGCGCGTTCGATCAGAGCCTGTGCTTGTTCCAGGGCGCCGAGGTCAAGCAATTTGTCTATCCGTGCCAGCAACAGCACCGGCCTGGCTGCATCTGCTTCGGGCGCGTCCACTTCTGCCAGCAGTATCCTGTAAAGCAATGTCAGCAATTCAGGCAGGCTGTCAGTGCGCTGTTGGGAGATCAGGTCGGCAATTGTATAAGTCGAACTGGCTCCCCAAAAATCGCGGGGCAGGCCAGACACTGCGGTCGGTAAAAGGCCAACTGTGTCTTTGCTGATCTCATCCAGCGTCGTCACGGTAATTTCTGAAGGCGTTTGAGGCTCTACTCGCTGCGGGGTTAAAACAGCCTCGGGTTGCTTTTCTTGCACTGACTTTGACAACCAGTCGATCGCTGATAACGGTTGTTGCGCGCCAAGTGGCAACGCAGTCGCCAAGAATAGCATGCCGGTTTTAATCCACATCAATCGTCACCGGTCTGCGCACATCTTTTGTGGGCGCAGATAAATCGCCCAAAAAGGCGAATCCCGTCACTGCGACGCCAGAAATCACTACTAAGATCAATAGAAACTTGATCAAACGAACCATGCCCGAACCTCTTGCCGATGAATGCCTGTTTCGATTTCGGCATTGTTTGCGGCAGTATATATTGATTTGCCAGAGAATTCACGCCATTCAGGCACAGAAAATGAAAGGATTGGAATTATCAGCGGAATGTCGCGTTTCAAATTGAACAAAACTGTGGTGATGATCGGCATGATGGGCGCCGGAAAAACCGCTGTGGGCACAGTACTTGCCCGTAGTTTGGGGGTGAAATTCGTCGATTCCGATCATGAACTGGAAGCAGCATCTAACACGACAATTGCCGAAATTTTCGATAATTTCGGCGAGGAGTTTTTTCGGAAGAAAGAATCACAGGTACTTGCGAGATTGCTGGAAGAGGAACCCTGCGTTCTTTCAACAGGCGGCGGGGCATTTTTGCGGGCTGCAAACCGCGACATTATTGCGCAAAAGGGGTTGGCTATCTGGTTGAAAGCAGACGAGGATTTGCTCTGGGCGCGGGTGAAACACAAAAGTACGCGACCATTGTTACGCGTCCCTAATCCCCGTGAAAAACTATGCGCGATGTTACGCGACCGTGAACCTTTCTATCAAATGGCTGGCCTGACGGTCGAGGCTGACCCGAATTATACTGTGCAGGACATGGCCAACAAGGTGATAGACGTCTTGTTGGCGGACTCCTCAAATGTCCTAAACGAGGCGCGATAGAGTGACAATTCAAACCCTAAACGTCGCCCTTGGCGCGCGAAGCTATGATATTTTGATTGGTCCGGGTTTGGTGACGGATGCTGCTTTACGGATAAGGCCGTTTTTACGGCGTGGCAAAGTCGCGGTGATCACAGATGAAACAGTGGCCGGATTGCACCTGTCGAGTTTGAAGGACAGTTTAGAAGGCGCTGGCATTGCGGTTTCGGTATTGGCACTGCCAGCAGGTGAGGCCACGAAGAACTGGCAGTCATTACAACAGGTTGTCGAATGGCTGATCACGGAAAAGATCGAACGCGACGATCTGATTCTGGCGTTTGGCGGCGGTGTCATCGGCGACTTAGCGGGGTTCGCTGCGGCAATCCTGCGACGAGGCGTGCGGTTTATTCAGGTTCCGACTTCGCTTTTGGCGCAGGTGGACAGTTCTGTTGGCGGCAAAACCGGGATCAATTCACCGCAAGGTAAAAATCTGGTTGGGGCGTTTTACCAGCCTGATCTGGTCCTTGCTGATATTGATATGCTGCGCACATTGACGCCGCGTGATTTCATTGCCGGGTATGGCGAAGTGGTGAAATACGGGCTGTTGGGTGACGCGGCATTTTTTGAATGGCTCGAGGTTAATGGCCCGGCACTGGCGGCTGGGGATGCAGAAAAGCGTGCCTACGCGATCCACCGTTCCTGTGAAATGAAAGCTGAAATTGTCGCGCGCGACGAACACGAACGCGGTGACCGGGCGCTTTTGAATTTGGGCCATACCTTTGGTCACGCGCTTGAGGCCGCCACTGGATATTCTGATCGGTTACTACACGGCGAGGGAGTTGCCATCGGGTGCGCGCTGGCATTTGAAGTTTCAGCGCGCCTTGGGCTGTGTTCGCAAGAAAGCCCAAGTCGCGTGCGGATGCATCTAAAACAGATGAAGATGAAGACTGATCTATCTGATATTAAAGGAAACTTGCCGAATTCAGATGAGCTGATTGCATTGATGGGGCAAGACAAAAAAGTTCAGGATGGCAAGTTGCGCTTTATTCTGGCCCGCGCGATTGGCGAAAGCTTTGTCGCCACAGATGTTGATATTGACGTTGTCAGAACGGTTCTATCCGAAGCCCTGAACGCACGCTAACTGCTGCAGGACGCGCCGCCCAGAACGCAGAATTTTGCGCAATGGCGATGGTTCAGACGTACGTCCTGCTCGGCATCTTTCAGGTCGGGACCAAAATCAAACTCGGCTTCATATGGTAAAAGCGTACACGCCAATACTGTTGGGCCAGCGGCACCGCGACGCTTGACCACCATACGCGAAGACGCGCACATAACATCGGTTGGTTTCTTGTTGAGGATACTCCAGCAAGCTGTTGTTATTTCAGGAACATCCACGGTTGCATCCATCTCGGGAAACAGGACTGTCTGGGCCGGATCAAAGGCGTCTGTGGCAATTTCATGATGGGCGAACAATGCCGCGAAACCCGTTCTGCTGGCGATATCCGTTTCGTGCCAAAGAGTTCGCCCGGCAAAGGCAATGCACGCGCCGTGATCGCGCAGCCAGTGGATGCCTTTGAGGGCAATTTCAAAACTGCCTTTGCCGCGAATTTCGTCATTTTTTTCAGCGGTGTAATGGTCAAGCGAGACACGAAATGTGATTTGCTCGCTATAAGTCTTTAACAAGTTGACCAACCCGGCCTGAACCTTTTTGCGCATCATCGGGCGCATTGCATTGGTTAAAACCAGTACCCGATAGCCGCGATTCAGCGACGCGCGCATCATGTCGATCATTGCCGGGTTCATAAACGGTTCTCCACCGGTGAAACCGATTTCTTTAACCGGCCAATGTCGCGCAGAAATCTGGTCAAGGTAGGTGTTTACATCCGCCAGCCCCAGATAGACCAAAGCGTCATTGTTGGGCGAGCTTTCGATATAGCAATTCACGCATTCGATGTTACATAAAGTGCCGGTATTGAACCACAATGTCGTGGCACCCGCCAAAGCTACCGACGCCCTTTCCTGACCGTTGGCCGTGATAAAACGATCCTCAAACTTGCCAAGTGGTCGCAATGGGGCGGTGCTGTGCGTATTCATATGTCGGGCCATCCGGACGTTTTCGTTCGGGGCAGTTATAAACAAATCAGTACCCTCAGCCAGTCAAAGATCGCATTTGCACACATTTGTGAAACGCCCGGCATCGACTTGCGGTTTGCATATTAAGGATGAAGACAACCATCGAAGTGTCAATTGGTATGGAACGCGGTGGAACGATAGTTTTTCATCCCTTTGTAGGCGTGAAAAACTGCATTTCCCGCCAATGCCTGCTTCTTGTTAACGTTGTAAGCGAGCACAGAGAAGGAATCGGCGATTTGGCTAATTCCAGATCGTCGTCCAGCGTCTGTTCTACTTCAATGAAAAAAAACGGCTGACCGGTAAAGCCTATGGAGCGGGTAACGGGAATTGAACCCGTAACTGAAGCTTGGGAAGCTTTCGTGATACCTTTTCACCATACCCGCGAAAGGTAAGGATGAGCTATGCGAGGCCGGTCAAAAGGTCAAGGGCCATAGGGTGTGCCTACCCCCGGCGTCGCTTGCGTCGCCCGCCGTCTTCGCCGCTGCCTT
>ERZ889078.3641-NODE-3641-length-10100-cov-5.440319_pt1 | contig 10100 bp, 9 predicted proteins | sample MGYA00521266_ERZ889078 | MGnify/ENA primary metagenome ERZ889078 (study PRJEB32303, sample SAMEA104408618) | aquatic metagenome | biome: Brackish water; feature: Pelagic; material: water | place: Baltic Sea | collected 2014-06-16T06:34:00 | depth 76,534 m ... | reverse complement strand
TATTCTTAATATCGTGATCAGATGTCGTAAGAATAGCATTCTGCCAGAAACGGTAAGGCGTGCTTTTGGCACAAGACCTTGAAGCATTTGGCCATGTGATCATCGCGTCAATTTTTTTATGTTCAAGAAGAATGGGTAGTCGGTTGATAGGCCCATGAATGATTTCAATATCATAGTCTAAGCGATCAAACAGTATATTGAATAAATCTGCATCAAAGCCTTTATTTGGGCCTACTCCATTGATAATGTAGGGGGCGCTCTCAATAGCGGCGCCGATGATAATTTTTTGTTTCTCTTTCGTGGATGCAAAACTCACGATGCTACATAAGGCAGTTACCAACACGGGCACTAAACTTCGCAGAAAAATATTTTTTAGACTCATTAAAATATGACCCGATACTTTGTGTTCATCTTTCACCTCTAATAAAACTATAACTTTTTCAAAGAGAACACAACAAACAAGAGGGTAATTATCCGCTTTAAATTTTGCATAATTTGTTAAATTGCCTATATTCTACCACTAAGTGTAGCATTGCTTATAAATTGGGAATTGTTGTGAATTAACTTCACTGTTTGGTTGAGTCGCATGTTCGACTTATCATAATTTAATAAAAATAATTTCTAAAAAGGCGTTTTTGGGCCTTGCTTGTTAGTGATTTAATGAATATTAGAATTCACTGTTTACTCAGTGGCTATTTGTCACTTATAAGGATTATTGTTTTTATCAGGGTTACTGTTCGGATGAAGGATCAGTTCTCCTTTTTTACTATTGTCTTCTGTCAGGGAAATAATATGAGCACTAATGACAACACTCATGAAGATGGCGCTTCACGTCGCGACTTTCTTCATATTGGGGTAACGGCTATAGGCGTTGTAGGTGCAGCTGCCGCTGTTTGGCCTTTTATCCATCAAATGAATCCTGCTGCTGATACGTTAGCGCTGGCATCTGTCGAAGTAGATATATCTGCTTTGGAAGAGGGACAGGCGATGACAGTAAAGTGGCGCGGTAAGCCGGTATTTATCCGTCACCGTACTCCAGCTGAAATTGCTAGCGCCCAAGCAGTAACAATGGACGAGCTGATTGACCCGCAAGCGGACGGTGATCGTGTGCAGCAAGAGAAGTGGCTAGTGCTGATCGGTGTTTGTACACATTTGGGATGTATTCCAGGTGGCACAAAATCTGGTGATGAGCGTGGTGAATTCGGTGGTTGGTTCTGCCCATGCCATGGTTCTCACTATGATACAGCCGGTCGTATCCGCAAAGGTCCAGCGCCTAAAAACTTGGCCGTTCCTGAGTATGCTTTCCTCAGTGAAACAAAACTGAAAATTGGATAGGGGACAGAAAATGGCTCAAGGACATAAATTTGAATCTAATAGCGCAGCGGTAAATTGGTTGGAAGCACGTCTGCCGATCATCTCACTCTTGTACGGCGCGCTTGGACCTGGATATGCAGCTCCACGTAATTTGAACTACTGGTGGAACTTCGGCTCGCTGGCTGGCCTCATACTGGTTATCCAGCTTATCACCGGTATTATTCTTGCGATGCATTATGTGCCGCATGTTGATTTGGCATTTGATAGTGTTGAACGTATTATGCGTGATGTTAACTATGGTTGGCTAATGCGCTATATGCATGCAAACGGTGCTTCCTTCTTCTTTATTGCGGTTTATATCCATATTTTCCGCGGTATATATTATGGCTCCTATAAAGCTCCGCGTGAAATGCTTTGGATGCTAGGCTTGGTGATATATTTGCTAATGATGGCAACTGCCTTTATGGGCTATGTGCTTCCATGGGGCCAAATGTCATTCTGGGGTGCAACAGTTATCACCAATCTATTTTCAGCCATTCCGGTTGTTGGCGATTATATTGTGACACTGCTTTGGGGTGGGTTTTCCGTTGATAACCCAACGCTCAATCGCTTCTTTAGCTTGCATTATCTCCTGCCTTTCTTGATTACGGGTGTTGTTATTTTGCACATTTGGGCATTGCATCTTCCGGGCTCTAATAACCCACTGGGTATTGAGGCTAAGGATAATAAGGATCGTATTCCTTTCCATCCTTTCTATACAATTAAAGATGTGTTTGGCATTGGTGTCTTCTTGATAGTGTTTGCACTTTTCTTGTTCTATGCACCAAATAGCATGGGCGAGCCGGATAATTATATCCCTGCGAACTCAATGGTGACACCAGATCATATTGTACCTGAATGGTATTACCTACCTTTCTATGCAATCTTGAAGTCCTTTACGATTAACATTTTGTGGATACCTGCAAAGCTCTGGGGTGTGGTTGCGATGTTCGCCTCAATCCTGATACTCTTTGCGCTTCCATGGCTTGACAGTTCTAAAGTACGCTCAATGCAGTTCCGACCATTATCAAAGTTCTTCTTTGTCCTGCTGCTGGTTGATGTCTTTGTACTCGGTTATACTGGCTCACAAAAACCAGAAGGCATATTGCCATTAATTTCGGCATTGGGAACAGCATGGTATTTTGCACATTTCATTGTGATTACGCCTCTATTATCAAAATTTGAATCAACCTTGCCGCTGCCGGAAAGTATTTCTGCTGCAGTTCTCAAGAAATCAGCATAGGGAGACGAATGATGAAAATGTTCAAAAATACAGTCGTTGGTCTTATAGTAGTTGCTGGTTTGGCTTTTGGTGTAGCAGCGTCAGAGGGTGGTGCACATTTGGAAAAACAGAAATGGAGCTTTAATGGCCCATTTGGAACTTTTGACAAAGCTTCAGCTCAGCGTGGTTTCCAAGTATACCGTGAAGTTTGCGCAAGCTGTCATGCTTTGAAATATTTTAAGTTTCGCAACTTAGAAGATATTGGCTACGAAAAAGAGATGATCGGAGCATTTGCGGCAGAGTATGAAGTACCTGGTGATATTGATGAAGCGGGTGATGCAACCGTTCGTGCTGGCTTGCCGCAAGACGCAATCCCATCACCATTTGCAAATGAAAATGCAGCACGTGCCTCAAATGGAGGAGCACTCCCACCTGATTTGTCACTGATCACTAAAGCACGTGCTCATGGTCCAGATTATGTTTACAACCTGCTAACTGGTTTTGGTGATGCGCCAGATGATATTGAGCTTCGTGATGGCCTACACTATAATCCATTTTTCAAAGGTTCGCAGATCGCGATGGCTGAGCCTATCTCTGACGATCTGGTTGAATATCAAGATGGTACACCTGCTACAAAAGAGCAGATTGCCAAGGATATCACCATGTTCCTAACTTGGGCTGGTGAGCCAAAGCTTGAGGCCCGTCACGTTTTAGGGCTTCGCGTTTTGTTATATTTGTTGGCTTTTACAATTCTCGCATATTTTTCCATGAAGAAAATATGGGCACCAGTAAAACGCGGTGAAGATGTTTGGGGCGACAAATAAATCAAACCTACATTGATATATTAAAAAAGGGCTGGAACATATCGTTCCGGCCCTTTTTGTTTGGCGAAGAAAGCTAATAGATTGTGAAATCTATTCAAAATCTTTCCAAATCTGGTCGCCTTTTTCAAAAACCTGTAACTCACCCGTTGCTATATCGATCAGGCAACCCACAAGGCGGAGGTTGCCTCGGGCGACTGAAGTTTGCACAAAATCAAATGTCATCAAGTTTTTGAGCGATTGCTCAATTGCTGCTTTTTCGAGTGCTTCGATTTTACAGTCGTGGCTATCGTCAGCCATGAGCTTGTTGCGGCTCTCGCGAATAATTCCCATCCAACTCTCAACGAAGGTTTCAGGCTCAGCTGGCATAGCAAGTGCGGCTGCAATGCCGCCGCAGTGTGTGTGACCAAGGACTGCCACATTTTCTACCTTTAAATGTTTAACAGCATACTCAAGCGCTGCTGACGTGCCGTGGTAGGAACCGCTTCTTTCATAGGGTGGCACAAGGCCTGCCACATTGCGCACTACAAACAGATCGCCTGGTTCAGCATTGAAAATAGCTTCGGCACTCACACGGCTATCCGAACATGTCACAACCATCGACTTGGGTGCTTGCCCTTGTTTTGCCAATTCTTGATAACGCTCTTTTGACTCGACATAAGTTTTGTCTCTAAAAACGCGGTATCCTCGACCTAAATGAGTTTCGTGTGCCATTATTATCCCTCAAGCTTTCTAATATGTTCAAGTACAGCATTGCGTTCGTCGTCATCTACGATACCGAGTAGCACTTGCCAAAATCCAGCCACAGCATCAGGGCCAGCTTTTTTATAGGCCTGCGCCATACGGGTGCGCTGGGGCTCGAAAAGCTGCCTTTCAAACTGTGTACCATTGTCCGTAAGATAGAGTAGACGCTGACGCCTGTCTGTTGTTCCCTGTTGTTGATCAATGAAACCATCATCAACTAGTTGACCAAGCACGCGCGACAAACTTTGTTTGGTGATGCGCAACAGCGAGAGCAAACCCGATACAGATGTACCCGGATTGCGACTGACAAAATATAATACACGGTGGTGTGCTCGACCATATTGTGATTTTGCTAGTAGCACATCTGGATCTCTTGTAAAATCGCGGTAAGCAAAATATAAAAGCTCTACACCGCGTCGAAGTTCTTCTTCACGTAAAAATAAAGCAGGGTGTGTTGTTTTTAGGTCAGGCATGTTGACTTATATGGGGCATCCTGATACAAAAATCAAGAAAATTGAGTCCATCTTTTAGCGACTGAAATTAATGACCTTTGGAGTTACGGTAATGTCACAAAATAGTTTTGCAGATCACTCAGGTATGATTTGGATGGACGGCGATCTGCGCCCTTGGAAAGAGTGTCAGGTGCATGTGTTAACTCATGCCATGCATTATGGTAGTTCGGTGTTTGAAGGTCAGCGTGCCTATAACGGTAAGATATTTAAGCTTGAAGAACATACGGCTCGTTTATTTGCATCCGCTGAAATTTTGGGCATGAAAATTCCATTCACTCAAGCCGAAATAAATGCCGCTTGCAATGAAGTGATGACGGTGAATAAATTCACCAATGCTTACTGTCGGCCTATCGCTTGGCGGGGTAGTGAGATGATGGGTGTTTCTGCGCAGAAGAATACTATTCATGTTGCTATCGCTATGTGGGAATGGCCGAGCTATTTCACACCTGAGGCGCGCCTAAAGGGATTACGCTTGACTATTTCTGATTGGCGACGCCCAGATCCACGCACAGCACCAACTAAAGCAAAGGCTGCGGGTCTATATATGATCTGTACATTGTCAAAGCACAAAGCTGAATCCGAAGGCTATCAAGATGCTTTGATGCTTGACTGGCGTGAGCAAGTTGCTGAAGCAACTGGTGCGAACATCTTTTTTGTGCAGGACGGAAAAATACATACGCCCACACCGGACTGTTTTCTTGATGGCATCACTCGACGTACAGTGATTGCATTGGCTAAAGACCGTGGTTACGAAGTGATAGAGCGCGCCATTATACCACAAGAGATGGAAGGCTTCGAACAGGCTTTCTTAACGGGTACTGCGGCTGAGGTTACACCTCTTTCTGAGATAGGATCTTATCGCTTTGAGGTTGGGGACATCACCCAAAAACTTATGCATGATTATGATGCGCTTGTACGCGGTAAAGCCTTGCCGGATTAGAGTATAGTTTTCACGAAATAGAGATGCTGGGAGGGTATTTATGGCTTTCTCGGCATTTTTTTTGCGATATTAATAATGCCCAAGATAGCACTTCTAAGTTTGTCATTAACAATATCTTTGGTCTCATAGTGCATCTCTTGTACGTTTGATTGGTAATCACATATAGATTCTTCAAACTCTGCAAAAAAGTATGAAACTTTCACACCAATAGCATTTGCTATTAAAAGAAGATGACTTGCGCAAATGCCTTCTAAACCCGATTCGTATTTTTGCAATTGTTTTACAGGAATGTTAATTTTCTTCGCGATCGCTGAACTTGAGTAGCCGAGTTCATTGCGTCGATCTTTGAGTTTGTTGCCAATATGCTTGTCAATTTTATCGTGATTGCTAACTATTTCCTGAAAAATAAGGCCATTGTTGTGATTGGCAAGACCTGATATGTCCTTATTCATAGTGATTCCTCAAAAAAATCGGTGTTGGTGCTGGTAGACTGTGACATGCTGTGCTAGAGGAAGATCATGTTTTGGTATTGCCATATTATCGGCGTAATGATTTGCCCTCATGTGCTCATCATGTAATATGACGATAACAACAGTATAACAACTAAAAGGTTAGTGCGATAGAGCATTTTCAACTTAGTAAGAATTTTGGGCTATAAAATTATGATGGTTAACTATTTTCGTGGATTTATCTTGGGGCTAACAATATTGGCCGTTACGGCTTGTAGCAAAAACAAGGAAGAGACATATATTGCTCAAGAAGTGGAGCAGCTTTATAATGTTGCTCATGACTTTGCGGATAGAAAACGTTGGAGAATAGCAGCTATTGCATTTGATGAAGTAGAGCGACAGCATCCCTATTCGGTGTGGGCGCGTCGTGCACAGCTTATGTCAGCTTATTCCCATTATATGTCTCGTAATTATGACGATGCTATCCTTGCTTCGGACCGCTTCTTACAGCTTCACCCTGGAAATGTGTCAGCGCCGTATGCTTATTATCTTAAAGCCGTGTCCTATTATAATCAGATAGTCGATGTTGGCCGTGATCAAGACCTTACATTTAAAGCAAGAGATGCTCTTGTTGAGCTAATACGCCGTTATCCTGAGTCTACATACTCGCAGGATGCCCGCCTTAAGCTTGATCTTACAAACGATCACCTTGCTGGTAAGGAAATGAATGTTGGCCGCTATTATTTGCACCGTGAGGAATATTTGGCCGCGCTAGGCCGCTTTCAACATGTGGCTAACAAATATGAAACATCAAGTCACGTACCTGAGGCCCTTCACAGATTAGTTGAAGTTGATTTGGCACTGGGACTAGTTGTCGACGCTGAGAAAAATGCGGCTGTACTTGGTACAAACTACCCGGGCAGCAAATGGTATGAGCGCAGTTATAAATTATTGACGAAGAATCGCCAGGATCGCTAATGACTAATTGCTATGTATTTCTAATGGAATGCAAATAAAGGGGCAGGGGGAGTGCTTAGAAGTCTTGCCATCCGAGATATTGTCCTTATAGAACGCCTGCAGTTGGATTTTTTTGCAGGTCTTTCTGTTCTTACAGGCGAAACTGGCGCGGGCAAATCTATTCTTCTTGATAGTCTTGGCTTGGCGACGGGTGCAAGAGCTGATAGCAAACTTGTTCGCCACGGTGCTGAGCAGGGCCAAGTGATCGCTGACTTTGATTTACCACGAGGTCATGAAATTTTCAAAATACTCTCGGAACAAATGATTGACTGCCAAGAAGGCGAGTTGTTATTGAAGCGCATTGTCACGGTAGATGGTCGTAGTCGTGCTTTCATAAATGATCAGCCAGTGTCGATTAGTTTATTGCGACAAGTTGGCGACTTGATTATTGAAGTCCACGGTCAGCATGATGACCGAGGGTTACTTGACATTGCAGCCCATCGAGCCTTGCTTGATAGCTTTGGAATTTATGCACAAGAGCGAGATGCAACGTGCAAAGCCCATGCAAATCTAAGACAAGCGCAGAGCGACCTTAGCCAAGCCGAAGCACAATTAAATCAATCAAAAAGTGATGAGGAATGGCTGCGCCATGCAGTCGCTGAGCTTGCCGACCTTAACCCAATAGCTGGTGAAGAAGAAAAGCTTTCAGACAAGCGCAGGCTGATGATGCAGGGTGAAAAACTCGGTGAAGACCTCACTAAAATGATGAAAGACCTCACTGATCGCAGCGGCGTTGATGCCACAGTTCGATCAGTTTTGCGCACTATGGGGCGCATGGACGCGGAGGCGCGCAAGCTTTTAGAGCCCGCTTTTGAACCGCTTGACCGCGCAGCTGTTGAGCTGAATGAAGCTATTGTAGCACTCGAACGTATCCAACATGACATTGAATTTGATGCGGCTTTGTTAGATAGCACGGAAGAACGCTTGTTTGAACTAAGAGGTATGGCGCGAAAATATGGTTGTCAGGTAGATAATCTCGCTGAAAAGCGCGATGAGCTATCGGCAAATCTTCAAGCAGTTGATGCGGGAGAAGAGCGTGTGGCTGCTCTGCGAACTGCACTCAAAATTGCTGAAAAACAGATGATAAAGTCAGTGGAAATTTTACACAACTGTCGCACCAAGGCGGCCTCCTTGCTTGATGAAGGCGTGAATGTTGAGCTTGCGCCACTCAAGCTAGAAAAAGCTTTATTTAAAACGACTATCGAAAAGCTTGCCCAAGAGAATTGGACAGCAGAAGGTGGCGATAGAGTGGTCTTTGAAGTCTCGACCAATCCGGGTGCTCCTTTCGGCCCGATGATCAAAATTGCCTCTGGCGGCGAGCTCGCACGTTTTATTCTCGCGCTCAAAGTCGTGTTGGCAACATCTGGTGGTGTGCCAGTGATGGTTTTCGACGAGGTTGACCGCGGTATTGGAGGGGCAACAGCGGATGCTGTGGGTGAGCGTTTGTCACGTCTGGCGTCTGATGCCCAAGTTCTAGTAGTAACCCACAGTCCACAAGTCGCAGCCGTTGGGGATCATCATTTTAGAATTACCAAGTCCAGCGAGACAATGAACGGCGCTGATGTTACAATATCGGCCGTACAGAAACTCTCAAATGAGGAACGCCGAGAAGAATTAGCACGCATGCTAGCAGGCGCTGAAGTAACAGATGCAGCGCGGGGTGCGGCTGATCAACTTCTGGCAAGAGGATAAGATGGTTGATTTGTTTGATACTCCGAAAGCGGTTGTAGACCTGACTGAAAAAGAAGCAGTTCATGAGCTAGCAGTTCTGGCCTTCCATATTAATGCAAATGACATTTATTATTATGAGAAAGATGCGCCTACTATTTCTGATGCTGCTTATGATGCTTTACGACTGCGCAATAATGAAATTGAGCAGCGGTTTCCTCATTTAATACGGTCAGATAGCCCATCAAAGCGCGTGGGAGCAAAACCCTCTGGAAAATTTGGCAAGATTAAACACTCCGTGCCCATGCTCAGTCTTGATAATGCTTTTAATGATGATGACGTGAGAGAGTTTGTTAAGCGTATTCAGCGCTTTTTGGGACTTGATGCGGCTGACAACGTTGCTCTAACGGCGGAACCAAAAATTGATGGTCTCTCGCTGTGTCTTAGATATGAAAAGGGTGAACTTATCTCAGCGGCGACGCGCGGGGACGGCACAACGGGTGAGAATGTTACCGCCAATGCCCGCACTATATGCGATGTACCGGAAAAGCTCGGCGGTTCAGGCTGGCCTGATGTCTTTGAAGTGCGCGGTGAAGTGTATATGTCTAAGTCTGACTTTGCCAAACTCAATGAATCTCAAGTTGTGCTTGGTAAAAAAATATTTGCCAACCCACGTAACGCAGCAGCGGGATCGCTTCGTCAGCTTGATGTTACGATCACGGCCGCCAGGCCTTTACGCTTTTTTGCTTATGCCTGGGGTGAAGTGAGCAAGCTACCTGCTGAGAGCCAGTGGGATGTTATTAAAAAGCTTGAGAACTGGGGTTTTTCTATCAATCCACTTTTCAAGCGTTTAGAGACTGTTGAGGATGTTATCAATCATTACCATGTAATTGAAGAGCAACGGGCTTCGCTTGATTATGATATTGACGGTGTGGTCTATAAAGTAGACCGCCTTGATTATCAGCAGCGTTTAGGATTTATTGCGCGTGCACCGCGCTGGGCGATCGCGCATAAATTCCCCGCAGAGCAGGCAACTACAATGGTTCAAGATATTGAAATTCAGGTTGGTCGCACGGGTGCTTTGACGCCTGTCGCTCGGTTACTGCCAGTAACTGTTGGCGGGGTGGTAGTATCGAACGCTACACTACATAACCGTGATGAGATTGCTCGTCTTGATGTACGTATTGGCGATACTGTCACTATTCAGCGCGCGGGTGATGTTATTCCGCAGGTGGTGAATGTTATCTTGGAAAAACGCCCAGATAATAGTGCGTCTTATATATTCCCTGATAGATGCCCAAAATGCGGATCATCCGCTATAGCTGAGGGGGATGATGTAGCGGTGCGCTGCACAGGCGATCTTATATGTCCAGC
>ERZ889078.3640-NODE-3640-length-10100-cov-7.066501_pt1 | contig 10100 bp, 16 predicted proteins | sample MGYA00521266_ERZ889078 | MGnify/ENA primary metagenome ERZ889078 (study PRJEB32303, sample SAMEA104408618) | aquatic metagenome | biome: Brackish water; feature: Pelagic; material: water | place: Baltic Sea | collected 2014-06-16T06:34:00 | depth 76,534 m ... | reverse complement strand
ATGATCGATCATTACGGCAAGCACGACATAGGGCTGTATAGTCTTCCTTGCCACCAACTTGGATAAGCTCCTTGGAATCAGACAGACGAAAGGTGCGTGAAGCACGCTTACCACAACCCACGCAAATTGGGTGTAATTTTTCTACAATTTCTGCTTCAGCTAAAAGCTCGGGAACACCTTCAAATGGTCGGCAAGCAAAATCCTGATCCAAGACTGTTAAAATAATTACCTTTCCTTGGTTGGCTAGCTCTATCAGTAGAGTAAGGAGTTTTGGTACTTTAAAAAATTGCGCTTCATCAATAGCAACGATATCGGGCTTATTTTTTGATACCCAAGCAGCTATAGTCTCAACGTCGGGTACTACCTCAGCCTCAAACTTATAATCGTTATGAGAAATAACTTCACTAGTCTTATGACGATCATCTTTCTGGGGCTTAAATAAAACAATTTTCTTTTTATCTTCAGAAAATTCGTTGCGAATTTCTATTCGACGTAAATTTCGAATCAGCTTGCCAGTCTTACCAGCAAACATTGAACCTGTTATCACATAGATGAAACCACCACGGTACATCTCGATGGCACCATCAAGAGAAATTTGCATTTGTCTTTATCCTTATTTAATAACCGGTAGAACCAAAGCTACCTGCGCCTCTATCAGTATCATCAAGCTCAGATACCTCTTCCAGCTCAGGACTTTCATGCTGGGAAATTATCATCTGAGCTATTCTGTCTCCTATATTTATACTATATATTTCTTTACTCAAGTTTATCATCGCTATTTTTAGTTCTCCTCGATAATCAGAATCAATCACGCCCGCCAAAGTATGGATAGCATGTTTGGCAGCTAGACCTGAACGATCACGAATATTACCCCAGTAGCCTTCTGGTATTTCCATCACTATTCCTGTTTTTACCAAGGTATATTCTCCTGGCTCTAGCTCAACTGGCTCACAAGAATAAAGATCCATAGCTGCACTATGTTTAGAACCAAAGGTTGGCTGAGTAGCCTTGTCATTTATTTTTTTAAATTTTATCTTCATACAAAAATTCTATAAATTTTCTAAATAGCTTATTACTTTATCAAGTATTGCATCGCCAGCCTCTACATCCTCCGAACCAACTCTTTCTAAATGTTGAAAATCTTTACTGGTATAATTGGCAACAAAATTTGCCACATCACTGGCCAATGGCATTAGTTCTGCGCCGACAGGATCTGCTAAATAGTCTTCTTCAAACATCTGTAATTGATTAACCAATACTGTGAACCAGGCTTTCCTTATTTTAAGTCTATTATTTTCGTCAGTACTATGAATTATGTCTTTGGGTATATCATTGCTATAATCGTCTTTCAATCTTCTGAAAAAAGTTAGATATCCCTCAATCATTAGATCTCTTTCTTTCTTAATATCTGGTTTATTTTCTAGCACACCTAAACTTTCCATATGCTTATTTCTTTAACAATTCTAAATATTTAAATTTCTAACGAGATTCATATTATTTCATTACAATATCATGTTCGCCACGCCTGACATCAAAACGTCCTGGATCATCGTCTAGATGAAGCTTGAGGCCATATTGACTAAATTCTTTGAGTAAAATCTCGGCCATTTCAATGGCTCGACGTCGCAGAGTTGGATGAACAAATCTAGTAGCCCTGAGCTCCACCAGATAAACCAAGGCTGGCAAATCTCCAGTGACTCTATTTGGCAAGTTATAGCCCATAGCAGTATAATACTGAGCTACTTCTGGTGTTAAATTTAATTGCTTTATTTTTTCTTCTTGAGAGGCAACTAGCTCCTGAGCTTTTTTCCGAACATCTTCTGGTAATGAATCAAAATAAAATTGTTCCATGCCATGTTCAGTGGTCAGTAGTGGCATTCGTTGAGTAACAGCCCGATGTCTTTGAATATCGCGAAAAGATCCAAAATCAAGCATAAAACCAAATTGAACTGTACCGGCCTGAGCGACAAATTTTGGTAACTCAGTTTTCATTGGCCGAGATTCCAAAACTTCTTTGTACTCTTTTAACAACTCTGCATCAATACCATTATGTAACAAGGTGGTTTCTGGATAAGCCTCATGAGTAAAATAATAATCCTCATTCATCCACTGGTGATTATAATTTTCAGTGGTCTCAAATATTTCATGACTAAAAGAGCTAGGATAAGAATCGAGCAAGGCCTCTTGGATTTTAGCAGCAATATGCCTAACTTCTTCTAGTGGGTGATGGCGGAGCAAAGCTAGCTTATCAGCCACCTGCCTCATGTTGCTGTGCCAGGCAATATTGGTAGAAGCTCCGGCTGGCAAAAATCCCCGCAAAATATCAAAACCTCGAGCAGCAATAGCTTTGTCATAAACAGCTTGTTTTTCTCCATCTTGAATAGGAAATTGTTCTTTGAGGTGAGCTTCAACTGGCCCCCTAGAAGCTAGATAAAATTTGCGCCAATTTTCCAAAACTTCATTGGTTTCATCGGTACCAGCTGGATTAATAAACATCTGCTGAGAAAAATCTACATAGCGAGTAGAAGCTTCCTGCCCACTATATAAAGCCCAATCCTGAATAGCTTTGGCCGCCAACATAGAAATACCTTCAATAAACAAAGTAATAGTACCGCAGTCACCGATTGATTTGTGACCATAGCCAACATAAAAACTAGCCATAAAGTTTTCGGCACCTTTTTTGGCTAGTATCTCTAGATGTTTTTTAACACCACCAGTTGAACGAGAATGAAGCGCTTGGATCATGGCCTGTGATTCTGGACCAATGACCGCTCCAGTATCCAAAATCATCACCATGCCACCACTATCTAGTTTTTTGACTGTATGCTTGAGTGATTCAATAGACATAAAATATTAATTTACTAATTTATCTAATTGCTTATAGAGATCTTCTAAGCTGCTATTATTGTCGATGACTACATCGGCCTGCTTCATCAATTCTGGAATATAAATTTCTGTTTCCGCTTCATGCTCTTTTTGAAATTGCTCCCAAGTTTTTTCAGCGTCGCCTGGATTCTCTGCCCTGACTTTTAACCTTTCATAACGCACTTTGGCATCTACCTCTATAGCTACCATCCTAAAACCAGAAATTTTTTTTAGATATTCTATATCTGCCGGACGTCGCATGCCGTCTATGGCAATTATTTTACTATCGGCACTCTCAACATCTTTAGCTATCACCTTGGCCATTAAATCTTGCCCAAAAGTCTCTCTCAGTAATGGTGATATTATTTGAAAATTTTCTCTAGATTGTGGTAAATACAAACGATCTAATACGTCCCTCAGCATTGTAGAAAAACGAAAAGTATCAGCACCATATTTTTCTTTTAAATACTTGGCCGCCGTACCTTTACCACAGGCCATTAACCCTGTAAAACCTAAAATTATTTTATCTTCCATAATTATTTATTTTTAGCTAAAAAAGGTTTAGTCATTCCCTTATATTGTTCTAGGCTTTCATCAAAGTATTCCAATTCAATACCAGCCTCTTTAAAAAGCTTTTCAGACAATACGCCGGCATGATATTTTTTCTCACAAACTATTCTAACAACACCGCAATTAATCAGCATTAGAGCACATACCCTACATGGTGTCATCTTACAATAAACCGTAGCTCCATCTAATGGCACTCCTCTTTTGGCAGCCTGAACAATAGCATTTTGCTCAGCGTGAATAGTGCGAACACAATGATCGCTTATAGTCTCATCATCATTTATCTCCTTATGCATCAAATGACCAACATCATCACAATGAGGCAAGCCAAGCGCTGAACCAACATACCCAGTAACTAAAATCTGCTTATCTTTGGCAAATACACAACCACTACGACCACGATCGCAGGTGCCTCGAGTAGCTACTGCTTTAGCTATGTCCATAAAATACTCATCCCATGAAGGACGAACATATTTTTCTTTTTTTTCTTCTGACATATGATTATTATTTTACTATTTCCAATAGTTTATTTACTATCTCTTGATTATTGGCAATTACAAATTGGTTGTTCTTTTTATCTTTTTCCGGGTTACCAGCAAAATCTACTACTATCGCCCCTGCTTCTTTAGCGATCAGTTTACCAGCAATATAGTCATAGACCTCACAACCGTTGTTTATAATCCCCTCCATCTTACCAGAAGCAATATAACAAAAATCCATAGCCACTGACCAATTATAAAAAACCCGTTTAGGCTCCAACATCTCCAAAGTCTTCATCATCTGGCCATATTCCTCAGCAGGATGCCCATATGATGCTACATAAGAAAGACTGGCTTTATGAAAATCTCTTTCCAAACTAACGGATATTTTTTTGTCATTTAAAAAAGCTCCCCTACCTTTTTGAGCAAAATATATTCTATCTATAATTGGCTGATAAATAACTCCCACCTCAATATCATCCCCCTTCATCAAACCAATGGAAACCGAAAAATTCGGCACACCAACTACAAAATTATTAGAGCCATCAAGCGGATCAATTATAAAAGTATACTCTGAGCCATTGTTGGTTTTACCATCCTCTTCAGAATAAATATTATAATCTGGGTATTCTTTTTTTAGAATATCCAATATAGCTCTTTCTGACTCCGTATCTGCCTTGGTAAAAAAATCAGCCGGGGTAGTTTTTTGTTCAATTGCTAGATCTTGTCCAAAATATTTCCGCAAAATCTCACCGCCAGCCTTAGCAGCTTCAATTATTTTTTGATATTTTTCTTCCATATTTTTGTGCCTTAATTTTAGCAAAACTTAGTCCTTTTTTCAAATCATAAAAACTAAAAAAAATTAGCTAACATTAGCTAAATTTTCTTTAATTCTTTTCTTCGTATTTTGTGGTCTGGAATTGTCCACGCTACCAAGTCCCAAAACTTGACAGAATGATTCATTTCTGACAAATGACAAAGCTCATGGACAATAATATAATCTGCCAATTCACTTGGTAAAAGGCAAAGTCGATAATTAAAATTTAAATTTTTATAAGATGAACAAGAACCCCAACGACTACTTTGATTGCGGATAGCAATGCGATTGAAATCAAAATTATAATATTGATTAAAATAAGCCAACCTCTCCTCTACCAATTTTCTAGCTTGGCGCTTGTAAGCCCGAATCTGTTTATCAGAATGCCTAAAAGAAAAAATAGTAGGATTGGCCTTTACTTTCTCTACTGCCTGCAGCAACCATTTAAAACGACTAGCTATAAACTTTTTGATTAAAAATATTGGATAGGTTATTGGCGCCGTTACCACCAAAGACCCATCGTGCTCAATGGTCAGGCGAACATATCTTACTCGAGGCTTACGACGAAGAGTGTAGTCATACTTTTGACCACCTAATTCAATTGATTTTTGGATTTTTCTAATCATACAAATTGTCTTCCAAGGTCTCTTGAGCCGCTCCAGTATAAGCTCTGATTAAACCCCCTACTCCTAGATTGACACCGCCATAATATCTAACTACTACCAAAAGTCCATTCATAATATCTTTTTTCTGAAGCAATGACAACAGCGGTGGTCCAGCAGAGCCATTTGGCTCACCATCATTGTCAAATCTCTCTTTTGGCACTCCATCCTCCTGGAGACGATACGCATAAACAGTATGTCGAGCGCCCTTATACTTACCTTCAAAAGTTTCCAAGATTTCCTTAACCTGACCCACCGACTCAACCAAAAAACAAAAACCCAAAAATTTGGATCGCTTGATAGTAATCTGGGATTCCTTATTTTCTCTAATCTTTTGCATTAGCTTTAGTATAGCCAATTTAAGACAATAAAAAAAGTCCCCGTAGGAACTTAGTAGCAAGACAAAAATCGTTTCGTCTTGTAGACATCTCATTGGTCGTCTTGCTATTTTTCTGTAGAGACAGCTCTTGCTACGCTAAAAAGCAAAGACAAGTCGTCTCATAAACTACCAAAAGGACTGATAAGAAAAAGGGCGAGACAAGTGTGGATACGTTTCCCAAGTGGAAAGTGAATACACCTCACCCTAGGCACCCCTCCTTGATCGCTAAATAGCATCCAAATTGTCGTGCCTTTTCTTGAATTTACAAAAATTATAAACTCAAGAAAAGGGGTGAAACAGTCTTGTGCTACGTTCTTAGAACAAGATTTACATCGTCTCACCCAGATATGACAGACAACAAGCCTGAGACGTTTCAAAAACAGCGCCAGTATCGTTATCTATTAAAGAATTGTGGTGGCCAACATTGGTTCAAGCGTTTCTAAAAAACAATCCGCCCAGCGTCAACCACCAACAGTCGAAACTACCATATTTGTTGTACTTTGTCAATATTCTGCACAAAATAAAAACCTGCTGACCTCAAAGCTATCTGCCAGGCTAAATAGTACCAGTAAGGAGGGTCACTAGACTAATAGCTGACAAAATAGCTTTAAAATCACCAGATAAGTTCAAATAACAAGCTACTTTAACAAAAAACAGTCTTATTGTCAAATAGCTAAAAATAGTTTATATTTAGCTATATATTAAATATATGGCTGTAATTGTAAAAAACAAGCAAATTGGTTTTGATTATAAAATCGTCGAGGAATTCGAGGCTGGTTTGGTATTGTCTGGTCAAGAAGTAAAATCTATAAAGTCCCATCATATCAGCCTAAAAGGCTCTTTTGTTTCTATAAAAAATAATAACGCTTGGCTCAAAAAAATGCACCTTCCGCCCTATGCCAAATCTTCCCTACAAAGCCTAAAAAACTATAATCCAAACCGTGATCGTAAACTTTTACTGAATAAGAGAGAAATGGCTTATTTATCTAGCAAAACCAATGAAAGAGGCTTGACAATTGTGCCTATTTCAGTGTATACTACGCGAAGGTTGATCAAGGTCAAAATAGGCTTGGTCAAGGGTAAAAAGAAATTTGACAAGAGAGAAACCATCAAAAAAAGAGACACAGAGCGCAATATTTTGCGCAAACTCAAGAATTTTTAATCTTGGGGATGTTATTTATTCGATGGCAGGTGAAATGATATATGGCAAGTTGAGAGTGATCTCATTAAACATCTCCTGTAATAATTGCAAAAAACTTTATTACTAAAGCTAAGGACCTTTTCAAGGCTCCTCAGTTTGCCCCAGTTGTAGCTTAAAAATGCTACGACCGTCTCACTTTAGCAGCCTAGGGCTAGCTTGAGGCGACATTCACTAGGCTAAGAACATTTATCGTTGGGCTAAATGTTACCAAAAACTTACCAACTTGACCGATGATTTTTTGTTAATTTTTTAGTCTTCGGTTGAAACACAAAATTGGCTAAACTTGTAGAAATGTATTAGGAAATTTGTCAGACAGGGGTGTGATACCCCTCATCTCCACCATGTTTTAAGGTCCCTAAAGGACTGCGAGGCAACCAATTAAAAAGTAAGATAAGCTTATTAGAGGAAAAAGACGTAACAAGCCAAAAGACACCACTAAACATTATCGTATTAATCATCAAATCCGTTTACCGGAGTTAATGATTATTGATGAAAATGGTGAACACCTCGGTGTCATGACCAACGAAGAAGCAAAGAAATTAGCTCAAGAAAAAGGCCTTGATTTAGTTGAGGTCTCTCCCCTGGCCAAACCGCCGGTTTGTAGAATCATAGACTACGGTAAATTCCAATACAAACAGGCTCGTAGTCAGGGAAAGGTCAAGAAAACTGAAACAAAAGGTGTCCGTCTATCTCTCAAGATCGGCCAGCATGATTTAGACACCAAAAAAAAACAAGCCTTAAAATTTTTAGATCAAGGACACAAGGTTAAAGTTGAGCTTAGACTTCGTGGCCGCGAAAGAGCTTTCAAAAGTAATGCCCGAGAAGTTATTACAAACTTCCTAAAAAATTTGGGCACAGAATTTAAGCAAGATAAACCAATTGATTTACAAGGTAGTTTATTTACCGTAATTATCACTAAAGAATCCTAAACATATGAAGTTAAAGACCAAAAAACTAGTTAGTAAAAGAATTAAGATAAGTAGCAAAAAGAAATTGATTATCCGTTCAGGTGGTCAGGATCATTTTAACTCCAGAGAAAGTGGTAAAGTTACCAAAAATAAAAGGCGTGATAAGACCATATCAAGCGCTAACACCAAGACAATCAAAAGACTATTACCTTATTTGTAAATTGACTTTAAAGATAAAATAATATGCCAAGAGTAAAACGTGGTGTCGCTCATGTAAAACGAAGAAAAAACATCCTCAAAAAAACCAAGGGTTTTAAATGGGGTCGTAAAACTAAGATCAAGCAAGCCCAAGAAGCTATTCTTCATGCTGGTCAACACGCTTTCCGTGATAGACGTAAGAAAAAAAGAGTTAACCGTAGATTGTGGCAAACCAAGCTAAACGCCGGTCTTAGAGAATTAGGTTGGACCTATTCCAAGTTTATCCATGCCATGAACCAAAACAAATGTGAGCTAGACCGTAAGGTTTTATCACAATTAGCTAAAGAAAATCCAAAAGCCTTCAAAAAACTAGTAGAAAGCTTTAAATAAAACCCCCTCTTTCTCCCCCTTACTCAAGGGGGAGATGCTCGAAGAGCAGAGGGGGTTTTGTTTTTTATTTAAAAAATTTTTTAAACAGTTTACTAGGCGGCTTATATTGATAGATTCTAATACCCAAATAAACTCCCATTGAATCCACCATAATGTCTATCGGACTACCATGACGATTGACTACACCAGTCTGATGGAATTCATCAACAAAGGCATAAAATACTACTATCACAATCACAAACAAAAGGTAGGCTCTACTGTCTTTATCTAAAGAACTAGCAATCAGATAGGTCAAAACCATAAAAACACAGACATGAGCCATTTTACGGAAAATAAAATCGTACATACTAGGCAAACCACTAGCTAGATCAGGTACTGAAGATAAATAAAAAATCAAATAGCCCCACAAGGCAGCTACTATCAAGAAAAATATTTGTTCTTTATACTTTCTTTTCACCTAGTTAGAAATTAATTATCAGTTTCTCTTAAGTACCCAGTAAAAAGGTGTTAGAATTTCTAACTGGGTTTATAGATTAAGTATAGCAAAAAGGCAAAATAAAAAACACCATGTTGACCAAAAAGGTGTTTTTTATTTAAAGAATTTTTTACACAGCCTCGCCTTCGCTTGAGCTTGGAGCTTCTGCCATTGGCTCTGGTGTTAAGTCTGGCTTTTCTTCTTTTGCTACAACTCGACAAAACTTACAAGCACCCTTATGAGTAAACAATTCAAATAGAGCCGCTAGACCAACTAAGATATAGATTATTCTTGATACAATCGCACCTTGACCACCAAATAGTTCACCTATGTCCCAGCCCAAGATGCCAACCAATAGCCAATTTAGGCCACCGATTATCAGTAACAAAAATGCTACCATGTGTATTCCCTTCATAATTTTATGTCCTTTCTTAAGTTAAAAAACTTAATACTTATAACCTTATTGTACTTTAAAATCCAAAAAACAACAATATATCAATATTTTGAGTATTGATAAAAAAATATAGGCGTGATAATATTTAATAACTAATTAGTTAAGCTATTTTGTGAATTTTTATATAAAAATTCACAAAATACGAAAGAGGCCATATAAATGGACAATCAACAAAAATTTGGTCAAAGACCAATGATCGAAGGAGACTGGGAATGTTCTGAGTGCGGAGCAAAAATAACTCAACTTCCTTTTAAACCGGATGGCGAAAGACCAATCTTCTGTCGCGACTGTTATAGCAAAAGCAAACCACCTAGAAACGACTGAAAATTCTAAAAGCAAGATAAAAAAGAAAGCCCTCTCTGGGCTTTCTTTTTATAATTCAAAACTATTCAAAAATCTTAATGATAATCTTGCTTACCAGCAAAAATAGCATCTGCTTGGGTCTCAGCTTCTTCAGGAGAAATTTGATCTTCGTTGAGTTTATTTCTTATCTCATCCAACCTACCCCATTCCGAGTCATTAAAACCCATCACAGCACATTGCTGACGAATCATCTCTATATGATTTAAAGCTCTTTTCTTTGGATCTTCCTCTTGCTTAGGTGCTTGTACTGGCCCACCTTCACCAAATCCTTCTGGCATAAATTTTAAGATTAATTATTACTTTATTAGTATATAATAAAAAACTATTTTTTAAAATAGACAA